>Ga0208769_1000039_pt1 | contig 68691 bp, 110 predicted proteins | sample AntAceMetag02UKC_FD_184768 | JGI IMG/M metagenome (GOLD analysis project Ga0208769, IMG submission 184768) | Saline lake microbial communities from Ace Lake, Antarctica- Antarctic Ace Lake Metagenome 02UKC (SPAdes) (version 2) | ecosystem: Environmental > Aquatic > Non-marine Saline and...
ATTCTTTATCCATATCCAATCATATTTAAACTCTTTTATATTACTGATTCTCAAATGAGAGCTAAAAGGCTCACTCCCAAATAATACGGTGGGCGTATTAGATTTCCTTATTAATTTTAACCGTTCCCACATTTCATCAAAGGGAATGACCTGATCCCATTTGCAAGCAGTGGTCCCGTAGGGAACATCTGCTATTATTGCATCCACTTTGATACCTTGTTCAATCAACTGATCCATTACTTCTAAACAATCTCCATTGTAAAGATTAATCATCAAACCTCTCCTCAATCTCACCCAAGAGTTCTTTCAATTCTTTCTCTCTCTTGTCGTTGTCTGCTTTCATCTCCCTGACTTGTTTCTGCAGTTCTTCTAAAGAAGTACATTTATATTTCTTTTTCATAGTCTCTTCCATGCCAGCCAGTTTCCCTTTCTCTCTTTCCCGAGCCAATTTGGACTCTTCAATTCGTTCCTTTAGATCAGTAATTCGATTTAGTAAACTCATTTTTTCTCTCCCCGTGTATGTAGCATCACCTGTTTGGGAGATCTTCCCTCAATCAGAATACCTTCAGGCCAGACACCATCAAAATAGCAGTAATGTAGCTGTATTGTTCTGTTACGAGTATCTGCAATAATAACCCTTCCCTGTTCATCACAAGTAAACTTTAAATGTTGTATCTTCCGTATCATATTACCTCCATTGCTTCGCTTATCTTATTAATTATACTACGAGATAGCTTATTTTTTTTAATAAAGTTTTCCATATTTTTCTCGTAGCTGAATTCGACACAAGAATCTTTCTTCATTTTAGCCACAAAAGATTCAATAGTCTCAGTTCTCTTTTCCTTTTTAATGATATGAGCCCGACTGATTACTCCACTTTCATATGGGTAAGAAGCTGGTTCGTAGGTTCCATCCTCATTCCACAGGTATACTTTAGGACTCTCTTCTACCTGATCAGCAAACATTCTCATCATGGATCCTGGATTGATAAGAACTCTCCCCTGGTACTCACAAACAAAAGACTGATGATTATGTCCGGTGACAATCAAATCAAACTGAGGTAACTTCTTCAAGAGAGATGTTCCGGAGTGAGAGTTTGGAATCTCACCATCTTTGGACACCATCATATGCAGCATTGCTATTTTCTTTTTAAAGTTTCCTTCCGGAAGATTGATTTCAGGGATCTTGTCAAAGTTAAAATGAGATCCAAATAGAAGTATGTCTTTGAACGTGTCATAGCCATCTAGTATATCGATTACTCCAGACGATTTCAACACCCATAGTGAACCTCTATTGAGGTATTTGATGTTATTGTATGGCATATCGTGATTATTGCCCACAATGGTCAGTATCTTCGGTAGGTTCTGAATGGCCCAGGCTTCCAAGTGAGGGGAAGATCTGAACTTGTCTAGTAAATCTCCGGCATTTAGAATAGGACAGTTGTGTTTTGCTTGCAGTTCTTTCAACCATGCAATCTTCTTTTCCTGAGCTTCCCAATAGTCATCGGTCCGGCAAGTAGGAATGTCTGATCTGATATGAATGTCAGCTGTCAATATAAAAGTTGGTTTCATTTATGTATCTCCTGACCACAAGTAGGACAAACATCGGGCATGATCTCTTTTAGTTGCCGAACTGCTTCTTTGTGGATATTTTTCTGTTCCTCATATTCTTCTTGACAGATTTCGTAAGCATCTGCCAGAGAATCAGCAGCAAAATAAACTTCAGTACTATCAGAGTAAGCGTAGTATAACTTATCTGCTGCCTTGTAACATTCTTCTATAACCGAAACTTTGTTAGTCTCCTCTAATTTTGTACGACATAACTGAAGATCTACAATAAAATCATCTCTCTCATCTATCTGTTCATCGATTCTATCCATCTTGGCATAAATCTCACCCACCAGGGAAACAGTACCTTCACATTTGTTAGTCTTGTCTAACACTTTTAGTTGCTTCTTACAATCTTCGATCTCTCCAATTAAGTCAGCCATCTCAGACAATGTTTCATAGTTCACATAAAGTTCGTGTTCGAGTACTTCCGCAGCCAGAACTAACTCTTCTAAGCCATCCAACTTTTTGTAGGATTTCAATTCAACTTGCTTCTCTTTTAGAAGTTTGTGTTGAAACTCCATCTCTTTGTTGTGAGATCTTTTGATTCTCTCAATACTCTGCAAACTTGAGTCGATGATAGTCAGATCGATCAACTCATTTATATATCTGGCTACTTCTCCACCAGAGTTCCCGAGCAAAAAAACAGAATCGTGTTGCCACTGGAAATTTAATGGCAGGAAATTGTAAAGATTCTGTAAGGGTTCAGGAATAGTTTTGTTGAAAGAAGTATACAACTCCTGACCTATCCGGTAAAAGTTAGAGGATTTAGTTTTCCCTCGAACAACAACAGCATCTTCTGTTTCAACAGTCACTTTGGTATTCCCACCCCATTTAGACCGAAAACGATCTCCCAATGGTTGATTTTCAAAATTCCATCTCAGAGATCGCAAAATAGCAGATTTGCCCTTATCAGAGGAGCCAACAATTATGTTGACTCCACGACAAAATTCTAGTTCTGTATTCTTATGACTCTGAAAATTCTCAATAGTCACCTTCTTGATCATAGTGCTTCTCCAAATCTTTTTTCATCCCCGTATAGAATGTATCCTCTATTCTTTAAAATCTCTTCCCACTTACTAGATTGTTCTTCATTTAATCCTTGTGAGTATATCGGTTCTTGAGAGGAATCTATATCAAGAATATCATAACAACAGGTACAGCTAAGTAACTGGTCGCCACAAAAAGGACATTCTTCCCAGTCACAACCAGGCATATGCTGTTTTCCTTTCTCAACCCCACAATCATGACATTCTTTACTCATAGCTTCATTCTCCTTGCATACTCAGCAATCAATATCCCATCCCGATCAGGGTGTTTAACATCAGCAAATTGAGGAAACAACTCATTCCCAACTCTTTTACTTTCTGTCTTTAGAGCATCTCCTTTAGTTCCTGCAGGGAGCATCACCTTCTGCCATTCACGGGAATCACAAAATATATAAGGAATCTCTAACTCTTCTAGCACCACTAATGTAGCTTCCAATGCCCTCACAGCAGAGAGAGAAGCATTAAACCTAGTAGCATTCACCATTGGCCTTTCAATGATGGCAAGTGTATCATCACCTAAGTATCCTATTAACAGAGCTAACTCCTCATGATCAATTCTATTGAGTTTTTTCTGAACCAAGCCAGGTTTTACTTTTGGTTCTGTTCCAGGTTTCATTCCAGGTTTTACTTTCTTTTTTCTCTTTGCTGGCTTTTGGTAGTTATTTACATTCTTTACTGGAGTCTTACAAAAGTTACATACTTCATCTTTTGTAATGATCCCGATTGTTCCGGACACGCCATTATCAATCCCGATATATGTTTTACTCATCATCATTCACCATCCACACATCTTTAGTCCACTCTTCATCTGATACATCTTTTGGAAAGTTGATCTTCAATTTATAAACTGGACTGCCATACACTATACCAATGAAAAAACAAATAACTCCAAATACTAATATTGCAAATATCTCCATCAATATCTCCTCTTTCGATCTTTACATGAAATAGATTCTTCAATAGCATTCCACTTCTCAACAACCCTCTGAGACAGTTCATCTTCTAAACCATTGTCTTCAATGTGTTGAACCGCTGCAGCCAGAGTCATCTCTAAATGTCCCTCATCCCAATCAATTTTAATTGTCTTCTTCATTTCACCTTTTACAGTTCTCAGATCAAATAGGAAAACAAGGTTCGAGAAAATGTTGTCAACCCCATAATCAAAAAGAATATCAAAGTAGCAACCTCTATGGGGTTTCCACAATTTGTTCTTCTTCATCTTGGCAAGAACTGTGTTCCCTGTTTCCCTGCCTTTCTTGATATGTTTCTGGACCACCTTTAGCCAGCATACTCCGGCAGCATAAAAGTCCATAGCCTTTCCACCTGTTCTCTGCCATTGACAGGCAAACAAATTAGCACCGATTTTATACCGGACCTGGGATATAACAATTAGAAAAACTTTCTTCTTACTAATATCATTTGACATTACTCGGAAAAAGGCAGAGAACTCTTTTTGTTTTGTCAAGTTATAAGTTCCCTTCTCTAATTTTTCTCCCTTCTCAGCTTTCTTTAATTTCTTATCAAAATAGTCTTCTTCAGCTTCGGAAGACAAACCATCCAGGGAATCAAGAATGTAAATACCATATTCATCCTCCTCTAAAGATTCCATGAACAGATGGATATTCAATTCAAAATCTTCAATTGTTCTTGATGGTTCCCCAGAAGGATCCAATATATCCATACCATACAACTCCTGAGAGTCAAAAGTAAATCCATTCTCCCCATCATCATAATGCCATCTCAATTTTTTCCCCAACAAGTTTTTGGCAGCTGCAATTATCTCACAACACATTATGGTTTTTCCGGTAGATTCTTCTCCAACAATATTTAGAATCTTACCGAAAACCCCAATGCCTTTACCTCCTCCGGAAGCACAATCCATAAGTGTGATTCCAGAGGGGCAGAATTTGTGAACAGTCTTCTTTGCTGCTTTTTTGCGAGGGGAGTGCTTTACTTGTTGAGCTAAGTCAGACACTTCACTTTTTCTCGGCATAGCTTATTTCTCCTTCTTTCGTTCTATACAGTCATCCCAGTACTCACAGTCATCACACTCTTCATGTTCATCACAGTCAGTCTCAGGGACAAATCCATGAGGACAAAGATCGTCTTCACCCACTTCTTCTTTAACTTCTTTTTTCTTCCGGCCACGTTTCTTTGGAGCTTCTTCCTCTTCCACTTCTTCCGGTTCTTCATCGACTACTTTTTTCTTTCTACTTCTTTTCTTTGGAGCTTCTTCTCCCACTTCCGCTTCGCCCCCTTCGTACTCATCCGGACCATAAAAACCTTCTTTGATTGTTTCATAGTCAGGTATATTTAACAGAGAGTCCAGGACATAGGCTTCGTCCAACCAATCATCATCAAAGTCTTCATCATCTTCTTCAAAGTCAAACTTAGTAAACTCGATAAACTTCCGACCACCATGTGTTCCGGCTGCTCCCCGAAGTTTGAGTACCCAATTTTCATCAGGATCAGAAAAACAAACCACTTCTAATGATTCATCTGAAGCTGCTTCTTCAAGTAAGGGTTTTTCAAACTTGTAGTGACTTGCTTCAAATATCTGAACATTTAATTCTTCAGAATTTAGGTTGACAACATTATAGATTACTCTTCTTTTTGCTTTGATGCTGTCAATTTTGTCTTGAATATTTTTATCACCAGCTTCATCCATTATAGCTTTTAAACGATCCACTTCTTCACAGATAGGGCATCTTTGATGGTAGTTCATTTTAGGACAGACAAAGTTGTTGTTGTCCGGACCAATAAATCTATGAACCCATATGTCAAGAACATAATCAGGATCACCGACTTCTCTTCTACCTTCAACAACCAATGGGTGATTTTCAGAACCAATCAGGTAAGGAATAATTTTCCATCTGTTTGTTCCTTTTTTAGTCTCAACAAACTTTGTTCCTTCTGGAAGGTTTAAAGTATGAGAACCACCACCAACAAACTTATCTTTATTATCAAGATTGTCTTTGGTGTTTGTTTTTAATTTTGCGTATGCACCTTTCTTAGCCATTATTCTGTCCTCCTAGCTTTTAATTTATCTCTTTGTCGATCCTGTATAGTGTCATGGGTTACCGGAGTCTTCGATTTAGGTTGACCAAAGTATCCTGCATTATGTAACTCAACAAGTTTTTCTAATGCTTTTTTCCGTTGCTCGAATGCTCGAACAGCAGAAGCCAGAAGATTATATTCTTCTGTAATTTCAATAAGTTCATGGACAGCTTTAACCCTCTTGGGGTGTCTAGTCACCAGGTTTTTCACTATTGCTTCCGTTGCTTTCTTTCCTTCGTCAAGTAGTTCTTCCCGAACTTCACCATCTAAAGTAGCTTCCAAAACATCTAAACCAACTTTTGCTTTTAATTTTTTAGACTCAGCAAAAACAGCCATTTTCAGATACTTCATATACTTATCAGCCTGTTGTAACCACTCTATGTCTAAGCAGTCCTTGTCAATAGCAATGTCTTCTCGATACTTCATTTGTCCTCCTTCTTCTTCTCTTCCTTTTCAGCTGCCAGCATAATCATAAGACCACCAAAACCATAGATGAGAAAGTATGTTTCCCCCTCAGTAATGATCTTGTCCTCTTGTAAGTGAAACAATCTCTCGAAAATTTCACCCATATCAACACTTGTCTTATAAATATAATCCGACAGATTTACTAATTGCTCTACCCGTTCTTCTGATAGATCAAACAAATTTGCTGTTTCGACTCCTTCTCGATTTATCTTTACCATAAACACTCCTTATCTAATTATACCGTAAAGAATCAAAAATTTTCATTTTGTTCTGACCAATTTCCATTTATTTTATAAACATCAGCCTTTACTTCCAATGGAACTATAATCCAGGGCCAGTGTTCTCTAATCTTATTACACATAATGTCCTTAATCAAAACAGACAATTCTGCATATTCATCTGGTACAACATCAAAGACAATCTCATCATGGATCTGACCAATCAGAGTACTCTTAAACTTAGAAGTTCTCAGCAGTTCTTCTAATTGAATGAAAGACCAAACAGTGCAATGAAAAGCTGATCCCTGAATAGGATAGTTTGTTACCTCTTTTCTCTGCATGAGTCCGGTACATCGGAACCCTGTCTTTAGATCAACATACCCACATTTCTGATACCGCTCCCACATTTTGATTCGCCATTCTCCATACCCAGGGAAAGATTCTTTCCATAATTTGTCTTCCACTTTCCGGACGTGTTCTGCAAAATGCTCCAGCTTCTTAATCCCTTGAGTTTTGAGATGTTTCTTTGTCGATGCTTCTATTCTAGGCCACAAGTTTTCGGCACAAGATTTCCACCAATCTCCATAGAACTCAGGGAAGACAAATCCATTCTTCGCTAAGTATCTTTCATTCTCAGTAATATCTTCTTTCGGTTTCAGGAACAAATTAGCTCCCTGGTCCCTGTGCATATTTGTATCCGGATTAGTCACATAGCGGATCATATTCTCGTCTTTGTGGTAGCAACACCCAATCACAACCTCGACACCAGAATAATCAAACCCGACAAGCATATTCCCTTCTCGGGGAATAATGGCAGACCGGATCAACTTCTTTGCAACCTCATCTCTCTTTGGCATATTCTGAAAGTTAATCAGAGAGGATGATGATCTGTAAGTAATCGCAGTATGCAAATTGAACATACACCGGAGCAAATACATATTGTTTTCAGGAATTGTCTCATTTATAATTCCCTTCAAATAAGTATCTCTTAACTTAACCAATTTCCTATACTCTAAAATCTTATTCGTAAATGGAATATCGATAGATCCCAGAGCTTCTTGATCCATTGAAACTCCACCGCCAGGGGTCATCTTATCTGATTTAATATTCAGAATATCAACCAGTAAATGTTTCAACTGAGGAGTAGAATTGAAATTGAACTCCGAAGTTTTTGACTTTGGCTTTGGAACCCAGGATTTAATTTCCTCAGATTCCATGATTTCTTTCTTCAATATGATCATCTGCTTTTCTAATACCACATAGGTTTTAGAGCAGTAATCCATATCTACTCGAATGCCAGTTTGCTCTACTTTACTAAATGCCAATATTCCTTCGTGAAGTAACTCATAACCCCCTTCTATTCTTGAGCCCTGTACCACCGCCATTTGATCTAATGCAAGTTTGTAGGTGTAATGAGTATCTAGTCCATTATAGTGCAACATCTTCTCTACAGGAGCTTCTTTGATTTTATTGAATGCGTTTGAAGTAGCTGTTTTAAAGTACTGCTTCATCTCATTTCCATAACCGGATACCCCAAACTTCACACAAGTTTGAAACTTCAAGCCAGTTATTCCACCTCTGTTATCAATAACATGAGTAGCCAGCATAGTATCCCAATACCAATTTGTTATCCAAAACCCCAAAGTATTATAACACCACTGAGTCTCAAATTTAATATTCTGACCGATCAATTTGATCTTCGGATTAGTAAACAGATCCTTGAGTAGATCAAGTGTATGCGGAGTCATCACATCATGCGGGACCAGAAAAGCATAAGACTTTCCACTGGTAGTAGTAAAGGCCATCGAGTAAATGAAGTGACCTTTTGCATGGGGTTTCAATCCGGAAGTCTCAAAATCCACAGTCAAATATTCTTCAGACTGTAGTTTAATCAACAGATCTTCAATCCCTCCAAGTCCTGATATAATCTCAATATCCGGAGTATCCACAAGAAACTCCTGATCATGTTCTAAGGCAAGAGTCATCTGTTTTTTAAATCTTCGCCACAGAGGAATATTTCGGTCATTAGCCAGAAGATACAGAGGGTGATAAGTAGGATAAATCCAACACTTAAAATCCTGGTCTGGAATCTTTTGGCCCATCCATTTTTCCATAGCAGTAATCGATTCTTTATGTCCGATCAAACCCTGCAGAGAAACCAAACCCAAAGTAATTATCTTCTTTGGTTTATGTGTCCGGACGACTCTATGAAGATACCTTCTACACATTTTTACTTGTAAGTTTGTGGGAGATCCCACTTTATTTCTACACCGAACGGAGTAGACAAGCCAGCAGTCCTCTTCCAAATTAAGTCCATTGTCCTTTAAAGCTCTCCTGACTATCTTTCCTGCCCTACTGTTGAAAATATCATTCTCTTCATCAGCTCTCTTATCAGGAGATTGAGCAACAATTAGAATACCTTTGCCACCTTTACCATAAACTTTAATTTTTGGATTTTCACACTTCTCGCATAATCCACATTTTTCACAATTAGTTGGTGGTTTCTTCTTTTTTGTCACTTGTTCTCCAGTATTCTTTAATTGTAATATGCTGCTTCTGCTCGACCTTCAGCATCCACTATCCCTATGATTGTTAATATTTTATCTTCCGGACTATAACTATAATCGAACTCTCCCAATTCATACTTAATATCCATTTTCTCCCAGAATGGTATTCGCTTGATATTTTTCATCTCCAATGCCAGCTCTTTGATAATCTTCCTGAGATTTTGAGTAACACCCATACCAATAATCTGAGTCATAGTTTCATCAATAGCTTCCGCACCAGTTATCATATCATCATTAATATCATCAAGCATCATTAGATCAGAATTGTCGAGATATACAATATCCCCTATTTTCCAATCTTTCATATCAGGGCTCCCGTAACCATCCAGTAGGCCCATACATATTTATTACCATAAACCTCTACATGATCATCAAATGATTCACGAACCACATATTTATTTTCACAACATACAGTCATTTGATCAGAAAAGAAACATGGGCCTTTTTCAGCAGCTTCATTGGTAAAACCGAATGGTCCCTGTTTTGTGTTCTTTTTAAACCACTCTCGTGTTTTCACTTGAATAATGTCACCTTTCTTATATTTCTTATTTTCAGTAATCATATTATAAATCTCCTTCCAGGGTAGTAAGCCACCAATTTGTTTATCATCGATATAAATATCTGCATAGATCTTTGGGTGAGCTTTCCACTCCACAAAATCTGCATTTTCATTTATCTTATGGTATTTGACTCCATTGTCTTTTAACCAATCGACCATCTGTTCAATATCATTCAGATCAGGATTATTATTAGATCTACAAGTCCAAATAATAATATAAAATCCTCCATCATACAGTTTGTTGATACTCTCTATTGCATCAGGAAGGGCTGGACCTACCTCTGGATATACATGGCTCATAATAGTTCCATCAAAATCAATAGCTAGTACCTTCGTTTTATGGCAGTCATCACAAAAAAGATCAACACATTTTTTTCCACATTTATAACATCTTCTCATATACCCTCCTAATAGGTAAAGTAGTAATAACCATAAACACCATCCATTGACCTTTGAAAATCAAAATTATCAATTTCAATTGCATCAAAGTTAAGAACATAGTCCTCTTCTGTCATATGTAGACCGTTTGTTCCATCATAAATCCATCCATCATGTTCAACTACAGCATGACCGGAGTTTATCTTTTCAAAATAGTAAATCCTTATATTCGCTTTAATTCTAATTTTATGATAAGCCAAGACCATAATCAGCAGAGCCTTATCCTCACAGTCTCCAATCCTCGAACTTAATGTTTCTTCTGGAGACTGCCAATAATCCGTTTCATCTGCCAAGTATTCAACATTATCACAAACCCAAACAGTTATTTCAATTAAAGTTTTCGATTGAAAAAAGTAATCCAATTTGAAAGTATCTGCATCATAAATCTCAGGGACATACCTGGGAATTACTGGAAAAGCACAAGAGAGAACCAAGAACAGCAATACCATAAACAATAATAATTTTTTCATTTTCTCTCCTACATCTTGTGAGCTAACAGTTCATGCGTAAATCCCCTGCCAGCATAATCAATTTTCAGTTCCAAGAAACCGATTTTAGAGAACTCACCTTTCTGAGCTTCAAAGTAGTTTCTATGTCCGATTTTGATTGTCTCCAAGAAAGTACCACCAACACCATACCATTTTGTTTTATAAACTGGTTGAGCATTTTTGTCTAGTGTAAGTACATCTTTATCATGGACTAACAACTTATGGACGTGTCCCATCATATATATATCAGCATCATACTTATCGAATAGGGCCACAACATTGTTTACCGGATAACCTGGCATATAACCACCACCACCATTTCCATGAGAAGAACAGATCCGGAGAGTACAATAGAATGAATTGACTTCCACTGACAGGATACCCATAGCCAAATAACCTAATTTGATACAGTCCGGTAGCAGATCAGTACAGAGATAGTCATAAACATCAAAGCCATTGTGTTTGATATATGCTTCTTCATGGTTTCCAACATGAGCCAATTTTATATATTGTTCAATTGGTTTCAGAAGTTCATACAGATACTTTGTCTGTTTTCTGGGAAGATCTTTCAAATCCCGTAAAGCATATTTTTCACAGATCTCAGAAGGATTAAATCTCTTATCCCCGATATGTGTGATGGCATCAATTTGATCTCCACCTAACATAACAATTACTTCTCTGGTCTTTGCAGTCTCTTTAATTCTCTCAACTGCAATCTTGAATTTGTTCACATTAAAGTTAGAATTACCTTCGTGTATATCTCCTAACCAAAATAGTGAAACGTGTTTTTTTCCTTTAAGTTTGAGCTTATAGGACTCCATAATTTACTCCTTTTATTCAATTTCTACTGCGACATCCTTACAATGGTCTTTTAAACGCTGACAGATTCCAATTGTAGTTTCTCCCATTTCGTGATCTCTCACAGAACATGAGCGTATTCCGTTTTCACTTATAACCTTTGCTCTGAGCATTGCTCTATCTAATATAGCCACAATCTGATCTAAACGGATGTACTCCATAATTTACTCCTTAGTTTTGACTTGATTAGAAAACCTGGAATCAATATAGGTTTTTCCAATCGTTAAGTTTTGCAATATTGTTACCGTATTTGACACTAAAAATCCCATATGTCTTCCGGCTGTAATCGATGCTCTTGTGATCTGTTTTTCCTTTTCCTCCTCTGTTTGATTTAGAGCAATCATAGCACTAACATGATTTCCTTTTCTACTATCTTCCGATTCATCTCCTTGTTTAATATCCTTATGATGTGTCGTTTTATTCGTATGAGTAGCAGTCACCACCAAAGTATGAGTTTGTCGGGCCAGTGACTTTAGAGACTTCCAAACATCATCAACTTTGTGTCTGTATTCCGCTTGGATCGATGGCAATATATAATCTGCATAATCGAGAATAATCACGTCTGGAACAAAATTATAATGGTCATATAACTCATCCAATGAATGTTTAATCTGACCACAGTTCATACTATTTGGAGGAGCAGTAATCAGTTTAAAACGTCCTGTCCTCATAATATGATTGATAGCTTTCAATTTCTTCTGAACTCTCTGGGAATCTATATGACTTACCTTGACTTCTTTGTAGTCTATTACAAACATTTCTTCGTCCTGTTCCCAATATTCAAAGTATGGAATCATAGTAGTTTGATCTCCTTTATTCCCGAAAAAACCACCACATAGAAACTGATTAATCCTTTTCAACATTTGTTTTCTGGGCATCTCAAAAGAGTACATAACTACTCGCAATCCCAACAATGAACAGAGAATTGCAGTATAGATCAACCACCATGTTTTCCCTCTCTTGGCCGGAGCTGCAAACGAAACTAAGTCATCCCGAACAAAGTCACCACACATTTCACCCAATGCCCCAGGGAATCTAAATAGAACATCGTCAGTCTGTTCTAAACATTCCATTACTTCTTTCACGTCTTGGAAAACGTCAAGTACATCTAGGTCTTCCCGTTTAATTTTCCTGAACTTCTCAATAAGATCTTCTGCATTTTCTAAAGAATCATTATTGATAGCATAGGTGACTTCAGATTTCAATACTTGCAATTGTCTCTTCCGAAGATACTTAATTGCTTGATCGATTTCATACTCTTCGTTAAAGTTATCTTCCCGATAAAAAGAAGACAACTGCTGAAGGAATCTCCCAATCAATTCCATAATGGAATCCTCGATCTCTCCAGCTTCAACGTTGTCTTCATATACCACCATAATATCTTGGTGAGGAGCAGTTTTATATTGTTTAAAATAATCCAATGCCCAATTAATAATGTTTTTTGAGATTTTAGTTTTGAAAAGATGAGTTTCAATGAGGGGGGAGATTTCTGAAATGTATCGGTCACTTATAATAATTCCGATAAGAATGCGATTTTCTGGTTTATTCTCTGGTTTCCTTGCACTTATTTCCATGTTACCCCCATTGTTCTGCCATTGCTTCTGCAACAGCCAAATAGGTCAAAGATCGTAGCTTCCACCTATCTACACTCGGGCCTACTTTGTTCTGACCACTTGGAGTTTGATTTGCATATTGTTTTTTCTTCAGTATGTTAGTTGCGACTAACAAAGGTAGATCCTTCAACCATAGGCAAGTTTGTTTGCTTGCATCTTCACCGAACCACCAGGGCTGGATTATCTGAGAGTAAGAACCCACAGTTTCTTTTAAAATCTTGAGAGGGATTGGATTTTCTACACAGATTTTATCTATCCCGCAGTTCCACAATTTGTTAAAGAATTGGATAGAATCTGCCTGTCTCTGTCTCCGATCCGGAAATTTTGGATGAGGTCTTTTCTGCTCTACAGGGAGATGTTTATCTTCAGGATTGTAATAACACCAAGCCAGACTAATCGTTAAGTAAGTGCAGGGAGGATGAGCAATTAGAAGATCCCATCCTTTACCAATCACTTCAAATATATCTCTCTGATAGTGTCTTCCTGGGAGTTCAGAAGGGAGTAAATCACAAGAAACGGCATAATGTCCTTTTCTCCTGAATGCTTCCCGAACTCTTCCAGAGAATTCACAAGCTACCAACACTCTCATACCCTAACCACCTGATAACCATTTTCTGTTTTATTGAGAGTAAACACCCCAGGAAATGTTTGAGGAATTTCTTTTTCTTCATTCCCAACCAGTATCTTAAACTCTTTGGTTTCTTTGTTATATCCAATCACCAGAATCTTCCATTCTTTGTAACTAAGCATCCAAAATCCGGTGAGCTTAAAAAAGATAGAATCCATCTTTCTCATTGTACCATCGACATTTACATAAGCTGCTCCACCAGCTGCAATATTTACAGTGAATGGCAACTCTTTACTCTTGATCACTACATTTTCTCTGTATCTTCTGTTAATCATGCAGCATCCCTCCATTCAATAAGTTCTTTTTGTGAAAATATTCTTGATCCATATTCCTTTCCCACCCGTACTTCATAACAAATTGAACCTTCAGCCAAATCCTTTGAAACAGCAATTTGAATACCAGTTATTATTGCAGATTCATCTTTTTTATTTTTTAAAAGTCCAATATCAAATAAAATATCTTTTTTAATCATCAACACGCTCCTGTTTTATTGCTTCAATGAACCATACAGGATTGACATAATCTCCATTATTTTCAATGAATAAGTCAAATTTATGATTTCCTTTTTTTAAAATGATATGAATGCCCTCTTCTGAAACAGAAGCATCTAACACTTGTGATTCCCTGATCCGAGTAGACAACTCTTTTTTATTTTCATAAGCAAGACACTGTTCAGGTGTATCAAACATTCCATTGTTAAAAGACCTATACAATACTATTTTCTCCATCAATATGCTCCTTATTTAATTATACCGTAGAAACTCATTTATTTTTGTTTTTATATTGAAATAATAAATCTTGCATATAGGCACTGCTGGCATAGACAGGGACATTCCCTGAAGATTCCTGAAACCAGAAACAAAATCTATCCCACAACTTACCAGAAATAGCAATATTCCGAATAGATCTATCGTATTCTTCCCAAGAGCCAACCAGTTCATTCAACCATTGAAGATACCTTTTTAGAAAAACAGAAGTCTCATCTCTTCTTCCGAACCAAGAGAAAAAGTTACCTCTCTCAATTTTATCTCGATAATACTTTGTGAGTGTACCATCAACAATATCCAATGATGCTTCATCATGTTGTATTTGTACCAACTGAGAGACTTTATAGATCAGGAGATTTGTGTCTTTTTTGTTAAGTTCAACTCCCTTTAAAAACTCCTTATGGAACAATTCTGTGTACTTTGGAAACTTGTCTATCCGCTCTTTTATATTTTCAGAAAAGTACTCTGGAGGTTTAGAAAATACTCTCAAAAAAGTAGATGGATTTCCTGCCGAATATGGATTGTAAAATAGCGTAGTCAAAGATTTTGGGAGTATTCTCTTTTTGTCCTCTACTGAGTAGGGATAATAACCTTCTTCATACTGGAGAGAAACTAATCTGACAACTTCAAAAATCTCTTCCCAAGTCCATTTCTGTTCCGGTCTATTATATTTCACTTTCTGCAACCATTCATCTGTGATATTGGTATTTTCTGCAATGAAAGTGCCGGAGATCAGCTGTTGACAATATTTGTAAGCCAGGACAAGTGTTTTGCTTCCCTTGACTGCGTGCTTGCTGGCTGGAGATCCCACTCGATTCCATCTCTTAATGAGATTAATAAACTTTTTATCCATTAGGAATGATATATCTATTTTTACTTCTTTAGGAATTAAATCAATATTAGGTTCTTCAAAACCTTTACTCTTATTAATATTAGTACTTAGTAATCCTTCATTCTTATTAGTGACCTGTTTTTCCGCACACCGTTTCTCCGCACACCGGAAACCGGTACACGGTGTATCATATACAACATACTCAAACGTGGAAAATCTACCCTCTTTGTCCTTTTTTTGTCCTTTTTTGGTTATATATCCATTATCCACCAGTTCTTTGAACGCAGTATTGATTGTTTGCTTTCCATCTTTCCTATTTTCCACTAAGTTTCTTAAAGAGAATTGCCAATCATCAGGAAAATGTAACATATACGCAAGCAGACCTAAAGCCCTGACAGACAGTCTAGTGTCTAAAAGTGTTTTGTTATCCATAACAGTAAAGTTTCCGCTTTTTTTAATTCGTATAATCATCGGCATACTCTCTGTATTTCATCATAGACAAAGTATTCCTCTTGCCTTACTTGAATATACTTCGCATTTTCTAATTCGTGAAAAGTCCGTTCTGTTATTTCTGGAGTACTATTTTTTAATTTGTTTAGATTTGGAAGTGTAATCTCGAAGTTATCTGGCAAGTGTAGCAAATAAATTAAAAGACCAGTGGCTTCCCAAGAAAGATTTGAGTCTCTAATCATTGAATTTTTCACTACTATTACATTTTGATTTTTGCTTCGTGTGATCATATATTCTCCTTTGGTCGTATTTTTAATTATAACAGACTACCGCAAGGAATTCAATCAGAAATATCTATTTCTTAAATCAGTCATTAAATCTCTTGCATCGGTATCCGATAACTTTCCTGGGTCACAATCAGCCGGAATCAAAATCATCTCACAAGTATTGTCTTTTAGGGTATTGACAAGCATTGCCAGTTTGTCTGCTTGCTCTTGAGCCAGATCTTCCGGATCAAAAAGAATGAAGACTCTCTCATATTCTAAAAGAAGTTTAGCCTGTTCAGTCAACCATTCAATCCCGAACGTGCAAGCAGCATTATCACCTAATCTCCAAACATCAGTTACACCTTCACAAACCACAATGAAATCTTCTCGGCAATGGTCAAGATTGTAAAGAATATGCTTATGATGAATTATTTCCATTTCCTTAGAACAGGTTATGTATTTTACCGACTCATTATCTAAAATAGTTCTGGTCTGATAAGAAACTATCTGACCTTCAAAGTAAATGGGAATCACTATCCTAAAAGCATAATTTCCTAAGTGACCTACCCCGAGCAAACCATATTTTGCTTCAAGATAATCCGGATCAAAATTTCTTTCCAGTAAATACTTTTTGTGACATTTTCTCATTTTCTCCCCTGGCAGGATGAAATTTACTTTTTCAATATTCTTTTTCTTTTTCAGTTTGTCCCTGATTGATTCTGCCCGATCATACTTGGCAATGATCGAGTATGGACTTTCATTAGTTAAGGCTTTGATTACTTTATCCAATGGATGCCACTTGCATTTCCAACAGGTGAAATAACCTTTCACATAATTAAACCCTCCATGATTTTCATGATCATCACACATAGGACATTGGATCTGAACCCAATCTTCTTGAGTATTCTTTCCCTCAGTATCAAAATGAATACCATAGTCCTTTAAAAATCTAATTACATCAAACATTATGTTTTTCCCATGTTTTTTTCAATTTTTCAATTTCTTCTTTTGAAAGATAGACTAGTTCCCCACCTAATGTTCCTATTATAAATACTTCTTTTGGTGTACCGAATATTCTGCGACAAGTTGGTTTCTTTCTGTCTCTTTTTTTACTCATTTTTACACTCTCCTCTCAAACGTTCAAAACAGTACCTTCACTCAATCCACCTCCCTTATGGTATGATTATACAAAAAACATAACTACGCTCAAATGTAAACGTTACATTTTTGATACAGCCCATCCTAGACAAAGTTAGTGATCTTCTGGCACAACTAACACACAAGTTTCCTCAGTCCAGTCTACAACCCCGATTAAATGCTGGAGACTATTATCAGAATAGTAATAATCTACAGTATTTCCACCTACCTTTTCCTGCTTAGAAACTCGATCAGGAAAACAGTCACACCATGCAACTAATTGCACACTCGTTACTTTTTTTTCCATATTATATCTCCTTATTGATATTTCTTAATTAACTCTGTCAACACGGCAGTGTCCTCAACCTCCTTACCATCTACAATAGCAGTAATAACTTTTCTTTTTTCATCAAACAATTGAATAGCTTCTTCATCAATCGTATTAATCCCGATCATATAAGTTATATTACAGGGGAATTTTTGTCCGATTCTATAAATTCTATCACTTGCCTGATCATGCTCTGTTGGTTTATAAGTGAATTCTGGGAACAGAACATTGGAAGCAGCAGTAAGGGTAATTCCCGTTCCAGCAGCGACAATTTGACCGACAAATATTTTAACTTTTGGATCTTCTTGGAATCTAGTAACGGCAATTTTTCTTTCTTTGTCATTAATCCTCCCATCGATTTTAACTGCAATCTTTCCATACTTTTCCATCAGGGAATCAATTGTACTATGACGGACACACATAATAACTAACTTTTGATTTGACGTAGCAATATTAGATTCAACAAAATTGTAAATCATTTTCATCTTACCTGCAACTGCAATTTGTTTTAACTTCTCTCTTTTTGCCATTGGATGATACTCGGACTCTACCCTATTTTCGTATTTTGTTAGGTACTTCAGGTAATCTTTCTTGGCTAAGTTATATTTTGCTCGATTTTCAATCTCAACTGGCATTACAGTAATTGTTTTGCTCGGTAGATCCGGTAATACTTCTTCTTTAGTCCTCCTGATCATGCAAGTAGAAATTAACAATTGATTTAGTTCTTCCACATTACTATGACCTTTATCATTTATTCCGAATCCATTCCATTTTGCCCCGCAATATCTTTCAACAAATTTCTGTTTGTTAAAGAAAACATCAGGTCTAACTAATTGCAATAATGCAAATATGTCAATTGGTCTATTTTCTACTGGAGTTCCGGTAAGTCCAATAACGTGTTTAACAGTCGGACTTGTTGCTAAATATTTACTCGCTGCCCCTCTCTGACTTTCTGGATTTTTGATCATGTGAGCTTCATCAAATATTATAATCTCATAATTCTGTTTGTTAAAGAAGTATGAATTTGTGTAGAGTCTGTCATAGTTAGTGATTGTAATTCTGGTATTAACATATTCTTTATCATTTTTAAAAACAGAAGTCTCTTCTCCTAACCATTTTTCAATTTCCATCTCCCATACAAACTTTACACAAGAAGGACAAACTATCAAAGTCTTTTTTTCTTTCTCATACTCAAGATAAGAAATTGTCTGAATAGTTTTCCCTAATCCCATATCATCAGCCAATAAAGCATTACCTCCCATTGTAATTAAGAAGTCAAGTCCTTCTCTCTGAAACTTAAATAAAGGCAATGGACTATCATAATGTTTTGAGATCTCTAAAGGGGTAAACTCAAACTTTCCTTTAAACTTCTTTTCAAACCCCAACTGTTTAAGAATTCTCAAGTTTTCATAGGTCCTGGGTAAGTACCATAGTTTTTTATACGGATCATAAATCCTTTTTGGGATATTTTGTATTGTACCAAGAATTCTATTCCACTCTGTTTTTGGAACATTCTTCCATATCAATACAATTTGTCTTTTAACAATCAGATATTCTTTCATAAAACTTCTTCTCTAATCTTCTGGAAAGAATTTAGTATCCTGTTTCTTCTCCATCCAATCTCTTTTAAATGGATATACAATTTTTGCTTTGTTACTTTGTCTTTAGTTGAAAGAATAGAATCATCTTGTGTCTTAACTAAATTAATAACAAATTGGCAATCCTGATCAACAACTACAATTGGAGTTTGATCTACAGGGAACTCAAAATCTTCAATTGGATCATCTACAGTATTAACTTGTCTATGGTAGTTTTTCCAAAAACTCCGAAGTTTCGATTGCAAACAGGTGTGTAGATAAGTTGAGAATACTGCTTTTTCAGGATCATAGGTTTTGAATGCTTTGATAAAAATTAAGTTTCCTTCCGCTACTAAATCGTCAAGTTCAATTCTATTGTTAGTTCTATGGTAAAAGTTCAAAGCATTTTTCCATATCATCTTTTCATATTGTTTATACTCTTGTACCATTTTAAACTCCTTAATAAATACTGTCAATTAAATTATCTTTCAAATCATTATACAACTCGATCATCTTGTCATAGTTTTCATCAAATTTTTCATTGTTACATTCTGGATCGACATTTTGAATAAAATACATAAATATCGCAAGTTCTTTAACTGAATTTATAAAGTTCCGAAACTTTCCGGCATTTTTAATTACCCAATTGATTGTCTCTTTATTCTGATCTTGAACCTCAGGATGATTTTCTAAATGAAGTTCAATTTCTTTTGCTTGTATTTCCTGGTCTATGTCAAATAACTGTTTTTTGTCTCCTTTATTTATTAACCAATGATAATATCTATCAAAGTATTCTCTAGTCTTCAGATCTCTATCTATCTTTGAGAACTTCATAATAAAACCTCCTGATTATTTCTTCTTTCTCCATGTTCTTCTGTCAAATCTGCCCCTATTTCCTAACCACCCCCAACAGTGCGAATAAAAAATATCTCTATTGACTCTTTCTTTTTTTGATTGCTTAGTTTGCTTTTTAATTATAAAACCATGCAAATTATTAGTATTAAAAATATTCATTTTTTTAATCCTTTTATTATTGCTTGTTTAATTTCAAGGTGAATTTCATCTAACATTTCAGCTATCATACTATTCATTTTGTAATAATCATTTAATTTATCAGACCATATGGGTACATTTGAATTGTATTTTACCCCATTAAACATAACATTTATATGAAGATCTGTAATTTCTGGTGTTTTCGGTTTATGGGAGACTAGATAACCACTTATTACATTTTCTTTCTGTAGTTTTCTGAGTATTTTTTCAATGGTCGGTTTTTGCTGTTCTTCTCTTATTTTCACTTGTGTTAAATACCATTCACTTACGCCAGTAAGAACAGATTGAAAATCATTTTCGAAAGGATAGTCTTCTACCAAGTCAAAATCATTTTGATCATGATTCCATCGAGCTAATAAATTACTCGTAGAAACTAGAAATTTGTCCATTGCTTCGATTGTCTCTTTAGTTATTTTCATAATAAAACCTCCTGATCATCTAATTTTTCTTTGATTAGCTCATGATCATAGTTTTTGACAACATAATCCAATAGACTTTCAATATCACCCATAAAGATAATTTCATCTTCCAAAGTTTCCAGTATTTTCTCTACTCCAATATCCTCAATTAAGTCACAAACTTCAATCTCTTGTAAAACCTGGTGAACTAAAATATTTTCATCTACATAATGCAATTCAACTTCTTTTTGAAAACCACAATCCTTAACCTCAACTTCTCCACAAATCAATTTTATTCTTATACTCATAATGTATCCTCCATTTCTTCAATTTCTTCTTTTTTATCAAATATCTCAGTTTCAAGATCATCAATTTCATTTTGTAAATCTTTATAATCCACAGTCTCTTCAATTTCAATACTATCCACTAGTCATTTAAACCACATCTATATGCAATGGGATCAACTTCTCTCAATACTCTTGAAGGACTATAACGCAAACTACCTATAATCACATCACCCTGATCATCTAAGCAGTCAATATAACTATCCTCATATTCATCTGGATCAATTTCTAAATCGTCAAGTTTTGTTTGTGTCTCACCCAATTGACATTGTAAATCACTCAATTGATCTTTTAGTTCATCTAAACTCCATTGTAATTTTTCCATATTATTCTACCTCCATATTATGTAAATTTTTTAATGTTATAAATGATTGTAATGTTTCATGGAATAAATCATTGTCTGCTTTATGATTGTCTATTTCCCAGTCAGATAACATACCATAATAAAATTCTTTTTCTTTATTCACCAATATATCGTCTGATAACTGACAAGCTTCTTTCCATTCTTCAATTTGCTTATTCAGATATTGAGCAGTTAATATTCTATTCATTTTATTTACTTTCATTTTGTATCCTCCTGACCAAAATATTCTTCATATTTCTTTTCAAATTCTGTACTGTCTACCCTGATTTTATGATCATCATCTATCCAATTTAAATGTTTTCCTGTTGTAATACCCCATACATTTTCATGAATAACAAGAGAGTGACAAGTTTTTCTAAAAGCAACAAGAGAGTGACAAGTTTTTCTAAAAGCAACAAGTGTATTATAAGAATACCAAAAACAATTTCCTTGACTGTCTTGAAAAGCTAGTGTGTTAGTACCATAATTCCCACTTGAATATTTCCCGTAATTCCACCATTTTGTATATTGTTTCATATTGTCTCCTTATATTATTGTCATAAATGAATAATCATTGTCTAACTGATTTATTATTTCCTTTTCGCTTAAATAATAACTGTACTTACTATCATCAAAGTACTTTGGATATTTTTTAGATATATCTTCAACTTCAGTTTCAGTAAATCCCTGATCTTCTAAATAATCAGAAAAACAAGTGTAATTTTCATCTAAAAATTCAGGAAAAAAGTCCTCAAAATGTTTTCTTATTGTCATATTATAACCTCCTGTAATTCACTGTTGATAGTAGTTATAGTTTGTTTAAGTGTAGTAAAGCCCCATTCACTACACATAACCTTTTTTTTATCATGATTTTGACAAGTGGTAAATCCGTAAACATTAATCCAATAATCATGGTAGACAATAAACATAGTCTTTCTTTCATTATATACTTTTATAGTCACTAGTTTTTTGCAATGTTTCATAATTTCTCCTTTTATACTAAACAATAGTCAAATTGACGAAATTCATTACCATTTAATCTTTCTCTTCTCATTTCAGTATCCCAATCTCTAGGATTTTCTCCAATCTCATCATAATAAATCTTAAAAGTATAACCTTTATATTCTTCTTCGGTAATTAGCATATTTTCCATATTGTCTCCTTATCTATATTTTATAAAGTAATAAAGTCCGGTACTGAATATTATCAGTACCGTTATAATAATTAAGTATTCCATTTTAATAAGTCATTGGCATACAAAGATAAGTAATTCCGTAAGTATCTTTAAACAATATTGCTGATCTGCCATCTTTAATATAAATATCACAACATGAATGCAAGTCTTTAGTTACTGTTAGAAAGTTCAATATAAATTCATAGTTCAAAGCAATATCCACAACAATATCTGTAGTGCAAACAATGGAAGTACTTACTTGTTTATTGTTGCAATCACTACTAATGTCTATCTTTGTTGGTTTAATCCTTGCTATCATCTTTCTACCTTCATGATCTGATAAGTTTTTGATATATTTTAATTCTTCTATCAATTCAGATTTTTTAACAGAGATATGAGCAAAATTATCAATATCAGAAGGAATTACTCTTTTATAAGGAGGAAAGTTCCCTTCAATATTTCTACCATAAATAGTAACATTTTGATATTGAATTTTTGTATACTTTTCAGAAAAAGCAAAAAGATACATTTCATTTTTAACCTGTTTAACAGAACTTAAAGCAGAGTAATTGACAACAATTTCAGTATCTTCAATATCTGAAATATATGTTGTAGGTTTAACTGTTGTTAATTGTTTTCCATCTGTACTCACAAAGTTTTCACCATCAAAAAATATTCCAGATACAAACCTTCTACTTTCTGATTTACTTGTTGTATTAAGTAAAGTATTAACCTGAATATTGTTGAGCAATACAACTTCTTTAGAACTAATAATAGAATTGTCTTCTTTCACCAGATTAGGAAACTTTTCATTGGGAAGAATAGCAATTTCAACTTTCCTTTTACCATCAACAATAGTTAGTTGATAATTGTTTTCAGGTATAATATCTACATATTCCGATTTTAAGTTTTTCAATGCTTTTTGTAGTTTGAAAAAGTCTACACAAAAATCACCCTCAATATCCAAATTATCGATATGGACTTCATTTTCATTGCTTACTACTATCAATTCATTTTCCTTAAATGAAATATGAGATAGAATTGATAGAGAGTTTTTAGTGGATACGAATTTTTGTACCTTAGTAAGATCTGTTAAAAGTTGTTTTCTGTTGACTGTCATAATTATTTTATCTCCTTTTTATTTATTATTCCTGTATAACCTTTTAATGGTATGGTAAATAAATACTCCATATCATCTATTGATTTATTGTACTGGTAAATTGACAAATTCTTAAAATCAGTAAATATTATTTCCATACCATCTTTATAAAAATTGACATTATTACCCATTTCAAAGCCTTGTGAAAATAAAGACTTTGCAATCTTTCTCTCTTGCTTAGTAAATCCGAACCCTTCATATTCTTACTGTCATAGTAGTATACCTCCATTTTGTACCCTTATACCCTAAATTTCAAGATGAAAATCTTAAGATTTTTTTAGATAATCTTAAAACTTAATTCATTCTTAAAACTTAATCCATATCAAATAGCCGTTAGAATATCATCAATATTCTTTTAGTCCATAGTTTATGATAACATAGTTAATAGCTCTATGCAAACTTTTTTTTAATATATTTATTTTTTTCATTTTTTTTCAAAATATTTTGCAATCCTCCGGTAAAATTAAGTATGGAACTAAAATCAATTTTCATGCAATCTCCTATTATACTTATTTTTTCAAAATTCTCATGGAGATTCTCATGGAGATCATGGATTTTTTTATAATAAATTTCTCCCCTGGCCCAGGGTAAACCTGGCCTTACCTAGTAAGCCTGGGCTTACATTTGTTAGTGTATTCTAACTTTAGTTATTCTTTTAAACTTTTGAATAATTAAAATTAGTGGGATAATCTGAATTTGTTATTAATTCAAACTATCAATAAATCAGAAAATAATTAAAATGTAAATAGTATCAAAAAATTATAATTCTGGTATAATTCCCTTGCCTATATTATCAGTAATTTTTTTAATCAGATCAATTAAAAAATCATAAGTAACATAATTTTTATTCATTGTAAAAACTGGTATACTGTCAATAAATAATTCGATATTATTTTTTAATATAATAGTTATCTGGAATTTATTTCTTAGTATAAATTATCTTTTCACCTGGAAAGGCCAGATAATTTAATATCCGGCCTATTGTATAAACTATGAATTGTTTATAATTCTAATTTATAAATTTCAGTACTCAATTGATATAATTCATCTTCGGTAAATAGCTTTAAGGCTTTTTTTAATGATTTTTTACACTCTTTAAAAGCAGTAAATCCCTGTTTTAATTCTGTTGAATTTCCAGTATGTCCGAATTCAATTAAAAATTCTTCAATGTCATAATCACAACAGATTAAACAATCATTAATAAAACATTGAAGGGAGAAACTTTTATCATGCTTTGTTAATTTCCTTTTATTCTCTCTATAATCCATAACTGAGGTATAGTAAACAAAAGAAGTACGAATTCCATTATAAGTGATAGAAATTCTGTATTTAAAATGATCATTTTTATTATCCCAATTAGGTTTTATAATTCCCATTAATCCAGTATTGATTTTAATATTTTCTAACATACTAATTTACCTCCTGATTTTCTGCTATCTCTTTTAATTCTTCCCTTGTATAATATTCAAAATGTAAAGGAATTAAATCCATATAATCTAGCAAATTAGTTTCAATTTCACCGTTTATAATATCTATATCATAGTCAAGTAATAAACAAATTCCTCCTCTATTTGAAATACAACTAAAATAAAAACTACATTCATAAATTTCAAATATAGGACAACTTTCTTGTATTATCTCTATCAAATAATATAAGTCTATTTCTTCAATATGAATAACACCATCAATAGTATACTCTTTTTCAATTCCTTCTATCCCTTGACCGTTCATTGTAGGATTACCAAAAATAGTTAATTTAAAATCATAATTTTCAGATATACTCTTTTCAATTTCCTGTATTGTCATTCTTTACACTCCTTTTTATTTACTACCGTTATCCAAGAATTTTGGAATATTCCAATTATTGAATTGATTTTCTGTTAAGACACCATCTTTAATTAATCCATCAATTAAATTATTATAAAGAAGTCTTCTTTTCGAGTAGTCTTTACAATTATAATAATTTTCTTCTTCCCTTAATTGATTAAGTATAAACCGAGTATAATAATCAATTACCTCTTCTTTCCTGATATACTGCTTTTTATGCTTCATTAATAATACCTCCTATTTACTATTATATACTATTAATTAAATACTACCTAACTATTTTTAATGGTATAAATAAATATAAAAAAAATACACTTTTTTTAAATAAATTCACGATATTATTATTTAGTTGTATATATTTCTAATTATGATATAATTATAGATAGGAGGTTACAACATGACACGAATTGAAGAAAAACAGTTTTTACACTGTCAATCATTGACTATTACTTATTATCTAAAATCTCATAGTGTAATTGGGAGTAATAGGTCAATGGTGGTTACGAATTGGATTATGAGAAACGCACGTCAATTTTATTTATCTTATAGAAAAATGACAGAAGGAGTAAATTAAATGAGAAAACAAAAATTATATCAACTGGTGATTAGAAGGAAAGACAATAGAAAAAGTAAAATTGTATATTCATTTACTTGTAAAGCAGATCGGGAAACTTGGATTAAAGCAATTAGTAATAAATGCTATCTATTACTAAAAAGAGAGGTATTAAGATGAAACATAATAAATTTGAATATGTGATAGTACTCCAAGGTGATTACCATACTGCTAATTATCGCATAGTAAATAGAAGGATAAAAACAGGTATAAATGGAGGTCGATTATGATTCTAATTGATAAAAGAATTCAGTACTACACTGAGATAAAAAAAGATGTATTTCAAGTGTATTGTAATACTAGTAATAATTCATTATTGAAATTGATAGAAAGTCAATTGAGTGTTTTAAATTGTATAATATCAGAACTAGAATATATAAAAGAAAATATAATTAAAAATAAATGAATATAGGGGGTATAATTAAACAACTGGTAAATAGTAAAGCCTGGTTTAACGCTAACCAATTAAAAGAGATAGGAGGACAAAACAATCAATTAAACAAAGTCTAGTGATACACTAGCAACAATTTATTGTCACAACTGATATCCCTATAATTATTAACTGTATAAAAATGAGGGTAATGAAATGGAAACTTGACAAAATAGACCATATAAACAAATATAATATTAACAAATTTAAAACAAATAATAACTGATAAAAGAGAGTATGTAACCTATTGATTGATAACCGGAATTGATCATAATAAAACATACTCTTTTTTTTATTAATAACATTTATCTGGTATAGTGTGTCATTCTATGGTATAATTATAGATAGGAGGTTTATATTATGTTAATTACAATTGATCAATTTGAGGAATTCACAAAATTTATGGATAAGGACTATTCTTTTAAAATCCGAATTCATAACAACCAAATTCATGTTAATTCATATATTGGTAAATTAGGACATATCAATTATTCTTTGAATACTTCAAAACATATCCCTTTTAAAGTCTATGCAAATAAGGATATAGAATTGAATCTGTTACTCGATAAATTTATTAGTTTACTCAGTTTACATGATTGGACATTTCAGGAGGTTTAAAAATGCCAAGAATAGACATTATATACAGAGTAATAGGCTATAGAAATGAAGCTCATAAAAACTATTTTAATGGAGATGAAAAATTTGAAAATTGGCTTAAAGTAAACAATAGGTTTATTACTCATTTATACAAGTATGATATATTCCATAAAAAGTATGTTTTAAACAGTCTATATATTTAAATAGACTAGACAATCAAAAGAGGGTATTAAAAACCCTCTTTTTTTATGCTTTGATTACTTTACAGTACTAAACAACTAAAACACCATAAAAACACCATATAAGACAAAAAAAGAGCTATTCCAGACAATAAAAGCAGATATAAACAATTAAAACTCCATAACTATCCTATATAACACAAGTTACAACTAGTCTATATTTCAATAATAGATTTATACTTGTACTATTGCACACTATAAAGCCATATAGACCACTTTAAAACACTGTATACACTAGCAACCACAATGCCAATAAGTTTACACCTATAAAAGAAATAAATAGAGAAGAGACTACCAGGAAATAAGACGTACCTAATTAAGTATATACGGTAGTACTATATTAAGTCTATCCATACATAGTGTATAGTATAGTGTTATGTATATAGTATGGATAGTAGTGGATAAGTATAGTGTGTAGTGTGTAGTAAGGATAGGTGTTGTAATAGAGTAGGGGTAAAAAATTGCAAGGATTGTATGCCCTGTCTCCCTTTTGTCAAGTTGATACAATAAAGGCAGCCAGGTAGAACAAGTGTTAAGTTAATACAATAAAGTTAGACATAGCTTACATTTAGCAAGGTGATACAATATAGTAAGGCCAGGTGTAGTGGGGGTATGGTACTGTATAACAAGGGCATAGTGATATGGTATTGTATAACAGGTATGTAGTAGTAATACCCTGATAACAATATAGAATAAAGTATACCTATCTAATGCCCATCTAAGGGAAGATATAAAGAGAGAGTATACTATAGTAATACTACACACTATTTATATACTGTTGTATAATACTATACTATGTATCATAACAGACAACCAAAAAAAACAAGGGGTATTACCCTATCTCTATATTGTACTGTACTTAATTGTATAGTATGTAGTTTTATACCATACCATGTACCAACTATGTCAAGTCTAAGTGATAGTAAGTACCATGCCAAGTGCTTAGATGGAGTGTGAGTATTGTCAGCGACTTTTCGTATATGAGTACGACTGTCACTCACCGCAAAAATTACGCTCCTACACTTCTCTTGTCCTGCTGCTGGCCGTAGACGAATTACCTTCTGGACCTAGAAGCTAGAAGTTGGTTTGGCTTGGAGTCTGGAACGGTACTTAGAGTTCCCCCACCATCCTAAATATAAACTCGCTTTGTAGGGCTAGTCGTAAACGGAAAAAGCGTATATCCCCTGGGAAAAAATTGAGCTGTGAGGTTTTGGGGAACTGTTCTGGGTTTGCGAACAGCGAACAGATTGCCCCCTCTGAAAAAAAATTCAATGGGATTGACAAAATACGCTTTGGTGGAGTATAATTAAGTAACGGGTAGAGACAAAGCTCTATAGCTGCTTAACAAATAAGTCGGGATTATCCGCACATAGCTGGCTGTATATAGGTTCCACTCCTATCTATCCGAAACTTGGATCGGTAGCTTAATGGTGAAGCTCCTGACTGTTAATCAGGTGATTGAGGGTTCGACTCCCTCCCGATCCTATTGTGTAGAGTTGATCACTTGAGGGACCGGATGAAGGGTTAGTCCGGATTGCTGCAATATTTAAAACTGGTGGGGATTGCAGCTTATTTTTTAATTGGAGGAAAATATGGGAATGTATCAAGAAATCATGAAAGACAAAGTTGCAGAGTTGGAACAAGACATTAAGATAGAATCTAGTTTCCCTGGGGAATTCGATAAGTATGTTGCAGATGTTCTAGCAGATAAGAATACTACTCTATTTGGAAAGCACCAAAGACTCCAGATATTGTTTTCGTTGCTGCAGAAGAGAGCAAGGTCGGAGGATACTATGAGTTTGTCCAAAAGAAAGGAACTCCGGATGAATGGTAAACCAAAACCAGTTCCATCAAAACCAGTCCCGAAACCGAATCCGACACAATCACCAAGATGGAAAGGAGAAAAACAGTGACTTTACAGGAAAGACTTAAAAAAGGCGAAATTATAGTTGGTTGGGGTTTTGACCCTGAGTCCGGAAGAAAAGTATATGGATTACTGACAAAGATAATCAAACACCCAAATAAGAAAGAGATTGATTTATTTCTGATCCAGTATTGGACCAACGATCAAATGATAGAATATTTCTATTGTTTCCAAGAAGGCGAGATCTTTGTAGGGAGATGCGAATGAAAAAGAAATTCAAAATCGAAGTAGTGACCACCAATGAGATTGAAATTGAAGTAGAGGTTGATGGGACATTTGATGATCGATTAAAAGAATTCAATAAACATTTTTGGAGTGCTGAAGATCTGTCTGAATATCTCGAAGGTCTGGCAAGCATGATTGCTATGGATGGATTAAATGATTTTCATGAAGGCTATGGATATGTACTGAATAATGGTAAGTTACCATGGGATTTACGAGAAACACCAGAAGAAAAAGACAAAATCATTTTCAATATTACTAGTATGTATGAGTGGGATAATATTGAAGTAGAGGAATTGGAATGAAAGAATTGTTCGATGCTTTGGGAGTTCCCTTCTTTGTACTAATGGTATGGGTAGGGATCCTAGTAGCAGTTGCAGCGTTTATGAAATGTATGGCTATAATTGGAGGATAAGATGAAAAAGAATGAAGCAATCGCATTACTGAAATATGTAGGAATGGTTAGTGATGAAGAAATTGAATTATATTTGAAAGAAGCTGTTGAAGATGAAGTGATAGAAATAGAAGCAGATGAGGAGGATTATGAAAACAATATTGTATGAGATACTTAAAGCATTTATTGTTGGGTTTTTCCTGGGAGGGGTTTGTAGTTTTCTAAAAATCCCCGTTCCGGCCCCGAGCAAAATTGCTGGAGTAATCGCAATTGCCGGATTGTTTTTTGGGTGGAAACTCATAGATCTATTTTTTAGATTGAACGGGAGAATGTGATGGGAAGTACAGAACTGGAATGCAAGTATATGCATGGTATATCTGGGTGAAAGGGTATAATGGCCTTCCTATTCTTGATTGGATCGATAATCAGGAAGATATTTATAAGAAACCAAAAAAGAAAAAGAACGGATAGTAGACCAACTGGTAGAGTCAACAGATTTAAATCCTGTACAGGTGAGGGTTCGATTCCCTTCTATCCGAATATTCCCTGGAGAAATCCAGGGTTTTCTTTTGCTCAAACAGTTAGTTTTATCTAACATTTTAAGTCTGAGCTAACTTTGTATTGACAAACTAAAAAGAGTCCTATATAATAAGAATATGAGTAGGAAAGAAACCCCCAAAGATAAAGAAAATTTACCATCTCCGGAAAAAATAAAAAATCTCTCTTTGGTAGAGATTGAACCTCCCAAGAGAGCTATGTCCGGACGAAAAAGCAGTTACAGAGAATCTTTCTGCCAAATAGTGATAGAAGAGATGGCTCAGGGTAAAAACATCGAAACAATAGCAATTGAATTAGGTGTGTCAAGACAAACTTTTTATGTATGGTTAAAAAAACACCAAGAGTTTAAAGAAGCTGTCGAAGTCGGAAAGCAACTGTCAAAAAGATGGTGGCTAGAACAAGGCAGAGTAAATATAGGAAACAAAAACTTCAACCACGTTTTGTGGATGATGAATATGACCAATCGCTTCGAGTGGACCACTTCTAAGGTTCAAGCAAAAATCAACACAACAGAGACTAAAAACGTAAATCTATCAGTCAAAACTATAGACGAGAAAGCAGCTGAAGTTCTTCATATACTTGTAGCAACCGGAGCCATCGACATATCCGGAGCTGTAGATGCAGAAATAGTTCAGGAGCAAATAGATGAACCTAAAGACGATTCAAAATAATCCAGAAATAAAGAAATTACTACTACCTAAATGGACAAAGTATATTCCTATAGAACCAACAGTCAAACAGGCTGCTTTTTTGTGGTATGAAGGGGAAGATGCTTTTTTTGGTGGTGCAGCTGGTGGGGGCAAGTCAATTGCTCTTTTAGCCGGAGCTTTACAATATGTAGATCAACCACATTATAATGCAATTCTTTTGCGTGATACTTTCCGGAATCTTACACTTCCGGATTCCTTATTAGATGTAGCTCATCAGTGGTTAGACAATACGGATGCAAACTGGAATGAGGACAGAAAGAGATTTACTTTCCCTTCCGGTGCAACTTTGAACTTTGGATACTTGGATGGTCCTCGGGATCATTACAATTATCAATCTGCACAATTCCAATATGTAGGAGTTGATGAAGCAGTCGCTATCAGAAAAGAACAAGCTCTCTATCTATTCTCTCGTATGAGAACATTGAAAGGGGTTAAGATTCCTCTGAGATTTAGAGCTGCCAGCAATCCTCCTTCTAGGGAGCAGTTTGGCAGAGGTGCTTGGGTAAAGCATAGATATGTAGATCCAAGAACAAAGAAACCTGGAGTTCTATTTATTCCAGCAAGAATGAATGATAATCCTTTTCTTGATCAGGATGGGTACAATAGGTCGTTAGAAAACCTCGATCCTATTACTAGGGCTCAACTGAAAGATGGAAATTGGGAACTAATGGAAAAAGGTTCTATGTTTGATCGGGGATGGTTCGGACTCGTTGATGCTGCTCCTGTGGAGGGCAAAACGACACGCTATTGGGATTTAGCTGCTACTGAAGTGAAAAGGACCGGAACACCTCCAAAGTATACTGCTGGTGTCAAAATGACCAAATCAAAGGATGGTATCTACTATATCGAGACTATCGTTAGATTTAGAAAAGAACCTCTCTATGCAGAACAAATGATTAGGCAAACTGCAGATATAGATGGAACAACAATTCCAATCTATATTGAGCAAGAACCTGGATCTTCAGGAAAATATACAATTGATCATTATCGTAGAATAGTATTACCGGAGTTTGTACTTCGGGCAGATAGAGTTACAGGAAACAAAGTATCGAGAGCAGCTCCTTTCTCATCTCAGGCAGAAGCAGGAAATGTGAAACTAGTAAAGGGCCATTGGAACGAAGCATTTTTGGATGAGATTGAACTTTTCCCAGATGGAGAGTACTGTGACCAAGTAGATGCTGCAGCTGGAGCTTTTGACAAATTAGCTCCCTATCGGATGGGTTTACGATCAAGAGTAATTTACGGAGGATAATATGATAGTTGGTATTGGAATAGCAATATGTTTAGTTGGTGTGGCTTTTGTGATTTTGGGAATCTTTATCAAAGCAAATAAGGCTAGAGTAAGAAGAGAAGAAATTAAGGATGCAATTGATGAAAAAACTAATGAAAAAATTGATAATCTTGATGATCGTCTTGGGGATATCCGTACTGAGTTTTTCGAGTGAGATGCCTGATAGATGGAAGAACTTACCTGAACAAGAGAAATGGGAAAAGTTTGAAGAATTATATTACATGACAGAAGAGTATCGAGCAATAACTCAGGATCAAATGAAACGTATTGAAGAATTAAAGACGTTTAAAAAAAAGGTTGACAAAGAATTTAGACTTGGATTTACTTTTAATGCTACTATTGGAGTTGGAATTGATTCTATGCAAAGACGAATACCAAATAGTGGGTCTATTCTTCGACCAGATTTTACAATGGGGATGGATATTTTAGTATTATTTTACAATCATTTTCTATTTTCTCCTGGACTTGATATTAATATATATGATGAATATGGTATGGATTTAAAAATAGGATTTGGGTGGTTATTCTAATGGCAAGTATTACAAATTATAAGGAAAAGAAAATGTCTCCAACCGAGATTATAGAGAAACAGAGAAGGAAGATCAGATGGGGTAAGACGTACTCTATCGCTACTAAATTCATAGCAGGATGCTACTTAATAGCAATGAACTATCATTTAGTGATAAACGATCAATTTACCCTGGAGTCAGCCATAGCTGCTTGTGTGGTGGCCGGATTTATCTCTGGATCAGCTCTGCCTATAGACATATCAAAAATTATCAACAATATTAAAGGAGACAAATAATGGCTTTTAGTGATGATTATAATCAATATGAAAGATGGGCTCAGTTCCATTTTTATGTGTCTGGAGGAAGTACTGGTGTTATTACTGAGACTACTTCTTTGAGTAAGCAATGGAAAATAAAGGAAGTCAAGGTGCATTGTTCTTCTGTTTTTTTGAGTAGTGAAGATCTTACAGTTTATTTTAATAGTCCTTATGGTTCGGAGTATAATTTTAAATTATTGAGTGAATCTCTTAGCGGTCTAACAGATTTATGGGCTACATTTGAAAAGCCCCTTTTGTTGGCTTCTGGAGTAGAATTAACAGTCAACATATCACTAGCTTCTCTAGTAAATGTGCTTGGTATAGAATTAGTTGGATGGTCTGTGCAGGGGTAAATATGAAAAATATTGTTATAGTGGGTACTGGCACAGGAGCCAGTGCTAATGATACTAATGGTGGTATGTATGAGAGTCCCGCAACCTGGACAACTTTTCAGGGAGTTAATGGGGCTCCTTTGGATTCTCTTTCTAGTATTGCTCTGACTAATAATGGAGCTGCTTTTGTAAGAGCTTCTGGGGCATTTACAAATGCTGTAGTAGGAGCTTACGTTTATCTTGTAGATGGAGTAGTATACACAACTGGGAGATACAAGATCACTGCAGTAAACACAGGAGTCTCTATTGATTTAGACATAGCATACACCTCAGATTCTACAGCTTCCTCTTTGATTGTGGGAGGTGCTTTGCTCACTTTAGATTATCCTAGAACAGCTTCTTTATATGCAGATGGAGATGTTTTAAAAGTTTCTAACGCTGTTGTGTATTCAACAGCAAATGCTAATAGTGCAATTCTTGAAACCGGACATACTCCAAGTAGTACTTTATACGCTAAATATAAAAATGCAATACATTGTCTTGGTGTAGATGCTACAACGGGGGAAGCTGATTATCCTAACCCAGTTGAGTTGAATGCTTCGGGAACCTCGATTGGGATAAAGTTGAATTTCACCACTATTTATGAAAATTTTGATGCTTATGGTGGTTCTGGTGTAGGTTTTGATGGAGCTGGTGGGCTTGATAATTTCTCACTTAGAAAATGTCACATACATGGTTTTGGTGGAGGTGGTATTACTGGGGATGATGCTTGTGAGGTTTGGAATTGTCATATTTATGATAATACTGGAGTAGGCATAAATTTAGATAATGCTAGTTATATTGGATATTGTAACGTATATGGTAATTCCGGATGGGGTATCAATTTTGATGGTGGGTATTTCTGTGGTTATAACAAGGTCTACAACAACGGAGGGACTTACCAGGTATATGGGAATTATGGAATATTTGTCGGCAATGAGATACAGAATGATTCTGGGTTTTTAATAGGCATGGATGAGCAAAATCAACAGCCATTTATTCTTGCCCAAAATACACTTGATGGTATGAATGGAGCTTCCGTAATCGGCATAAAGGGATGGACAGTTACGAATCCTGGAACATACATTAATATATTAAATAATATTGTGATCCGTTGTAATGAGGGTATTGTAATTCCAAAAGACATGAATGGAAATGAACAGATTGATGGAAATAATTTGTATGGGAATACAACAGATTATTCCACAGAATTAGTAAATGTAACTAATAATAAAAATACAGATCCTGGATTAAATGATGTATCTACTCAAGATTTAAGATTGAACTATAACTCATCTGCACGAGAAGATGCTGAAGATGCTAGTAAGATTGGGGGGAGTTCCTCAGAACGTGATATTGGAGCAGGGAATAGTATTCCGAATACAGCAAGTGGTGGCAGTACTTCTAGCTCTACCTCAAGTATAAACCAGTCATTAAAAATTTTAAGGATATAGTCAATGAGTTTTGTAGAAGATTATAATCAATATCAGAGATGGGATCACTTCCACTTCTATTCAGATGAAGATGGTGCAACAGATGCTTTTACAGGAAATGCTTTTCTATTAGAAATGGACTTTCACTTTGAAATGGACACAATAGGTTCTCGGGATGAATTAACAAAATAGGAATAAAATATGAGCGAAGAGTACAGAGATGATATTAGAGAAATAAAAGAATCTTTAAAAGAGCTATTCAAACTTGTTCATACTATAAAAGACAAACAGGCCAATGATTTGCTGGAGATGGCAACAAGGCTTGTGAAAGTGGAAACATATATTAAAGTAATTTGGACAGCACTTGGAGTATCCATACTCTCGCTGGTCGGGGTTATTGCAGAGTTTCTAATGATGCTTTCAGGAAATTAAGGGGGGAGTTTTGAAATATAATAATCAGACAGATGGCAAGTGGAAAGACGCTATAATGACCAGTTCCCCAACTTGGGTAGATTACTTGGGACAATGGGGTTGTTTGGCTACTTGTATTGCAAACATAATTCAAGAAAGGAATGAATCTGAATTTACTCCGTATGATCTAAATGAATATCTAATCAGCCATAAAGGTTACAATTACTTAGCACGACCTAATGTACAAGAACAGGCTGCTAGTTTACTTGAATGGGCTGTTGTAGAAAAGAAATATAAATTAAAACATTCTTATGCAGACAATCATGTTCGAGTGAATCCTCATGAAAAGAAAGATGTATACTATATAATCGAAGTTCCAGCAAAAATGTGGTATCGAGGTAGACTAATTGCAATCACTCATTTCATGAATGCGTTGGATACTACTGATAGATTTGTAATAGCATACAATGGATATGATGGTGAAGTTGTGTTTACTCCTAATATGCAAATAATAAGAAACTGTAGGGTGGAATTTTAATGGGTATATTTAAAAAGAAAAAGAAAGTGCCAGAAAAGAAAAGAAGTAGAGTAGCCATTCTAAATACACAGTATGGAACTGCCCGATGGTCTGACATAGATTACGATAACTTTGCTAAAGAAACATATTTGAAGAATATCATATCTTTCAGATGTATTGATCTGATCGGTAAGTCGATGGCAACTGTTCCCTGGGCTATCTATGATAGAGATGGCGACTCAAAGAAGAGAAACTTGGGACACCCAATGAATAAACTGTTGGACCGACCTAATCCGGAAGAATCATGGAACTTTCTAATGTTGAAGAACATTGCTTACCTACTGATAGCTGGTAACTCTTATATGGAAAGAATCACTCTGAGGAAAGAAGAGATACCAAAAGAGATGTATGTTCTGCGTCCTGACAAGATGAAAATAGTTCTTGACAAAAATACTGGTGAAATTGCTAAATATGTTTATAATGACACACAAGATTTTCTGGTAGATGATATAACAAAACATTCAGATATTTTGCATAATAAGTTTTTTAACCCATTAGATGACTTTTATGGAACTTCCATTACTGAGCCAGCTGCCAGAGAGATTGATACAGCAAATGAAGCTGTTTCTTGGCAAAAGAAAATGCTGGAGAATGAAGGTCGCCCAGGTATGGTTATTATGGTAGAGGGTTCTCTGTCGGACAAACAGTATGACCGATTGGAGAGAGACTTAAAAGATAAATATTCTGGATCTGAAAATTCAGGGAAATCTTTAGTACTTGAATCAGACTTCCATATAGATGCGAAACCTTATAACTGGTCGCCACAAGAGATGGACTTCATAGAAACTAATCGGGAACTTTCCCGTAGAATTAGTTATGCTTATGGTGTTCCACCACAGTTGATTGGTATCCCTGGGGATAGTACTTATTCAAACTATAAAGAAGCTAGACAGGCTTTCTGGGAAGACACTCTGGTATATTACTTGTATTATACTCGGGATGAAATGAACAATTGGATCTTCTCATCTAAAAATGCTCCTACGTTTCTTGACTTTGATATTAACGACATTCCTGCACTTGCTTCCAAAAGAGAGATCTTATGGGAACGGGCCCAAAATGCCGATTTTCTGACAGTCAACGAAAAGAGAAAGATTGTTGGTCTTGATACTATTGATGGTGGTGAAATGTTATTCGTTCCTGCTGCTATGGTTCCTCTTACTACCAAAACTGCGGAAGCAGCTGAAGAAGAGATTGAAGATCATATCGATGAGAATATGGGTGGAGATCCAGATGTAGACGATACTAATGCGGGTGGTACAACTTAATGCTTAATTTAGAAACTGAGAAAGAAAAACAAGATTTTAGAAGATATGTTTTTGCTCACAACACAAAATTAAGAAATTACCTGAATGTAGAAATTGAAAAGTATTTGAATAAATTATACAATGATATAGCCAAAGCTGCTGATAAAGGCAGTCTATTAGATTATGAATGGTATATCAAAAACAGATTTGCAGAGCTACAGGAAATTCTCAAGACATTCTATATTAGGATGGCTGCTAATTGGATTGCTACTGTAGAGTCTGACTTAGAACAAGTTTCCCCGAAGAACTTTATTCGGTATGAAAAGAAAGGATTTACAGATTCTTTTTGGGCTGTCTTCCTAACTTGGTTGGGTAGAGAATCAGTCAAAAGAGCTTCTCTTATTTTAAGGACCACTCGACTTGCGATTAGTCACATAATCTCGAATGGGTTGAGAAACGGTTTTAGTTTTACACAAATCTCCGGAGAAATTCGGAGAATTGGTGGTATTCGGATTCCAAGTAGAGCTATGCGAATTGCTCAAACGGAAGCTCATACAGCCTATTCTAGCAGTACTCATCATATGATGCTGAACTCAAGAATGGTACAAGAGAAAGAATGGGGAGCAGTTATGGATGCGAAGACCAGAGATCCCCATGCTATAGCAAACGGTCAGAGAGTCCCAATCAGCCAGCCTTTTTTTGTTGGTGGGGAGCAGTTGATGTACCCTGGAGATCCAGCGGGAAGTCCAGAAAATACCATACACTGTCGTTGTGTGGTCAGTTACTACACATATAGGAGTTGAGAGATGGCAAAAGAAAATAAGTTAGCATATGATGAAGTCAAGAGAGTTCCTTTTGAGATAAAAGAAATTGCAGAAGATGGTACTTTTGAAGGGTATGCTTCTACTTTTTATGGAGAGCCAGATTCTTACGGGGATCTTGTAGATCCAGGAGCTTTCTCTAAAACTATCGCTGAAGGCTATCATAATAAAAATGGGGTTCTTCCTGTTTTGTGGCAGCATGATGGTGATAAGCCAGTCGGTGTTTTCGTTGAAGTACTGGAAGATGGAAAGGGACTTAAAGTTAAAGGTAAAATCGGAATAAACTCTGATTTTGGTAAATATGTATTGGACCAATTGAAACTTGGATCTATTAGTACTATGTCAATTGGGTACAATGTTAAGGTAGCCGAATACAATACTGAAACACATATTCGGAATTTAAAAGAATTGGAATTATGGGAAGTGTCATTGGTGACATTCCCTGCAAATACAAATGCAATAATCACAGATGTTAAATCAGCAGTTGAGGAAGCGACAACTGAGCGAGAAATTGAAACAGCCCTGCGGGATGCAGGATTGTCTCGAACAACAGCCAAGTTCGTTGCTAGTCTTTGTAAAGAAGGTCTACGAGAGGGAGTCTCGGAAGAACTTGAGCCTGACGTGAGGTCGGTTCTATCAAAGATAAATGCGGAATTAAAATCATTAGTTAATCAAAAATAAGTAAGGAGTATTTTTATGGCAATGACCTTTGAAGAAATCCATGCAGAAATCGAACAGCTTGGGACTAATACCAAAGCTATACATGATGAGATGCAGACAAATTACAAGAACCTGACAAAATCAGTGGAAGAGAATGTAGTTGATAAAACTAAAATCGAAACCCTGAAAGAAGACCTGGTATCCAGATCTGAAAAGTTGGAAGGTTTAACAACTAAGTTACAAACACAAATAGATGATCTTGAAGTGTCTCTAAAAAGACCAAGTAAAATCATCACCAAAGAAGACAAAGTAGAGTTTGAAGAAGCAAAATCCCATATGTTAGCTTGTATGTTAAACAAGGGACAGAACACAAACTACGATATTGTTAAAAACCTCGATGTTTCTGTCGATGACTATTCAGCATATTGTGAAGACTTCAAAACTTTCCTTAGAAAAGACAGTAGACAACTTTCACCCGAACAGTACAAACGTTTGAGTGTTGGTGTTGATCCTGATGGTGGTTATACTGTAACTCCTTTTATGAGTAACAGAATCGTTCAGAAGATCTTTGAAATGGATCCTATTCGTCAACTGGCAAATGTTCAAGGTATCTCTACTGATGCTCTTGAACTGATGGTTGATTGGAATGAAGCTGGCGTTGGTTGGGAAAATGAAACTGAGTCTTCTTCTGAAACAGACACACCTGATTTCAAGAAAAAGAGAATTCCTGTTCATGTCATGTATGCTAAACCTCGTGCAACTCAACAGTTGCTAGAAGATTCTGCAATCAATATCGAACAGTATATTGCAAATAAAGTTGCAGAAAAAATGGGCCGATATGAAAGTGCTGCTTTCGTAACTGGTGATGGTGTTGGAAAACCTCGTGGATTCCTGACATATGATACTGGTACTGATTATGGACAAATCGAGCAGATTGATATGGGAGCTGCTGCAGTTTTAACTGCTGATGGTTTTATCAAAATCAAATACTCACTCGTTGAAGATTACCTGAATAGAGGTACTTGGTTAATGAACAGAACTACAGTTCGGGATGCTATGCTGTTGAAAGATGGTAATGGTAACTACATATGGAAACCATCAATTGCGGTTGATGCTCCTTCTACTATCCTGAGTCTTGCTGTTAGAATGGCTACAAGTATGCCAGCAGTTGCAGCTAATGCACTGTCTATTGTTCTTGCTGATTTCAACGAAGCATACACCATTGTTGATCGTCTGGGTGTAACTGTTCAAAGAGATCCCTATACCGTTAAACCTTTTGTAGAGTTTTATACTCGTAAAAGAGTTGGTGGAGATGTTGTGAACTTCCAGGCAATGAAAATTGGTAAGATTTCTGAGTAATCAAATAAATAATAGGAGGAAAAAATAATGGGTTCTTTTAGAGATGGATATAGTAATTTTGGGTTTTTTGATGCAATGACACCCGCATCACAATCTGCTGCGTTGGATGGCAGGACAATAGATCGACAAGGATATGAAGCTGTGACTTTTATTGTCACTACAGACGCAATCACTTCTGGTGCTGCTACAAGTGATTGGGCTCTTAGACTAGAGCATGGTCTGGCTTCTGCCGATGGCGTTAGTGCATGGTCAGCGGTTCCTAATAGTCTGTTGATACATTCTGTAGCTGGTGGGTATGACTCCACAGCTGAGACAGGTATCTTTCAAACTATTCAGGGTGTAACTGGTTCAGGAACTACTTACGCTTGTGGATATAAAGGGGATAAAGATCATCGATATGTTCGATTGGTTCTTTCCGAAACAGGAGTAATGTCAGCTACAATTATGGCAGGATGGTGTGTGCTTGGTGAACCAGCAACATGGCCTGTAAATACACCGATATAATCTGATTGAAAGTGGGGGGTTTTAACTCCCCACTATACTAAATAGGAGGAAAGAATGTCAGGAAGAGACAATACATATCCTAACAGTAAAGTCGGAATTGAACAAGGTGCAGAAAGGCTTTTTGTAGATTCCGATGGATATATGAATTTTTACGATAATGATGTTACTGGAGAACAACTCCGGAACATAATCGCAGTAAAGACAAACACAGTTATTATGATTAATAGTGCGGGTGTCTTGTCTGCTCAAACAGGTGGGGAATCTCCACCAATCTTACCATCACTGACACATTTAATCGTGTTCTCGATGGATGCTACTGCAACTACGGCTTCAGCACAGCTGCCTTCAGCTTATAAAGGACAGGAACTTATTCTAATGACTCGTGGGGCTGCTTCAGTGGCTTCGATTGAAATACAATGTGGCGGTCATGCTTCAGGATATACTACTGCTTCTGTTCATGGATATGTTTCAGGAACACTTTCAAACTTTACTATGACTCATGATTCTCTTGTTCCAGCAGTCGTAAGATTGATTGGTACTAGTGATTCTGAATGGGCCATCGTTTCTGAGGAAGGAACTGTCGTACAATATGATGAGTAATAGGGAGGGAATATGGTTCAAGTTAAAATAACCAAAACGGTCCCTGTAGCTACAGATGGAATACACATTACTGTTTTTATGAAGGGTGAGATTCATAATTTGCCAGAACGTTTAGCAGATTTGATAGTCAAAACTCTCGAAGCTGGTACTGTGATTCCCCCTGTAGAAGAAAAGGAACCGGAGGATACACCAAAGAAAGATGTACCCAAAAAGAAAAAAGAAGTGAACAAACCAGAGAATAAGGCAGAACCTAAAGCTCCGGAAAACAAAGCAACTACGAGAAGAAGAAAATGAGGTGATTTATGATTACTGCGTCAAACCTTGATCCTAAAGGAAATAGATTTTGGAAAGTTATTACAGAACCAACAGTAGAACCAATTACGGTAACTGAAGTAAAAGAGTATGCCAGAATTGATGGGTCTGACGAGGATTCTTTTTTAGAAAGTGCCATAACTTCTGTTCGACTAGCTACGGAGGAGTACCTGGGGAGAGCGTTAATACAGCAAACGATCCGGCTAGTCATGGATGAGTATAATGAAAGAGATCTCCCTCTCCCCAGACCTCCGCTTATTTCTATATCGTCTATTCAAACAATAGATGAGGACGACACTACCACAGACTTTGACTCAGACAAGTACTATGCGATTGTAGAAGCGATTCCAGGTCGTGTTGTTATAAAGAATACAAAATCACTCCCATCGAACACCACAAGGTTCTCAGGTGGGTATCGTGTGTCTTTCTTAGCTGGTTATGGAACCACAGCCAGCACAGTCCCACAAGCAATTCGGGATGCTATGAAAATGTGGACCACAAGTTATTATGAAGACAGACACTTGGATCCGAAGAATCCCCCTCCGGATATTAAGTTAATGCTAAATAGATTTAAGGTGCATAACTTATGAGTTGGATGGCAGCAAAATTAAAAAATAGAGTTCAGATTTTGCAAGGAGTATCGACTCCAAATGCAAATGGTGGATGGGATTATACTTATAAGAGATTAGTTCGGTTGTGGGCAGGGGTTGAAGTTTTAAATAAAAATGCCATATTAACCGGATCGATGCCAATTAGAGGTGTGAATATAGATGATCTAGTAGAGAGTCATGAGATCAGGTTTAGATATGATTCAGTCATCTCTAAATATGATCATGCTTTTGGTGATGCTTTTGATGGGAACTTTGATGAGAATACTTCAAATGGATTAGGTAAATCTTTTGGACTTGCTTTCTCCGATGCATTCAATTCAATTACAGATCTAAATCCTATTAAGGCAGATTACTTCATTCTATTGGAACGGGGTTCTACCGGAAGAGGTAAACTTTTAAAGATAAAAAGAGTAGTCCCAGATGATGTAAATTATGAATGGGTATTTATAAGATGTATAGATCAATATGAGGTAGGTGCAGGACGTGGCATTTAATTATGATGGTGGTGGTTTTTCACAAACAAATAAAGGAAAGAACTTCCAAATAATTGTAAATCATCAAGATCTACTTGCTGTTGAATTGAAGATTGAAAATATCTCCAGAGAAATGATTGATGATACTATGGATGAGTTCTATAAACTTACTCAAGAATTTGAGAGCAGCATTAAATTACAAATGGAGAATACACCTAGAGATTATACAAGAGGACGTAGGGTAAACGGAAAAATACATTTTCCTTCTTTACCTGGACACGCTCCTGCTGTAATGACAGGAAAGTATATCAATTCTATAAAGGATTTTGTAAATCCAATACAGAAAGAAGCTGGTGTATATGTTCCAATGAGAGTTCCTTATCCCCCTCATTTAGAGTGGGCGAAGAGAATAGCTCCAAGACCGTTATGGGAACCTACTATTAAAAGATTTCCGGTAGGTGATAGAGTTTTTGCTGCAATAAAAGCAGGACAGAGAATGAGGAATTAAAATGAGATTAGATGAAATTGTTCTAAAGTTGAGAACTGCTGATACCCACTTCGATAATAATATAGGTGGATCTGCAGAACTAAATGCAGCAATACAGCATACACTCACAACAGATATGGCTTTCGTTGTTCCTGTAGCTGACTTTGCAGAAAAGAATCAGTATGATTCGACTGTCATGCAAATGGTGACAGAGAGATTTGGTGTAATAGTTGCCCTGGGAGCAGATGCTTCACAGAAAGAGCAATTAGGATTTGCAGCTTATTCTCAGTTACATGATATTAGAAATCAAATATTTAAAGCGTTATTGGGATGGCAGCCAGACTTTAGTGAAACTTATATTTCCTATTCCGGAGGTAGACTTGTAGATTTAAACAATGGCTATCTTTGGTGGCAATTTGAGTTTGAGTTCAAGGTGAGAATCAGAACACTTGAAACCTTCGATGATGGAAGTGTTACTATTGGGATTGGAGAGGACACAATCACTACTGATCCACCAGAGAAGTTCAACACTATTTACGCAAATTATATACAAGCTCCTTCAGCTGATCTCCCGCATACCGGAGATTTACCATTAGCAGATGGTTATCCTGATGTAGCATTGCCAGATATGGCTCAGTGGTTGGATTTTGATAAACTTAATCCCGATGCTGGAGCGTTTGGAAAAGGATTCACAACACAATTTGATACTTATACAGAGTAAGGAGATAGAATGAAAGGACACAAATTCATAAAGCCAGCTCATAAAGGGCTCATTATAAGAGATCCAATTTCCAAACAGAAACTTCCGGAAGATGGATACTATAAACCTTTTGTTGGCAGAGAAGGAACTTATTGGAAACGGAGATTGCGAGATGGTTCAATCGTAATACTACCTGATCCTCAAGAAACGGTAGTGGAAGTTGAACCAAAGAAGAGGGCATATAAAAAGAGGGAGGTTAATTCATAATGATTAGTTTTAACAATTTGCCGGACACCACCAGAACACCTGGTGTATATACAGAAGTAGACAATTCTAAAGCTCTACGGGGATTATTTCCCAATCCACATAAGGTATTGATTATTGGTCAGAAAGTATCCACAGGAGACAAAGCTGTAGAAACTTTACAGGCCATTACAAATGACAGTCAGGCTGATGGTTTCTTTGGGCCAGGCTCGGTTCTTGCCCGTATGTGTAATACATTTAAAGAAAACAATGCTAATACTGAAGTGTTTGCAATGGCTCTATCTGGTGGAACTTTACAAGCCAGTGCCAGAATTAACTTTAGTACTGCTCTTTCTCATGCAGCTGGTGGAGCTGCTAGTGCTGGTGGACAAACAGTACATATGCTGATTAATGGACAGCAAGTTTATCAAGCAGTAACTTCAGGATGGAGTTCTATTGATATTGCTTCCGCTATGAAGGTTTATATCTCTGAAGCTAAAAACTTCCCCGTAACTGCTTCTGTAGTTGGAGCCAGTGGAGTTTTGATTCTTTCAGCGATTTGTTCAGGTTTGATTGGAAATTACCTTGATGTAAGATTCAATTATTATGATGGTCAGTCTTATCCTACTTTCTTCGGTGATAGTGCTGTGGTAAGTAATTTTGAAGGTGGTACTGCTGGTCCTGATCTCGGTGATGTTTGGGCAGTAGTTGATGGTGAACAATTCCATCATATTGTACAGCCCTATATAGATGCCACAAATCTTCAAAGCCTTGAAGAAGAACTTGAAGATAGATTTAAACCACTCGAAGACATTATGGGAATTGGATATACTGCTGTCAGAGCTACACAGGCTTCAGCGACTACTATCGGGAACAGCCGAAACTCTCCTCATAATACAATTATGGCTTTTAATGATAGTCCGACTTCTCCGGAAGAATGGGCTGCAGCTCTTGGAGCTCAAGCAAGTTTTAACTTGAACCAAGATCCAGCAAGGCCATTACATACATTGAAATTGAGAGGGATCTTACCTCCACCTATTGCAAGTAGGTTCACACAGACAGAAAGAAATATATTACTCTATGATGGTGTCGCTACTTTTGTAGTAGACCGAGTAGGTAATATACAAATAGAAAGATGTATCACAACTTATCAGACAAATGCGTCTGGGGTTATTGATCCCTCTTACTTGGATATTCAAACTCTGGCAACCTTGATGGAAATCAGGTATCAGTTTAAATCAAGAATGGTAACTCGCTTTATTGCGACCCGTTTTAAATTGGCTGACGACTCTTTCCCAATTCAGCCAGGTTCAAATATCACAAATCCAAAAACGATTCGACAAGAAATCATTGCTCTATTCTCTCAACTGAGGGACATTGGATTGATTGAAAATCTTCAAGAATTTGCTGATAATTTGGTAGTAGAAAGAAATGCTTCAGACGTAAACAGAGTAGATGCATTACTGCCACCAGATCTAATCAATCAGTTTAGGGTACTAGCAGGATTGGTACAGTTTATATTATAATAACATTTAATTTGCATACTAACATTGACAGCGTTAGTATGCAATATTTAAGTTACTAAGGAGATTACAAAATGGCTAGAATTACAGGAAGAATCTCTGTTTCTGTCGGAGGAATTGGAGAATTATTTAATAAAGAGGGAGCAGTCGCTTCCGGAATTGGACTAAGTGGTAAACCTAATATGGAACTCGAAGCTGTTTTCGGGGATACCGGATTACATGGTTTTATTGAAAAGCCAGTTCTTGCAATGTGTGAAGTTACTGTCAGTGATACTGATGGTCTAATGTTGGATGACCTTGCCAAAATCAGAGAAAATGGAACTATCATATTTTCTGCTGCTGGTGGTGGTAAAGTCTATACAATGAATGGAGCAACTTGTCTCAGAAACTTTACTCTTACTGGTGGACAGGGAGAAGTCCCTATACGGTTTGTCGGATCTTATTGGATCGAAACTGTATCAGAAAGCTAAGTTAAATTACACAGGAGTTATGGATGAAAACAGATACTATTATAGAATTGGAATACCCAATTACAATTAAAAAGATAAATGCTGCAGGGAAAGCGATTGATGTAGATATTACAACTATCCGATTGGGTAGAGTAAAAGCGAAGCATTTAAAGTTACTCCCCGCTTCTTTTATCGAAGCAGCTGGTGATAAGAAGAAATCTAAAAACATAAAGGTTAATCCTGAAGATGTGTTTCCTATTATTGCTGGAATATCTGGTCTTTCTATTGCAGAAATAGAAGAAGTAGATTTAGCTGATCTTGATAAACTGATGGAAGGTTTAGATCAAGTTATGGGGGAGTAGGATTAATACCTTCCGATTGGAAGATGATCTTCTGGACACTCGCATATGTATTTAAGATGGACCCCAATGTTATAGGGGAATTAGAAATAGAAGATTTAGATTTTTGGATTGATGGAGCTGGTTGGGCTTTTGAACATTTTGTCAATCCAATGACAGGCGGTATTTAATGGCAGACAAAAAATATTCCATTGGTGTTCTTTTCAAAATTGTTGATAACTTGACAAAACCAATGGGAAGAATGTCTAAAAAAATGCAAGGTTTCCGGAAGAAATTAGATAGCAGTTCGACCGCTATGTTTCGATCAGGAAGAATGTTGACTTTTGGTTTGACTCTTCCTATGATTGGACTAGGTGTTGCTGCTTTAAATACTGCAGGAAAGATAGAATCTGCAGAGAGATCGATGGCTATCCTTTTAAAGAGTTCAGACAAAGCTAAGTTTGTAATGAAGGATTTAAGGAAGTTGACTATAAAGACTCCGTTTAAGTTTGTGGAAGATTTGATTCCAGCAGCTAAAGCGATCTCTACGATTCCAACATTGAACGTAAGTGAAATAGTCCCAACAGTAAAGATGTTGGGTGATTTGGCAGCAGCCACAGGAGATTATTCTGAAGCTATGAAAGGTTTGACAAAAGCCTTTGTAACAACAGGAGCGAAAGGTAAAGTAGAAATGAAGAGTATTCGTGGATTTTATATTCGTGGTATTCCTCTTGTTCAGGCTTTGGCAAATGCATACTCTAAAAAACCAGAAGAAGTCTTTAAGTTCATGAGAGCTGGTAAGATTTCATTCGATGAGTTCCGAGTCGCCCTGGAAAGATTGACAGGACCAGGCGGGGCTTTTGCAAACATGGCAGTTGAGATGGCTGATACTTTTCATGGTAAGGTATCAATCACAATAGATAAATGGTTATTCTTATTGGAATCTTTTGGTAAGTTAAAACTGAAAAAAGCTGGTGGAGCCCTTGATGCTCTCGGTGCTTTCATGCAGAAAATAACCGATCTCCCTGATGATAAGAAAGAAGGAATTATAAAAGTGTTTGCAGCTATCGCAGCGATTGGGCCAGCATTGATTGGTCTTGCAGCAATAACCAAACTTATAGCAATTCTTAGTTCTCCTCTTGGTCTGGCTATGCTTGGTGCAGTTGCAGTAATTGGTACTGGATTATATGCTGCCACAACAGGAGCTAGAGTTCAATCAGGATTAAAATCTGGGAAATTGAAATATAAAGATACAACCTTCGGAGAGAGATATGCCTTGTTCTTTAAACAGTTCGGGGATCGATTTAGCAATATATTTACTCAAACATCGATGACTCCTGGGAAGGGTGGATTGTTTACTACTATTGCAAGATCTTTTGAAGAATCCTTTTCAACTGTTGGTGCAGGGATAGAAGGTGGTGCATTAAAAGTTTACTTTACAAGTATGGGTGTTATGTTAAAAGGTCTTGACAAAATTGTCACCACAATGAATGATCTTCATCGAAAGATCTCAATGGGGGCTCCAATAAAAGCAGCACAATTAACATATGACTTTTTTGTGATTATAACTAAAATCATACTTCTGGCAGCAAAGGTGGCTCCAAAAATAGGTAACTCTGCTCTGGGTTTAGCTACTGGGTTAATTTGGAAAGAACAAAGAGCTTCCCTGGAAACTGTGAATGGGGAAAGAAAGATTGTTGTTGAAGTTCTCGCTGTAGATGGTCAGAACTTTGTGAGAGTTAAAGGTTCTGTTAATACCGATTGGCAGAAACATATTGTTGAGAATTACGAGCAATTTAAATAGGATAATATATGAGTTGGAGTGATAATCTATTAGAAGCGTCCTTTAGGGGAGCAAAGTTTTATGTAGCTTCTTCTAGTCATCAAGTTGGCCGGAGGAATCAATTACACCAATACGCTAACAGAAGTCAGCCATACCTACAAGATATGGGAAAGGATGCTGAAGTATTTGTTGTTGAAGGGTACATCATACAGAGTGATGCAAACTTCTACGACTACTTTGCTGAAAGAGATTCTTTGACCGAAGCTATGCAAAAAGAAGGAAGTGGTGTTTTGATACACCCATATTACGGAACTAAAAAAGTTGGTATTATGGGCAAGGCTTCCTTCAACGAAAGTAAAAATGAAGGTGGGATTGTAAGATTCTCTGTCACTTTTGTAGAAGGTGGAAAACGAGCTTTCCCTATTTCTATAACAGAGTTTATCGATAAAATAGACGCTGCAATCAATCAGGCTTTGGATATTGTCGGGGATGCTTTTATAGCAGCTTATGGCACTGCTGAAGCATACCTGGACTTCACTGGAAATATACTTGATAGTGCTTTGGCGATCACTCAGACAGGCATGAGTACTTTGGATGGGATAGCCACAAAAGTTAAATCAGAGATGACAGGAAATATTTCTAAGGTTATCAGTTTACTTACTCTTGCAAGTGGTGTATCTGTTTATGATGCTGTTGTAACAGTTTCTTTTGGGTTTGCTGTTGCTTCGGGAATGGGAAAGAATGTTTCTCTATTTCTAAATTCAGTTGTGTCCTCAATAAATAATGGAATAAATACAAAAGCTAAACTGTCAAATGAATATGCTGAAGCGTTCACTGTGACTATACCTGTAATTGGGGGAGTCGAGGGGGGCTACTCGGGGACTACTCGGGGAGATGTAACGGAGCTTGATGGGATTACGGTTCCACTTACACTTGGAAAATCAATTATCAAAACCGGATTGGATTCAATTACTGGCTTTTCTCTGGATGAGTTCGGATTAATCCCAGACTCACAGGCTAAAAATATTGCCCTGGTCATAGACACTAATACATTTGCAATTCTGATGAATGTAATGATGGTTGCAATACGAACAGACTTCTTTGATAAAGATGAACTGTTTGATCACTTGGATAAAATTGTTGAAGTCATAAGTGACTTTATGCTACGTCTGGGAGAGGAAGCTGCCGATGGTCCTCAAGCTGTTGGTATTGGAAACTCAACAGAGCAAATAGATAATGCTGATATGTTCGACCAACTGGACTCAGTTCGGAAGTTGTTCATCACCAGTATGTTAATCAAAGCAGAAGGAACCGTAAAGTCTTATAACTATAAAGTTCCGACTGATATATCAAGTGCCTTAGTTTTGGCTTACGATAAATATGAAGACCTTTCTAGGGCTGATGAAATCTTTAAGAAAAATAAAATGGGTATCCAGCATCCAGGCTTTATGCCATCTGGGGATGAGATAGTCATACTGGATGAATAATGAATTTTAATGAATTTGGACTGACCATAAATGGTTATACATTTGAAGGTATATGGGAAGACGTTAAGATTGCAAAAAGTATGTCTGCTCTTGGTGGACAGATACAAGTTAGAACTGTAGACTTCTTTCCAGAAACCCATGAATTGTGGAACATTTCTAAAGGTGATAAATATATAGCTACCATAAATGCACTTCCAATTTCAATAGGATTCATAGAAGAAGTTGAAATTAACTATAATGCAAATGGTGGTTCTATTTCTTTCTCCGGAAGAGAGACAGTTGCAGATTTATCTGACTGTTCTTTCGATGGAACTGAGCGACATTGGACTGATGTAACAGTAGCAAATATAATTTATTATATCACTGAACCATTCACCATTCCTGTGACCATCGATCCTGCAGTTGCTTTTCGTTCCGGCACAATATACCCAGAGATCGTATTGGAAGAGGGAAAGAATTGTGCAGAAATAATATATGAGTTATGTCGAGCAAATAATATACTTCCGGTTTCTATGGGAGATGGCTATCTTACATTGACACAAACTACAAATGTTATGTTTGCTGCTGATCTACTTGGAAGACAAAATATACTAGAAGCAAGTTTTGTAGATTCAGATACGAATAGATTTTCAAAGTATACCATAAAAGGAACTGGTGTAGAATCACCAACTATCTCTACTCCTGCTGAGTACTTGTCCTCTTCAGGGTCATATGAAGATCCTCAGATTGTTAGACACAGGCCAAAGACAATCCTGTCTGAGTATGCAAACGATGCTGGAAAATGTGTAGCTCAATCATGGTTTGAAGCAAACTTGAGAGCTGGTCTATCTAAAAGAGTTACATATCGACTAGAAGGATGGACTGAGGTTGTCGGTAAGATTCCCTGGAACATCAACAAACTGGTACATATCTTTGATGAAAAGTTTCAGTTAAATAGGAATATGTTAATCAATACAGTTTACTTTGAGTATAATGGTTCTAGTGGATTCACCACTACCCTCGGATTAGTGGATCCAATTACTTATACACTAAATCCTGGAATGTACAGTATCCGAACTACTTTTGACAGCAGGGAGATTTCTTTATTATGATAGGAAGAGAAGAATTTGTTAAGTTTAAAAACGCTATAAAGAATAGAATCTTTCTAATCGTTGGAAGGTGTTTGCTCAATGCCGTTGACAACTCAGGGAAAACCCAGAGATTGAAAGTTCAGGGATTGGGAGATGAGGTAATTTCCAAAATGGAAAGACTTCAAGAATATGGATTGGAAACATACCCGAACGACACAGGCAACGATGAAGTTGTTGCTTTGTTCTTGGCAGGGAATAGATCTAAAGGAGTGGCTGTTACAGTTCACAACAGAGAACTCCGGCCTACCGATTTACTGCCAGGTGATGTTTGTCTATATGCTAAGGATCCATCTGGAAGCAATACAACTCGTATCACATTGAACTCTGCAACGGGTGATATTGATATTGATGCTGCTGCAGGAAGTAAAGTAAATATAAATGGGGCTACAAAATCTTTTGTCACTCATGCTGAATTGAACTCAGCTTTACAGACTTTAGTAGGAGTAATCCAATCTCATATCCATATCACAACAGCAACAGTTGGATTGGGGGCTCCTGGAACTATTTCTCCTACAGCTTCTTCGATTACAATTGATATATCAGCAGCGGAAACAACAACAGTAAAGACAGGCGGTTAATATGGCAGATGACATAAAGATTGTATGGGACAGTGAAACCCAGACAGAAGACTTTGGAGTCTTAAAAGGAGATCTTCTCAGAGAGAATGGAATAGAAACAGCCGTACTCATTTCTCTATTTACTGATGCCAGAGCCAGTGAAGAAGACGATGGTTTGGATGATCTTGATGACCGTAAAGGCTGGTGGGGAGATCTGGTAGAACCCTCTCAAGCAGATGACAATATCGGAAGTAAGCTCTGGCTATTAAGACGATCCAAAATGACAAATGCACTATTGAGAACAACAAAGCAGTATATTGAAGATGCTCTTCAGTGGATGATCGATGATGGTGTTGCAGCTAAAATTGAAGTTGAAACTGAAAGAATGGATCTCGACAAAGTTGCTGCCAGTATAAAGATCTTTCAGACTGATGGAACTTTTACTGCCTTTAAATATAATGATTTATGGGAGGGGATTTAATGCCATATCAAAGACCAACATTACAGGAAGTAGTTGATCGAATATTGTCGGACTTTGCTTCGAGGATAGACAATGCTTCTACCTTTTTAAGACGATCTGTGTACAAGGTATTGTCTCGGGTTGTGGGTGGGGTTGCTCATGGTCTGTATGGATATATCAACTTCATAAAAGATCAAATGTTCATATCAACTGCTGACGCTGAGTTCCTGGAAAGGCATGGTGCAGAGTACGGAATCAACAAAGACGCAGGTACTAAAGCTACCGGAACAGTTGCTTTGTCCGGAACGACCGGAGTTTCAATTTCTGCACAAACTCAGTTACAGTCAGCGACAGGAAATATATACAGAACTGATGCAGCTGCTACTCTGGTGGGTGGAGTTATTTCAGTTGCCATTACTGCAACAGAGTACGGGAATGATTATAACGAGGATGCCGGAGTTACTTTAACTTTTCTATCCCCGATTTTATATGTCAATTCCGATGCTACAGTAGATAGTAATGGCCTCACTGGTGGGGTTGATCCTCAATCAAACTCTGATTACAGGGAAGCAATCCTAACTAGAAAAAGAAGACCCCCTCATGGTGGAACTAAAACCGACTATGAAGTGTGGGCAAAAGAATATTCGGGAGTTACCAGAGCTTGGGCGATTGAACAGTACTACGGAATTGGAACCGTAGGATTGGCTTTTGTTTTCGATGATGATGCAGATTCTATTTTTCCGGATGATGCAGAAAGACAAGCAGTTCGAGATTATATTGAATCGCATACCGATCCCATTACAGGTAAGACAGTTGGTATTCCTGTAACTGCGGATCCTGGATTTATCATGATAGATACTGAAGCTCTGTCAGTCAACTTGACAGTTCAGATTTACCCAAACACTTCTGCTATTCAAGCAGCAGCCATAACAAAACTAACTGAATTGATCAATCAAGATGGTGGTCCTGAAATTTCTGTGAGATTGTCAAGACTAAGTGAATCGATTTCTGCAACTGCAGATGAACAGTATCACAAGATTACTTCACCAGTAGCAGACATAACCTCCACAGCTAAACAAGTTCATGTGATTGGAGATATTACTTTCGAGGATTACACATAATGGCTAGAACCGGAAAAGATTATCGAAACCTGTTAGCTTCCCTGCTTCCAAAAGGTAAAGCATGGAACACAGAAGAGGGATCAATAATTCTAAAACTTCTCTACGGACTTGGTGAGGAGTTTGCAAGAGTTGAAGCAAGAGCTTTAAGTCTCTTGAATGAAAAAGATCTCAGTACAACTTCAGAATTGATTACTGAACATGAAGAGGACTTTGGGTTACCGGAAGAGGGATTCGACTTAGCTTCAACCACAGAGAAACGAAGAGAGGAACTTACTGAAAGTCTCCGTAAGGTTGGTGAACAAAATTCAGCTTATTATGAAGAACTGGCACTTGCCCTGGGTTATGTGATTACTATAGAACAGTACACTCCCTTCTGGGCCGGAATAGCCACAGCCGGAGATCCTTGTGGTGGACAAAACAATCTCTTCTATTGGACAGTCTTAATTGATGCAGACTCCGTAGATGAACCTGCAGAAGTCAACATCTCTAAACTGATACAAAAGATTAAGAACTTGAAACCAGCTCACACTATGGTACTGTTCCGCTTCAACGGAATTGAGTTTGGACCTGGATTCAGCAGAGCTTTTGACAGAGTACCCACCTATGACAACTCATGGGGTTTACTTGGAGAAAAGGAATTGGACTTCAACAATGAGTTTTCCTCTGCTTTTGCAAACAACACCGACTACGATGGTGTAAATTATACCGGAGCCTTTAACAAAGGATTTGCAATCTCATTTGATAGGTATTCTGGTGGAGCTTTCTTTACAGACGAATTTGGGGATGGTTTTTCCCAAGCATCATAAACGAAAAATAATTAAGGAGTATTTTTATGGCAGACACCCAAAGAACTCGTTCAGCAATATTGTCACTATTTGGAGATAATGTAACCGGACAAGTATCAGCACAAGATTTAAGAGATTTTGTTGTAACACTAATGGAATCGGAATTTGCTAATGCGGGCGATTTCTGGTCGAAACCACAATCTAAGTTTACAACCACAGACAGAACAGGTAGAGGATGGAAAATGTATTCACAGTACATAGGATCAGCTACTTCCTTTCAGGACATTCTGTATATGGATTGTTCAACTGGATATTGGATACACGCAGACAGGGCTCATGAATCTACCTTCATCGGTGTTCTTGGTGTGGCTATGGAAAGCTATCTCGCTGGTGGTATTTCCACAGGAGTAATTTTGCTTGAAGGTTGTATTTACCTTTCAGCTAATTCTGCTAACTTTACCGCAAAAATCGGAATGCCTATTTATCTGGACTCTGGTGTTTCAGGTGCTATCAGTGCAGGACCAACTACACTCTCCGGAGTAAAACTTGGTTTCATAATGCCATCTGATGATCATGGAGCTTCCACAATTGGTAAATGGTATTTCAAACCAGATTGGGGAGTTGTAAGCAGTCAATAACTAATATCAAGGGGGGGCTAAACCCCCCTTTCATTTCAACATAAGGAAGTTTTATGCACAGAATAGAAGGACTAAACTTCACTACAGACAGTGAAGGTCATAAAATATTTACAGAGGGACCACCTCCCACAGTAGTAACAGACGATTGGTTGACCTCTGTGCAGGAAGAGATCTCCGGTGTGATTGAAGGAGCTGGAATAAGTCTTTATGGGGCCAATGGGGATCCAAAGAACCAACTACTTGCAGCCACTAAAAGTTTTGTAAATGCGGGATTCCGAGTAGTCATATCTTCTCAGGAACACTTCAATGCTATCATTGAAAGAACCGGAGCGAATGCTTATAGATTTATAACAAACTACAGATCTGTCTACTTGAGACATTTCTCTGGTGGATACCAGATGTCAGGAGCTTTGTCTCCCTTGTCCGGTGGAGATACCTGGGGAGAGTTGTCGATGGGGAATGTCGATATTCTTTTTGCTGAGACAGGTGGTTCCTTAGACTTTGGAAATACTGAAGGGTATGTGCTAGTAGATAATGATGATTGTCATATATATGGTCTAGGTGTGATTGGAACAGGAACAGTAGCTTCAGCAATTTCATACTCTTTTTATGCTACTGGATTAAGATCTAAATTAGTAAATTGTAAAACCAGTTCAAGACTAAGTAATGCAACATTCTATGGATTTACTGGTGGGACTACAGAAGCTATTCGGGCCACTCAAAGTTTTGTAAACTGTACAGCTTACAATCTTGAAAGTTCTGGAATAATCGGTGCTTTCCACTATTGTTATAATATAAATAATTGTTTTATAACTACACTCACAAGTTCTGCAGCTGCCATTTATGGATTTCATTTCTGTAATCGGATTTCAAATTGTCATGCAGATTCCATAGTAAAAACAACAGCCCTAACTAATTGTTATGGCTTTAATAACTGTTTTGAAATTTCTAATTGTTACGCATATGCGTTTTCAACAACAGTCTCCGGAGCTATTATTGGCTTTGAATCCTGTAGTCAAGTATCTAGCTGTAGAGCATACTCTTTTAGTTCTACTACCAGTACTGTACTTTATGGATTTGAAAATTGTGATCAAATTTCCGGATGTAGAGTGTTTGATTTTGATTCTATTGGAGGACAAGTCTTTGGATTTAGATCTTGCGATCAAGTTTCCAGTTGTCTAGCAGGGAATCTCGATTCTGGTACTGCAAATGCTCATGGCTTTAATGGGTGTAAGCGTCTCTCTAGTTGTTATGTTGATACACTAGACACCACCTCTGGAACTGCTTACGGGTATAATAATTGTGATTTTGTATCAGCGTGTTCTACAACTTCTATTGATGCAACTACTGGAGATGCTTACGGGTTTTATGATTGCGATTATGTGTCAGCTTGTCTTGCCGATGACATTGACAGTATTTCCGGAAATGTTTATGGATTTAATGCCTGTACTTATGTTTCCTCTTCTCATACAGCAGAAGTATCAAATCCAGGTTGTAGTTATGTAGATACTTCAGCAGCAGCAATCGATATTCAATATTCATGTAGTAGTTGGGCAACATAAGGAGATTTTATGCACAGAATAGAAGGAGAGAATAATTTAGAGAATCGCTTTCAAGATGGACCTCCTGGAACAACTGTAGTTGCCCCATGGCTTAATGCTGTTCAAGAAGAACTAGCTTATGTCATAGAACAAACTGGCTCTGTTATGAACTCTCAGGGAGATGACACCAATCAACAACTATTTCCAGCAATCCAGAGTTTAGTCTCTGGTGGGTGGGACTTCATTGCAAATACTCAGGCACTTTTCAATGCAGCCATTGAGAGAACAGCAGCAAATGCTTACCGGATTAAACTAGAATACACTTCTATGTATCTGGGTTATCTGGCTGGTGGATACAATTGCTATGGAGCTACTTCATTCCTTTCTGGTGGAGACACTTGGGGGAATATAGACTTTGGGGATAGATTGATATTCTGTGAAGTCGGATCTTACTTCGATGTAGGAGATGAACGATCTTACTTCGATGTAACTGGGTCTTCTATTTACAATATGAATATTATAGGAACTGCTGTTGGAGCCTATGCACTAACTAGATCCTATTATATGACGGGTGAAACTTATCTATATGGATGCAAAACAAGTTTTAGAAAATCAACTTCTTCCTTTTACGGTTTTGAAGGAACAGCTGGCGGAGCTCCCTATGTTCATTTAGTTAATTGCTCAATAGAAGGTCTGACATCTGGTATAGGGATTATACGAGGATTTAGTAATTGTGACAACTTAGTAAATTGCAGAGTATATGACATAGAATGTACTGCAGCTGCAGCCTATGGTTTTTATGATTGTAATTATTTAATTAATTGTAAATCTGATGATGTTCTATCTGGAGGTTCCGCTTCATATGGATATTATCTTTGTGATTACTTGCAAAATTGTAGAGCAGATACAATAGACACAACCTCTGCTCAAGCTGTTTATGGTTATCGAGAATGTGATCATTTATCCCAATGTTTAGCTTCCAACATAAATGCCTTTTCTAATGTTGCTTATGGTTTTTGGTCTTGCTCCGAACTATCTGGATGCACTTCTACAACTATAACAAGTGGAGGATCAGCAGTTTATGGCTTTAGTGCTTGTACAGAAGTCTCAAGTTGTATTGCAACAACAATTTCAAATGCTAATGGAGCTGTCTACGGGTTTGATAATGGATCTAGTATTGCTAGTTGTAAAGCTCTTGATTTATCTTCAAGTTCTGGTGTATGTTATGGATTTTATAATTCTATAAGTCTCTCATCTTGTAGGGCTTCCGGAATTACAAGTTCTTCTGCTGCTGCTGCTGCTGGATTTTATCAGTGTGAATGTCTCAGTAGTTGTCGAGCTACAACAATCGACAATTCTTCAACAGGAACAGCTTATGGATTTTACAATAGTAATGCTCTATCTGCTTGTTATGCAAATGATATTGATTCCTTAAATGGAGACTGCATGGGGCTCAATTCTTGTGAAGGAGTTTCAGGGTGTTATGTGACTGACATAGATGCCACAGGTGGAAATGCCTATGGTTATGCTAATTGTATTGGAATATCTGGTTGTTATGTAACACTGGCTACTTCTGTTGGAGGAGCCGAAGAAGGATTCCACAATTGTACTTATGGAGCTGCCTTATTCACAAATGAAGCAGCAAACTCAGGAAACGACTTTATTGATACTACTGATGCTAATATTACAAACAAGGTATCTACTCCTGCTGTTTGGACATAAGATCAGTGACTTTTCTAAACGTACAAGGAAATACACGATACTACAAGTGCATTTAAACGACACACCCTATAAACGGGTAATCATACCAAAAGACCCCTCCGGTTAAGGAAGGGTCTTTTTTATGCGTCTGAGAGTGTTACTTGATTACTGTGAAGTTCCCTGATGACAATGCGAATTCTGTCTTAACTTTTCCATACACCCCATCACTTGCGTATCTTTTTCCTTTCTTATTTTCCCACACACTTTCAATTAACACCAAAGTAAAACCAATGGGCTGATTAATAACTTCAATAGACTCATACTTAGACGTGTCGATGAGCGTGTACCCCTTAGTTGTATAAAATTGTAATAACATATAAACTCCTTTATGATATTTTGTTTAAATCTACATGGAAGTCGTCCATGAACTCATACAACTTGTCCCGCAAGCTGATCTCTTCGTCTGTCAAATCTCTACACTTAGCCAAGCTAAAAAAGTACTGCGAATACTCCCACAAAACTGAATAGTAGTCTTCCCCATCCGCAGCCATATAAAACTGATTACGTTCTTCCGGCAATTTAAATTCCATTGCTACCCTCATACTCACCCCACACATTTCATAAGTAAAACTACTATGACAATTATACATATCATATCTAAAAAATCTAAGTTCATGAAACCCCCTTCATCTTGTTGTACTTATCCATTGCTTCTTGGTACTCTTCCATCCGGTCCAGTTCTTCCAAGACTTTCGCTTTCACCAACCAGGCTTCCATATTGTCTGGGAACTTTTCAAGATATTTGCATATTGCGATATGAGATAATTCAAACAATTCCGAGTCTGCATACAACTGAGCCAGCCTAAATAGAAAGGAATCAAACTCGTCAGTCTTTTCAAATACTTTCTGCAGTACTTCCAATCCCCGAGCCATATCTATATTGAGCAGTACTTGTCCATATTCAAATTGATACCGATTGTTTTCCGGAAAGAGAAGAATCAACTTCTCATATTTCTCTGCAGCTTTTTCAAATTTCTTTAACTGGTAGTAAGCAGATCCTATTCCCCAGATGGCTTCTTCACCACTGTCGTTTACCACTTCCGCTTCTTTCAGCTTTTCTAGGGATCCCATAAAGTTCCGTTCTTCTCTTCCCAAAACTTGAGCTTCCATGATCAATTGATTGTAATGGATTAAGTCAGAATTGTCTCCAGCTTCTTTTGCTTCTCTAGTCGCTTCTGATCTCAACCAAATTGCTTTTTTCCGAATGTCATAAGCATAATCAATATCCCCATCATAATATTCATCTGAGTTCTCAATTAGTTTTTTTGCTTCGAGATAAGGATGGGCCCAATTCCCAACATGGAAGTAGTCGTCAATATCCTGCAGATCAGCAGATTCATAAATGTAAGATACAAGAATGTCCGGACTGTCCGTATCCCTGTATTCTTTCAGCAACCCCAAAGATTCTTCATACAACTCGATCATCTCTTCCGCAGCAGTTTTGGCAGCTTCCAAAATCAATCGATTCCGTTTCACTCTAGTTTCTAAGTCTTTCCGGTCCTTGAATAAATGCTTTGTAGAAGCTGATACTTTCAACTCCCTGCTTTCAATTGCTCTGCTTGCTTCATAGATCCACATACCCATCAACTGATTGGTGGCTGCTATCTTGTGAGCTTTGTTTGACATTTCCCGATTCTTTGCAACAGCCATCTTGAATTCTATCTTACCTTTTTCAGACAAGATCTTATCACTATAACCCAAACCATCTTCAGCATACTTAATCAGCTCATACAGTTCTCTAATCTCTTTGTTAAAAGCCTTGATCAATCTCAATGCTAATTTCCTGGGATCGTCAATAAACTCAGGAATCTTTTTAATAGAAGACTTGTCTAAATCACAACCGTAGTCTGCAATGAAATCTTTCAGAGACATTTGAGTAGTTCCTTTTATGGAAGCTCCCCCCTCAGTTGAATTGATAAAGGTATGCTCCTCCTTATAAGTAAGGAAGATCTGCTCAAAAGAAGTGATGAAACTTGCCAATCCCATATTTGTCTTGACAGGTTTTCCAAAATACCCTGGGACAACTTTAGCCATCCCCATCCCATATGGCTTTCCTTTCAAGTGACTATGCGGGTCGTTTATATCCCAAGACAAAGTACCATCTTCTTTCTCAGTAATTTTTCCACCAGCGTCCACCAATGGAATATGAGAATGTTCTCCATCATAAGCGAGATCCTGTCCGATGATGCAAATGGGATCGCAGCCAAGATGTAGAGCCAAACCAACATTTAGATGGCTAACTGATCCACCCTGTTCTAAATACCCTTTGTGTTGCATTAATCCAACCACTGATTCATTCTCTAAATACTTAGAAACAGTGATTAACTTCCTACCTTTCCATTGCTTGAGAATAGGAGCATAAGTGCGATTGAGACAGACCAAAGTAGTATCAGTATCCCATAAACCCTTAAAGTGTTCTTCATTTGTTTTCCCATAATCTACTGTTGTAATAAAGTCTGGAACAATGTCGTATGCTAGCAGTACCCGAAGACATTGGGCCACAGCAATGATTAATACTTTGTCCTTATTCTCCTGCAGAATATGAATATTCTTTTGAAGAGATGGACCAGTGCTCACCAGGACTGCCGGAACATCTTTGAACATATCCTTTACTGCTACCACTCCGGTGTTCCGGAAGACATATGGAACATTCAAAATATCGTTCTTTGCTATTGTGGTTCCTGCATGGATGACCGTTCCAACATTACATTGGATTGAGTTGATCATCTCCATTGTGTTCTGAACAATGTCAGCATACAGATCAGTTTTGAAATAAGTATATTTCTCAGCCATCAAAAACCATTGTTGAATTACCCATTTAGATTCTATCATCCCAAAGAATGAAGGAGTACTTTCTTTTTTACCATCGAACAAAAGCAAAGTTCCATTCTCTAAATACTTGGTGAAGTCAAAGTTCTTAAATGCTTCTCGGAAGAAACAGAAGTTTGGTTCGATGACAGCAACTATGTGTTTCTTTTCTTTCTTCTTCAAGATTTCATTCAGAGTATATCCCAGACCAACTCCAATTAGAATAGAGCAATGTCCATTCAGATATGTAAAATTCTTTATACTCTTTTTCACGTCTTTGATCGGATCCTTCTGATCATAAGCTGCTTGAACTCTACCGGCATTGAAGACAGTGAAATTCCTTTTTCCATTGTCAGCATTTACCAGAGTCAGCCAATCAGGAGTCGGAGCTTCTTCTAGCTCTTTTGAAAAGACTGCACTAATCTTTTTAATAACGTCCATATTTTTTTCATAGATCTCGTTCAATTAACCCTCCCTTTTTTTTGGAAAAAATCACTCCATTGCCAATCCAACAGGTAATAACAACATATATCGACATACCTTCCATTGAGAAACATTCCATCATTGAAGATTCCTTCTTCTTGAAACCCCAATTTGTCAAATACTCTTTGCATTCCAACATTGGTCGATGCAGTTCCGGACCATATTCGATGGAGGTTCAATTTGCCAAACCCATGCTTCAGCAACAATTCGGTAGCTTCCGTACAATACCCCTTTCCCCAAAAGTCCGGTTCTCCCAGTACCACAGCAAATTCAGCTGATCGGTATATCCAATTAAAACCCTGAAGAGATACGTTTCCAATATGAACATAGGCAGGAATCTCATCTCCCTGTTTCACCAAAATAGCAAACACAATTGCTTCAGCTATATCGATCGATTCTAAAAACATCTCGTACTCTGCTTCTGACTTCGGGAAGAGTCCATGAGAATTCTGAGCAGTTACCAATGGATTTAGAAACCATCTTTTATATCCAGTAACTTCATTCTCCAAGAACTCTCTATTGAAAGGAACTAACTTTATTCTATCTGTTTCATACATTAGAAAAACTCCTTGACCAATTCCCTAAAGTCGTCTTCGGTATATTGAGTAACAGAATTGCTATCCAGAGTAAACTCATTTCCTGTATTTACATTCTGGTCGATGATATACATATTCTTCTTTTCAGTTGCATGATAGCTTTCTTCTTTTGTAATCAAACACTCATGTAGTTTCTCTCCTGGTCGAATACCAATTAGTTTGATAGCAGCATTCGGAGCGATCACTTTTGCAGCATCGAGTACTTTCATAGCTTTCATCTTTGGAACATAGATCTGTCCACCATCAGTTATGTAGGCAGCATTTATTACAAACTGAGCAACCTCTTCCAACCGGATAAAGAATCTGGTCATCTTAGGATGAGTGATTGTAATTACCCCTGTCTTCTGTTGTTCCAAGAACAGAGGGATAATGCTTCCCCGAGAACCCAGGACATTCCCATATCTACAGCAGGAGAACTTTGTTCCATAGTCACCCGAGTAAACATTACCATGGATGAACAACTTCTCTGCAGCCATCTTGGTTGCTCCATATAAATTCACGGGATACACAGCTTTATCGGTTGAGATGTTCATCACCACCTTGACATTGTTGTTGATTGCAGCATTCATAACATTTTGAGCCCCATGAATATTTGTCTTGACAGCTTCTTCAGGATCAGTCTCACAAGCCGGAACTTGCTTCATAGCTGCACAATGGAAAACTACATCAACGCCATTCATAGCTCTTTCTAATCTAGTGTAATCCCGCACATCACCGAGGAGATAAGCAATATTGTCATACTCTGCAAACTGTTGTCTCAACTTCCACTGTTTCAATTCATCTCTGGAGTAAATCCGAATACCTTTTGGTTTATATCTCTGAAGAAGTTTCACTAAAGTCTTCCCGAGAGATCCGGTTCCACCAGTAATTAGAAATTCACTTTCTTTTGGATAGAAGTTTGGTTCCATATCTTTTTCCTCCTTTTGTCATATACTTTGTCATATCAATCTTTTTCATTCCTTCTTTTTGTATTTCTTTAAGCTGCTCCTCTTCAGTCACAAACCAAGATTCAATCTCTTTATGAAACCGAACTATGCCAGCCATAATCCATTGCATTTTAGTCATACCACTTTTCCTGGAGTGACCTTAACTTCCACAGCTCTTTTCTTTGTAAGTATAATCTCAGGAGTCAGCATCAATTGTCCATCCACTGTTTCAAAAAGAAAGTCGAGTTTAAATCTACCATCAAATATAGCTTGTAGGTGTTCTCTATCTGGTGGGCGAAAAAAGACCTGCCAAGCATATTTCTGATCTTCATGAACAAATAGTCCCTCAAAAGAAAATACACCATGTTCAGCATAAAATTCAACTTTAGTAATCTCAGTCTCAATCGTTTTAGAACATGACACCATTGTCAGCATAAGTAATGCTATAAGCAAAATCGCAAAAATCTTCTTCATATCATTCTCCTCTAAATCCTGTCTTCTCGTTAGCCAATAATTTCAACATATCTTCATCCGGTTTCCATTCACCGATAAAAGACTGATTTAATCCTTTCCGAATATACTCTGCAGCTTCTATTCTGGTCCGGTAAGCACAATGTCCATGTTTGGTTTCAGCTCCTTGTAGATCCTCCAAGTCATAATGTATTTCCACAGCAGAGTCGTTGCACAAAAACATTGCCAAAGCCAGTACCATAATATTTGCAGTATGATCCGAGTACCCTATTGGATACCTATTCTCAGTCAGATACCGTAAGAAATCAATCCGGTTCAGTTTCGCTTCCTCTGGTGGACAGGGATACTTTGAATTGCAGTGCATGAAAGAAATCATTCTTGGATCAAGTTTATTCGCAGCACAGAATGATTCGCAGTGAGCCATCATGTAGATTACATCTGAGTTCCCTGCTAATCCTAGAGAGATGATAATTGGTTTCTTGGTTTTCAAACAAGCTTCAATTAACTTAGTTCGTTTGAAGTCAAAAGAGCTGATCTTCCAAAAGTCCACATATTCATTTATCTCTTTAATTGCTCCCTGGTAGAACACAGAACAGCCTAGTTCTATTTTATGATCTGTACACAAGTTTCTAATCATAGGAAAGAAACGGGTATCCAATTCTGATTCTCTCAGATCTTCAGCAGCTTCTTTATACATCTTGTCAGCTTTGAACAACTGGAACTTGACAGCACTGAACCCCACTTCGGCAGCTTCAGCTATCAACTTCTCTATTCTCTTTGGATCGTTGTTATGGTTCGATCCTATCTCACATATTAAATACATTTATTCTCCTTCGATTTTTTTAAATAATTGGGGATCTGAAATATGCTGTTGTCTTTTATTAAAATATTCCTGGAATTCTCCAGAAGATACTCCAGAGTATACAGTACATATTCTGTTCATTTCTCTAGCTGCCTGAAGATTCCCTTCATCCACGCCATGATCGGTTACTCCATTTCTAAAATCAGCTTGGGTCATGGCAAGATATAATAGATCCATAAAAGCATCTTTCCATTTTATTGTTTGTTTAAATGGATTATAGTTTTCTTTACTCGGAGCTGTATATCCACAAGCAGTACACCAAATGGCTCCAGTGGGCATATGGTATTGGTCAATCTTTTTTTCTCCACAATTGGGACATATTAAATACATTCGTCCTCCTCTTTCAATAAGATAAAGTTGGTGATACATACATTCACAGATCTATAATTCATTTCTTGTATACTGTCTTCTATTTGAACTATATGCGTTTCATTTTCTATTTTAGATGAAAAGTGCATAATAGCTCTCCCAGGAACTTTATTTTTATTACAATCAGCTACAATAAATGAAACAAAATATTTATACCCCATAATTTAACAACTCCTCTCTGTACTTATACACTTTGTGAAAGGCATTTACAATATCAGCTATATCCGACTCTTTCAAATCCAGAGCATGATAAAGAGTCAAACAAAAGTCCATTCTATGTAACTCTTCAACTACAGGATAGTCCTCTCGATCAAACACCCGAGCAGCAAACAGCGGTAGGTCATACAATGGTGTAATATATCCACAACCAATTGGAACCCCTCGATCAATCCTCCCCAATTCTTCAGACAACTCAGCTCGAACAGCTCTCATAAATAGATCTCTGGGAATTGGAATGTCCATTTTAGTCTCATCATAGAAGAAGGGAAGAACATAATATGAATGTGTACATTCTTTTCTAACTTTAGCTCTCCATATCATAGGTAGATCTGCCAACCCCTGCATTATATCATTTGCATTCTGTTGTCGATATTCAATATAGTCTCCAGTATCATATATCTTTTTAAGTTGTTCCTTTACAATCACAGCCTGGATCTCAGTCATCCGCATATTAAAACCAATCATATTTGGTTGCCAGTAATACTCAATTTGAACTTCATCTGGCATAGCAGAGATCACAGCTTCAGCATGGTTTCTGATTAATGCCATCTTCATATACAAATCATGGTCTTTAGTAACCAACATTCCACCTTCACCAGCAGTTAAATGTTTTCCCTGAGTAAAAGAGAAGACACCAATGTCTCCCAGAGTTCCGGCATCACAACTTTTGTAAGTAGATCCAATTGCTTGAGCAGCATCTTCAATTATAATCAGTCCATGTTTTTTTGCAATAGCATTTATCTTTTCCACATCATAAGGTTGACCAAATAGATCAACTATAATAATCGCTTTTGTCTTGTTTGTAATCTTAGCTTCAATAGCTGCGAGATCCAAACAGAAATGGTCTGCTTCAATATCAGCAAACACAGGGACACCACCATATAACATTGGAGCAGTTGCAGAACAACTCATAGACCAAGGAGTGACAATTACTTCATCCCCAGGAACTATTCCAATGGCCCCACAAGCAATCTGCAATCCGGAAGTAGCGGAGTTCACCGCCAGAGCATACACTTCTGCATCGTCCGGAGCATTTAGATACCCCTCAACAGCTTTCTCTAACTCCTGAACTTTTGTTCCACCCCAGAACTGAGGAATCCAATTCCCCCTGTATCCGGACAAGATGTTTCCAGTATCTTCTATATCATTCAAGAAGTCGATGACTGCTTCTTTTTCCTCTTTCCCGATGGTCTTTTGGGGAGGGAAGAATTTAGTTCGTAGTTTCTTACCGCCCAGTAAAGCTAAATGCATACAAGCTCCTTTACAAAATGTTCAATAAATTGCTTATCTTCTTTTTCGCAAACTATTCTCTCAGCATCACCTTCAAGTCTTCCGGTAGGTCCAATATCATAATCCTTAAAACCATTTACCAATTTCAAGTCCTTAAACTCAGGATCTAACTTTAGATAGATTGTAGAAGCACTTTCTCTTTTCGTTACAATTAGTGCTTCCAAAACTGTATTGAAACAATCAAACTTAATCCGGAATATCTTTTTCTTATCAATATAAACAGCAACCAAATCCCGATCAGTCTTCACATCATACTTATATTTGATGATAGCTGTTGGATTTTCTTTTAAGAACTTGAGAACGATGCCTGACTTAGAAATTCTTTTTACTCCCATGAAGCTAAATCCTCCAATATCCGATTGACTTCTACAGCTCCAGACGCAGGAGAGATCGGATCTGCTTCTCCTACCAAAACTTCATGCACATTTTTATACAGATTAAATAGATTTTCTTCTATGTCCGTATGTCCTATCAACTTTGGAGTATCCAAAGTATTGTAATTCCCATAAGTAGGTTCAGGAACTACCTCAGCTCCATATACATCTTTGCCATATTTCTTGATATAAATGACTCCTTTCTCCATGAAGATAGTCAGATCAAACACACAAAAGTTCCTACCATCTACAGGGATAAGATGAACAGCCGGACACTTTTCATAAGACAAGTAAGCGGAGACCGTTGGGTCTTCTTTACTGAAATCATGTATGCTATGATTGCCGAGTCTTTTTCCTTCTGTATATGAATTGTCAAAAAACCAATTGAACAAGTCTATGGCATGACTAGCATCTCTCTTCATTCCTCTTTCATAGACCAAGTACGCTGCTTGAGCTTTCCCAAGATCTCCTTCTCGGATAGATTTGGCAATCCCTTGAAATGAAATGGAGAATCTTCTGGAGTAGTTCACCATCAAAGTAATGCCAGCTTCCTCAAACTGTTCTATTATCCTAACACCAGTTCCATAAAATTGACAAAAAGGCTTTTCACAAATAACTAGCTTTGGTAGATGTTCATGGTTTATTATAGTTAATAATGTCTCATAGTGCCATTTAGTAGGAACAGACACAACAATCACATCTGGTTCTGTATTTCTAATCCCATTAGATAAATCACCTGTATATCCAGTTCCCCATTTCATAGCTGCAGCAAGTCCTTTTTCTGCATCAGTATCAACAATCCCAGACAACTCAAAGTGTGGATCACTGAAGATAGCGTGAGCATGAGTCAATGCGTGTTCTGTGGTTGGAGAGTCGAACTTATCTGGTTTTGTAGCTCCAATAGATCCTGCTCCGACAAGTAATACTTTATGCTTCATAACTTACTCCTGCTAATTTAGTTGCGATATTTGAATTAGAGAGAAGTTCAGGTTTTCTCTCAATATAGGAAAGTACATCCCCCAGAGTGAAATTGATTTTGTTGAAGTATTCACAAATCGCTTTCAGTACTTTGTAATCTTCAGGGGTATCCAATGTCAGTCTGTACTCAGGATGGAAATATCTGAACATTGCCGGAACATTCCCGATCTTGAAAGTACATTTGTCTTGGTAGAAAGATGAGAAGTTTAAAATATTCCAACCAACGTGTTCCCTAAATTTCATTTCAGTTGTAGAAAAAACAGCTTTCTCAAAGATGTTAAATGAATAAATCTGAATGTCCATTCCATCAGGGAAAGATCTGGTTATCACATTACTCAAATAGTCAAAATCACCCTCATCATATCTGTCAAGTAAATTCTGAATTAAGTAAGGACAGATGATAGGACAGTCACCAGTGATTTCTATGATTGTATCGTTCTTGGCAAACTTGTATTCTTTACAGCATTCGTACACTCTGTTGATCACATCATCTTCATCACCCCGATATACATTATAGTCACCAAACTCGGCAATTTGATCAACCAGGACATTATCCTTTGGATTTGTGGTAGTGCATATATAGATATTATCCGGTCCCACATTGTTCAGCAAGTTCAATCTTTCGAGAAGTACTTCTAACGCCTTTTTCTCTCCCATCAAAGGAAGTAAAACTTTCCCTGGCAGTCTGCTCGCTCCCATTCTAGCCTGTATCATTACTCTTATCATTCAATCTCCTCCTCTGCAATAAAACTAACACCATCTTCATCCTGATCAATTGTAAATATCTGATCTGCACTCTCCATCAAAGCCTTGTCGTGGGTAACAATTATGAACTGAATACCCAATTTGCAGGACAACATTTTCAAAAGCTCAGAAGCCTTTGGTTGCAATTCTCTGGATAAAAACTTCATTGGTTCATCCGAAACAATAGTGTTGTTCTTCTTTGACAAACTCCAAAGACTGACTCGCAGGGCAAACGCAGCAACATCTACTACTCCACCACCTGAGTCAGTCATAGGATCGTACTCTTCATCATTTTTCCTGAAAGACAAATCAGCTTCAGTCTTTCCTCTTCTATCAACAAACTCAATGTTGAAGTCATAAGAATCTTCAAATACAGTATTTAGGGCCAGAGTAACCATATCACATAATTGATAGGTAATCCCTTGTTGAGTTTCAAGAGCCACAATTTTCATAGCTTCTTGAGCCTTGATTGAATTTTCATAGTTATCTTTCTCTTCAAGATATTTCTTCTTGATAGTTTTGATCTCTTTAGAGAGAGCTTCCTTCTGTCCTTTCATTCTCTCTAACTTGGCCCTTCTTTCCTGTAAATTAATCACTCTCCAATCCTCCCTTTAGCTATTTCAAAATATTCCTTGTTTAATTCTATCCCAATCCCATGCCTATTTAGATTTTTACAACCAACCATAGTAGTTCCTGATCCCATTGTAAAGTCCAAAACTAAATCTCCTTCATTTGTGTATGTTTTAATCAGGTATTCTAATAATTCAACTGGTTTTTGAGTAGGGTGAACTTTTCCTTGACTATTATGTACACACTTAATATTCTTAATTATAGTATCAGGATTGATTTTATCAGATTGCCTATCCACATATAATTCTTTTTGCTTACCATATACAGATGTTTTACTATTATTTTTGTTGCCTGATTTTATCTCATTAGTTCTTACTCGTTTTTGTGGGTAGTAACTGCTGCCTAATTTTTCCATAAAAACAGAGATGACTTCATGGCCTAGCATTGGTCTTTTACGTGCATTTAAGTTACCAGATTTTAAATTCTTTTCCCATATCCAATCATATTTAAACTCTTTTATATTACTGATTCTCAAATGAGAGCTAAAAGGCTCACTCCCAAATAATACGGTGGGCGTATTAGATTTCCTTATTAATTTTAACCGTTCCCACATTTC
>Ga0208769_1000040_pt1 | contig 68126 bp, 103 predicted proteins | sample AntAceMetag02UKC_FD_184768 | JGI IMG/M metagenome (GOLD analysis project Ga0208769, IMG submission 184768) | Saline lake microbial communities from Ace Lake, Antarctica- Antarctic Ace Lake Metagenome 02UKC (SPAdes) (version 2) | ecosystem: Environmental > Aquatic > Non-marine Saline and...
ATTCTGGACAGGGACCGTGATCCATTATGTCGGTTACTGTGAAATTCATTGTTCTTCTCCCTTGTTCGTTCTGCGTCCTATAGATAACATAACTCAGGTGGGATCGGATGTCAAGGGGCTATTATCTTCCTCAAGTCTCTTGATCTTATCATCCATCATTCGGATCATCCTAGCCTCAAGGCTTGCAAAGTCTATCTTCCGGAGTATCTTCTCTTCAATCTCTTCAAGGGTCCAAGTGTCATTCACAGGTGGCAGGTTCTGCATTTCTGGCGTTAGCCTACCTACTCGCCTCCCGGTAGGAGATACTAGACAAGTCCTAGAGTCCTTCTCAATTCTGGAAGTCAGTAGCAGGTTTTGCTCTTGAACATACCTAAGAAGCTCCTCCTTCTCCAGAATAATCTCTTGGAATGATTCAATAGCGTAATCCTTATTCTCAATAGAGTCTCTAGCCTCAGTAAGTGATTTCGCATATTCCAGTTTCCGCTCATTCACAACGATATTGAGCTTCCGCAATGATTCATTATGCGCCTTAAGGGATTCAATTGTATTATACGCTTCTTGAAGTTCAGAAACCTCAGCACTGAGCGCTGAGGTTTCTTTGGTCAATACTCTATTAGTCTCCATGAGTTCTTCGTTAGTCTCCGCTAGCTCCTCAATTCGGGCGGACTGTGCCATTTGGATAGTTATGTTGCTATCTCTCTTACAGTAGTCCGCAAGTTCGTGATCCTTAGCCTCATCAGGTACAATATTCCAAGGTTGCATTAGTTATTCTCCATCTCGTCTAGAACAATACCCTCCAGGTATTGTTCTAATGTTATATTCTTGATAGACTCATTATGCTTCAGGTGATGCTTAATGAATCTGGCGATAGCTTCTCCTGACTCATGCTCCCAAAGGTCTACTGCGCTTTCCGCAGCTGCTACTCTACTTAGAAGAACAACCACCTCCTCTTTACGTAGGCTCATAGAGGCCTTGAGGTAGATAGTATAAGCAGATAGGAGTATTAATACAACTATTAAGAATCCCATCATTATCTCCTTATACGGTCCAGTTCATTATATTCCAGCATAATGACATACTCATCCACCTTACCCAGTTCATCTTTAACCTCATCTAGTTCTTCTTTCAGCGATTCATTCTCGCCGGTTAGGATTTCGATTGTTTGAGATAGTTTCTCAATTTTAAGCGTCAGTTGTTCTACAGTCATGTTAGTTACCTTTTACTGGGAAAATTCCGGTTGCTTGCGTACAGCCATTTGAGCATTCAAACGACATTCCAGTATCATATGCTGGAGACTTACAGTTGCTGCACATACAGTTCCACAAAGAAGAGTCATAAGCATCACGCTTTACAGTCTTAAGCAAGGTTCCAATCTGAGCAAGTGCAGCTTGCTTGTGAGTATAGCAATCCTGAACAGCGTTTAAGAAGTCCGTACTCACAAAGAATAGGTTTCCTATAAGGTGAGGGTCAATGCTGTTACTGTGCCAACGAACCTTAGTAAAGCCAGTCCCGACCATAATAGGGCTGTCATCTACATAAATACAATTCTTATCGGAGTTATACACTAAGAAGTGTTCATAGTCACCTAAACGGTGTACGTCAGTAGCTTTAACTTCTTGCCCATCTTTCCAGGTAATGCCTGCGCCCAGAGAGGCTAGGTCGTCTAGGACTCCAAATAGATAGTACTTGTTGGTCCTATCTCCTGTATTAATTGTCAATGCAGAGAGGGCCATTTTAGTTATCCTCTGTATGTTGTATTCTCTCATCTAGATCAGCTAGAGAGATTGCTACTTCTTCTCTAAACTTGGTCAGTTCTTTGACGCAGACCTTGAAGTCCATTGACTCTTCTAGATCTTTAAGAGTTAGTTCAATGCTCTCCAGTGTGGCTAGCATGGTTATTCTGAACCGGTCCATCTCGTTAATCCTCCGACCGACCGCTGTTTGACTGTTGACTATCTCCGTCACTCTGTCATTGCTCATATCCATGTACTGGTTGAGCGTGAACGCCAGGTCATTAATCCTATCGGTCTGCTGCGGGTCTTTGGCATTACGTAGGATCATTAGCATACTCTTTAGGTCACTGATCTCATCTACAAATGCTCGGTCTGAGGCGACATGAGCATCTAGCTCTTGGTTCTTTTCTTGTAAGAGGAGACTTAACTCATCATTAGCCGACCATAGCGCATGATTGTTAGCGTCAGCATCCATGAGATCAAATGATAGCTTCTCGTTTAGGGCGCGGAGTTCTGAAATCTTTTCTACAAATAGAGCATCCTTCTCATAATGCTGCGCCAACTCTTGCTTTAGTTTCTCGTTTTGAGAGCGGATGTTTAGAATGTCTTGAAGAGTGGATGTACATTTCATTTTTATTCTCCTGTTTGGGGGGTTTCCTTATCTATAGATAATATAAGTCAGGTTATTCCGGATGTCAAGTCGTATTCAGCCTCATGCATTTCTACCAGTTTTAGGAGAAGTCTTTCTAGTTCCTCGTTTCGTGTTTTAGTCCAATCAGCATCAGCAGCCCAATAAGCAGCAGCAGTAGTAGCAGCATTAGAAGCATAAGTAGCAGCATCAGCAGCATAATCAGCAGCATAATCAGCATTAGTAGTAGCAGTAGCAGCCCAATAATCAGCATTAGTAGCAGCAGCAGCAGCCCAATAAGCAGTAGCAGTAGCAGTAGCATGTTTTCCTGCTTCGTCTACACAGTAGTCAGCCCAGCTGACTACTGTGGCTCTTGATGCTAGTCTAACAGCTATCCAAATACGATCTCTAGCGCTAATACCAAGGCTACAAATCTCTCTAAATGTCAGATCTTCTCTTCCTGCCCAGAGTTCGGTTACTACTTCTTCCGTGTAACTAGGGCAGGGTTTTTTGTTCATTATGTCGGTTACTGTGAAATTCATTGTTCTTCTCCCTTGTTCGTTCTGCGTCCTATCTATAATATAACTCAGGTGGGTGAGGATGTCAAGTCTTATTCAGCCTCGTGCATCTCTATCAGTTTGGATAAGAAGCGCTCTAGTTCCTCGTTTCGTGTTTTAGTCCAATCAGCATCAGCAGCCCAATAAGCAGCAGCAGTAGTAGCAGCAGCATCAGCAGCCCAATAAGCAGCATCAGCATCAATAGCAGCAGCATAAGCATAAGCAGAAGTAGCAGAAGCAGCATAAGCAGCAGCAGCATTAGTAGCAGCATCAGCAGCATAATCAGCAGCAGAAGCAGAAGCAGAAGCATGTTTTTGTGCTTCTGCTGCACAGTAGTCAGCCCAGCTGACTACTGTGGCTCTTGATGCTAGTCTAACAGCTATCCAAATACGATCACCTACGTCGATGTCAAGGGTGCATACCTCTCTAAATGTTAGCTCTTCTCTTCCTGCCCAGAGTTCGGTTACTACTTCTTCCGTGTAACTAGGGCAGGGTTCTTTGTTCATTATGTCTTTTACTGTAAATTTCTTCATTTTAATACCTTGTTTGTTTTACATCCTATCTATAATAATAGAGCTGCTCAGTTAGATTGTCAAGCCCTAATCTTCTAGATCCTGATATTCTTCCAATTCAGTTAGAACATCCTGGAGGTTCTGTCCCAGAACCTCCAGCCTCCCGTGCCAATAACCTGCCATGAAGCGTTCTTTCTCTGATAGTTCTTCTTTCGCTGATTTCTTCTGACCTCTCTTAGCTGCTTTAATAGACCGGACGATACCTTCCTTAGTATGGTCGAGTTCTTTCTTCTTACGATCTCTTACTTCCCATTCTCTCATTTGAAAGTCCTTTTCGGTTGGTGCCTACTTACAATTATAAGCATACTGGGTTTGAAGTCAAGCGGTTATTGATAATCCATTTCTACCAGAAAGTAGTCAATTTGGGCATCTGGGCTGAGGATGGTCTGACCAGGCATAACTCGCGGGCCTGAGTACTGGCAGACTATCATATTGTCGCCGTCTCGTAGCTTGACGGTCTCTCTGTTGAATCGAATGTTCATGTCCAGGTCATCACTGACTAGGTTAGCAATATCTCTATTACCCAGGACAGATTTATAGTCTCCCGTTCCGATTTTATCCTGTGCTCCATCTTGGCTTATTTTAGTTACTCTAAAATCAGATACGATTCCTTGTTTGGCAGATTCGATCATATTCAATGAGAAGGTATTTCCAATAAAATTCATTTTATTTCTCCTTAGTTGATTAGGTTTCCGAAAGTGTCTCTTCCCCAATCTAGTAGGGGATTCCAGTCTTTAGGGAATAGTTCTTGAACTATTCCCAGGTGCGTTGCTACTGTGTAAACTGAGTACAGGCACATAAATACGCACATATACTTGAGAAACTTACCCATATCTGAGCCTACACTCAATGCAAAGAAAGCAATTGTACAGAGTATCGCGAATGTCATTCTAATCCTCCTTATTAACAGGTTCTTCTTGGTGAAACCGCTGCCCAGATTACTAAGGCGAACCAGACAAGGCCCGTCCAACCAAAGAACAGATTGAGGAAGAAGATAAGGCCTGCGTTCTCCTTACCTTGAGCAACGTGAGCTGGGAGGAAGTAAAGCCAGATACCTAGAAGTGTAAATAATAGAAGTGTAAATCCTGATAACATTTTCATTCTCCTTTTAGTTCGTTTATTTGTTCTGCGTCCTATCTATAATAATAGGGCTTCTAGTTCTGGATGTCAATAGATACTTGCAATGTTTTTAAACTTAGCATGAGTAACGATTGTCACCTGCTCTTCGATGCTCTGGATCTTCCCCCGTAGGTTTGCTGCAAACCCTTGTGTAGCCAGCGGAATAGACCAGTCTAGATCCCTTCCGATAGTATTGAGCCAAGTCAGAGATACTAGCGACTCCTCGGAAGTTTTAAACCAGACTCTTTCGTTCTGGTCATTGATACACATGAAGCAGAAGTCCTGTGCTCCTGAGTTCCTGTTGTCCCGGCTCTGTACACTCATTATCTGGAACCTACCCATATCAATCATAGCTCCCATAGGACCGGGGTACCCCGTGATGGGCTTCTTCCTAGGCATACTGAGAGGCATTCTACAAACTAGCTCCTTTTCATAAGTGGCTACCAGTACTCCACATGAGCACCTATGAAAGCCGCCATGAAGATCCTCTATAGGTATTCGTACGCTACAATTTGGGCAAGAAACACCTAAGGTGTTAGATACTCTTCGTTTAGGGTTTATGAAAGAAGGTCGAGTCTTGGTTATTAGATAATCTGCTAGGCAGAGCGTTTCTCTGAAATAGAGTACTTCGTCATGCATCGAAAACACTAAAGAGCATTCACAAGTAGCTATATTGTGAAGAGGCTCGAATTCAGGAACATCTCTCCCACAAAGTGGACACTTTGTTTGGTTAGTCATTGGGGTCTCCTGGATTATTTGAGTCGTTTATTGAACTTGGTGATCTCGAAGGGGACGGTCAAATCTGGGTTCTGTCTAGCATGTGCTCTATCGCATCTCTCACATACCCAATGGCATTCCTTTTTACGCCACGCTCGAATATAGACTAGGTGTTTTACGATTGCGCCACATTTCATACATGTCTCTTTCATTTTTAACTCCTTAGTTAAAATGGGTTACTTACTTAGACCTTAGCAGGTCGATAACTGGCTGTCAACATTTATCTCCTTTTTCCAAAAGATGCTAACTCACCTTCTAGTTCTTTAACTTGTTTCCAGCATAGAGCATCAGTATGTTCAAGTTTGAACAGTTTCTCTTCTGCTACTCTTAGGTCTTTACTACTGAAGTTTGCAGCTATCATCAGTAGTCCTACTATAATTACTAGAACGGTTATTACTTTATCTTTCGTATACATCTTATCTCCTTAGCTTAGACTCAGGTAAGCCAAATGCCTCCCGATACGAGTAAGATAGCACTTACCCAGTAGATTGTCAAGAGGCCAATCAGCTTTAAGAACACTATGAAGTCGCGCATTACTCGTCGTCATCCTCTCCTGGTGTGTCGCTGAAATGGTTGGCTACTGCGAAGATTGTTGTGAAGATGCCCAGAAGCATCCAGAACCAATTACAAATCTTACCACTTACCGTATTCGGAGCCAGCTGCCCCAATGCTACAGAACCGATAATCCAAGAAAAGACACAAACCATCTCCCCGTACCGACCAAAGTAGTCTGGAGCAAAGTAGCAAACAGCAATCAAAAGAATGAGAGGCATGATAAATCCTTTTCGTTTTCGGGGAGGGTCCATTCCCTCTTCCTATATATAATTTAACACACCTAGCCGGTGTGTCAAGTCATCCATCAATTTTAATAAGTTTTTATAAAGAAGCGTAGGCAGCCCACCTAGCAGCTCTTAGGAGCTAGGTGGGCGCTACTATATAAACCCCAGGGACGAGCCCAGAGGAGTTATCTAGAAGCTGTAGTTCAGTATAAGGAAGAGGATGATCAGCTGAATGGGGATAATTACGGAGAAGCGGGCTATAATACTGTTTACGGCAATCCTAGACGTTATCCATTGTGTCATTTTTAAAATTCTCCTCGGGCCTTTAAGTCCTTAAGTACGCGTTCTGCAAAGGTTTTTTCAAATTCTTCCCCAACTAAAAGCATAATGTCTGTATCTGAAAAGCCTTGGAATACGAGGTTCTGGACGAGTCTTTTGATTTCTGTGTACCCTTTTTGAGGATTCTGCTCAAACTCCGGAAAATCAACCTTAAGATCAAGGTTAGAGGTGTCGAAAGAGGTGTCTAAGGGGTTGCTAGCTGTATGATTTTGTTGAGTAATTTCGAAAGGAGCAATAGGGTTGATATTAGCGTCAGAAATCAAGCCTAGGCTTGATTTCTTGCGGGTGAAGCTTGAATGTACTTTTGCAACGACTGCATTAGGGTCAGGATTACTTGGGTCCAAGTTATCCTGGACGGTGAATCGATTGGATACTTCTTGATTCTCGACTGTGTTAACTCCATTTACGGGGTCTTGGCCTTCTTGAACGAGAACCATTTCCGGTTTCATTGGGTCGTTCTCTGCAACGGTAAAGGAATCGCCTTGTTCGTCATAGATTGTTTGACCTTGTTGAATACTGTTGGGGTCCATTGGGGGGGCGTTTACATCCATTTGCTGTTGGGACAGCTTATGGATTAAACTTTCTATTAGATCGTTCATGTTTATAATTATAATACAGAAAGGTTAGGATTCTTTAAAGGAGGGGAATTAGTCTTCCTCTTCCCCTTATTATGCGATTCATCAGCGGTTCTTTAGAACTGGGTTCTTCCCGGTTAGGCCCTTAAGAAGCTTGTTGATCGCTGCTAGAGGATCGTCTGGTAGAGGCGCTGGTGGTGCACCGGGCTCTTCCCAAGGCCACTCCTGCTTATCAGCCATTTCTTTCATTTGAGTAGTGAACTCATCGGTATCTCTAGGACCTCCGTCAGCTACATAGAGCTGGGTATCCCGGTCCAGGTAGTCCCGAGTGAATATAAAGCCTTCTCTAACTCGCTCCACTATAGTAATAGGGTCTACCTCTGAAGATAGGTTCTTTACATAGTAGCTCATATATTCCAAGGATCTATAATACAGATGTCCGGATAGCTGATGGTCTTATCAAAGCTATAGATTTCCGTGAAGACCTCTTGGCCGTCTTCGATAGTTACTTTGAATACTTTTCCTGTTGTCATTGCGTCCTATTCCTCTCCTAAATCCACCCATTCCAGGGTGTCATCAATTATGCGCCCTTTATAGTCTAGGTACTCATCTTCCAGTTCCGCGTCGGGAACTCCTTGAATAGTATCCAGGCTAATCACCAGGCAGTTGTACCTTTTTCTCAAGACGTCTCGGGCTTCTCGCACAAGTTTCTTTCTAACCGACATCAATAAGCCCCATAATAAGAGCTTCTTCAGCCCCAAACACAGTGTGGTCGCCACAGACATGGCACTCATACTCTTCGGCATCCGGCTCACAGCTATCCGTTGTGAACTCTTGACACGATGTGCACCATCCCATGTAGTCATATACTGCGTCCTGATACTCACCCACTGTCATTTTATTACTCATTTTGGAAGCTCCTTTTTGTTTGTACCTACTTAATATATTAGGACATGCAGCCGAGCTTGTCAAGATCTTTATCATCTTTTTTTCAAAAGCTCCCTAATAGTATGAGCCTCAAAGTCAATAAAACCTCCAGGCTGTTCGACACTTTTCCGATTGCCCCCAACCTCAAAACTAATCGTCAAATCGTGGTACTGCTCCATGACCTCAATACTACCTTTATGTTTTTCCAGAAGAGTGGCTAGATCCTCCAAAAATGCTTTTAATTCTTTAGTCATTTATCTTTATTCCTCAGTACTTCAGGTGTCACAGGGTATCCAGTGTTGAAGCCTCCCGTGCTACCTCCTTGCGTAACTCCTCTATAGTGTCGGCAGCATTCTTCGGTTCAGAAGTTGCATGCCCCCAAAGCCATAGAAAACTGACAACCCATAGAACACTAAGTATTATTGGTAGTATTACGTTCATTCTTTTACTCCTGTAGAGTCTTTACAACCATTCTCGCATTCAAATGCGAAAGGTGATTGATATGCATTAGATCCGCATTCAGCACATTTACAATTCCACATTGATGTTCCTTCTGGGTTGGGCAGCTTCTTTACAGTGTATACAATACGGCGCGTGGGGGCTGGATGAGTGCTCCGGGAGTACGCCTTAACTGCCTCGGTAAAGTCAATCTCGGAGAAGTACAGATTTCCTTTATCCCCTTGAATAGACGTCCAGGCACTAGTAAAGATGCTGAGGGGGTTTATTTGCAGTCTACTAGGCCCCAAATCTATAGCTAGTGTGCCATCCTTACATACCAGTGCAGTTGAGGTACTACCTAGATAATCAGCATCATCATCTTTAATCTCCGACCAATCCCCCCAGGTAACAGCGCCATGCGTCTGAGCCTTTATAGTCTTTAGGACACGAGTTAATCGGACTTTGTCAAGTACGCCATGGTTATCTATCTTCAGTGCAAATATGTCAGTCATTGGGATCCTCCTTCTGCAGTAACTCTTCGCGCAGGTCTTCTACCTCAGCATATGCGTCGTCTACCTCTTTCATGAGAGACTCTATAGCATCTTCCTTACTTTCCAACTCCTCGTATAGCTCCCCTATCTTAGCGCGGAGTATCTTGTTTAGCTCTTGCAAGTTATCTACTAGTCTATTGAAGTTATCGAGTTCCTCTCTGTGATGTATCAGTGCATCCATTGTTATTCCTCCCTATATAGGTTATTATCTCCCTTAAGTCTCTCGATCTTATCATCCATCGTTCGGATCATCCTAGCCTCAAGTATTTCTACAGCAATCATTCTTCATCTCCCTTACCCTTATATTGGAAGGCCAACTCTTCCAAGCTTATCCTCTCCCCATCTCTATCCATGAGGAGGCACATTCCATCGCGCATGTCTATTCGTATCGTGACATACTTACACTTAGTATTCCGGGACCAGCGCCACTTAGGGTTGCACAGCGCATGCTTAACACCTTCCCAAACTGAATAGGAGGATTCCCATAGTTCTTCCATTACTCTTGCTCCTCAAACTCTGGGCAGCAACCGTACTGCCTATTTATTCTATGCTTCCTAAAGGAGCAGAACTTAGCTTCGCAAAACTTGCAATCCATACAGAGGTCTGCATTGTCATTGGATTCCACGTATAAGGAATTAGTAACCAAAGGCTTCTTATTGATCTGATGGTCTACCCGGAAGATGCTCTCTTCCATAAGATTGATCTGCTTGCCGAGCTTTACGGAGTTGATGCTCTGACCCTTCTGATCAGCACTAATCAATCGGTGAAGAATGTCTACCAGTTCGGTCTTGTAGGCTACCAAATCATTCATTTTGTTTCTCCCTTGTTAGTTGTTTCGTTCTGCCTATAACTAATCTAACACAGTGAACTCAGATGTCAACCCAACCCATCTCTAAAGCTAAAGATCGAATGAGAATACGCCTGCCTACGGTTCTAGCAGCCATCATCCCCTTCAGCATGCCCTTAGAAATGCCTCGGTCAATGTATACGACGGTGTAGTCTAGCTTCTCCTCAACAGCACAGCCCATCTCAATACCTAGCTTACGCTCCTCTGGGTCGCTATCGTCCAGAACTCCTGGCTGAGTATAGAGCAAGTGACTGGCGAACGGGGCTTCCCCACGTAAGATACAATCTCTCATACACTTTCTACCGTATTCAACGTTCTCTTCAATTACCTTAGGATCATCAGATCCATAGGGGCTCTCTAATGCTACCAACTTAAATCTGCTCATATCTTAAAGCTCCTCACCCAATCAAGACCAATTGTTTTTTCATAAACTCTGCATACTCTTTGTCCGCTGCAGACTTATCCAGGAGTTCTTCAATCCATTCATAAGTAAACCCGTCATCCAGCTCACCATCTTCATTTCTAACAATAACCGTTCCGTGGTTGTTAGGTAGGATTTCATCTTCAAACCAAGACCTATTAGCCGGAACGGCCAAATCGAAGTCCCTACTCATTGAAAGGTGAGTAACCTCCTCATAGCAGTTCATATCCAGGTTATCATCTACCCACTCCTCAATATCTCCCTCTACTTTACTGGGAGTCTCATCGTTAGGCACCACTGCATACCCAGTAAATTCTTGATTAATGGTTCTTGTGAATTTGATTAGCTTCATCAGTATTTCTCCCTGTGCAAGTGGTGCTCCATTTCTTGGATAACAAATTCTTCAATTTTTGCGTAATCAGCAGTTGCGGGCAAACTTGATTTCATAAGCAGCACGTCCAACTGACCCTCTAGATCTTCAGAGTACTCTATGATCTCCTCAATTGTCAAGCTACCATTTCGAATATCTAGCAATTCTTGTGCATTATGCAACGGGAAGGCTAACGCTCCGGTCTCCAGGAGAGTTACACCTTCCGTTAGCAGCCTGATCAAATGCATACCAAACTTACGATCGAATCCATATTTCATGATAAGATCCTTACGATTAGTGACCTTATCCAATCTATCCTTAAGTTTCTTTCGTGCCTTCTTTACGTAGATCCCCGGCTCAAAGCAAATATCCCCAATATGAATATGGGAAGTCTTCTTAAGAAAAAGAGGTAGCGTCTTTGGTTGAAGGCTAAAGGTATTCTCCTTCATAAAGTTATTAGGGTCCCGAATGACCTCAGCCATGCACATCTTGTCGGGTAGCTGGGTCAATAAGTCAAACCCCTTCTGAAGCTCATTGAAGTGATCTCTCTTAATAACCATCTTATGGCGCTGGCTATGAGCATATCCAATGAACTTCTTAGCTGAGACTTTAGACGGGAAGAGATTCCTCATACTGAGGAGCCGCCTGCCTGTGAAATCAATGAACTTAATGTTCGACTCATCGACAAAGAGCATCTCAATAATATTCGGATTGTTGGCCATAGCTAATTGGCAAAACTTCCGAAACTCGTAGAGCTTCCTATCCACAGCTTCTTTGGAATTTTTTCCGCTTTCTAACTTACTAACAATGCCCAAGTCAACTTCTTTAACAGACTTAAGGCCCAGGATGTACTCTGTGGGCGGTAGGAAGATCCCTAAGAAGTCTTCATCAGACTCAGGCGTGGTTGTCCCATAGAGGTGACTCCCAGCGGTTATCTCGATGACCCTATTCTCTTCTGCGTAATCTCTTAGTTTATCGCTCATGGTTTCTCCTTATAGAGATGCTAGTAGTAGTAGCTCTTCTTTGGTTGCGAATAGGTGTTCACCTTTAAATGAGGGCCCGCCTCCTCCTGATAAGTAATAGTCCCTGGTGGCCGCACCAGACACCGTATCCTGGTAGCACCTAGCCCGAACCGCCGTAGAGAGCACCTTGTTGTCCTTCATGTAAAAGACTTCCTGATTTAATTCAAATTTAAACCTAATCTCCATTTTTCTTCCTCCTGAGTCTAATTTAGCAACTATGAACTCAGATGTCAACCGGTTTCTTTTGCCCTTGCAAATTCTTACAATCTGAGGTATCATTATTAATGAAGGAGATCTAAAAAATGCTAATAGTTTCATTGCAGTTGCCCGAAGTACTAAAAACCGAAGAAGCCTCAATCATAAACTTTACTGAGTGGAAGGACTTCTACAAATACTATTACAAAAACTGTGAAACCGAGGAAAGGAAGTTCACAATGGTTATCTCTAATCTATCAATAAGAACCCGCACAGCGGGTTCTGTCGTTAAATGCGCTAAGGATGATGGTTATTGGATTGTGGAACTCTCGGAAAGAAACTAGTCAGTTGCTACTACGGTCTGCTTAGGCCAATGCTTAGGCAGGTCCGCAGTCCTTTCCCACATGGTTTGAATAGTCTCACGAGGTACTCCATGAGTACACCTCGCAAATGCCTCATCCAATGAACATATAGTATGTATAAACTCTACTTCAGCATTATGCAGATCGGCTACCATCACATAGGGAGACATCTCGTGTAATTGAGTATTTGTATTGTCGACAACTATTAGTTCATCCTCTCTGCGAAGAGCATCAACAAAGCTTTTAAAGCACTCTGCGTGGGCTTCTCCAATTTTAGCAGGATCCCAATTATAATCTCCTTCCTCATTAATGTGGAAATTGTCAGCTGACACAATGGTTTTGGTTGAGGATTCGGAAGAGTTGTTTAGCTTAACTCGTTGAGCTAAATTGCTCTTTCCGGATCCTGGGACACCTCTCATAATAATCACTTTACTCATTTTCTTTCTCCTCCCGCATTATATGCTCCTCTGCTAGCTCTGACCACCAATGTTCACCCCCTAAGCGCTGAACGATAATATATTCACAGATACTGCTACAATCTCGCCCCAGCTCATCACGCAGGATCGGACAATTTAACACTTTCTGTCTTACAACCAGCGTTGACTTGTGCGCCAGTGCTAGATACCACCCAGGAGCCAGTATAGGCTTCTGGTATACAGGAATCTCCCTATCTACTACTTCCTGATAAGTATAAATATGCCTCCCCGTAAGAGCATGCCGCTCCTCTACCGTCCCTACATACTCTTCGGTGTCTGTGAGGTATACGTCATAATAGCGTTTTTTACTCATTTTCCTTATCCTTTCTCTGAAGTTCGTACTTTAAACCCGAACCACTTGAAGCCCGCGTTTAGCCAATGTTGTCCACAAGGGCAGGTTGATAGGTACACAAATTCACCAGTTGATGTATCAATGTGCAAGAACCGGAGCAGGTAGAGCGGTCTATGAATTCCTAGTCTGCATAATAGTTGTCTCATTTTATTTCTCCTATTGATAATTTAACGCATCTTGGGCAGGGAGTCAAGGACTTTTATCTAATAACTAACCATTCGCGTAGCTTTTCCGGCATGGGGAGGCTTAAGGAATCGGGATTGGTAAGGTCTCTTTTGCTTGGATCTACGTCGAATTCTGAAGCCTTCCATAAATTGCTTGGAATACATCCTCTCATAACAAGACTCTTTAATTCACATTCCCAATCATGTACCATAGAATAGATGGTTGCGGCATCTATGCTATGGTACATGTACTTAGTAGCTAGCATCTCCATAATCTGGTATATTTCTTTCTGGGCAGCATGCTTATCTACGAGTGACCATGCTCGCCTAGTAATTACTGGGTTTTTAGGTGTCATTACCAAAGCTCCTTAGCTATGATTTTTCTAATACCCTTAGCCTCTAAAAAAGTGTCAGGGTAGACCTTGAGAATGCTCCTATCGTACGTTATACAAAGGCTCATAAAGTCCTGATCGCCAGTATCAAAGGCTACCTCGTACTCTTCGAACAAGTCGGCTAGCTTAGTCAGGAAGTCGATCTTGGCAATCTTCCTCTCTTCATACCAATCAATCAGTTCCGATGAGAGTTCTTCAAATTCCAGAATACAACAATTAGGTTTCAGGCACTTGAGCGGCTGAAAGGTCGCTTAGGTAAGACTTAAGCGTTGGTAGACACTTAAGGTAAACCGTAATATCATGTAGCCATCTAAAACTGACCCACTGTTTTTTAGAAGAATTCGAAACCATCAGTCCCCCATTCTTCTCGCTCTTCATCCTTCTCAATAGGTTTCTTACGTTTACTAAAGAAGAAGTCCATCATTTGGTCGCCCTCACTCGGACCCTCTTCTTTCTTCTTCTCCATTTTCTTAGGTGGAATTGTGTCAGCATCCTCATCCTCGTCCTCATCTAAGGCATCTCCATAGTAATTGAAGGTATAGCTGCAGGTAAAGCTGAGTAGCTCGCTAGCCGTGCATACATCGTCAGGATCGGTAAGAGACTCTGTAAGGTCCAGTGCAGATAGAAGAAGCGGACAGATGCCCTTGCCGGGAGTTTTAGGAAATAGGGGCTCCTCATAAAAAATCTTAGGAGGCCCGCCATTCGAAGAAGGGCTCGCACAGAAGACTCGAAAGTCCCCCGTAACGGCAATATCATCAGGTTGTAGGCCCTTTTTAACACCAAGGATTCCTGTGTATCCATCTAGCATAACGAATTGGCCAACTGCCGGAATAGCGTCCCGTATTTTTTCAATAACTTTTAACATCCGCATCCTTTCGAGCATTTCACACTGAACATCAGCGTTTGAGCGGGTGCTCCACAGTGATAGCATGTTGTATCGTAGGTAGTGGTAGGTTCAACCGTGAAACGTTCTTGCCCCTCATCAGGCACGGGAGATTGGTGCATCGAGTGGCCCATCCGTGCATTTATCTCCATAACAAAATCGAACATAGTGTAAACGGGATGGGCGTGCAAAAGTATCCCAGGATCTGCCGTATTCGTCAGGCGCCTACACAAAGTATCAAAAAGTAAGTGCGTGTCGTTATAATCACGGTATGGGTGGGCGGAAGGTTTTTCGCCACAATACCACGTGACGTCGGTGTTGTGCTCTAAGTCCATAAGATAGCTCTCCCACCTTAATTTTTTACAGGAGGGGTCCACCCCCGCCTTCATCGACCACTCAAAACTGATCCACCTCGCGTTATTAGCATTACTCATTAACAATCTCCTTCTTTAGGCTCGAGCGTAGACATGTCCAGGTCATCAACAAATTTGAATACCTTCTGGAGGACCACTGCAGCCTTCTTACCAACATCAGTCAAATAAGGCGTCAAGCCAATGATAGAGACGAACCCGTCCTCTACCAGCTCCGCTAAGAGCGTTGGGTCATATTCCATAGTGCCCATCAATAAGGAGATAAGCACTTCGCACTTCATGACATATCTTTCTTCGCCGGTCATTTTCCTAGTCCTTTTAAAAATCAGCTGAAATAACAGTTTCTTGAGAAAATTTAGGAGTACCAATAATATCAGCAAACCCATATTTTACAGCGTCTTTAGCTGATACTTGCCACTCCTTCTCGCTATCTTTAATCATCCTTAGCAGCTCAGCTTTTGTAAGATTAGATTTATCAGCCATCATACGTATCATTCTAGAATTAAGTACCTTCGCATGCCCTACTCCTACTTCCATTGACGGTACATCTCCGATAACTGCCCCGGATGCAAAATGAATATGCAAAAAAGAATTAGAAGTTATAAACCGTTTACCCGTACCACAGATAGCAAGAGCCGCACCAGCAGAAGCCCCAATCCCCATTACAATAGTGTTTACTGGTTTACTACAAGAAACCATTGCATCAATCATTCCAAAACAGGAATACACCATGCCACCAGGGGAAGAGATGTACACAAAAATCTCTTCAATCGTTGGGTCGGATTCAAATTTAAAAATACTTTGACAGAATCTTTGTGTTGACTCAAGCTCAAATTCCGTAACCCAGATACACGGAAGGGTTTCGACCAATGGCGCACTTTCAATTCTAGATACCTGCATTACTTACCTCCATTTACGAACAAATACTCGTTAAATACTACACAATTCTCTGTAAGGAGTTGTAGCATGCCTTCCGTATACTTATTTTGGAGTATACGGTTGTATATAGGGTTATTTTCATCTGCATGAGCGGAGAGACATAGCTTGTCTCTCTCGCTCAACTTCGTTTTATCAAGATCTTCAAGAAGGGTTGTCGCCCCACCTATATAATAGGTGGGGCTGGTGGTTTTTGAGCCCTCCTCGAGTAGATCAAAGAAGAATGCCCTAACTCCTGTTCCTTCTTTATGAAGTTGGATAGCTCTGAAAAGGGCTTTAGCCTCATTCCAATCGGAAACCTCTTCACTACAGAAATAAGGTGCCTCATATAGCCAAAAATGTACTTTCCGTTTCATTAAAAAAGTCTCCTTAACTCAATAATAGCTACAATGGGAGAAGAAGTCAAGCTTCTTTATCGCCTTCGTAGTATCCAATCAATTTACAGATGTCTTTTATCAACTTACGTGCTGCCGGTGTACATCTTATCATTTCCTCATCCTTGATCACGTTATCGTCTATGAAATACCCACACAGATCATGGAGCTTTCTGTAGTTGTCTAGTGTTTCTCCATCTGGTGTTTTGATACTATATTCTACAGTGGTATTTGAAAAGAAATCAGCCGTTAACGCCTGGGCGCTCTCAAATAATCGGTGCTCTGGTTTGTCACTAACTTCATCCATGGAATACGCGATACGTGCGCAGTCTGCGCTTTCTTCAATCGTTCGCCTGGTGATTTTCCCAGTAGTAGCTTTGCTGCTATGGTCTATAAACCAAACTTCTTGACCCATTTCAAATTTGAAAACTTCACTCATCTTTATCCTCCTTCTTCCATTTCTACTAGTTTATTCATGAACTTATTTATGGTTTGAACGAATTTCGAATCTTGTATGTAAAGCTCAGGAAGATACTCTACAAACTGCATTGCAATATTGGCGGCAAGGTCTTCTGCCAGCAGACTCACTGCTGCGAAGCAGTCTAACGCCTTAGTCCTCGTGGCAAACAAAGGCCGCCCCTTCAACCAGTCTTTACCCCGAGCGGTAAGCCGTTTGGCATCTAGGACCTGTTGGAGAGCTTCCCCGTAGACAGCATAGGATGAGGAGAGTCCAGATTCTTCCGCAATCACTCTAGCTTCATAGACGCAGTATATCATCCACTCCACTACTACTGAGGGCCCCGCTAGTCGGGGCAGTACCCATAGTCTATCCCGAGGCCGTATATTGAGCGAGTTAATCTCCCGTAATGAAAGGCCGTCCTTTCCGTCCCACAACTGCGCTAATCTCTCTTCTGTGTATCCGGAACAGGGCTTGCACATCAGTACGTCTCCTATTGTGAATTTATTCATCTTTATTCACTAATCCTCCTTATTAATCATAAAAAACTGAGCACATCTCTTGCGCCAACCTTGTTTACCCGCTGCAATACGCTCTTTCTTAGTCATGTAGCAACCATCCCTAATAATACAGGGTGGTGGAGGCGGAGGCTTAATAGCATCTGCAGGTGGACTAGGATTTGATTCTTTTTTCATATTATTCCTCTCCAAAAATACCTTAGCTTCCCTAATAGCTTCCGTGACTTCTTCTGTATCCTGTTTAAGAGTATCAGCAACTTCCTTATCAGCGTGCATCCTCTCCGGAATTAGTTCCCAAATAACTACAGTGCGTATTTTTTCATACAGGGTAGTTGTGCATGAGTTACAAAGGGTAGGCGAAGGCTCGTCCCAAGGAGTCATCTCAAAAATAGCAGCCTCTATGAACAGGTTCTTATCTTGGATCATAGGATCGGAAAGGTCTTTCAGTGTTACTTCAGCTCCGCATTTATCACATATTATCATAGTGAACCTCCTACAGTAATAATAGAGGCCCGAAGATAAGAAGTCAAGAAGTATTTGGGATTATATTAGGGGAGTAGTAGTTAAGGTATTACTTTAAGAAAGTGGCGTAAGTACTTGATATCATGAGCATCCGCTAGATCCACCGCAGGCCAAGCAGTAATTACAAGTTCCGGCTGTAACAGTCACCCCACCGCATATAGGACAAAGGCCCCCAAGCGCAGAAGGTGGAGAGGATTTGATAGCCTTGATGATCTCTTCTTGGGCTTCTATATCCTCCGGAGTATTCATAAAGGTTTTCTCTACCCATTTGAAGATATAGTCAATGATAGAGTCAGCGAAGACAATATCAGGATTCTGCGTAATACCCTGAGGTTCGAATTTAGATCCTTTGAACTTATCCACCATGTGTCTTAGCGGTACGCCATATTGAAGCATCAGAGATATGGAGATAGCAAACGCATCCATCATACCTGAGATATTAGATCCCTCTTTCTGCATTTTGATGAACATCTCTCCAGGTGAGCCATCCGGATACATCCCTACGGTGATGTATCCTTCATGGCCCGTTATAGAGAACTTGTGAGTCTTTGAATCACGGTCATCCAGGAGGCGCTCTCGTCTTGTTCGAGGAGCTTCTATAGGGGATTGATCAGGTTGCACAATAGGGGCGTCAGAAGACTCCTCTGGAGTCTTCTTAGCCGTCATGGGTTGGTAGGCCTTGCATTGGTCTCTAAATAAAGCCACTGCCTTAAGCCCTAGGTGGTGCGCTTCCCAATAAATATCGTAGACCTCATCAACGGACGCATCCTTATGGAGATTTACCGACTTGGAAATACCTGAATGAAGATGGGCTTGGCAGGCTTCCATCATCTTTATATGTGAGTGGCCGCTTAGATCATTAGCAGTATCAAAAATCCCGACACACTTGAAGACCTCCTCATCTGAGTAGTCAGCAACTTCCGGAATGTTATTCCGAACCCAGGCCAGCCCAGCCCGTACACAGTCCGGAGTCATTTCCAGCATCCCACCGCCGACTAGAGATTTGTAGGAAGTGAGCGCAAAGAGAGGCTCAACCCCGAAAGAGTCGCAGTCCATCATCAAACCAATAGTTCCAGTTGGAGCGAGAAGTGTTAATTGGGAGTTCCGTATTCCCGTGGATGCTAGTACCTCTTTAAATGTATTTAAGAGGGCGCTTCCTGCTAGAGTACGTTCCATAATATCCAGCATCGCAATCTCAGAAGCTCCATCGAAAGCAGCAAAGGACCCGTGGTCCTTTGCCAAAGTAAGACTTGCATGATAGGCTGCTTCCGTCATCTCCATAGTAATTCGACTGGCCAGCGTCCTTGCTTCTTCAGAATGATACGCGAGTCCCTTCCTCATGAGCAACCCGCCTAGGCCTGAGAAGCCTAACCCCAGTGCTCTTGTATCCCGTGTAACCCTACCCACTCCCTCATTCGGATAGTGGGCCGGGTCTATCATAATATCCATAGCCTTTATAATAATCTGAATGTCTTCAAAGAAAGCATTCTGGTTGAAGTCATTAGTATCGGTATCTAGATACTTAGTCAAGTTCATACTGGCCAAATTGCACGAGCTATTATTTACGAAATGAAACTCACTACATGGGTTCGATCCACGAATTTCCCCCAAGCTAGGGACGGGATTGTCTAAGTTAATTCGGTCGTGGAACTGAACTCCGGGGTCTCCGGTCTTATGCGCGTGGAAGGCAACTAGCTCGAGTAGCTCTTTAGCATCAACTGTCTTAGCAATAGCGCCATCTCCTCTGTTGATTAGGTCCCAAGAGTCGCCATTCTCAACAGCTAGCATGAAAGCGTCAGTAATTCGAACTGAGTGATTAGTATTCTGGTAGGCTACGGTATCCTTAGCATCGTCATAGGAGTACCCAGCATCCATGAGTACTCGTATCTTCTCCTCTTCCTCCGTTTTGCAAGCTATGAACTCCTCAATGTCTGGGTGGTCCATATCCATACAAATCATTTTAGCAGACCTTCGGGTGCGCCCGCCACTCTTAACGGAGCCCGCTGATCTATCAAACCCTTGCAGAAATGAAATAGGACCCGAGCTACAGCCTTTATTGGAAAGCATCTCACCCTTAGCCCTTAAGTCAGAAATATTAGATCCCGAACCAGAACCATCCATAAAAATTTTCCCCTCAACGACGTAGTTATTGAGGATACTTTCCATGGTATCCTCAATAGGGGTAATGAAACAAGCGGAGACTCGAGGACGTGCATCCGGAACGCCAATATTCATCCAGGTTGGACTATTGAAGGCGGCTTTCTGGTTGACTAGGATGTCTTTAAGTGCGGTCTTAAACGCACAAGCCTGTGCTACTACCTCATCTATATCCCCGTCCTCTTCGTTTTGGGCACTATCGAAGTAGCCTTGATCAATGCCCCACTTAGTAATCTGGTCTACTACTCTGTCTATAATAGCAAAAGCACTGCACTCTGCATCCGTTGCGTACTTATCGGCACAAATTGTGGCAGCAGTCCTACTCCAAGCCTCCGGTACTTCAAATCCATCTTTTTGAAATACTATCTCTCCAGTTTTATCATTCTTAATGAGTACGTCTACTTTCTTAGACGCATAAACGCAAGTATCCCTTTGAGCCATAAGACCTCCTTAGTCCATTCTCTCTTAGAGCGTTCCTATTAAATTGTTTTTAGGAAGATTTCTTTAGGTTCTCCGTAGGAACATTTAGAAGACTTCCATCCTCAAAACATACCACAAAGCTATTACCATGTCCATCAAATTCCGTTTTTATGACGCCTTTTAAGCCTCCGTCAAGAGTCATCGGACAACCACCTACCGTAGATGTCTCAAATGCTTTAGAAATTTGGACCTTGTCCCCTTTTTGGAAAGGGAGACGATCCTCTGAAAGTATCTCTGCAGGGTCCAAACCCAAATGGGTTTGGCCCAATTCTTTAACTTCCCTTTTAGGCTCTTCAGACTTTTTACTAGTGCGCATAGTCTCAAACGGCATTCCCTGAAAAGCTGGCATTTCTACGAGGGGCTCATCAATAGAGACTCCTTCCATCAATTCTGCCATATCAGAGGCCATTTCTGGAAATGCGCCAATACCTTCTGTAGGGATCTTCTCAATCACGTTACGCTGGAGGCACTCTAAAGAGAGGCTTTCCATTTGGTTCTCAATTGCTTGGTGCGCCTCATACATCGAGTCATGAGACTCATCGCGCTTATTCAACTCTTGGCGAACATCTAAATACCGATTAACTAGCTTCATAACTTCAGGCTCTATCGACGTGCTAGCAAAGCTATCCACGAAGAGTTGAAGGTCTGCATGATCATTAAACCACGCGTGTTTCTTGTATGTGTGAGCTTGAATGATGATGACCTTTGCGCCAGCTGGGATTTCACGCAGTCGTTGAAGGTTCAACATCTTTAGTTTATGCTCAATGTCCGTTTGCTCTGCCCACAGTTCCGTATTAGTATCTTCAATAGTTGCTTGCTCGAGTTCCAGTGAATACAAGTTTTCCAACAGGTTGAAGGCTACGTCCTCGAATTGGGTGCCTTTGAATGAGAGGTACCATTCCTCATGCTCCATAGTCTGGTATGTAAATGCTTTCTTATTAGCCATAATTTCTACTCCTTGTTCGGGCACATCAGCTCCTGCTCCCATGCCCAGAGTTCCTCTTTCAGACTCAAAAATATCAATAGCCGCTTGGGCAGCTTCGTTAATCAGATCAATAGTAGCACCCTCTTGCTCTTGAGGCAAGGGAATATCCCCACTCCAAACTTCGTCATTCTGCTCGGCCAAGGTTACGAATGCATAAGCATCCCCAAATTGTGAAGGAGTAATGATCGCATCAAACCCTTGTAGAACAATGGTTTGAGGATCCGGAGTTATAAAGTCAATGCCTGCCATCTTACATATACATTTTCTTGAAGGTTGCTGGTAGCGCCTCGATCTCATCGACCTTGACTCTGTATTCCATACCCTTCGATTTGATTATGAGCGTAGCATTGTCAGGATTAACCTCTACAATATTGCCGCGCATTTGGTCTTTCTTAGGTCCACCAAACTTAACGCCATCACCCGCCTCCATAGGAGTTCGAGTACCTGGATACATTTGCTCAATAACCTCTTCAAGGACTTCTTCCATATCCATGGGAGGTGCAGATACTTCTAGCTCCACATCTTTACCCATCATATCCTCTTCTTGACCTTCTTCTCCTATCATCATTTGCGCCCTACGCCCTCTATTATTGCCATAGGGGTTAAGAGCAATACTTTTATTGATAAGATGAGGTTCCCAAGCGTCTCTACTAGCTGTAGATACGTGATTAAGAATATAGTTTCTTAGAAGATAGATCCAAGGACGGGGGAACGTATCCAAGCCATCCTTCTCAGCTGCTTCAATATCTTCCAGTACCGCTGCAAATCCTGCAGGGACAGCTGAAGTACCGATAGCTGCTTCTTTAATCTTAGTTGTATAGTCCTGAGCATTATCTCGAGGAAGGGGCCCTGTGAAGTCTCTAAGACCTACAGCAAGCGCCTTCTCTTGTGGATTCAAAGGTGCGTCGTACATCCCTCTAAGCTCTGGGACCTCATAAGAGGTGACTCGGTCAAGAACTTTATCCAAAGCGTCCTGAGATACCGTGTAGAGCCGTCCTTCGATTACCATCATTGAAGGTGGAAGTGCTTCTCCACGAATAACCTTAACAGGAATAGTAGCTTCTTTACGAACACCCGATTTAGAAACCAAATGAACGTTGAATAGGACTAGACCTTCAAGAATGTCAGTCTGACTATCACGCGCATATTTAACGTCTCTAACGTTGTTGTAAGATACTTTGGGAAAAATTGGAAGTACGAATTGGGAAAGTGTGTCTTGAAGGGCTTTAGATGCCTCAAATACCATTCCTCTCATAGAAGTAACTTCTCTTGTCTCTTGAGGAGCGCCTCGCATAGAGAAAATGTCATTCAGAGATCCGCCATCTATTGACTCTTGATCCTCTTGCAGTCCGTGTGCTGGGTATGCTTGAGCGTCTCTTCGTGCCTTCATCTTATGGTAGCCCTTAAGAAGTGGATGATCAGACACAACCTTATTTTTCATTAAATCATCAAATGTAGCCATTATAAAGTCCGTTTCCTAGCGCTATTACGATTATTCTGCATAATCGCCTCGCGTTTTTTCTTCTCTGCCTTCTTTGTGGCATTCTTAGTTCGCTCAACTTTTAAGAGACCTTTAATCTCTGTTATATCGATACCGGCGCGTCCCACGGGAGCGTCTACTACCGTTATGGCAGAAGCAAGCATAGTAATTTCATAGAATACGCCGTTAGGAGCTTGGAGTTGAGTCTCTAAACAAGCACCCTTGGAGGATAACTCCAGAATACACACCCAAAACTCAGACATAGTAGCATAAGGAACTAGCACATTATGTATGTGCCCTCCTGAAGTGTGTACTCGATATGTGTAATGTCTAACTACTTTAGTCATTTATCCTCACAGACTATCCGCAATAGAGGATAGAAGATGAACTAGATTAGGAGAGCTTTCATATCTATCACGAGTTTTATGCTGTACTCCTGATACTACTCTGTGGGACTCCTCCTCTACTTCAATAACATCCTTCTCAGATACTGCAAACAAAGCTACACGATCCCCAACTCTTACTTTATTGAGAGCACAAAACCCACCATTTACCTCAAGTAGTCCAGTACAATCAGGGCAAGACCAAACATCGCTTGATCCAACCTTAGTGTTTTCCTGTACTCTACATACCATATCGTCCTGTAGGAAAATAAGGTCCAATTCAAAAGGAACTGACCCTTGATGAATACGAACCGTCTGGTAGGGTACGTACGGGAAGTACATACCCCTATGTTGCTCAAGAGAGTCTACGCCCTGCAGACCCTGAATCTTTAACTCCATAGTATCTGCGATACTACAAGCAACCTTAATTTCCTTCTCGACCCATAGAGCACTAACTCTTAGAACGGGAGAAGTATCTAGGCGATCACTAGGAATGCCCGCTACTTTCTCACCTCTCCATGCACGTTCCATACAATGGTCATACAAGTAAATAGAGTCTTCATGCAGAAGACCAAAGTCTTCTGCATGTTTGTCTGAGTTGGTTGCTTTAACTAGTTTCATTGGGAATTACTCCTTTTTAGCCCTCTTAAAGGAAGAGAATCCCCTTTTACCTTTTTTACCCATTGAGGGAAGTACTGGTGCAGGAGCCTCTTCAATAATTTCGACTTCTTCCAATTCTACTTCGATTGGTTCATCTTCTATTAAAATAGACTCTTCTATTACTTCTTCTATCTCTACATCAGCTATTACGACTACGTGAGTCTCCCATACAACTTTAATCATGCCTCTACGCACGAATGTTTTAAAGTCTGCACATTCCCTAATGGCATCTGGAGACAATCCGGATGCCGCAACCAAGTCAATCTTCTTTTGACTATCAATACGAATATTGATAGAGGCTGCTTTGATCGCTCGTTTGGCCTTATGCTTAGAAAGAACTATGAGTTCCTCCTCATTTATCTTGGGAGTAAGGTTTAAACTAACTGCCGTAACTGTTGGGTTAACAACCCATAATGATTCTTTCATAAATTATCTCCTATTTAAATAGAGTATTAAAGCCTTTGTCCTTAGTTAGACCAAACAGCGTACGAGCTTCATTGATAGGCATTCCAACTTCGGTTAGAAGTCGTTGCACTAGCATTTGAGCCTTGAGTGCTGGAACTTGGTCAGCAGTAGATGCTTTAACTTCTTGTTCCATAATCTCGTTGTACACGCTAAGAGCAGTAGCCTCGGGGCTTGAGTCAGCTTCGGCAAACTCACCGCCTGGGGCGGGAGGTGCGTTAGGATCTGCTGGGGGAGCATTTGGGTCCGCAGGTGGATTTGGAACTCCTACTGGACCAGCTGGGGCCGGTGCTGCGGGAGCAGGAGCGGGCATTGCGGGTGCTGCTTGTGCTTCTCTAGTCAACATGGCAAACGCTTTATCAATTGAAGCTATAGGTGCTTTCCCCTCGTCCATCGATACCGGTGCTGGACCTGGAGCTGGGGCTGCAGGAAGAGTGTTAGGAGATCCTTTTGGATCTGCACCAGGGCCCAGTGGATCTACCGGAGGTTTAATGGGAGCTGCCGGGGCTGCTCCAGTCTCAGAAACGCCTGCACCAGGCTTACGTAGTTTAACCTGCATGATCTTGGTTTTATCTTCATCAGACATTGCTTGAACATCTTGATCAGTCCATCCTAGAGCCTTCAAACCTTCGTCGCCTGCGCCGGGTGCCGGTGCAGCAGGTTTAGGACCTTCTGCCGGTACGGGAGCGCCGGGGGCGGGAGCACCAGGGGCCGGTGCGGGAGCAGCGGGGCCTGGGTCAGGGCTTGAAGTTGGGGGTGTTGGGATTGCACCACCGGGACCATTTTGCATTTGGGCTTTTACAGTTTGTTGATTAGCTGGTTTAGGGGCTTCTTGAACTGCAGGCTCAAACTTATCATCTACGGAGCGATCTGCTTGAACATTCTCTTTCTTAGCAGGAGCATCCTTCTTATCTTTTTTAGAGTCATTATCCTTGACTAGGTCTCTACCATAATCTTTATAGTAATCAATCCAATAGGACTTGGCAGCTTCATCAACGGCTAGCTTATCAGTAGACATAGAACCGATACCCGTATCTACTGGAGTCTCAGCTAGGCCACCTGGAAGAGCGGGAACGTCTTGACCAGGACCAGCAGCGTTAGGGCGAGAACTTGCCCAATCATAACTATCCTCCTGCCCAAGAGATCTTGTCAAATGATAAAGGTCCTCTGCAGACTCAGCATCCATATCACGAGTATATGTACCATCTTGGCCCCAGTTCTCTTTAATGCGAGTAGCTGCAGAACCTAGACCGGCATTTTCTTTCATTTGCTGAATATAGGCAGTAATTTGGTGTGAACCATAATCCTGAGCTAGTTGAGCAATCACTTCCAGTTGAACGCCTCTTGAAAGGAGGTCATCGACGCTGTCCATATTCTCAGTACTGACCGCTTCTTTAATGTATTCAACTAGAGAAATGTCTTGACCTGATTTGCCATGGATAGCTTCTTTAATTCGAGCTTCCATGTCGTGGCCCTCTTCCTCCTCGAGGTTCTCATCATACGGATCTTCTTCTTCCAATAGGGCGTCTTCCTGGGCCAACAGATGACGAGCATTCCATCTCTCAGTATCGCCAATATCTCTCAAGAGATTGGCTGAAGGAGAGGCGGCCACCATTTCTCTATAAGTAGCTTCTCGTTTAGGCTCTGCATAAGTATCCACAATACCGGCATTATGAAAATCATCTACTGGGGTGACTTGCTCTCCAACTACGGGTAGCTCACCGGATACTCCAGCATAAGGAGAATTATCTTCAGAATCTTCAGAAGGTACGCTTATTGTAGAATCGTTCTGTGCTTGCTTCTCAGACTGAGTCGTTTGTTGTTCGTCACCCCAATTAACTGAATTACCACCTGAGTCTGGCCCCAAGTTAGTATCCGGAAGTGTCATATCTGCACTATTTTCTGGAAGTTTAACTACTGAAGGATCAACCCAAGGTTTATCGCTTGTAGTATCAGTTCCCAAACCGGGTTCTGAAGTAGCACCTTGCGGAACAGGTTGCTTATTCACTTTAGGATCTGACCACGGCTTATCGCTTGTACTATCATCTTCCAGAGGGCCTGATCCTGAGGGAATAGCCTCAAAAGTTACTGGAGAAGGGGTCTTATCCGGCATTCCACCAGCTTCCTTCATGAAATCAGCAATAGCCATTTCCAAATAACAGATGTCATTAGCGGTTTTAGCTCCATTAGGAGAAGAGATCTCAATATCATCATTCTCATCAATACGAGCTACCCAACCCTTGATCTTAACAGTTTCACAGTTAAGGAGGGCTTCTTTTACTTCACTTGCATTCTTATAGGTCTTCATAGTCAATCCTCCTCTACCAGCTGCCGTCTTCGTCTGCATTAATTAACATCTCTGCAGTTTTATGGGCTTCTGGTTCACCATTGATCAATGCTAGAATAAAGTTGCGTGACTTCTTCTGGAAAGGATTTCCCCCCGCAAGTCCAGCTTCTTTAATATAGTAATCATAATCTTCTTGAGTTCTAATTTGGCTTGCAACATGCACAAGGTCTTCAACCGGAAGCATGAAATACCCATTAGAGCTAATATCTTCAATTAGGTTAGATGCTGCGGATTTAGGATAGTTCCTGTTGTAGTGGTCCTTAACCTTTAGCATATCAGATACCGTCAGGTTGGCTGTACGATCCCGTTTCCACAACTTCTCTAGATGAGTTGTCAGGATACGAACTCCTAGGTCTCTAGGGGCGTGCTTAGCTGCGCTCTTGGCTTGCTGATAAGCCTCAAACACTGAAGAAACGGGAAGACTTCCATCTACTCTATCCACTTCCTTCTCAAGCTCTTCAGCAACTACCTTTCGCATCCAATCAATATGGCGCTCGTTAAGCTCTTTACCATTTTCATAAGCAGCTTCTTTTTGAAGGTCTTCTTCTTTTAGCTCAGTAACCACGCCTGCGAACTTACTAGCTAGTCGAGAGTAGTCAACAGTGGCTTGTTTTTCTCCAGTTAGGTCTTCGAGATGTTGATATACGTTTTTACTCATTATAAATTCTCCCAAGATAGAAATCTATCATCAATATAGTTATAATAGCATACTGTCCTTTGGTTTTCGTAAACCTCAACTAGTTTTTTGAATATCTAGAAGTTTTCGTAATATATATGTTTTTCCACAATCCCGGCATTCAACTAACAATGGAGACGTGCCAAACACAGTAGACATAATGGCATTACAACACTCTGATAGCAAATCAGAGCAATCTTCGCCCTCGGGACAATCCTCTTCCTGAGGATGCCCCTGGGCTCTATTTGTAACATTGGTTAGTAACTTAAAAAACTTTTCCGCTTCCGGGTCTCTTGAAGTATTAGCCTTTGCTGCATCAACTATGGCTTGCATTTGTTCTTTTAATTCGGTAGGGTCCATGCTGTTAATATAGACTATAGGGGCTCTAAATTGGTTTCTGTAATCTTCTGTAGATAGCCCCAAGCATCATCTGTCTGATTAGCATCAAGAAGCTGCTCGAGTACTTGAGTCTGCTCTGGAGAGGCTTTTTCATAGAAAGCCATCATCTCTTCAAATCCCAAATTACCGGGATAGGAAGCAGCCTCTTTAATAAATTGGATTACTCTACTTTTTTTTTAGAATTAGATGGGGAGATCTTCTTAGGAATGTCTTTAGTCAGTGCTTTACCGTAGCCAGCCTCTGAGAAATAGTTCTGCCAGTAGGCTGCCGCGACGGCGTCTACGCCACATTTAGTCAGCCAGTCACAGGCAACATCAGCTCTGATTCTTTTTTTAACTTCCTTCACAAGCTGCTCACCATATTCTCCATAATAAGCAGTCCAATAATCTGCAGCAACGCTATCTACAGCTAGCTTACAAAGACCCTGCCTAGCCTCTTCAAACAGACTTGCTACTTTTTGAGCAGGCGCACCATACTCATTAACAGCAGACTCTTCGTTACCAGATCGAATTTCCTCTACAATTGCCTTAACGGCAGATTTACCCATGATGTCCATGTCGTCTAGTAGGTCCGCTGCAGCAATAAAAGGCACATTCAAGTACTTAGACGCTTGACGAGTCTTCATACCATGTACAACAAACTCTCTAATCTCTGCTACTGTATCAAAGCCATATTCATCATTAAGTTCAGTCCAAGTCTTAACTAGGGGCGGGATGTCTCCAGCTGCTTTTAGTTGAGTTGCTGTTACCTCAAATCTAGCACAGATAGACTTAGGGATCTCCATTTTAGGGTGATCTAGCTCGTCTACCACACCGGCACCGAATAGGCCCCAGGCACTAGCTGACACTACTCGAGCGTACTCGTTAGCATCGAATTCTTCTCGTTCTGCAACAGTTCTATTGACGATTACGTTACCGTGCTCATCCTTTTCCGCGTTCCATAGGTGATGTGATTGTTTTTTCATTATATTCTCCATCGTAGCTTAAATCGTAAAAGGTTCTTTATTCCCTGCAAACATCGTGGAAGCTAGTGCGTCCATTGGATCAGCTCCCTCGCTTACCAGTTTAGCAACCGCTTGGGATTGATTGGCAGATGAAGCCTGATCAGCTACGCGTAGCGCCGTGTTAAAATCTACTTGACCTTGCAGGTCACCATGGCCCACAACAGCCCAGAAGACATCATTGTAAGGCTCTCCGTATTGAGCTATCTTATCGCTTACGAGATCGGCAAGAGCTGCTGCTTGTGCTTCTCCATCAGGTCCCTGAGGAAGGAACATCGCTAGATTGTCCTGTATCTGTATTTGTCTGTCCGGAAGTTGCTCTGCAGGGCTACCGTTATTAGTTTGTGCCCATTCGGGAAGTTCTCTATCCGTTGGTACGCTATCTACCGCGTTCTGGATAAGGTAGTCCCTGTTACGCTCCCCTTGTGATAGGGGAACCCCATTTTCGTCAGTCTCTACAAGATCTATGTCATCTACATGCATCTCTTCTTCTTGAGCAGTCTTGGTGTTGGCTTTGATATGCAGGAATGCCTCTAGTGAGAAGCCTTTTTTCATCAACATGCTAGTTACCTAACTCTTCCCAATTCCAAGGCCTACCTTCAGGATCTGCTTCTTGGGGAGACTCAGCGTTAATTTCATCCCAATTCCAAGGCCTACCTTCAGGATCTGCTTCTTGGGGAGACTCAGCGTTAGCTGCTTCAGTACTAAGAGCCCTACTTAATACGTCCCATCTAATTCCTTGCGCATCCTCTACCGAGCTAACTAAACCAGACTCCATAAGGAGTTGATAGATAGCCGCCTCCGGCCCACTCAAACTCTCTGCAGTCATTTGAGCTTTTTTAGTAGCAGGACCCCTCTTGTTTGCAGAAGCAATCCGCTTAAGAGCGCTATTCGATAAACTAAGTTTTGACATGTTATTCTCCTAATTCCCCTGTTTTCTCATTAATCCAGCTCTGGAGGAGCTTAACGATCCCTGTTAGCTTCCAATCCATAGTTTTAATGGCAACCTCCGAAAGACCCGCAAGTGCTCCCTCAACTAAGTGGCGGAACATAGCGAACTCTAATGGATTAGCGTAAGAACGCTTACTAATTCGACTAAAGTCAAATCCGGCTGCCTCAACTACACCCTTTAGAAATTTTTCTTCTTCTCGTTGCATATCTCTATTATAAATGAAAGAAAATAGATTCCTTTAACTTACCCTTTCAAAATAATGTATGGGATTGCACCTAGTTGGTACCTGAATGGGCACACAAGGGTTCAACCTGATTATAGGACACACAGTATAGAAATGCGCTGGTTTAGGAGCCAATGCAAATACACTATCTGAAATCTTCCTAATATTGGGAAACCCCCTAAGGATAGATGAAACCACCTCTTGTGGGCAATTAGTCATAATGTGATTAGGTTCAAGCGCATTTAGGCAGGCACAGTACTTACTCCTGTTTCTAATTTTCTTCAGAATGTAATCATTCCGGCTATATGAAGACCTTTCTATGTCTAATGTATAGCATTTAGTTGAGTTGCATATAAATGTTCTCCTGAACTCCTGAAAGGTTAAGTTAAAATACTTAAATATCCAATTGTACATGGTTACAAAGGAAACCCCAACATAGTCACTCATCCCATTCGCCGTCTTGAACAGCTTTGCGTCTAAGATGACTTCTTTAATGGGTTTTTCGTGGTCAACTTGTACTTTTAGAGCACATAAAGAGTGTTCTTTACGACATTCAGGACAGAAGACGTAATCGTAGTTGATTACGTCTTCTTCCTTAATTAATACAGTATTTGAACAATATGGGGTGCAACAATCTAGTATTTCTCTCATTTTTAGTCCTCTTTGTACTACTTCTTAATAAGAATATAGACTATTGGACTAAAAAAGAGGCTAATCGACCCAAATAACGCGAGAGCGCATATCAGCAGCTATAGATTGGTTATCAGCAAGGCAATCAAATTCATCCGCATACCACATATTAGCCATTTGCTGAACTGTCTCCTTGTACACTTGGCCCTCAAACATCTTACGCAAGGCATCCTCCGTCTGAACACCAACAACTTCCATAGCTTTTTGGAGGTTGCCCCCTTGTGAGTCTACGTGACGATCAACAAACCTATCAATATTTGAAGTAAGCCATGCGTTCGGAATATTCTCCATATCAGAGGTTGTCATAATCTTCATAGTTAAATCGCTATAGCACTGTCCTTGCTCTGACACCTCTTTTTGCTTTTCAAATTGATTTTGAAATTTAGCCCTAAAGTCCGCTTTAGACTCATTACCTGCTGAGATATAGAGATCTTCATCGTCCAGATCCATGCGAACGATGTCATTAGCCGCATATACCTTAACATGAACATTGATCTCATCCTCTCCGTCCATGAAGCTCAACTCTACCAGTTCTCCGATCTTACTCGCCAGGACTGCATCTTTGACTTCTGGTGGATAAAGGTCTTCTACCTCTACCCACACACTCCTCTTGGTATGCTCCTCACTGGGCTTACCGTTAATGGCCGTTAAAATGTCCATAGAGAGACGCTGGTTCTCACTTTTTATAATATCTGTAGTTGTAAAAGTCTTATAGCTTTGTCTCAGTTGCTCGCATCGCGCCGTAAAGGCTTTCTCAAAATCCCGATCTCCACTCGATTTTAGCTCGAAGTTCAACGGCTCTGGCATGGTTAGCTTAGGCCAATAGTAATATTGCATAATACCCACAGTAGGCTTATCTGGAGTGTCAAAATCGTTGAGAAGTAGATCTGTAACGAACATGATGCGCTTACCTGTCTCTTTCTCTACCGCAGTACCAATCATATCAGCGATAATATCACTATAGAGGCGATTAACGCCTAGCGTATTCTCTACAACTTTCCGGGCCTTGGGAGTGTTTAAACTACCTCCAGGACCCTTCTTACCTTTATAGTACTTCTGACAGAGCATCTCACCGTTTTGGAGCCAGTGATCATCAAACTTCTCCTTCAGATCTCTCTCTTTCAGCGCAACGTTCGCATGGAACGGGGTCGCCAACGGCATAATCGCCACTTCGCTCCGCTCTGGGGGTGTACTTTCGGATGGTGATTTCAGTTCTGGGCTCTCCGTCATAATCTTCTCCTTTTATGAGCTTCTCGCTCAGTTCCCTTCTTAGTAACTTATCGTCTGATAGAACTGCAAACGTGCGAGTTTTATCTCCCTTTTTCTTAGATTTCTTTCCTTGTAGAGCATCTAACACGATAGCGGGGAGATTATCCAAATCGGGCTCCCATTGCCTAGTACTGTAAAAATCAAAAAAGATCTCTACATGACAGTCAATGGGCTCTGTGTAGCCCATTGACGTGTATTGCTCATGGAAGTCCTTCATCATCTCATCTCGAATGGCGATCATTTTCTTGGAATGACTGACAATAGGCCTTCCGCCTTTGCCTTTCCATATAACTAGATCGTTCTTTTGGACTTTAGGCCTCCCAATGTAGACCAGCGTAATTGGTTCTTCTATTTGCAAAATAATTCCTTTATAATCTCCACTACCTCCGCAGTACCTCTTTTATAGATATGCTTGAATATATAGTCTCTTTCATCCGGACCTTGACACCACATGGCTTTAACCCAGTAACCAGCATACGGACCATTCAAAATCTGAATGTCGCCATCCTCTATCTTAAATATACCAGCATTCTTGTCCCTCGGTTTATTGTCCGCTTGAACAACACGCCTATCCTGGCGTATCTCGGTCATTACTAGCCTCTTGCTATCTGGATCAAATCCTCCTGAGTAGGGGTGACCAAACCAGACTCTCCGATTCTGGTTTGGGAGTAGTTTTCCTCGTAGGAGGATGCGAGACGCATGTCTTGTGGCCGAGAATTGAGTAGTATGTAGATGCTGTCATACTTGATTTGGAAGTCATCAATGCAACCCAACGTCATATAGGGAACCTGCATGCCGATTTGAAGTGATCCTTCTTGCGTGACCATCTCACGGTATAGTACGGGATTGACTAGGATGCAGGAGGCTTCGTAGAGTTCTGCAATGCCCCCAATATAAGTCTTCATCCCGGACTCAATAACCGCAATAGGCATAAACTTGTCTGCGAATGGATGCTTGATATACTGTCTCTCGAGCATCTTTTGATTCTCAGCTTCCTCTAAACTTTTACGAGCATCTATACAATCCGAACACGATGTCGATCCTCGCTCACAGCAATCTCCACAGCAATCCTCTTCCGAAGGATCATCCATATCTACAATTGTTTGTTCATCACTCATTAGCTTCCTCCTCTTTCAACCTTTAGCTTATCCTAATATATACTAGATGTCAAGAACTACTCACCACAAACTCCTTAGAGAACCTTCTGGTCCAGGTCCAATACGGGCTTGACAGCTACCATATCAAATTTTACCTTAACTTTAGCAAGAGATGCAACGTGCTTAGTCTCAATTTCTACAATATCGCTTTCTAGGGTTTCTACTGCCTCTTCTGCGGTATTAAAAATAGATGTTACAAAGAATGATCTAGAATGGAAAAAATCGTCCATTCCCTCCTCTTGGATTTTCAAAACAACAGAGTGTACTCCAGAAGCTCTTTCATTCTTTTCCTCTACTTCTCCGGAACCGACATCTAGTTCGCCCAATCTGTTCGTAGTTGTAAAGAAAACAGTGTCTCCCAAGTTAATGGAAATTAGGTCAATTGTCATAATAATTCTCCTTTTCTTAGCAAAAAATGCTAGTCCTCGATAACCTTGTACGTAACATCAAAGACGTCTTCCGTATCCGTCTCCACTACTTCAATATCAAAAATATCATTTATAGTCAAACCCTCTTTTTTGAGTTCTTCGACAAACATATCAGTAACAGAGTCAAAATACGACTTAATAGCGTCATTTTTAATCTTTCTCTCAGCCCTGAGCGCTTGAATCCCCTGAACAGCTGTTGCCCTTGCCGCATCCTTCTCTTTCTTTCCCGCTCTGTACGCTTTTTGCTTAGCTGCATACAGCTCTTTATTCTCCGCACGGTGAGCCCTTCTCCGGGCAGCTACCTTATCCTTGTTCTTCTCTCGGTACGCCGTCGACTTAGCTATTAGAGCCTCCTTATTAGCCTCGTAGTACGCCTTAGCTTGTTCAATCACCCTCTCTTTATTAGCCTCGTAGTACGCCGCCCTCTTAATACGGGAGCATAGCTTACACTGCCCGCGAAGCCCATCTTTGATTCTAGTATCCTTATTAAACTCAGAGAGGTCTTTCTCTACTTTACACTTAGAACATAATTTGGTTTCTGCTTCACTCATACCTCAAGCTCCGTTTGTCCTGATCTCTTACGAGCTGTCCAAGTATGGTCAAAGTCGATAAGGTCTTTAACCGCTCCGGAGTTGTCTGTTACAAACACAGTCCCCTTCTTGAGAAGTTTGGACATAGAACTCGCTATCTTTTGACTATTGTTAGAATCAACGAATGAGAATACCTCGTCCAGCAACATGAGATTACAACCCTGTCCATATTTACGGGCCAATTCGTTCAATGCCCTTATAATGGCCACTGAAATTTTACTGGCCTCTCCATCTGAATAGAGCTTAGGTGAGATGTTCTTCGATCCATCCACAATCTCGATCTTGACGTCGGATTTCATCAGTGCTTTAACATCTGCGGCATTCTTCTGCCGAGACTTGTGCTCGAATGAAGTAATAGAGATTCTCATAGAGTCGCCCAGGTCTTCCAGGTACTCGTTAGCTAAATCACTAATCTCAGCCATTGCTACAGACATCTTATGCAACTTGATAAATGGGATATTGTCAATAAGCCACAAGAAGACATCCAAATTTCCCTGAACCTCTGCAATCTCTTTAACAAAGAAGTCCAGATGAAGCTTTTTCTCTTCAATCTGGGCTTCTGCTGCTTTGAGCTGGTCAACACTCTTATTAGCTTGGTCAATTTTGTTCTTATGGTCCAAGCCTTTTGACTTGAAGCCGTCTTGCTCATCTCGAAGACCTTGAATAGTCCCTGCTACATCATGCAACTTAGAAGCATAGGATGAATGTATATCCCTCTCTAGTTTGATGTTGTTCATAAGCTCATTATTCTGATTCACTAAGATAGTCTTCTTGGTTGCAATACCTTCTCTGTACGCCAGTAACCTTCTGTCAGTCTCCTTCTCTTGTGCAGCCAGGGCCGCCTTATACGTCTCCATCTGACCCTCGTACTCTCTATTTAGAACCAACTGACGAGCCTCAAGCCGGGCTGTAGCTCCTTTAATGCTCACCTCCTGCAGCTTAGTCTCCTTAGCTTCCAGGAGAGTACAATTATCTTCCAGTTCCTTGATCTTATCTCCAATACTCTCTTTCTTCTTTTTGGTAATAGACGTGTCACAAGTCGGACACCTTGTAAGATCCATCAAAGATCCTGCATCATTCACAAACCCTTGTAGTTGACCTCTACATGCTGATCTACTATCTCTAGTTTCTGAGAGCATAGCCTTCAGATCGTCCAGTTCGGCCATTAGGTCATGGCCCTTCTTATCCAGATTAGGATTGATAGGCTTAGGCTCTGTAAAGACTTCCTTGCCTTCCCAAGTAGGTGTCGTCCACATCTCTTTATCCAGCTTTTGAATCTTTTCGTTATTCTGACGAATCTCTTTATCCGTAGAATCTACCTTTTCTTGATTGTACGCTTCAGATTGCTTAGCAGTCAAATCCTCAACTATGTTCTTATAGTTCTTTATCTTATCTGCGATCTCTTTCCACTTTACTCTGGAAGCCGCCAAGGCGGCTTCCTCCTGTTCAATATACTCTGCCCAATCAAAAGCCTTAGCACTTTGATATTGCTCCTGGAGGGTCTGTAAGGCCCCCTTCTCAAAGTTCACTTTATCATCAATTGCTGATATTTGAGTATTCAGTGCTTTCTTCTTAGCACGACTCCTATCCGATATAGAATCCCACTCTTCAATCCCCGTAATTCCTGAAAGAATCTCCATGCGATCTTTATTAGTTCCTCTAAGGAAAGCGTCACCCACTCGATAGGACATATAAGCAATAGCCAAGAACCTGTTATAGGACATTCCTATTACATCCAGTATCTTTAGGTGTGTTTGAGGCATACCTGACCCTCTTTTATCGACCCAAACACCATCTTCAAACTTATCCAAATACAAAGAAGTGCCCAAATATGCAGTATGAGTATCGTTGTCTACTGCATAATTAGTTTCCTTCCAACTACGACAGTACGTGACTCTGTAATGCTCTCCAATATGATTTGTGAAATAAACTCGACCGGCCATTCCCTTATCCCATATAGAATTAATTACGTCATCACCTTTGCAGCCGGTGGGGTTCTCGCGGAAGAGAATCTCACAGGCTGCGTTGAATAGGGAGGACTTGCCCGATCCGTTGGAGTCCCCATCCTTATCTTCGTTAATACCTGTTAGGTGAACTAAACCCTTATTTAGGACGTTTATGTCCTTGCTTTCGCCGTAGGAGAACATCCCAGTGGGGTTGATCGAATGTAGAGTTAAAATATTATCTTGCATCTATGCCTCCTGGTTTTTCAATTGATTTACAGCTTCCGTGACAACTTCACTCTTCAATGCGCCCAGACTTGCAAATCCACTCTCTAGATATAGAGAAAGGTCATCCATAACCCCATTTGAAGACGTTAGGTCCACGACTACGTTAGATTGCTGCGTCTCGTATGCTCGTAGTTTTTCAATCTTACGAGGTTTGAGCTTCTTTTCCAGCTTCTTCCAGCCTGGATCGTCGGCAATCCTATCAACGTTGATTTTATCCCCGGAGATCTTTACTTCGACAAATTGATCCTCAAACAAAGAGGCCTCGAATGTAAGCCCCTCGAAAGTACTCTTATCACCAACTCCGTACTGAATACGGGTAAACAGGTTCTTAGTAGGAACGAAGTTGACTTGAAAGCTCCACCTATTGGGCTCTTTAACAGCTTTCATCTCTGTCCACCCTCGAGACTTATTAGAATCTATTCGAGTCCTCTGGACTACAGACCCCAAATAACCTCCATGAGTGTTTTTGAGTTTGAATTTCTGTCTAATATGAATATCTCCCGCAATGACGAAGTCCCATTGCGGGAGATCTATTGCTGAAAGCTCTATGCCTGAGTCAAACTTCATTGTACCTTCTTCATTCATCCAAGATCCTCGAACGGTATCATGGAATACAAAGAGATTTAGGCAATCTGGATCTACCTCATACTTACTCATATCGAACTCAAAATCAGCCGGTAAAGCATGAATACGGACATTATCCTGGCCATAAGTCTTAGCTTCGTCCATAATAATGACATTGTTCATCCATTTTAGAGATTCTGCAGTATGCCATCTCCGGGTATTATCCGTCCAATCATGATTACCAATCAAATGGTAATGGGGGATGCTTCCTTTATGTACGAAGTCGTACATAACACGATCCGCCATTACCTTGACTTCATCTCTCGGCTCTCTTTTCAAGTAGCGATCCCCTGGAAACAACGTAAAATCACACTTAATGTCTCGAGCGCGTTGAAAGAGGTCTCGCTCTACTTTAATTGTATCGTTCAGAGTTACACATTTTGCGCCTAGCTCATCATGATGTACATCTGCCCATGTTAGGAATGTATATTCCATAGTTTCTCCTTTATTTGATCGGTCCTAGTACTTTAAAGCCCTCTTTCCTCGAAAAAGTAAACCACAAGTTGTTTTTAGACTTCAGGCCTTTAATCGCAGTGAAAACTTCCTGAGAGTCGCAATCTACATGAAAATAAGATACAGCAATATCCAATACGAAGAAAGAGGTGGCGCTGAGGTCATTAAAATATACAAAGCTATTAGTGGCGGCCTCATAAAAGTAATAAGGAGCCCCTCTAGTACTCCAGTCACCCGTCCAATGCTTAATCTCACTCTCTGCTTGGCGGTAAAGGGGTCCTACAGACCCACCATCCTTCATAAACAGAGCAACGAGTCTATTCCCACCCGTTACTAGCATCTCACTCAGATTCTCAAACATCTCTAACTCCTTTGTCCAACTCGGCTTCCAGATACGCTAACAGATCCGGATTATCTTTAACATGCTGGACTGCTCGAGCCATTCCTTGACCTAATGAAGTTTCGTCTTTAACTAAATAAACCCAAGTACCTTTTTGAACAATGAGGCCTGCACCAAGCGCCGTCTTAACAATATTATTAATATATGAAACACCTTCTCCAAATATAAGTTCCACTTCAACTTCTCTGAAAGGAGGGGCTACTTTATTCTTTACAACCTTAATCTTAGTTTTATTACCAATAATATCTTCTTTATTTTTAATCTTACCAATACTCCTAATATCCAATCGTATAGAGGAATAGTACTTTAGGGCCATACCCCCAGCTCCTACCTCCGGACTCCCATAAGTTACCATACGCGTCCTGATTTGATTAATGAATAATAAAAAGACTCCGCCCTTAGCTACAATACCAGTAAGCTTCCGCATGGCTTGAGACATCAACCGTGCCTGAAGTCCCACATGCGAGTCTCCCATATCTCCATCGATCTCTCTTCTAGGAGTTAAAGCTGCTACCGAGTCCACGACTATAATATCCCCAGGTCCTAGGAGACCTGCCAGGTACTCGACTGCGGAGAGCGCAGCTTCTCCGCAGTCGGGTTGTATTACCATAAGCTTTTCTACATCTATTCCCAAATTTTGAGCATATTTAATATCTAGTGCATGCTCCGCATCTACGAATGCGCAAAGTCCTCCATGTTTTTGGGCAGAGGCAATAGCATGCAAAGTTATCGAAGTTTTCCCAACTCCAGCGGGGCCAATCACCTCCCCTATTCTTCCTTGGGGATAGCCACCTACTCCCAGAGCTTTATCCAATGATGGAATCCCACTTGGAATAACTGGAATATCTTGAATAACTTCTCCAGCGCCCATAACCTGAATTTCTCCAGAAGTGTTAGAAATTTTATCGTATGCCTTAACAATCTTATCGATCCTAGACATCTCTTCTTCAGTTTTCTCCGTTTTCTTTTTTGACTTGGCCATATGTAAATCCTCCTGGATATAAATCCTAGCGGGATGTCTTGCCCCCTCTCCAAAAAGCAAGGCATCCCTAAGGAATCCGATCCTAAGTTACCAACTAATGTCATCCTCTTCTTCAACAGGAGCATGGTCACCCGCCGTAAAAGCGGGTGCCGGGGGAGCAGGAGTTGCAGCAGGAGCTGGCATGGGTGGTGGGGCCATCTGTGGAGCTGGTGCTACTGGAGGTGCCGCTTGTGGCATCTGTCCAGCAGGAGCTGCTACAGGGGGTGGGGTGAAGGCTGCCGGTGCGGGAGCAGCGGGTGTCATAGTTGGTGCAGGAGGCGTGGAAGGTGCCATCGTTGGTGGGGGTGTCATATGTGGAGCTGGTGCTGCCGGGGCTGCCAGGGGAGCCGCTTGTTGGGGTACAGGTATAGCAACGGGTGCAGGTGTAGCAACAGGTGCTGCTGCCGGTGTAGCAACAGGTGCCGCCTGTGGTGCAGGAGCAGCTGCAGGCTGGTTGTAACTATCTTGCTGAGGAGATGCATAAACCTTTTGCTCTGCGTACGGCAGGACCGTTAGCAATGCTGTGGGATCTGGCATACTGGCCAGATTGGTCAAGTACGCTCTCCAGGCTTCGTCATACGGGAATACTGGACCATTCATGACTGAGTACTCTGTTAGTAGCATAGATTGACCACTGCATTGAGTAGTATCTTTGATCACTGCCAAAACTTGCAAACCCTGAGGATTTGCAAAGTCAAAAAATGCCGGATTGCCATACGTCTCGGCTGCTTTGTATTGCGCCTTGAGAGTAGCAATTACTGATTTGGGGGCACCGAACCAAGGAAGGTAGACGTTCTCTTCACCCTCTTTAGCCGGTCGAGTACCCATCAACTTACCGTGATCAAATGTCATTAGGATATTGCGGTCCTGATGCCGGAACATTTGGGCTTGCTTGTACGTTTGAGCCAGGCCTGCATCCTCCTTACGAATTTTCAGGTATCCGTCCTTGTTGAGGTCCTTCTTAACGATGCCTCGCTCACGCTCTACTTGCTCCCATCGTTCATTATGGGCACCCCAGGCCTTAGTAGTTGCTTCACAAAAAGCACATTGAGGATTAGTGAACAATGGCTTGCGACCAAGGTTCTTATCCAAGTACTCATTGAGTTTGTGAGGACAAACTACCGAAGTGAAGCCCATTGAACCATCAGGTCTCTGAAAATTCTTGACCGGGTGTGTAGGGACCTTGAAAAAGAAGGTATACAGCGTGGGCATACCATCTACGATGAGAGGATTGTCAGTAGACATACCCAATCGTTTGGCATTCTCTGGAGTTTGGTTGAAAATACCCCAAGTATCTGGTTGGAAGAGCGGAATAAACAGCTCGTTGGTGTACTGAGTTCCTGCCTCTACGGGCAGGGGCTTGTACATAGCCAAAGAAGCTGTTTGGGTACTGTTGTCCGCAGCTTCGTCTCTGTCCATGTCCATTGTCATCTTAATTGTCATTCTTGTTCTCCTTCTTGATTATCTAACCATTCAATATCGTTCAGTTTTGCGAATACTGTGTAATACGTCCAATAATTCCGGAAAAGGCCGTTGCGGCACATCCCTCGAACACCTTTTTTCAACCTTACAACGGTTTCTCCGTCGCCTGCTCGTACCAAATACCACCCATCTTCCAATTCGGGCTCCTTGTAAACGGGCTCCTTGTAAACGGGGATCGTTGTTACTTCTTGATAGAGTAGGTCATTGTAGATCTCTACTGCTACTGGAGTCCTGTACCCGGAGCACACCCACTTCTTTGTTACCTTATCAAAAATATCATAAGCTTTCTTCATATCCACTCCTTCTCTGTATCCCTGTCCGGGAATTGTTTACTTTGATGATGCATAATCAGTTGCGTACCAACCGTTTCCTTGTAATGAGAATGAAGAGCGTGCTATCTGCTTCTCCGCCTCCATCTCTCCGCATTCCTCACATTCTTCTATTGGGTCATCAGAAAACTTCTGAATTACTTCCCATTCGTGTTCACAGGCCAAGCACTTATACACGTATAACGGCATTCTTACTCCTTGCTACTTACCACCGTGACTTGACATAGACTTCATCAATTCACGTTCCTGTTTATCTTCTGAATATGACATTGGCATATTCCCATGTTTAGCTTGCAAAAGACTCGTCAGGTCCTTCATATGGTAGGACCTACTGTCGAGTCTTTTAGCTATATTCTGAAAAGTCAAAAAATTCTTCTCCAAATGTTTGGTCGTATTGACCAATGTCTCAAAGTACCATGCTGGAGACATATTTAAATACTTATACATGATCCGCTTGAAAGAGTCAAGGTCATAAGACTCAAAATCTTTTCCCTTGAGAGAGGCACTTGCATAAGCAATAGTTGCATATCTATCCCTCTCCACCTCAGACGTATCCACTGAGCATGCCTGAATGACAGTATCTTTGATAGTATCAATCGTGGGCTTCTTCTCACCATATCCGATCAGAAGGTACTTTGCAAACCTTTTGTTATGCGCCCACCACTTTTTCTCAAATTCCTCCGTGAACCGTTCGTACTCATTCCGGAGATTGATTGCCATCTGCTCCCAACGAGCCTGTATCGCGGCATGGTCGCGATACAGGTCTTCTAAGCAATTCTCATCGAATTCTAAGAGATCTACAATATCAGTCTCCTCCAGTTCATCACCGCAGAGAATTGAGACTTGCCCATTGATTATGGAGACTTTAAAGTCACTCATCAGGTAGACTCATCAAATTCAAATTTACCACCGGTCCCACTCTTTGGTATAAAGGGCGGAGGGGGTGGTAAAGCAGGGGCGTTCTTGGGCGGGGCTACAGCCTCAAAGGTGGAGCCTGGGCCCACGAACGCATCCAGAGCATCATTCATACCTTCAATAAATTCCCCATTAGCTACGGCCTCTTCCTCAGTAGGATCTTTAAAGATACCCTCATCCCAATAAGGACCGAACTTATCTACCAAAACTTTAAAATCTTCGCAGTCATGCTTGACGAGCTTCACGCCGTCTTCATGAATATGCATCATCTCATGAATGAGAGTGCTATCCTCTACTCGCTGTAGCTCGCCCTCAGCTTGAGCAATGGAGTCATCATTGATGACGATGACATACCGGATGTCGAAAATGTCCAAGTCGATGTCTGATAGACCATCTAGCTTCAGGAGATTGAACTCCTTAAGCTTCATTACCACATATTTAGGAATCAATGTGACCGGTGCTTTGTGAATCGCGAAACACTTACCGTGGAACTTCCCTTTGCTGCCGGACAGGCGAATAAAAATGACCTGATCCAGTTCAACATGACCAATCCACTCTGCGAAGTGATCGATCAATCTTCCAGCTCTATCCCGCAATCCTTCATCTATCGCCCATTGTGCACCTGAATTATCTACAAAAAACATTAGTCCTCCTCATTTTAATCCCAAGCCCCTCTTGAAAATATAGCAATAAGTACGCAAGCGATGTAGATCCACAAAGGAATCAAAACCACTGGCCACGACCAGGCAATTAGCCCCTCAAACTTCAAAATTAGCAAAAATATCTGCGGTATACCCAACAGTAAAAAATCTAGCATTATCCTAGCTCCTCCTCGTCTCTATTTACCGCGTTACCAAACTCACGCGCTACATCTTTTTGCCACTGAGGCCAACTTTCGATCATAGCTCTGGCCCTAGTAAACGATTGCTCAACTCGTACTTTCTTTATAAAATCCCGTAGCTCCTTTAATTTTGTGACAGTCTCCATCTCCAATTGCTGATAGTATTCAAGGTCTATCTCTACTTTGTTTCGACAACGCTCCCAATCATAAGTAAACTCTCCAGTAGTCACGTTATCAAGGACCTTATCGTCAGCCATTATTAAGACTTCAGCCACCTTGAAATACTTCCCCTTTGTGACCACTTTATATCGCAGCCCTGGCACCATTTCTCTTAATTTGGTCATTTCAGTTCCTCTATCATTTTTTTGACTGCATCAGCATCGATATACTCATCAAACATCTCCCAGTTCCTATGTTCGTGGGGTGAGTTATCGGCATCGACTACAAGTTCTAGAGTTCCATCAAATGACATATAAGCGTCATACTTTTCTAGAATAAAAGCTAGCTCCACAAGTATATCTTTTAAATCATCAGTCATTTTCTTCTTCCATCCTCTTAACTTCTTCCCCAGCTAGTTCCCATTTACAATAAAGATCCAGAGCATAATTCTTACAAAACCCATAGATCTCGCCATCTTTACTAGCGCATTTATGTATAAAATCAATCATCTCTTCTTTTGTTTCGTCTGGACATACACGTCTAGCTCCGGGTCCACATCCGGTAGAAAGCAACAGCACTGTGATTAAAGATAACACTTTCATAACATTACTCCTTGTTAGCACAAATATTTATCATAAACATGCTCCATATTATTTTAGGATGATGAGTCCCGCCCATTAATTCTAAGAGCGATTCCCACTGCCCAGATACTAGCTTGACCTGTTCATATGATAATGTCAACCTTTTTCTAATAACATCTGCAGGAATTCCACTCAATAGGGTTATTTGGTCACTGTACGCACCTGAGAGCACCACCATGAAGTCCCTCAGCAGGTTCGGGACTCCATCCCGGTACAATATGTCCAGATCGTACCCCTCGTTGTACCAGCGCTCAATAGCCTCTATGCCCTTCTTAATATCCAATGAACAGAATACTGGAGCCATTGCCCTATACTGGCGTACAGACACCACTCCTACTGCATCCTCCAAATAGCTAGAGTCGACAATGCCATCCCCGGCAGCTAAAATACACTGGTCTAGGATTTGTTGAACATCCCTCAGAGATCCGCCACCGGTCAGGCTCAACGTACTGACGAAATCCTCTGTATACTGTTTTCCCTCTTGTTCCAATATCCCACTAATACTCAACTCGAGGTCCTTACCTGAAATAGCCTTTAATGGCATACTTAGGCACCGGGATCTGATAGTATCTTCCAGTTTGTCTGGGTCTGTTGTCACGAGTATGAATGTCAATTGTTTGGGCGGCTCTTCCAGGATCTTCAGTAACGCGGCTTGCGCTTGCTTCGAGAACATATGAGCTTCGTCAAATATGATTATACGCCTCGAGTAGGACGGGATTTGTCCTATCAGATCATTTAAATCACGAATAAAATCAACGCCATTGTTAGAGGCGGCATCGTACTCGATTATGTCGGGGTGTGTGCCGTTTTTAGCTTCTAAACACGAAGGACACACCCCGCAAACGTCAGAATTATCTGCGAATAAAGGGCAGTTCAACGCTGCTGCATAAATCCTTGCTAAAGTAGTTTTACCAGTTCCTCGAATACCAGTCAAGAGCATTGCCTTGATCTCTCGATTAAGGATAATGGAATTCTGAAGCATTCTACAAGTAGTTGGTTGCCCAACTACTTGAGAAAGCTTCATTGGTCTATACTTTCTAGCAATAGGCAGACTCATTTAGAGTCTGTCTTCTAGGGCGATTGCTACCTCGTCCAAGTCATCTGGCTCAATATCCAATTCCAGCCGGTCGCAGAACTCAGCAATCTCCTCTCTAGGGGCCGCCTCACCACCATATTTCCAAAAAAGCGCTTCAACCAATAACATTCTTTCAGTGTCAGTCATTTTAATTCTCCTTTGCTATTTCATCAATAAAGGAAGAGGTCATCTCCTCCAACTTAAGAAAAAGACGATCTTTGCAATCCTTACATAGGATACACCCGTCTAAGTTACCTTTTCCAACATCACCTGAAAACATAAGTGCATTTGTCCAACTCAAGTGAACATTGTACCCCGTTTCGGAATCCTTACCGCATACATCACACTCGTGTACTACTCTACGCCGCATCTATATCTCCTTTTTTAGAATTGATAAAACTCTGCACAACCCACATATCCATAGGCCTTGCTAGATTCAGAATCGGGATATTCTTGCAAAATGCAATGCTAATTGCCGTTCCCGTTCCTCCCGTATTAATATCCCTTGTGTAGTGGCTGATGCATCCGTCTTTAGTCCAGCATATAACCAGATTAGAAGGGGTCTCCATATCCATACCCAGAACCTGGAAAGCGTTCCGGGTATGGAGCTTCTGAGCAAACTCCGGGAGTCTTACCCAAGCTGGATGGTACATTGCGGCTAATCTCTGCGCTTTATCATATGAGAACTTGTCCACGCCTTCTCCAATAGAAGCTAGGTAGATCTCTTTCAAATCCCCAGCTCCTGACTCAAAGGCCAGGTCAGCCCCTCTAGCAGCTCCTGATCGAAGGATCCATCCCATGCTATTGTATATTTTAGCGAGGGTTCGCATAACCTCCAAGACGTCCTCTGGCGTGTCTCTGCTTCCAATTCCTGTGTAATAGTTAGGCATCCAAAACCTCCACTTCTTTCTCGGTAGCGCCCCAAACCTCTTTAAGGTACATTTGATACAACCTTCCGTAGCTTACTGGTCGATAATTGTGCACATCTACTCCACAGTTCACGCATCCGTGCATTTGCGTAAATAGCTTATGTACGTGACCACAGATCATAAAATCCCTATCCGAGAGCATTGTGTATTCCGCTGGATCGTGGGCTACGTAGGTATCCACATCATAATTGAACACAATAGAGGTGTGGACACTATCAAACCCCATTTTCAAATAGTCATTTACTTTGTAATCGTCGTGGTTGCCTAAAACTAGAATCTTATGGCCCTTAAGGTTGCTAATGAAATGAGGGAGCTTCGCAAGCTTCCCCATACACAGGTCTCCCACGATAACCGTTACATCATCTTTATGCTTAACCGTAGCATTCCAATTTCTCACAAGTGCATGGTCCATATCACTTACGTTCTTGAACGGACGATTGCAATACTCTAAGATCTTCGCGTGAGAGAAATGGGGATCCGCAGTAAAGAACAGTTTTTTCGGGTCTTTAGGTAGCTTTATCATACGATACTCCAATGATTATCAACTTCAATAACAAAACCCAAAGCTACTAAGTTGAAGAAATAGTCTTTGGTTTTGACCAAGGCCTTGGATAGAGTATCCCAGTCATAATGAAAACACTTCTGGTCAGATATATAATGATCAATTGCATACGACGTAAGCATGTTGTTCAACTGAATGCTAACCCGACCTTCCGGAAATATGATTGCGGGATACCCGCCAAGACCCGACTCATCTAGATACTGTGCGCCCATACCGGGGAAAATAACGCCATTGACTTCATAAGGGAGAAAATTCAAGGTTTTCTCAACTATTGTGCCTTCGGTAGTTTCCGTATCCATATAGCTCCTTAGTACCTGCTAACAGGTAGATCCAATCCGTAAAATTCTCCCATCGCTTTCTTAATGCGTCTGATGCGAGGCACCTTGTTTTCAGGCTTCGCATAACTCCAATTCGCATATTTATTGCGATTCAGTCTACTCCAGAGCCCTTCAAAGAACGTATCAGGATCTTTCCGTCCAGTCAAGCGATATTCGTTCAAAAAAAGTCGATAAGTCCCTGCCGGACTGTTTTGCCACAGATTGAAGAACAGTGCCGGAATCGGCGTATCCCACGTCCCATCCAAGAGGTTGGCAATGGTCTCATGCTCTTTCAAAGGTCTACGAGTAATAGGCAAGCACCGTTTAAACTCATTCTTGGCGAACTCTATCTGGGCAAATGCCGCATCTTCGTCCTGACCTGCCGTAGCAAAGATCTCAGCTAGATCCATAGCATGCTGCTTCTGCTTTGCAAACTTTTTGTATTTGACTCTACCCATGCAGATGTCTGAAATTCGTTGTCGGTTCTTCTTGAGGTTAGGGATCAAGCGCTTATTGCTTCCGTCTTCCAAAATCTCGCAGAAGTAGCCACTTTCGATTCTAAACCCGAATTTCTCAAAAACTTGAGTTTGGCCTTTAATGAAATGCTCCTCGAACAAGGTCAGTTGCTCAACACCCTCAACGTCGCTGTCAAAATCGTAATCAGAGAGGCTCTTCATTGATTGAAGGAGTTTTTGTAGACGTCCGCTTGTGAATGTCCATTGAAGGTAACCCCACGTCATGCCTGTGTTGTCGTAAGACACGCAGGTGTCGTGGTTGCCCTCACAGCGGGCTACTACGCCCATAATCTTCGTCCAGGGCCCCCAGGGCTTAGGAGGAGTATACCTATTGCTACCCATGTGTCTAGCGCCTTGATAATCATGCCATTTAGTCCACTTCATTTTCATCCTCCTTATTTCTTGTCTCCCCAACAATGAACAATTTCAGTGTCAGTCACCAGAGGTACTCGGAATTGAGTAATCTCTTGTAGTTGTCTTACCATACAATCTTCCATTATCTTCTCCGCTTGTTCCAGGTCTTTCTTATGGGTGTAGCACCCGATCTCATCATGGATGTACAAAACCGGCCTAGAGTCTAATTTAGCCTTCTTCAACTCATTCGTAACGTTGATCAATGCTAACGAACTCATATCCGCCGCAGATCCCTGAACAATGGAGTTCACGGACTGTCTCATCGCCTTAGCCTTGATGCTCTTAAGGTACTTGATTTCAGAATTAATAAAACAGCTTATTAGGTGCGGGCAGTCACAGCACTTGTAGTGATCATACCTTTTCCATAGTTTAATGTTCTGTTTAAGATTTGCCGCTGGAATCGTATACATGTGCTCATTCGATATACCGACATCTTTGGGAGCTACGCATTTGCGGTAGCATTCTGGACGACCCTCTTGCTCTGGCCATCTCATCCCCTTAGGAATTTGTAGTTGAGCCTTAGGTAGGTGGCGGATTCGATTGAAGATGTTCCGCACCTGCCCCGTGTTGGCTGCTAGCTCATGTGTGTCATCTATCCACGCTTTCAAGGTAGGAGCTGCCCCAAAGTACTCTACATTCACTAGGTGGGTAGCCTCTTCCATAGTCATGCCTAAGGTTTCGGATAGGCTCCAAATCGATTCCCCATAAATAATACCAAAGTTAATAGTCTTAGCAGCAGATCTCTTATCCTTAAACAATTCCTTAACTTCTCCCACTGTACATGGCAAATTCCAAAGATGGTGAGCCGTTGCTGCATGCATATCGTCCCCCCTAATGAAGCCATTTATCCAAGCGGGCTCTCCCGAGATATGGGCAGCTACCCTTAGCTCAATCTGGGAAAAATCCTTAAACATAAACACATAATCTTCCTCACACTCCCACATCCCTTTAACAATATCTCCCCCGTTCTCTGGACGGGGGAGATTGGTCAGATTCGGGTCAGAACATTTCAAACGTCCTGTTTTAGAGTCTTGTCGAATATCTGGATGGACCCAACCGATTTTACCATCTGAGGTATAGTCGGCTACCAGTGCCAAAGCTGATTTAGCGTAGGTAGATCCAATCTTCTGCGCCTTCCTGTATCTCATAAGGGGTTCAATGACCGGGTGCTCTAACTTACCCAACGCATCCGCATCCACCACCCATCCACCCATCTTATTGTGCACACCTCCAGGAAGCTGTAAATCCTCAAATAAGATCCTACCTACTTGAGCACCTGAAGATATTAAAAACTCCTTACCCACAATCTGATGAATAATAGGGGTTAGCTCGTCCATAATGGCCTGCTGATCAATGTCTACCTTCTTCGCCTTCTCGATGTTTAGTGGGCATCCAAAAAGCTCCATGTGCATTAGGGTCCTAGATAACGGCATAACGATCTTATGATATGTCTGAGTCAGGCCCTCTTCCTCTAAAATAGGAGTAAGAACGCATTTCAAGCTAAGGCATAAATCGGCATCTGCACAGCCATATGGATATAAGGTGCTCAGAGGTACTTTGTGGTATCTTCTAAAATCCTTATCGTAATAGTTCAGTGCTGCATCCAAATCGCCCTTAAATATGCTAGCTGAGGTGTCTAAGTAGTAATCTGCCATGCCTAGTCGATTCACTTCCCCCTTTAAGTTAAATTTGGACTTCAACGCATGAAAGCAGTTATTGTTCTCCTCGTCCAGGAGCGTATTCATAAGCATCGTACAATATTTCATGTTCCGGACCTTAATGCCCAAGAGTTTGAAAGACTCCGATGTGTCGAACTTGCTATTATGCGCTATCTTTGGAATTGGGGTCTCTAGAATTTTCTTGAGGGCATTAGTAACGTGAGCTTGCTTGTCTCGCCAGTAAGGGCTCTCATCCTTGTTAATTAGGGGTACATAGCATGCCATTCCGGGAGTCCACGGAAAGGTAACTTCCTCCCTACCCCAAGCAAAGCCGATTCCCGCAATCATGATTTCTTTTTCTTTTTTGTATGCTTGTATCTTCTTCTTGCTCTTAACGGTTGGGTGAGTCGTCTCCAGATCGTAGGCAAACTCTTTCGAAGCTGCTAATTGAGTCAAAACCCAAGCTAATTTCCTTGGACTATCTATTAAAAAATAAGTCGGTGGAACTACGAGATCAGTATAAAACATTAAGCCTCCTAATGATGCCTATAATAATTTACTGTAAAATGGTGGGAATGTCAAGGGAATTAAGCTTTATCTCTGATATTTCTATGTTGAATAGAGATCCACTCCATCGCGTTGGCTAGGGCAATTATGTTGTCTCTCATATCTCTTTGCTGGCAGTAAGGCCCCCTTCCAACATCATCTCCGCTGATGTTGAACTCTCTGGAGGTCCTATAGTCAAAATATGTCTTATTAGTCCTTGCATCAACTTTTTTATAGATCTCAAGAATAACACTACCAGACACTACTTCATGAACCTTTACTCTATTATCTTTAAATGCTTCAGCCATAATAACTCCTAAAGAGCAGCCTTTCGGCCCCTCTTACCTTTTCTATCAGCCATAAACGCAGCCAAAACGTCTTTATTGATTTTTTTACGTTTACGAGGGCCTACCTCACGATATTCCAATTGCCCACCTTTCACATAATTGTATATGTTGCTATAAGTACAACCATAGTGATCCGCCGCCTGTTTAACAGATAACAAGTCTCCGGTGAGCCCTACCTCTTCAATTTCCTCTACAACCTCCTCTTCCTGCTCTTCCTCCACCTCTACAACACACGGCTCCAACTCTGCTTCACAATCGAACTCAATCTCCTCCATACTGAATTTCTTAGTTACCTCGTTGTACAAGCCCTCCCTATTTAGAACATACAAATTATTGTGAAGAGCCTCTTCCAGCAATTCGCCCCCGATACCCAATCTCCATGCAAAAACTGCAAGACAGAAATGCTGAAAGTCACATGAATGCTTACAAGGTCGCCCTGGAACATGTCGACAACTTGTGCATTCATGGCCACCTAAAAGTTTAGCTCTTGAATTACAATCATGATACTGAAGACTCGGATGAGAGAAGCACTCCCACTCGAGAAACTCCTCAGGGTCCCACTCCTCCGAAGATGTCTTAATTTTATAGTACTTACACAACTCTTTTAACATTTCCGCGTCTAAAACTCTTTTCGGCAATAGTTTAGCCATTTTTCACCTCGATGATTTCAATAAAATAGAAACAACTGATCCCTCGTCATTCGATAAAGCTACAAATGACGTACTAAAGTCACATAAGGACACTCGGTCCTCAAACATACCCAATAATCCTAACAATGTCTTTTTTTGAACTTGAAAGACCTCTACTGCCTCAGTTCCAGAGCTTAAAATATCCTCTTGGACTTCTACCCCCGTATGAGACTTTCCAGAGATACGCCATACCAAATCCTCGCCTGAGATACCTACCGTTTCTAGTGAGGCCCAATGCTCGGTATCTCCTAAAGAAGTTGATACCAACTCCACTGCCCCAACTAAAGAATCCTTCAAAAAACTATACTTACAAGCGTCTTCCGGTATCAAAGAAGCGCCTGTACCGAACTTCCAAGCATCTAGGTATTCCAGAGGATAAGGATCGTGCATTAGCGCAAAATAGACTACTGTCCCATTCTTAAGCAAAAATACAGAATGAGATCTTCCGAATGCAATAGATTTGATCTCCCTTTTAAAGGTTTTAGCCGCTTTCGCAAACTCATCCGAGACGACCACTCGGTATGGTGTCTGAAAGATGGGTGGCGTCGTAGATAGGAAAAGAGACCGGGCCGTAAACTTACAAATCCTGAGCTGGTCCTTATTGTCAAACAAAACCCCAGTAAATTTCTTATCCAAGCCCTTCTTATCCTCATCAACCATTGTGCAATAAGCTAACTTACTCGAAATCTCTTTAACTACTAACTCATCATCAATCACCGAAAGCAGCTCTGGAGCCTTAGACCTAGATCTTGGACTGGAAATGGGCAATTGCGCTTTAATATTGTCCAGCCGGATCTCTACCTTGGATTTTAGAATTCTAAACCGTACCGACCCCTCGTACATCTTCTTAAAGAGGCTGATAAACCGCTCCCTGTTAAAACCAGCAGAAAAATCCTCTACCTCGGAGGCTCTTACTGGAAGAGTCACAAATGCAGTAGACACAGATCCTTCCGTATAAAGATCAACAGATCCCTTTTCGTGCCGCAGATAAACAAAAGCCGCATCCTTTATATGAGACGCTGCCTTACAAAATTCCGAAATTATATCAAAATCGATAAAAACTTCATTCTTTTTTACTTTTGTACTCATGTTATATCACTGATGTCCTCAAATGCACGGGTGTTCGGTACTTAAGGTATTCAATGCTAACGTCAGATTTGTAAGCATAAAAACCATTTTTTATAGCGGGATCCAGCTCATTCAAATAAATAGTACCATCATCTACCTCTATGCCATCTGTTCCCACGTAATAGCACTCTCCTTTGTGCAGTGCATAGGGACAATAAGCACTTTTTTCACATTTGTCAAGGACTTTATCCAATTGAAGCAAAACTTCTCTCTTAGCGTATTTTACTTGCCGCATAGTCAGCCCAGTAATTCTCCTCAAATCCCTATCGGATAGTTGAGGACTTTCTTGAAGAGCCTCATACGCTTTTACAGCTTCTTGAGATAAACCCTTCCTCAAATACTTGTCCAACCAACTAGCAGTGGCGTAATCCTCTTGGTTGTAGTCTTTCGTGGAAATAATGTCTCCCAGGCAAAACATGTCCGATGAATCGGTATTCACCGGACTATCTAGAGATACTTCCGAAATCTTAGCCAATTTCTTAACTTCAATCCTTTTATAAGGAGCGTCAAAGGCATTTCCTCGAGTCTTGACCAGTTTCGTCTCAGTACCGGTTACTGTGTAACCATTTTTCTGAGTAAAGTTATTCCTAAGCAGCAATTGAGCAGTTTGTTGGATATTGTGATAAACCAAAGAGCACAAGCTCGCCTTGTCCACATACTCTACATCTATTTCTGGAATAACAAAATCCTTCTTATTTGCAAGCTTAGAAAACTCCGGAGTTACCAGTCTCAAATTCTCCTCGTCACAATCTATCAAATCGTATAGACTCCCATTATGCCGGTACTGTACTGAGTCATACGTAGTACCCATACGCACTATAGATACCAGAAGATCGGCTATTACATCCTCTTCAGGCTGCTTAAGAATAGTTGAAAGCCTTTTAGTAGTACTTATTAGCAGAGCCTTCCATTTTTTAATTGCCGCTGCTACTTCTATATCAGTAGTCTCACTATTAACAATAGAATTAACGTAGATTGAGAGTTCTTCATACGTGCTATTCAAGGCTCTTCCTCCAAACTTCGTGCAATCTCTCTAATGTGAGAGATCCGGGATCCTCTTTACCGAATAGTTCAACATATAGCGGATCAAGACCACATGCGAAGAGTTCATCGTGTAGTTTCCTAGCAGCTATCTGAGCGTCTGCATCCAAACATACAACAGGGCGTAAACCAATATACTTACAGAGCTTTATGATTTTATTCATCTGAGAAGGTGACGCTTCCTTAGTGTTCAAGCCTACGGCTTGGAGACCATAGGTGTGAAGCTTCCATACGTCGCTGGCACCCTCTACAATCCATAAACAAGAAGATACGGAGGTCACCGCATGACCTCCGTAAAGAAGGTGCTGAATAGGGCTCCCTGCCGGGTTGCACCAACGCTTGAATGTGTCGGGCGCTAGGAATCTGAGCTGAAAAGTCTTGTAAGAGCCGTCTGTGTCCCAAACTGGGCATATGATAGAACCTGCCATTTGTAGTTTACCCAAATACCCAGATTTTACATATTTCAATCCATAAGTGTCTATCGTATTCTGATTAATTCCTCTATCCACCAAATATTGAACATTTCCTATAGGGTCCAGATTCTCATCCCCTGGGAAGTCATTTATCTGCAGGCCTTTTACAACATTGCCTTTTTTATCGAAAAGGTCGTTTATATTGAAATCTGTAGAGGTGCTTTTTAGGTCTTCCCAGACTTCTCTCCAGGAATCGATGTTCTCGAGTAGTTTGTACAGGAGTGGAAAAGTACCCCGGACCGAGCACGATTGCGACCCACATATAAAAAAGCCTTCATCCAGATCAACAGAGAAGGAGGGGCGGCTGTCATCATGGAACGGGCAATGAGTATGAATTTTATTAGAAGAATTAGGAGTAGCTTCAGGAAATTTACTTAATATGTAGTCCCTCTTGTCGATCATATGACTAATATATCAGAGGAAACTTTACTTGTCAATAGAAAAGATTAGAATTATTCTACTAAATTTCCATATCGATCATACCTCAACCAAGGCGTCTCTACTCGATAAGCTAAAGTAGAGTACGTACTTAGACTCCTTACATTTAGGGCATATTTTCTTAGTCTCCCTAAAAACAGGATCTGATATATCTACATGAATAGGCTTGCGTCTTGCGTATTCATACGCCTTCTTACAATCTTTACAATTATACATTAAGCCATCTGGTGCTTGGTTACTCTTATAAAAGCCCGAAAGAGGTTTAGTTATCTTGCACTTTGTACACACTTTAGTACTCATCTCAAATAAGACCACCTTCCCTAACAAGTATCATTACGCTTTGCTATTTCCCACAAATACGAAACATCTCTAGTAATCATCATTTTAGAAAAATCAGTATTTACTACAACCTCTGGATTAGTTATCTCTGACTCACGTGAAAACATAGGAGATAAAACCATAAGCCCCTCAGCTTTCTCTTCTGGGGTTTGGTTAAGGGCAATCGATAAATTCACGCCCTGCGATATATCTATACTCTTGCCTCGATGTTTTTCAGAAAGACGCTCTGCGGAGACAGACTCCATATTAGATTGAGATGCAGTAAAAATTGGTACATCAAAAGTATCCGCTAGATGTTTCATATCCCACACTATCTGACCTTGTTGCAGCCTCTCCTCTCTATGTGGTACGTTAGGTGCCACAATATTAAGATAATCTATAACTACAACATCAGGAGACCATCCTTGAGCTTTTAAGGTTACTATGTATTCCTCTACCTCCGACAACTTGGTAGATTTAGGCGTACACTTCATAATCTTTAATCTAGCATCCCAAGTATTTACACGTTGGAAGAAAACATCCAAATGATCTTTTTCTTCTTGGGTTAAGGCCATTGTTCTAACTCTATCATAGTTTAGTTGGCCAAAAAGAGCATCATATCGATCACAAGTTAATTCAATAGTATTCTCGTATATCAAGTGTAGGACATTAAAGCCCTGAAGCACAGAAGCGAAGCCTATGTGGTTGAGAACTATACTCTTTCCGCGTTTCATGGGCGCGATTACGTCAATTATCGATTTAGATCTAATATCAAATTGTTCATCCAATCCTTTAATGCCCATCTTGAACACTGGGTTAATATCAGGGTTATCTCGTTCCGAGATACGCCTTTGGGATCTCTCTATGTAATTGCCTGCCCAATCTACGATTGGGAAGGCTTCTTCTCTAATTATCTCGTGAGCCTTCTTCTGAGCCTCCATGAGGTCATCTAGCATATAGTCTATCCTACTAGTACGGTCAAAACCCTCAAAAGCATTTTTGGTGGTGGCCTTTACTACGGAATACGCAATATAAGTTTTAAATTTCTTCTCAGCATCTTCTGTAAAGGTTAATTCCTTCTGAAAAAGGTGCCATACTTGGTCACGGAAGAGGAGCCTTTTCTCTTCCTCATCTATATCCTCAGAAAGGAGCTGGTCCGCATATTCCCACTCGAGGGGTTTCCAATTGCGAGCCTTTAGCTTCTTCGCAAGCCATTTATAGGCGTCTACTGCAAAATAACCTGGCTCAAGGTGCTCCAAAACTCCGGATTCTAACGTGATCTTACGCTTCAGTATCGAGGCTAAGAACTCCGCTTCTACTGCTGCATTAATATGCACCTAGACCCTCCAAATCACGGGTTTACCCCACCTAGACGCAGCTTCGATCTCAGTAACCATCCCACCGGTCGGCTCTTTAGCATAAACCCAAAGCTCATTACAGCTGAAAAGTAATGATAGGCAGAACGCCATACCTTGCTCCTCTGTAACCGAAGACTCAGGACCTTCTGACATTCCGGGAGGAAACGCCAGTATAGGTGCTATAGGTACTATAACCTCATCCCAATACAAAGGAATATAAACAAGCTTCTTAAGGTAACCCTCAAGGATAGGCATAGCACCCGCGTTCCTTTGCCCAATCTTATTTACTATATTTTCAACCTTCTTAATGTTCTTAGTGGGATCTGCCCTGTAGGGGTGGCAAATATAAACTCTTTTCATATTTTCATAGCACTGTAGGTCAATCGTATTCATAAACGCTCCTTATATAGGCCAACTCGTAAAATCTTCAATCAATCGCAAATCTTCCCCGCCACCAACAGACACCTCCCGAATAACCGCTCCCCCTAAATGACCATCTGCCTTAATCTCCAGTAATGAATCCACTTCCCGTTTATACAGAGTAGATATTGCTCCTGGAGTGTAATTGGAAGTTATGATAGTGGGCATACATCGATCTCTCCTATAATGCAGAACTCTCTGCAATCCTGAAATCATGTTTGCTCTCTTCCACTCTGCCGCATGATCCTCATTCCCCAAATCATCCAGAACTAGCCAATCGCACTTCCACAGAGAGTCATCATTTTTAAGCATTTGGGCCATAAAATCCTCAGCATGAATGAAACTATAAGTCCTGCTGGACTTATAGTTCCCCTCTTCAAAAAAATGTCTTGCAATATGGTACATCAAGTAATGAGCAAGAGTTGTCTTCCCCCTACCACGCTCTTTAGAGAACATATACAAACAGAGCCCTTTATCTTCTGCGATACTAGGATAGTCTTTGAAATAGTTCACAAACTGCTCACCCTCCTCTATAACAGGAAGTTCATAAGCTTCATTTGTAATAATGTCCAAGGCTTTACGAGTAAAGCCCTTGGACAGAAGCCTATTATAGACTCTAAAAACCTTCATACACTCGCACGCTTCTAAGTTATCTAGAAACCCTGATCCCTTGCATACTTCACACGACCCTATTAGATCAGACTTTAGAGACATGCATGTACCGCTATTTGAGACCATGTTTCTAGCTCAGACCAGCAATCCCACAATTCTTTTTCTGAGATCCACCCAAGCTTCTTACCTTCTTCTTTAAGGTCTGTAGCTTGCGCGTGATCGTCAGATACGTTAACAACATATACTGCGCCGAGGTGGACCATATTAACCATGCTACTGTCCTTTCCACCAGCATAAAGAAGTGCCTTTGGTACAATACCTAAATCTCCCATTAAGAGCAGTGCGGATGAATACGATTTAGGTAGAGATACTTCCTCTGCGAATTCTCTCCGGGCTGCCTCTCTAACTATCGTGGCTATGTCTGCTCCGAGGTCAACGGGGTTTATGTGCCCACCTACCCCTACGGACAAACTACCTTTCAGACGGGTCTCTGCGCCGTCTCTGGAATAGGTAAAATAGCGATCTCCATTCTTGAGTGCAATGTATGGGATAATTTGCTTATATTCTGGGTTAGTTTCCGCCAACCCTCGGGGTAGGAAGAACGAATGCTTTACGCAATGCTGGAACCAATCCAAATCAGTAGAGTTCTTTGTGAGCCCAAACATCTCCAAACTTTTTGGATATTGGTCCGTCAACAAACCAGTAAATCCGTACATAAGCTCTTTTTTAAAGACCAATACCAGCTCGTTTTGCTTCTCGATATACATTAGCACTCCTCTTTTTCCCTAGTAAAAATTGCTAGGCGTTCCTCATACACAGCAAGGTCTCCGCACACGCGAATCATCTGCCTAGAGAACTCCACCGAAGAGGCGCAGTCAGCCTCTAGAATAGCAATACACGCCTTAAGCTCCGCCTTCTTTCGAGCTATCATCTGCATTATATAGTCAATATCGCCTTGAATATCCTCTTGCAGATGTTTCCTATTCTCTTCCCTGCGCTGTTCCTTACTTTTAAACCAACTCATCTTTTCCTCCACTTAATAGCCCGGCCTCGGCCAGAAGTTGTGTTGCCTTCGGCATCCCATAGATTAGGAGATGCCCCCCATTTCATATACTCGTCCCAGGTAGGACTTTGCGTCAATCTTCGAGCGTCCAACCACTCCTCTTTAAAGAATTCAAAATTATCCGGAGTACACTTAATTACAAAATATGAGTTTACGGCATAATGTCTCTTACCGCGCCGTTGAGTCCCATCCTCATAGTAGTAATGTCCATCCCCATCCAGCTTAACAACTCTTTTCAACTCATCCCTATCATCTGATGAAGGATGCCACCCTTTTGGGATATAGCCATCAGTCAGCTCACAGTCAAGTGACAAACCTAGGAAATTCCTAATATCCCGCCAAGGATCGTTAGACTTCTGCTTAAGCTCAGCTATGTCAGGATCTAGAGCATTCACATTAATAATAGTTCTATACAAAACAGGTTTTTTAGGGAACATTTCTTTAGCTTTCATGAATTTCTCTTCCAACCAAATCTCAGGATCTACGTCCTGAGATTTGAGTTGCCTAATCCTGTCAATAAGCCTGTGGTAGCCTTCAAAATGCATAGCACCCTTCGTATTATCATCATGACGAACAATGCTACTCTTCTTTAAGGCTGCTTTTCCAAAGTGCTCAACTTGAAGTTGGATAAATTGAAGAAAAATGTCTGCTGCGTAGTCCAGCTCATCCTGGTCCTTAACATATTTCCGCAATTTAGTCATCCAGGAGCGTTCGCCTTTATTGTAAAGGAATTTACCAACCCCGGCGTACCGTTCGTACGGTATGACTGGGAATACGAAAGCTGAATAGGCTTCTAGTGAGACATCCGCCTCGTCCAGATAGTCCATAAGTCCTAAAATTGAATTATGCTGAAATCTGAATGCTTCATATTGATTATCATGCCAAGGATCGATCAAGCCCGTATATCCTAGATAACTCCAAATCAACCTAGACATCCCGACCAGGGGACCTTCAATTTCTCTAGCTCTAGCAACCCCACCTACTGGCTGGGGCTTTGCTTTCTTAACTTTCTTCACCTTCTTTGCTGGTTTTGATCCTGGCATAGGCATTGTCATTGTAATGGTCGCCATATTATTACCTCAAATATCGTAAAAGTTCAGCTTTACCGATTGATAGGAGTTTCTCGTTCTCTACTGTCAGCGCATCCGCTATATCTCCCTTACCTTCCAATTTCATCCTAACTAGCTCATCCAGCGACCCTACTACGTCCAAGAATATCAGCGTAGCAGGTTGCGATCTCATTCTGTCCAACCAGGTAAGCTCACCTACAGTTTTAACACGCCTGTGAATCCTGTCAAGGGATTGTTTGTACTGAGTATAGGAATAGGGTCGGTCGATATAGATCGCAGTGCGAGCCCTTGCCAAAAAGTCGGTTCCCGTACCTGCTTTAGCTGGAATAGCTGCAGCAATTCGTATCTTGGGGTCATACTCGAAGGAGTTTGCAAGAGCATCATCGATCTCCACCCCACCACGTATCTTCACAACTCCGTACAGGGCATTCCAGCGGTCGTAGATGAAGTCGATAGCCCTTCGGTACTCAGACCAGATGATCACCTTCTGCTCGGGGTCTGACATCACCTCCTCGAGGATAGAATCCAATTCGAGGTACTTCGCGGACTCACAAGTCTCGTCAATGAACTGCGGGTGGTTTAGCAACTGTCTCAGTCGAACCGTTTTTGCACTATCTGCGAAGAACTTGGCCAGGTTGATCTTACTAGAACTGGAAAGATCTGCTATGATTTCATTGCAGACCGCTTTGTACAGCTTCTCTTGCTTTCCGGAAAGGATAACATCTCTAATAATGGTAGTCTTATCCGGGAATCCTACCATGTCCTCTTTTGTGCGCCGGATAGAGACTGCCTCTAGTCGGGATTTCAATTCTCCCAGATTTTTGTACCCCACAACCTTATCAAACGATATTTGACGGGACCGGCGACCCTTCTTCCCGTTTACGCCTTTTTTAGGCTTGAGTGTCATGGTCTTTTTCTCTTTATGTGTGAAATACGTCTCAAACCTTGAAATATTAGGAAGGTGCTCATTGCTGAGTACTTTCAAAGTTACATACGCATTCATTGGAGACTCTGAAACCGGAGTACCGGTCATCAGGATAGCTCGGGGCGGCTTCGCCTCCCGGTCCCGTAACTCTGCCAGGAGAGATAGCACGCACTTTGACCTTTTAGCATCATCGTTTTTATACATGTGCCACTCGTCTACTATTACCATGTCGAATTTCATGGTTTTCAGGAGCTTAGTAACATCTCCATAGATGGCCTGCTTGCCAGAAGCAATCAGGTTCTCTGGGTGTACTAGCATAAGATCCCAGTTACCCGTTTTATGTTTTTTCAAGAATTCAAGAGAAACTTTCCGTCCCGGAGGGATAGACACAGAGGTTAGGTGGGTGTGTTTTTCGATCTCGCGCCCGAACCCTAGCATAACCGATTTAGGGCAGATTACTAACGTCCTCCGGACCTTAGGACCCAATGAAATTAATGATCCTAGCGCCTGAATAGTATTATGAGTTACGATGAAATCATCTGTGATGTACAACTGGTCAGGCGCATCTACAGAAATACACTGAGCTTCCTTTTCTCCCACGCACTCCACCTTATCAAAGCCTCTCGTAGGAGGGTACTTAGTTCTGGGTTTCCAGACATCAGCTTTCCTAGATAATTTAAAGGGCGTGTCATTTCCGGGAAATGATATGTGTAACCTGTACGCCAGTTGACCTTCTTTTTTCTTCCCCTTATACGTATACGTAGGTGTTTTAGTGCTAAGAGTAGCCTTTCCACCAAAAGACCACACTAAAAATTGAGCATCTAGGGCTAGCCGCTCCGATACAGATACATATTCAATATTACTACTTGGGGAACAATACCCGTCCGCGTCAAATAAGCCCCTCAACAGCTCTAGCCTAGACTCTTTAGATGCAAATTTATAAATATCGGGAATAAACTTAGAGTTAGACTTCCGGCCCATTAAATCTAGGCCCCTAAGCATATCTAAAACTACATTAGCATAATGACCTTCAGTTTTAGAAATACCATAAGTTATAGTACCAACACGCCTCCTTATATACACTTCTTCCGGGAGTAGCCTCCCAATATTAGAAACTACTTCAGCATCCTCAGTCGTAAACGACACATTTTGATGTGATAAGCCTCCATCCCCTAGCAAGAACCCTAGTACATAAGGATGCAGCGGAAGCTCCCGCTCTTCGAACTCAATAGGCTTAACTATGGGTATATAATGCTTGCGGTTCCCATTTTTATAAAAAAGATCATCTTTAAAATTCTGCAACTGACGTACCTTAGGCCTGCACCCTTGATACTTAGAGCTAGGGCTCTGGATATGCCATAGATGCTCTCCACAACATTCCGTAGAAGCTCCATCTGAGAAAGTAACTCTATACACAAGACGTTTACCTTGAGGAAAAACTCCAATAACCTTAGAAGTACCCCCTTGCGAGTTAATAATAGGGTCACCTACTTGCACGTCTCCCATTAACACCCACCCAGTGGGTGTTAATATCTTAGAGGATAGGGGCTGCGCTTTGCCCACCCCCATCGAATCAAACAAACCGGACCTTCTATTCTGTATGCAATAGGATATTCCTGTTAGTTGATCTACGTATGGAACAGTCTTCAGCTTGCCTTCTAGGGATTGCTCCACCAACTCATTGTGAATTCCCTTTTTTATATCGTTGTTCCTTTTGTCGGAAGCCTGATAGTCCTTTATTAAGGTCATAGCCGCCTTGGTCATCGTGCGCCCCTCGACCAAGCCCATTGAGTCCAACTTCTTTTTAAGAGCTAACAGATCCATATAACTTAATGTATACACATCTGGCTCAGCCCCTTTCGCAGAAAGGAGCGATCTCAGAAGTAGATACACTCGAGCGTAGAACTCATGACTAATGTCCAATTTAGCAGCAAACTCAGTCCCTCTTGCGTCAATCTTGATCATCTAAAGCCTTTTTATGTATATCTGAGAGCTTTGTAACATTGGTGACTCGTCCACAAGGCACAGGCTCTGCGCAATACCCCCTCCACCAGGAACAATTCCTCATCAACAAGTTCCCCAAGACCTTATCATACTCGTCCCCGTCATAAATTAGAGCACATTTCAATTTTTTCACGAAATCTTGACAAACCCTATGAGACTTATAGCACAAGCGCTTTCGAGCAAGCGAAATAAGCGCTTGTGCATTCGCATCAAAGCACATATTGATTAGGTTCCCCTGCTTAGCCTCATCCTTATCAGTCACTAAAGAAATCCCGTGATCATCCCGTTGAGAATATACGTGAGGCTCAAATCCAACAGAATGCCGGACAAGATGAACATGAGCATAATACGGAATATCCTCAATAAACACTCTATACTTAACAGCCCTATCAGAGCTGTGCTCTGATAGGAGCATTTCATACCACGTTGAAATATTAGGCATCTTAGTAGTATACATGTCTTTTCCCTGAGTAACCCGCATAACCGGCGTCATGTACTCAGGACCAACCAATCGTTCAAACGTTACTTTCATTCTAAAAACCTGTATTGAGAAAATCCTCAATATCTGCCTTCCTTTTGTCCTCCTCTGAAACAGTTCCTATTTCTAATATCCTCCCCTTAATCAAAGGATAGTTTTTCATACCTACGTCTCTTAAGGAAACCTCCCGAACCGGGGCCTCTAAATCTGCATAATACAACGACTCAAACGTATTCTCGTGGTCCAGGCCAACTCCATTAAGAAAGGTCTTTACGGAAATCTTAATAACATCATCTTCCCCGGCCTCTGTACTACACATATACCAGATCATTCCTTTGAATTTACGATCTTTCATAGAAGTTAAAAAAGTACCTTCCCCTCCAGTATTCCAACCAAGCTCTTCATCATTCAAATAGGCTTTCACCGACTGGGTCTTTTTGTTATTCTTAACTAGTCCTACTTGAATAATTACTTTAACGCTCATTGTTGTCATAGTCCTTAATGTAATCCGTCAGTGTGCTCTGAACTAACCTAAGATGGTATACATTTGCAGATACGTTGTACCAATAGATCTGATAGGCTATCCGTTTTTGCATATCGTTAAATTGTGTATTTTCTTTTATGTACAGCTCAGGCGTTATGCGCTTCCGCATAAAGATGGGTGGGAGGAAATTGTCATGGTCCAGAAGCTGAGTCTCTACATACCATACAGATTTTTCCAGATCTTGACGACCCTTTTTATCCTTGTACCTAAATGTGTACTTAATGATGTTTGCTAAGGTGAAAATCATTCTATTACCAGCAGCGAAAACAAAAGGTTGCATACTACCTACATAGTGCTGGTCTTCATTGCCAGGAGTTGCCCCCAAATAAGCATCGAATTTTCTATAGTCATAATCTTCCAAAATATGCTCGCTCCTTACTTACCCGCTACCATTTCCGTAAAATCCTGTTTATAGTTATCACAGAATCCATTATAGGCCACGAGGCGACCCACAGTCCAGTGTTCATACTCATCCTTGTCTTCGTCCTCAGGACCTCTAGAAGACCAGGATGGTACTTCTGAATTATCAGAGTTGCAGTAAAAAATGGGAGCAACTCCCATTACCCTGAGAACGTGCACGCATTTACAGTTCTGACACGATCTTACTATTTCATAACTTGGGTGAATCATTTCTTCCGCCTATTATCCAAAAATTCCTTAATTTTGTCAACCCCAAAGTTCCAATCAGCAATCTTCCCCGGAGATCTGATAATATCTATAGGATCGGGAAGGACTGCAACGAAACAACTATAGTCACCTATAGTTTGTTTCTCAATTTCACCTACATGCCTCAACACTCCATATTTGTATGGAGTCGTTGAGGCCATCGCTTCATTACCAAATGAGATAATAAGCTTCGGCTGTACCAGCCGAAGCTCCTCTTTCAAAAATCTAGAACACGCCTCAATTGAACTGTACAAAAGTGGGCTATATCCTGAAGGACATTTGCAAACGTTAGTAAGCCAGCACGTATCCTTTTTAATCTCTATGTTTTCCAAAAGCTCATCTAAATAAACCATCCGAGGCTCATCGAACGTAATATCTTTACCCAGTAGCATGATATTTGCATTACTCGGCCCGAGAGGTTGACTTCTTATCGAAGGGTGCTTCATATTACAGCCTCGACATCTGTTTACGTCATCTGTAAGAAATCCTAAATCTGGATACTGGTATGATAAAGGCTTCACTACCTTCTCCGCGTCAACCCAGGCCTTAAACTGCTCTAGCTCTTCTGACAAATCCGACACAAACCTCTGATGACATCTAGCCCCAATAAGCTCAATCTCTAAAGGCGCTTTCAAAGAATCAGCCACTACAGGCTTCTCCAGCTCCTCGTGAAAAACCTTTAACTCGACTTCATTCATGAAGTGGCCCATATCGCCCAACACCGGTAACTTAACCAATTGATAAGAATGCTCTAGATCATGGGATTTATCAATTATTTTAGCTGTGGTTTTCTTGGCCAGGAGCTTCTTGCTATTTGCTGGATCTAATAAAGAAGTAATATCCCCATATTCCTCTATCAGTTTCAGAGCAGTTTTGTTCCCTATTCCCTTAACCCCTTTTATATTGTCGGAAGGGTCTCCTACGAGAGCCTTCCAATCCGGGATCAAGCTAGGAGTAATACCTAGCTCCTCTTGAACATCTACAGGCTGTACAAGGGTATTAGAGAGAGGATCAAAAATAGTAACTCTATCTGAAATAAGTTGCCAAAGATCCTTATCGCGAGAAGCGATAAGGACTTTATGAGTATGTGCGAAATATTCAGCAAACCAAGCTATCATGTCATCTGCTTCTACTCCAGGAACAGTTATATTCCGTACCCCAAAATATGAAAGGATTCTCTTGGCGTCTTCTTTCTGAATGCCCATCTCTTTAAGGTTGATCTTAGCTTTACGATCCTCTCTTGAAGCCTTGTACTCCGGGTACATGGTGGTCCTCCACCTAGATTTACCTTTGTCCCATAAAATAAGAACATTGCTGCAATCGAATTTGTTAAGAATATCGAAGAAATAAGTTAAAATCCCCTCCGTAACGTAATTCTCATCTCGAGAATAGACTGCTCGCCACATTAAGGGGTTTCCGTCTATAAGAATAATTCTTTTCATAATAATATATTACCTAAAATGGGTTACTAAGTCAAGGACTATTCAGACTCTGGCAGAGATCCAGTAATTTATATCATAAAACTAATCCAGTAATTCTCTTAAATTTCTCTTTAGCTTCTTCCGTTTGAAACTCCTGAATAGCTCTGAACTCAGCTAAAACCGACTCAGGACACTCTTTCCAAGCTTTTTGATATGTCTTGTTTTCTAGAGAAAACCAAGACATATCAATCCCGTTAAACATTTCAATTATAGATCTAGGTACTTCAATATCAAATAGAAAGTACTTAGTTTCTTCGCAAAAATAGTTTCTATACCCATTTCCTGAGTTGTAGTGTCCTGAGTTGCGGTATCCTGAGTTGAAGTCCCCTGAGTTGAAGTCCCCTGAGTTGAAGTCCCCTGAGTTGGAGTGTCCTGAGTTGCGGTATCCTGAGTTGAAGTCCCCTGAGTTGGAGTACCCTGAGTTGGAGTACCCTGAGTTGAAGTTCCCTGAGTTGAAGCCCCCTGAGTTGGAGTACCCTGAGTTGGAGTACCCTGAGTTGAAGTCCCCTGAGTTGGAGTCCCCTGAGTTGGAGTACCCTGAGTTGGAGTACCCTGAGTTGCGGTCCCCTGAGTTGACGCCCCCTGAGTTGAAGTCCCCTGAGTTGAAGTCCCCTGAGTTGCTTTTATCATCTAACTCTAGCTCAACCCGCTCGCAAACCTTCAGTTTGCGAGCTACGCACTTCTCAGTATCATCAATAACTTCTCCATAAGCTATGATTTTGTGGAGTACCGTATTAGGACCAAATAAATCAGAACCAAAACACGCATTGCGTGTTTTGTAGAAGTGGAAACCATTAGAGCAAAGCTCTAATGGTTTCTCATTGTCGATTGCGTAAGTCTTACCAACTTCAAATACAGTCAATTTAGAGCCTCCAACACCTCCGGTTTGGAGGCTCCCATCTTTGAGCAAAGTGAAAGCCTTGACAGCAACCGTTTTGTTGCTGTCAAGTTTAGCTTGAAGTCGTTTAGTACTATCTTTTACCGTAAATAAGATATTAAGCTTTTCTAGTTTTTGCATTAGTTCTTTTCGATTCATTGTTCTCCTCCCTTGTTTGTTCTGCGTCCTATCTATAATAATAGGGCTTCTAGTTAGATTGTCAAGGCCTATTCAGACTCTGGCAGAGATCCAGTAATCAATAGCCGTCTCTTGTTTTCCGCTTTGATCGGCGTTTGGACTTGAGTTAGGAACTCCGGAGGTACGGCACCCCGTTCCACAAGGGCTTCCCATTGATCTAGATTCAGAGAAGGTTGAATAGCGTAGGGGTGCCCGTTAGCCATACACCATTCGATAATTTTTTGAGTATCTCTTTTAATAGAAACCTTACCCTCAGAAAAAGTATGATGAACCTCAAAACCACCCTCTTTAAGCATACTATCTCTTTTACCCTCCTTCGACTCAGATCCTTTTTCATTAACGTAGGCAAGGATTGTAGGACGGGTTTCCGAATCTATTTCGTCATATGTTTTTTTCGCTGATAAATTAGCATCTCTAGCCTCTGTATATCGAGTGCATGCCTCTAAATAGGCCACCTTGGCTTGAAGATTCTCTTCTTGAACTGGTTCTGGTGGTGCAAACGGGGTTACCGTAGGATCTTTCAACGAAATCAGTTTAATAGTTCCATCCAGGACTGCATCTTCCACACAGCACCAATCCGAATTATCAGAACCCATCATCTGAAGATACATAAAACCGCCTTGCTCGAGTTTATCGTTTACTCGACATTCCAAACTAGAAACGGCTTTGTCCACATACGCTCCAGCATCATTTTTATTCCAAAAAGTTCCATTAAGAATTACCCTAGCTCCCACAGGAATTGACTTAATACCAACTTCCTGCGGAGCAGGAGTTGGTTCTTCCGGAAAAGGCCCTCCTTCTGCTTCTACAGGCTCTTCCACAACTGGCTCTGGAGTAGCTGTTATAAAAGGAGGCTCTTCTACTGACTCAACCACTGGCTCCAAAATAACTGGCTCAGGAGGAGCCTCCACAACTGATTCAGCGACTTCTTCCACAACGGGTTCAGCGATTTTGGGTACAGATAGCTCATGCACAGGTGCTACTATACTACCCTCACTACGCTCAAAACTCTTAACCTGACCCAGAAGCACTCCTCCCGCAGTAATATCCATCGTTGGGACTTCTTCCACAACTGATTCAGCGACTTCTTCCACAATTGGGTCAATTTTTGACCCAATTTCCTCCACAATTGGGTCAGGGGAAGCCTCCGCGACCTTTACAACTAATTTAGCTGCAGCTATCTCTTCTTTATGAACCTTGGTTCTGTGGATCTTCAAGCCTCTATCCGTATTAGCTGCATACTGGCAAAATTCGCATATAAATTCACGCATTCAAAATTCTCCTTTTTTGGTCTACCTAGTTAATGATTGTATCCAATATCCCATTTTTGTCAAGATTATTCTCACGGATAATTTTCTCTAAAAGAGCTAGCTTCTGCTGAGTTGCAATATACCTGGCGTTAGCATGATTCTCTGCCCCCGCAATCATATCCATAATAGTCTTAAACGCAGAATCGTATTCAAAATCTTTTCCTTTTATGATCGTCAATAGTTCGAGCATAGTCTTAACTTGACCCGTTAACTTGCCAAGAGACCCTTCTGCTTTCAAAACTCTGGCTCTTAATCCGAACATTATTCATCTCCTTCGCAAATGGGACCATCAATCGGCAGACATTGCCAATTAAACTTCAGCTCAGTGACGCTTGCAGCAAGGGCAAGACAGAAAAATCCATCCTCTATACACGTCTTAGTCTCATTACAATCCACAGTACACATGGTCCTTATTCGGTAACCATCATTAATTATTACACAAATTCCATTCCATTGATCACAATCAGAATTTGTTTTACAAACTGTGTTACATTGAGTTTTGGGAGCAGGAACGGCTCCGGCATCTTCAGTGCCGGAGTCTTCCGCTCCGGCATCTTCAATATCAAAGGAATCCTCTAGATTGGTACAACTACATACAAAAACCATACAAAAAATATAAAAACTGCGCATGACCGGCCTCCTACTCTAGAGTGTAAGGCCGGTTTTGCGGGTTGTCAAGGGGAAATTAGGAAAGGAGGTTACCAGGCTATACGAAGAGAAGCATCATCCGCATACCTACAAAATCGATCATTAGAAACTCGATCACCTAAAGAAATAATGGATTTGGTAACACCAGTCGAAAGATCCAGCGCCATATAAACGCTAGGATTACTAACACGATCTGCGGCTGGAGAGCCTGGATAAGGATCTCCAGCAATAGGGTACAAAGAACAAAGCGTATTATTCCCATAACTAGTGCCCCTCCCGTCTCTAGTATACCGGAACCCCCCCAGAGTATCATAAATAAAGAAAGGAACTATAGTTGGATCAGCTACTAAAGTATTAAAAGCATCAGCTACTGTATGAGGTGCCCGGATGGTATTACCCTTAACTAGAACACTATGATACAAAAGATCATAGTTATTAGGTGCGGTGGTTTCATCTATACCATTACCATTTATTACCAACCCATTTACTACGACAGAATTCTTATACCTAACAGTTAGCTTATTATTCACATAATCAATATTTTGAGCGTAAAGATCTGTACCAGTATTCCTCATAGACATATAGGTTAGAGAAGGGTAAAAAGTACTAGATCCCGCAGCATCAACGGTGGCTACCAACTCTTCCATCCTAAAATCATTATTTGCAATATCATAAGTTCCAGGGGCTCTAGCAAGATACAAACAAGAACTAGCACCTAGCATCGCAGATCCAGTCAACGGAGCTAACTCTACACTATTATTTGTAATTATGTAATGACTATAATTAAAAGCAGTTGAGTCTGCAAATAGGATAATACCATGTGCCCCATACGCTCCATACACCGCAGCAGTAGCCCCTTCATTAGAAGTAGTATATACTTTAACTGAGTTATTACTAATGGTAGCCTTAACGTCTACTGAAAAAATACCTT
>Ga0208769_1000041_pt1 | contig 66942 bp, 88 predicted proteins | sample AntAceMetag02UKC_FD_184768 | JGI IMG/M metagenome (GOLD analysis project Ga0208769, IMG submission 184768) | Saline lake microbial communities from Ace Lake, Antarctica- Antarctic Ace Lake Metagenome 02UKC (SPAdes) (version 2) | ecosystem: Environmental > Aquatic > Non-marine Saline and Alkaline...
TAGCCCTGTCAATCGCGTTTGCCAAAATCTCCTCAACTTTTTTTTCAAGAGCAATTCCTACTTCGTCGGCAACAGAAGAAACAGAATTTTCTTTGTCAAGTTCTTTCACAACTTTTCGTATATTGTTTTTTACAATTAATGCCATATTAAAATAAGGGGAAGGGAGTTTTTATATTTTGTTAGATTCGGAGAAACTTAATTTCCCAAAGACATTTATAGGGAATTAGAATGCATATCTTTATGAAATTAATTAATTTTATTGTGCATCCAGAGTTTGCCATTTTATCAACAGACAAAGTATCTATTGGGAAATATGCTGACAGAATTGTAGACATAGCCCAAAATGAAAATACTTATGTTGTGATGAGCGAAGCATTTCCAAAGCCAGAGGGAGATTTTAGTGAAGAGATTTTTTGGAAATTATATGGAAAAGAATTAGTTAATCCAAAAAGAAGACTGAAATCTAATGGTGTTTTCAATAATTCTAGATTTGATCCCCATGGACATATTAATTGTGCAGATTGGGAATCGTTAATTCAAATTATGAATGAAAATCCAAATGAAATTAGAATTCATGGTTGTTTTTTTGGTGAAGCTTGTTTACAAAATTTAGCAATTCAACTATATGGCTATCTTCATCACAACAAACATTGGTATAATTGGGATGGTATGCACACTGTTTCCCAAGGGGTATGGGAAAATCTTAGAGAAAGTTTTTTAGAAATAAATGGTTCATTGACAAAAAGTAATATCCGATATGGGATAGTTTATTCAAATGATTGTGTAAGAAAAAAAGAAACAAAATCTTTGTTTCCAAAATTTTTAACTAGAAGAACTTTAGATGAACGATTGGTTGATGAGCGAACTGAGATTTATGGGAAAGGCTAAAGCCTAAAAAAAATTTATTGTCTTGACTATTTCAACCACCTAAGAAAAACGTTTTAATTACTATTGTTCCATCGATTAAAGCACCTGCAATACCTATAAGCAATAACAAACCTCCAATCCAGTCTGGCACTTTATGATAGCGTTTTAAAATTAATATTCCTAGGATTGTAATTATCACAAATCCAAAGAAACCAAAAATATCAAAAAATTCTGCATTAATCATTTAATCTTCTCCAACAACTCAATAACTTTCCCTTTCCCAATTGCAAGAATCAATGCAGCTAATCTTGGCCCACGAGCTTTATTGATAATAACTCCATAGGCTCCATCAAAAAATTCCTTGTTAGGAATATCCACTGCTTGACAAATATTATAAAATTCACCAAATAACTCGTCTTCTGTAAAATCCTTAACAGCCAAAGATTCTTTCAATGCTTTCAAAGCTTGCTTTTGTTTCTTGTCTAACTTAACCATAATCTTGTCCTGAACTTCAAATTTAAAATCTTCAGGAGCATATTTGTTTAACCAATTCTTAACTTTTTCAGCTCGCTTTTTAGATTCAGCATTTAATTCTTGAATTTTCCCTGTTTGAATAAAAGTCACAAGATGTCTAAATCCAAGTTTCTCTTTTCTGCCCTTGCTTTTCTCAATTTGAGAAAGTTCGTAAATTCTCCTTTCTTGAGGTGTCGCGGTTTTATCAAAATATTTTTCTTCAAGCATATCATATTCATCATAAGTCTTTATTACATCAGCATCAAAACTAATTTGAAAACCCTTATTTGGTCTTGTCCCAACAAATAAATAACGAAGAATTTCTGGCTCATAAATTTCTTCAACTTCATCCAAGGTAACTGTGTTTCCTTTTGAACTAGAAAACTCTGTTCCTCCCTTAATTCTTATCCACTCGTATAATTGATAAATTGGAGCTTCATAATCAAATATCTTCACAATTTCTTTTCCAGTCATATAACTTCCACCATGAACACTATGATCAATTCCTCCTGGCTCAAAATCAACTTTTTCATATTTCCAACGAGCAGGCCAATCAACACGCCACTTCAACTTCACAAGCCCTTTCTCACGATAATCAAAAATATCCTTGTGTCCACAAACACATTCATATTCAATTTTATATCCCTTAATATCCAAAATTTTAGTAGAATCTTTTTTACATTTCTCACAAAAAACTTCTAACGGCAGCCAATCTTTCCCTAAAGGTTCTTTTCTGTATTTATTCAAAATTTTTTTAATTTTGGGAAGTTCATCTAACGCTTTTTTTATTAAAGGAGCATATGCACATTTTTTATGCATTAAATTTTGCCGAATAAATTCTGGTTTAATTCCCACTTTTTTAAGAGATTTTTCAAATTCATTTTCAAAATATTGAGCATAATTTTTACCTCCAAAAGGAGAAGGCACTTCACTTACAGGCATTCCTAAATATTCTTCAAATTCCTTAGGAACATTTGAAGGAACTTTTCTAAATCTATCATAATCATCCCAAGAATAAATAAACCGAACTTTTTTTCCTTTATCTCGTAGAGCTCTCACAACCAAATCAGTTGTTATAACTTCTCTAAAATTTCCAACATGAATAGTCCCAGAAGGAGTAATTCCAGAAGCACAAACATATTCTTTTTTCTTTTTTCGCTTGATTATGTCATCTGCAATCGCGTCTGCCCAAAAAAACTTTTCCATAATACTCAATAGAGTTTTTGTTTTATATATTTAACTCGCAAGATTTAAAAATGAAAAATTCCTTAATTAAAAATGAAAAAGAGGAATACAAAAAAAGAGTTGTCTACAAATTGTAAGTATGGAACAAAAGAATGTACAGGGGGATTTTATTTCCTTGGTTTTATCGGGGCAGTAATTTATTACCTTCAAACATCAACTTCGTTCTGGAACGGAGTTCTTGGAATTTTGAAAGCTATTGTCTGGCCTGTGTTTGCTATCTATAAATTGTTAGGAATGTAACTATTTCCTATATCTTTTATATCCTGCCGCATCTAATTCGTCGTTCAAAAGTTCATCGCAGATTTGTTGGAAATCATCCCAACGTGAAACATGTTTGTAGATTATTTTTTCAAAATTTTCCTGAAGTTTCTGCACTTTCAAAAATAATTCTAAGAGTTTAGGATTCCTAACACGATATTCTCCCAAAAGCTGTTTCACAACCAATTCAGAATCAAGACAACATGTAATTTCACCTTTTGTGCATTTTGAAGCTAATTCTAGGGCCTTTATCAGAGCCTCATATTCTGCAATATTATTTGTCACAAATTTTCCAATTTTAGAACTATATTTTGTAAGAATCTCTCCCTCTTTCCTAACTATCACTCCAATTGCCCCTGGTCCAGGATTACCCCTAGAGCCGCCATCAGAATTTGTGAATATCATATATGCAATACCTTAAATGTCTTGAAATCCTGAAACCTTTCTGGTTTCATATCCACTTTTTTTATTTGAGAATGGCGCGGTCCTTTTCCGCATAATTCTATCATCTTATTTACATTATTAGCATCTCCCTCTAAAAAAATCTCAATCCTCCCATCTTCAAGATTCCTAACAAATCCTTTAACATTATACCTCTCTGCATTTTCCTTTACAAACGCCCTAAAAAATATCCCCTGCACAGTTCCAGTAATATAAAGTCGAAGTGCTTTTTTCATAAAGAAAAGAAAGCGAGTTTGTTATTAAATTTTTGTGTATTTACCTAATCTCCTGCATAACAAACATAGATTTAGCAAAAACATCCTCTTCATTTACAATTTTATACATTCCAATAAAATTATCTTCCTCAAAAATACAAACAATTTGTTCCTTATCATATTCCTCTATCTCCATCAAATCTTCTTTATGAATCGGTTTTCCAGTAAAAATCTTTTCTAAATTAGCTTTTTTAATTTGTACAACAGGATAAACTTTTTTTATCGCTTCTTCAGCAGGAATTATTATTTTTTTCAAATCATCTTCATTCATTTTTTCTAAATCTTCTAACTTGATAGAATCTTTTTCTTTGAAAATTCCTGCTCTTGTTCTTCTCAATCCAGTCATATGCGCTACAATTCCTAATGCTTGCCCCAAATCATGAACCAATTTTCTTATGTAAGTTCCCCCTTCAACTTCTGAATGAAATTTGAGGTTCTTCCCATCTTTCTCCAAAATTTCAAATTTCATAATTTCCCGTTCCCTTTCCTGCCGTTTAACTCTTGATTTTACAGGAGGCAACTGAATAATCTTCCCTAAAAATTTCTCCTTGATCATTTTCTCAATCTTATCCAACTCAACATCTTCATGAATCCTCATCTCTCCAACATATTCCTTGTCGTGTCTTATAAAAAATCCAGTAAGTTTACAAGCGCGATTTAATGCAATTGGCAAAACCCCAGTCACCATTGGATCAAGTGTTCCAAAATGCGACGCCTTCCGTAATTTCAACATGTCCCGAATCTTAGCAACAACATCAAAGCTAGTGCAACCTGCCGGCTTATCAACATTAATAATTCCAAATTCTAGGAGTTCTTTGATGGGTTTTTTCATTTTATTTCCCCCTCAAATATTTCTGTCTCTTCTCTTCTTCAAATCTCTCAATTGCATATCTTAACATTGTCCTTGGCATATCTTTGTAATGTTTCTTTAAAAATTCTTCTTCAACTTCTTGGTTTTTCTTACCAACTTCCCTTAACATCCAACCAACTGCCTTGTGAATCAAGTCATGAGAATCATTCAACAAAATCTCTGCAATCGCTAAAGTATCTTCAAATTGATTATTCCGAATAAATGCAAATGTTGAAATAATTGCAATTCTTTTTTCCCATAAATTTTCAGATTTAGCAAGATCATATAATATGCCCCTTGTAGACATTTCCCCAGAAATGTCTCGGGGTACACCCCGGAGTGCCTTATCCTTATCCAACAAAAAATCCCCAACAATTTTATGAGCAGTCAAATCAACCAAATCCCAATTATTAATCCTTTTTGTATTTTTCAAATAAAATTTAAAAGCACCTTTCTTATTTTTATTCCTAATTAAAATCAACAAACCAATTAATCTCTCTTCATGGATTTCAGAATTCAACAATTCTTGAATCTCTTCAAAACTCAAATCATATTTTTTCGCAATTGCTCTTTGAACAGGAACTTTTATTCCAAGAAAAACATCGCCCTCACCATATTGTCCCTTACCTGTTTTAAAAAATCTCTGACACGCAATAGCCCTTTCAGAATTTCCAGATTCTCGAAGTTCTTTTCTCAATTGATTCAACATTTTATTTAGAGAATTATTTAATATAAAAATCTCTGCAATTGCTTAATTATACAACTTTGAGTTCATTACGAGTAAGATCCTCGAGGGTACCTCTGGCTCTTATTAACTGAGGTTTTTCTCTAATCAAAACTTCTGCAGCTCTAGGATAAGAATTATATCCCGCAGTACTCATTGACGAGCAATATGCACCAGTTCCCCCAACAACAGCTAAATCCCCTATACTTGCTTCTAACAACTCTCTGGGTTTTAATGCTTCAGAATCTCCTTCAGCAGGACTCAAAATATCCCCCGATTCACAACACTTTCCAGAAACGATATATTCTACAATCTTTTTACCTTCATCAGAAGAGTTTCTCCCAGGAACAACAGAAATAGGGTGCTGCGCCCCATATAAAGATGGCCGAGTAACTTCGGTCATTCCAGAATCTGTTATTAAAAAATTATAATTTGGAGTAGATTTAATATCCTCAACTTTTGCAATCAAACAACCAGCATTAGCAACAAGAAAAGTTCCGGGTTCAATTTCTAATTTTAATTCGTTTCCATTCTTCCTTTTAAAATCCATAAATGATTCTTTAACAGGTTCTCCACACTCTTGTAAATCAGTAGATTTCTCATAATCCATTCTTCCGACTTTATAACCTCCACCAAGATTTAATATCTGAACAAGATGCCCCCCATCAAGAAATTTTTCAACAATATCTAAACTCATTCCAGCAACTTTTTTCCAAACTTCAGGATCACTTCCAGAACCAATATGAGTATGAATTCTTCTTATATTCAATTTATAATCTCCTGCAATCCTTAAAATTTCTGGAATTTGTTCATGCCAAATCCCAAAACTAGAAGCAGGCCCGCCAGTATTTGTTCTATTTGTTCCACCAGAACCCAACCCTGGATTTATCCTCACAGAAACTTCTGAATTTAATCCTAACTTCCCATACTCTCTTAACTGATGAAATGAACATGCATTATATTCAACACCTTTAGCTATAAGGGTTTTCAAATTTTTTGGAACCTTCTGAGAAGTCAGTAAAATCTGTGCAGGATTTATCTCAGCCGCCATAGCCCTTTCAGCTTCTTCTCCAGAAGAGGCATCAATATCCAGCCCCTTTCTATTAAATATTTTCAAAATATTAATATTTGAATTTGCTTTCATAGCATATCGAACAGTCAACCCAAAAGCATTTGGAAATGCCAAAGCTTTATCTGCCTGTTGTTCTAAAAGTCTCTCAGAATAAGCATAAACAGGTGTCCCAAACTCTTCAGCAATTTCTCTTACTTGGTCTTCACTCACAACAGAACTTAAAGGTTCTAAACCAGAAGCATCTTCCATCTTAAACTTTTATTAATTCTTCTTTAGAATGTGGACTAATAAGAGCAGGTGCAATATCAAGTATTGTCTTTGCTCCATAATCTCCTTTTTGATTTAACCTATAAGTAGCTCTTGCATAAGCAACCATAATACTAGCAGTAGCTTCTGGATTACTATCCCATGTATTTTGATGTTCAATTAAAATTTTATTTCTATCTCCAGTCTCTGAAGCAGCTATTACAACCCCATCATGTGGCATATCAGAATGGTCTCTTTTCATTTCTTCATCACTAACAAAATAGACTTCTGTTCTATATGGTTCAAAATAATTAGGCATTTTTTTTATTTCTTCTTCTATCTTTCCAATATCATATTCTTCTTCAGCAACAACAAAACATTCTCTCCAATGCATTTCTCCTGGTTTTAAATCAGGATTTTCACCAGATTTTACTCTTTCCATAGCCTCAGGAATTGCATGCGTGTATTGTCTTGCATCTTTAACACCTTCAACTCGTCTTATTGCATCAGAATGACCCATACTTAATCCACCTTTTTCACTTAGTCCATAAAACCCATAAGCTTTTGTTCCTGGGAAAAAAGAATCTGCTAAAATTCTTTCCATAGAAAATGTTCCAGGGTCCCAACCTATTGAAATAATTGAAGTATGCTTCCCTTTTCTTGCAGAAGCATCCATATCCTGATAATATCCAGGCATAAGTTCTCCAGTTTCTTCATTAGCATATGGTCCTATGTGTTTATGATTGTCAAAACTATCTACTGTATTAAAAAATTTCGCAAAACAAGGTCCTTGCACAGGAAGATCTTTTGCTGAACCACCACACAACATAGCAACATCAACTAGTAATCCGCTCCATTTGTCCTCATTATTAGCATTAAAAACATCAACATTATTAATCTCTCTTTCTACTCTTTCAGGATCTCTTGATATAATTCCCACAAGACTCATATCTAGATTTCTTCCAATTGCTTTATGAACACCTCTTCCTATATTTCCATAACCGACAATTGCAATACGAGTTTGTCTGCCCATTAAAATAATATAAAAAATTCCTTTAAAAATATTACTGTGATTTAAAACAACTATTTAGCCAAAGCCTTTCTTACTTGATGTTTCTGTTTGGTCATTTTTCCAGCAGTTTTGGTTGATTTCTTTTCCTTTTGTGCAGATGCTTTCTCCATTTGTGCGAGGAAATTTGTGATATCATGTTTGCCCTAGTTTGTTTAGCAAATTCTCATAATGTTGATTTAAATAAATCTTGGAAAGAAACAATTTCTAAAAGATGTCAGAGAGATATTAATAGATTTGATAAGAAATTATAAAGAATCTGCTTGAGGTAATAAGTATTTTTCACTTTCTGGAAATAATTTCCCTAAATTTACAACAGTAGTATCAGAATCATGATTCGCGAGATGTGAAAATCCCCCAACATGAACAATTTTTTTATTAGGATAAAATTCTGAGAGAGTATTTAAGGATTCCGCCATATATTCATCTCTTTTCCCAATAAAATCATCTCCATATACTCTTTGAAGTATATATTTATTCTCTCTTGATACGTTACGCTCATTATAAAATACTGAATCGAAGATCTTTTGCATTAATTTTCCAGTTTTAGGCTCCCTTTTCATCACTCTCTCCATTTTATCCTTAGATTTTTTCCCCATTTTTCTTGATATTTTCATCTGTGTTATTTTTCTTAATGTTTTCATCTCTGTTAAGAAAAGCAGATTCTTTACAGCGACGGTACTCTTATCTATAAAAAAACAAGAGATTTCTTTTTCTTGAGCATAATCCATACAAATGGTTGATTCATTTTCTATCTTCGGAATGTATTCTTTAATCACCTCTTCCCCAATACCTTTTTTCTTTAATATATTAAGTATAGATTGATAAAATTTTTTTTCCTCCCTTTCTCTTCCATTAGTATACTCTACAGTTATAATATCAGGGTTTAGATAGCTCAATAACTTTTCCAAACGTTTTTTTAATTTAGAATCTGAATGGACCGTTCCTATGAATATCAAGTTATCTATCATTTCAAAAGTCTTTTTTCTCCCTATTTAAATATTATTGTTGTAGAATTCTATTTCGCCAAAGCTTTTCTAACTTGGTGCTTTTGCTTAGTTTGTTTTCCTGCTGCTTGCGTTGCGTGCTTTTCTTTTTGCGCAGCCGCCTTTTCCATTTGCGCGCCTGCTTCAACAACCGCAGACTTCTTTTCTTTTTCTTCGGCTTTTTTATCTTTGCCTTCGTCAGAAGGTACACCCCCCTTGGGTGCCGTCGCTTTTTCTGCCTCACCTTCTTTTGGTGTCACGTCTCCTCCCTGCATACCTTCCTTTACCTTAGCCATCTTTGTCTTTTTTCCTTCCAAGATGTCTTTAGCCTTTTTCAAAACTTTCTCTTCTCTTGCTTTCTTAAATTTCAATTTAGTAGGAAGTTCAGCCAATTCAACTCGAACAATGTCGCCTTCTTTAATAGCTTTAACTTTAATCTTATGAGGTGGCTTTCTTATCCCTCTAAACCACAAAGCCTCATTCAAATATTTATCAATTTTAATCTTATTCAAATCCCTATCATAAACTTTCATATGCCTAACCAAAAATTCCTTAACCGTTTTAACTGCCTTGTTTGTTTTCTTATATCTCGGCACAACCCGAACCTTTTCTCTAAGTGGGATAACATATTCTCTTTCAATCTTCTCTGTTTTAGGTTCTGGTTTTTTAGTTGCCATTTTCAATTTCTTCGAATTTTCCTCCCAATATTTTTTCCCATAATTGACGAGAAGATTCTATATTATCTATATTTCCTTTTATTTTAGCCAATGTTCCTTCGGAAGAGGAATTTGTAAGTGTGATCATGGTGTCCGGTGTAAAAAAGATTTGACGTATATCTCCTTCTGCAGATGTAGTCCATTTCACTTTTTTTAAATTAGGAAATTCCAAATTTCGATATTCTTCTAAAGATAATGAAGCTTCCATACAACTCCCAACATGATATTGTTTTTCCATTTTATCCGAAGTGCGATTTCCTTTGTTTTCTTGGTGTGATATGTAATTTTGTCCTTCTCCAACTTCTTCTATGTCGTGTGATTGCAGAAGGATGAACTCGTTTTCCCATTCCATATTTTTTCAAAACAACCCAAACAGGAGCCCACTTAGTTCTCTTGCCTGCATTCGCGAGCTTTTCCTTTTTCTGTGGATTTTTTATTCCCATTTTATATTTCAACCCTCGAAATAATTTTTTTTAATTCATAATCATTTTCCAACCTTGTTCTATGTTCTCTTATTTTCTTAGAAACTTTTGGATGAAATCTTTGAGCACCCATTACATCCATTTCTCGACCTACAATGCTATAAACATGATTTTCTGTTCCTTTATCTGCCCCATTGTATTTGCTTATAACTGTCCAGGCCATTTTATATTTTCTCACAGATATAATTTAATTTTGAATCACCCATAAATCTATAACAATGTTCCCTTCTTTTTAGTTCTAATCCATTTCCTAATAAAGGAATTCTATTCACATCAATTTCAATTCCCCCTGGACCGGTAAGTTTATGATCCACTTTCCCATTTTCCTGATTACTTTCAAGTATCCATCCCATTTTATTTAATTCCCTCCATGAATTCCTTACCTTTTGGAGTTAATCTCCTACCTGGCTTTTGACTCTTAACGCCCCTTGCAGGAATAAATATTTCAGTAAAATCAGCTTTATCTGCTTGCTGTAAAATAGTCCGAATAATTTTCTTACCAGCTTTCATAAATTTCTCAGGTGCATATCCCCTATTTTTTTTACTTCCATATCTTGTTCTTAATCTATTAACACCAGTAAATCCTCTAAGATAAACTTGTCTCAAAATACTTGCCGCTCGCTTATGCCAAAAATCCTCGTCATCTATTGGTCTTTCTTTACTTGGAGAAGATTTTACAAATGCTGCCCATTCTGGTTGCTCAAACTCCGGAAGCCCTTTCAAAGCCTCAGCTAATTTAAGGTTATATTCTTGCGCATTTAAGTCATAAATTGGATTTGTTTCCATGTTAGTCACACCTTTCGGCGTTAGATTAGTTTTCACCATTTAACTAAAATTAGTTGCTAAAAAGGGTTTATAAAATTATCGAACACACTCTTTTTTTCCGTGCATAAAAGTTTCTTATGAAAGATTTTATAAATATGTTTAGTTTTATTTTCTTAATATGAAAAAGAGGGGGATTACCAGAGGTTATAGAGACAAGCATATTAGAAAAAAAATTGCAAAAAATTCCAAATGAAAACAGTAAAAAAACCTTGGGGACTTTTTAGACGATTTGTCCTCAATAAAAAATGCACCGTGAAAATTCTAGAAGTTAATCCTAATCAAAAATTAAGTTTGCAAAAACATAAAAAAAGAAAAGAGACATGGTTTTTTTTAACTCCAGGATATGTCCAAGTTGGTAAAAAGAAAACCAAAGTTAAGAAAGGAGAATTAGTCCAGATTAACAAAAATGTTGCACACAGATTATTTGCCGAGAAAAAAAAGGTAGAAGTTCTAGAAATTTCAGAAGGACAGTTTAGTGAAAAAGATGTGACTAGGCTGGAGGACAAGTATGGCCGGAAATAAAATTATTACAGTAGATTTGGGAGGAACATTTTTGAGAACAGGGATTGTAAAAAATAATAAAATAATAAAATATATAAAAAAAGAAACTCCAAAAAATAAAAAAGCCATAGTAAAAGAATTATTATCTTCAATTGAATCATTAATGACAAAAGATGTAAAGGCAATTGGTGTTGCAAGTGCCGGCCCCTTGAAAAATGGGATAATTAAAAATCCCCCAAACCTGCCATTTAAAACCCTTAATCTAAAAAAGATTCTTAAAAAGAAATTTAAGAAAAGAGTAGAAGTAGAAAATGATGCCGGTTGTGTTGCATTAGCAGAAGCAAAATTAGGTTGCAAGAAGAATAATTTTTTGGTGCTAACATTAGGCACAGGTATTGGTGGAGGGATAATACTTGACGGCAAACTTGAAATGGGTGAAGGATATGGGGGAGAATTGGGTCACATTCACCTTGATAAAAAAAGAGATTTTGAAGATGTTTGGCAAGATATAAGAAAGAGATATAGAAAAGCATTTGGCGAGAAAATTTTGATTAAAGATTTATTGAAAATGAAAAATCCCAAAGCTAAAAAATTCTTAAAAGAACTTAGTGTTTGTCTTGGACGAGGCATAGCTTCCCTTATAAATATTTTTGACCCAGAAATTGTTGTATTATCTGGAGGAGTAAAAGAAACTGGTAGTATTTTTTTGAATATGGTAAAAAAACAAGCAATAAAATATATTATAATTCCAGAGAAACCTGAAATTAAATGGACAACTTTAGAACATCCAGGAATTCTTGGAGCAGCTCTCTTAATCAATTAATTTAAAATAACTTGTTTAGAAAACTTTATTAAATCATTCTCGTTATTAAAATTATAAAAGAGGATAAAATGAAGATAGCTATTAATGGTTTAGGCAGAATTGGAAGATTGGTTTTAAAAATTGGTCTTGAAAAAGGAATAAATTTTGTGGCCATAAATGATTTAACTAATCCAAAAACTCTTGCATATTTGATAAAATATGATTCTGTTTATGGAAATTATGATAAGAAAGTTGAAGCTGGAAAAGATTTCATCAAAATAGCAGGGAAAAAAATAAAAGTACTCTCAGAAGAAAACCCTGAAAATCTCCCTTGGAAAGAATTAGGAGTAGATGTAGTGGTGGAATCAACAGGATTTTTCTGTGATAGAGAAAAAGCAGCATTGCATTTAAACGCTGGAGCAAAAAAAGTAATCATTTCAGCCAATAGTGACGACGCAGATAACATGATAATTTTAGGGGTAAATGAAAATAAACTAAAAAAAACAGATAAAATTATTTCAATGTCTTCCTGCACTACTAACTGCTTGGCTCCTCTTGCCAAGGTTTTAAATGATTCTTTTGGAATTAAGAAAGGATTCATGACAACTGTTCACGCCTACACAAATGACCAAAAAATTTTGGATGTTCCTCATGAAAAATTAAGAAGAGGAAGAGCTGCTGCAGTGAATATAATTCCAACAACATCTGGAGCCACAACAGCAACATCAAAGGTTCTTCCATCTTTAAAAGGAAAAATAAATGGATTAGCCATGCGAGTCCCAATTGCATGCGGAAGCATTGTGGATTTTGTTGTTGAACTTAATAAAAAACCCTCAGCAAAACAAATAAATAATACATTCAAAAAAGCAGCATCAGGAAAAATGAAAGGAATTCTACAATATACAGAAGATGAAATTGTTTCTTCAGATATTATCAGGAATTCTAATAGTTCAATTGTCGACGGCTCTTCAACTCAAGTTATAGGAAATACAGCCAAAGTTTTAAGTTGGTATGATAATGAATATGGATACAGCTGTAGAATGATTGAATTACTAAAAATGTTGAAATAAACTCAAGGAAAAATGAAAACTCTCTCGGATTTTAATTTTAAAAATAAAATAGTTCTTTTGCGGACTGATTTAAATTCAAATGTTGTAAATGGAAAAGTTCTCCCTTCTGAAAGAATTGAAAAATCTGCACAAACAATCTTAGAACTTAAAAGAAAAAAAGCAAAGATTATTGTAATAGCCCACCAGGGAAGACCTGGCAAAAGTGATTTTCTTTCCCTTAAACAACATGCTAAAATACTAAATAAATATACAAAAATAAAATTCATCCCAGATACCGTCGGAGAAAAAGCAAAAAAAGCCATTCAAAACTTAAAATCAGGAAATGCAATTTTGTTAGAAAATTTGAGATTCTTAAAAGAAGAATTTCATCCTGGAAAAAACAAGTTAGTCAAATTTTTTCTTAATTTTAATGACATAACTTATGTTAATGATGCATTTTCTATTTGCCATAGAAAACAAACATCAATTGTCAGTTTCCCAAAATATATGCCAAATTGTGCTGGTAGACTTTTGGAAAAAGAAATCACTGCCTTAAAAAAAGTTCAATTAAAAAGATGTCTTTACATCTTGGGAGGAGCAAAACCCGAAGACAATTTAATATTATTAAAAAAGAATAAAGTTCTTGCTTGTGGTTTATTTGGACAACTTTGCACTATTGCAAAAGGGAAAAACTTAGGAGCGCAAAATAAATATCTAAAAAAGGAAATCAAAAATTATTCCAATGTTTTAAAGAAATTAAAAAATAAATTAAAGAATGTACAAACTCCTTTGGATTTTGCAGTTAAGGTTAAAGGCAAAAGAAAAGAAATTCTACTTGAACAATTTCCAAGCAAATATGAAATATTTGATATTGGAGAAAAAACTCAAGAGCTTTTCAAAAAAGAGATAAGAAAAGCAAGAACAATTTATATGAAAGGACCTGCAGGTTTTTCTTCAGACAAGCAATTTGCAAAAGGCACTTTTGAAATTCTAAAAACAATTGCGCAAAATAAAGGATATTCAATTATTGGTGGAGGGCATCTTAGTGATGCAATTGAAAAATCAAAAATTCCAAAAATTAAATTCAACCACATAAGTCTATCTGGTGGAGCACTTCTAAATTATATCGCCGGGAAAAAACTCCCAGGTTTAGAAGTTTTGAAATAATAACATTTATAATCTTCTCTGTTTTTTTGTCTTTAAACAAAAAAAGGTGATAAAATGTTTGATGTAGTTAGTTTTGGTTCAGCAGTTATAGATATTTTTGTAGGCACAGACCTTTCCGAAAAAAAGAATTTTATCAGTTATCCAGTTGGAGCTAAAATTTTAATAAAAGATTTGAAATTTGATATTGGCGGAGGAGGAACCAATACAGCTGTTGCGTTTTCAAGATTTAGCTTGAGAACAGGCTGCATTTGTAAAATCGGAAGTGGTGAGCAGGAAAATGATATTTTAAAATTATTAAAAAAAGAAAAGGTAATATTTCTTGGAAAACAAGAAAAAGAAAAATCAGGATACTCAATCATTCTTGACAGCAAGGAAAAAAGCAGGACAATATTGACATACAAAGGAATCAACGACGAAATAAGTTTAGATGATACTGAAAAGTTTAAAACAAAATGGCTTTATTATTCTTCATTACTTGGCCAAAGTTTTCAGACTCAGATAAAACTCGCTAACTCCTTAAAAAAACAAGGAGCAAAACTTGCATTTAATCCAAGCAGTTATCTGATTAAATCAAAAAATATATTGCCATTATTAAAATTGTCAGACATCTTAATTTTAAATAAACAAGAAGCACAAATGCTCACAAAGAAAAAACAAAATCTTCTTACAGAGTTGCATAAACTTACTAAAGGAATTGTGGTTGTTACAGATAAAGATAAAAAAATTCAAGCTTATGACGGAAAGAAAAAATATTCGCTCATGCCGCACAAAATAAAAGTAGTAGAACGAACAGGTGCAGGAGATGCGTTTGCTTCTGGATTTGTTGCCGGACAAATAGCTAATAAAACAATTCAACAAAGTTTGGTTCTCGCTCTTAAAGAATCAGAATCTGTCATAAGACACTTTGGAGCTAAAAATAATTTATTAAAAATGAGGTTAAAATGAATTTAAACAAAATTTTACGAAAAGGAAAAGCTCTTTTCTTGGCCTATGATCAGGGTTTAGAACACGGTCCAACAGATTTTAATGATAAAAATGTTGACCCTAATTACATAATCAATATTGCAAAAAAATGCAAATACACAGGAATTATTCTTCAAAAAGGAATCGCAAAAAAATATAAAAAAGAAATAAAGAATAGCAAAATTCCTTTGATAATCAAATTAAACGGAAAGACAAATCTTGTAAAAGGAGAACCAATATCAAGACAATTATGTACCATCCAAGAAGCTGTTAAACTTGGGGCTGCAGCAGTTGGTTATACAATCTACCTTGGAAGCCAACACGAAACAATTATGATGCAAGAATTTGAAAAAATACAAAGACAGGCTCACAAACAAAATCTTCCTACAATTGCCTGGATTTACCCAAGAGGAAAAGCAGTAAAAGGAAAATCAAGCAAAAAATTAATGGCATATGCTGCAAGAGTAGGACTTGAAATTGGTGCAGATATGATAAAAATAAATTATTCTGGAAACCCAAGAGATTTGAATTGGGCAGTTAAATCTGCTGGTAAGACAAAGATTATTATTGCCGGAGGAATAAAAAAAGGCGAGAAAATTTTACTAAAACAAGTAAAAGAAATTATGAAAACAGGAGCAATTGGATTAGCAATCGGAAGAAATATTTGGCAAAGCAAGGAGCCATTAAAAATCACAAACAAAATCAAAAAGATTATTTGGAAATAATATGAAACCTCTTGTTATAATAAATTTTAAAACATATCAACAAGGTAAGAAATCTATTGAATTAGCTAAGAAAATAGAGAGAGTGAATAAGAATATTCTTATTGGTGTGCAAGCATCTGACATTTATGAAATTGCAAAAGCAACTAAACTAAAAGTTTATAGCCAGCATATTGATTTCTTCAGACCAGGAAGGCATACTGGATATATCTTACCAGAAGCTATAAAAAAAGATGGGGCTAAAGGAACATTCCTAAATCATTCAGAGCACCCATTAAAATTTTCAATCCTCAAAAAAACAATTAAAAGATGCAAAAAACTTAGCCTTAAAACCGCAGTTTTTGCAAAGGATTTAAAGGAAGCCAAAAAGATACAAAAACTAAAACCAAACTATCTCATAATTGAACCGCCTGAATTAGTTGGAGGAAAAATTTCAGTTTCTAAAGCCAAGCCAGATTTAATTGAAAAAATTTCTAAAGAATTAAAAACAAAATTCATTGTTGGAGCAGGAATTCATACAAAGGAAGATGTCAAAGTCGCTATGAAACTAGGAGCATCTGGAATTGCAATAAGTTCTGCAATAACAAAAGCTAAAAATCCTGGGAAAAAATTAAAAGAATTTTTAAATTCATAAAACAGAACTCCAACCACCATCTATGATTAATTCTTGTCCTGTTATATATGATGAAGCATCTGATGCCAAAAAAACTGCCCCTCCAGCAATGTCTATTGGTTTGCCTGTTCTCTTTAACGGAATTTTCATCAGCATTCCTTGTTTTGTTTTTTTATTTGCAAGAATGTCTTTTGTCATCGCTGTTTCTATTACCCCTGGGCAGATATTATTAATCCTAATTCCGTGAGGGGACCAATCTGCTGCTAATGATTTTGTTAATAAATTTATCCCACCCTTGCTTGAACAATAAGCTACTGCTTGAGAATACCCTCTTATCCCGGCAACAGAAGAAATATTAATTATACTTCCTTTTTTTCTCTTTAGCATATGTCTGCCAACACATTGTGCAAATAAAAAATAACCCTTCAAATTTATGTTAATTGTTCTTTCCCAATCTTCCTCTTTTAAAGTTTCACTTGGGTTTAGCTGGAAAATTCCCGCATTGTTCACAAGGATATCAATTTTTTTGAATTTCTTAATTGTCTCCATAACAACATTCTCAATCTCCTCTTTCTTAGAAACATCTACTTTAACAAAAAAAGATTTTCTTTTTAATGCTTTAATTTTATTGACAGTTGCATTACCCTGAATAATATCGGCAACAACCACGTCAGCTCCCTGCCTCGCCAACTCCACAGCAATAGATTGCCCAATTCCCCTCGCAGAACCAGTAACAATAGCTGTTTGCCCTATTAAATTAAACATTTTCTCCTCTTTTCATTAAAAAACGAATCTATTATTTAAAAGTTTCTATAAATCTTATTGAATAAACAAAGAATATTTAAAATAAACTTTGCATTTGTATTAATGAAAGAGGAGAGGATAAAGAAAGTAATAGCTCCAGTAAGAATTGATTTTGGAGGAGGGACTACAGATATAGAACCATTTGCCTCAAAATACGGCGGGGCTGTTTTAAATGCTGCTATCAACAGATATATTACTGGAAAAATAATTAGAACAAATGAGAAAGTGCACCTAGAATATACTGGAAACATCCCGACTTCTTCTGGTCTTGGAACATCTGGAGTAATGAATCTTGTTTGGTTTGCCCTAATTTCTCAAACAAAAAATAAGCTTGAATTAGCAGATAAAGTTTATTCATTAGAACAAGCAATGGGATTGGTTGGGGGAAAGCAGGACCAATATGCCTCAGCCCTTGGAGGAATAAATTTTTTAGAATTTAAAAGAAATAAAGTTGAAGTAACAAAATTAAATCTTAATAAAGATTTTATAAGAAAATTCGAAAATAATCTTGTATTGGTCTACACCGGAAAATCCCATTTTTCAGGAGATTCAAATAAATCCATGATAGATAATTTACGAAAAGGAAAAAATGTAAAGAATTTAATCAGAATAAAAAATATTGCAAAAGAAATGAAAAATGCTTTGATGAAAAAAGATTTAGAACAGTTTGCAGATTTAATGAACAAAGAAACAGAAGAAAGAAGATTACTGCACAAATCAATCATTCCCTTGAAAATAGAAAAAATTATTGGGGTTGGATTAAAAAATGGAGCAATAGGAGCAAAAATTTGCGGTGCTGGTGGAGGAGGAAGTGTTTTATTTTTTGGAAATAAAAAGAAACTTGTTAAAAAATTCAGGGGCAAGGTTATTGATTTTAAATTTGATTTTAAAGGATTGAAATGGTTCTAAAAATCAAAAAAAAGATATTCTTAAAACCAACTGAAAATGAATGGGAATCTCGTGCGGTTTTTAATCCTACAGTTATAAAAGAAAAACAAACAATACATATGATTTATAGAGCAGTAAGTTCCAAAACAATTTCATATTTAGGTTATGCTAAAATAAAAGCCAATAAAATAGAAAGAAAAGATAATCCACTGATTTTACCAACAAAAAATTATGAGATTTCTGGAATAGAAGACCCGCGTTTAACAAAGATAGGAAATACATATTATTTATTATATACTGCTTATGATGGAAAAACTGCAAGAATCGCTTATGCAGTTTCAAAAAATTTAAAGGATTGGGAAAAAAAGGGAATAATCAGTCCACAGATTCTTACTAAAGAAGCAATAAAATTAGTTAAGATTAAAAAATACAAAGATATATGGGCTAAAAGAAACCTCTTTCATTCTTCTGCTTATCTTTGGGACAAAGATGCAATCTTATTGCCTGAAAAAATAAGGGGAGAATATGTAATGATTCATAGACTTGCACCAGATATACAAATTGTAAAATTTAAAGATTTTTCAGAACTTCAAAATGATTCTTTTTGGAAAAATTATATTAAAAATTTAGAAGACCATGTAATTATGCGAAGAAAACATACATGGGAATCTGAATTTATTGGGGGTGGGGCGGTTCCAATAAAAACAAAACAAGGATGGCTTTTTATTTATCATGGAGTTGGTCTTATGCCCAGTAAATTTTTGCCAAATTCTATTCATAATTTGTTTAGAAAATTAAACTTTTTAAAAAAGCAGAGAGAGTACAGTGTTGGAGTTGCACTTTTAGAACTTAAACATCCTGAAAGAGAAATTGAAAGATTAAGCAAACCTTTATTTAAACCAGAACTTGAATGGGAAAAAAAAGGCCATATTAAAAATGTAGTTTTTCCAGAGGGAACTATTCTTGAAAAAGACAAATTAAAAATTTATTATGGTGCTTCAGATAGTGTGATTGGACTTGCAGAAACAAATTTTAAAAAATTAATGAAAGAATTCAAATCAGAAAATAATAAATAAACCTCAATTCAAAATTAATTGTTTGGTTTTAGGTTTTTCTTTTTTCATTTCTTCAAAATAAAGCCTCGCCATCAAATAAGAAATTGTTGATTCTGCACCCTGATTTAGGTTTACAGAATTATGATTTAATCCATCAAAACACCCTCCAGTCACTTCATCATAAATCATTTGCTTTATATGATTTTTTCCTAAAAACCAGTTAAAAGAAAGAACCGCATTATTATAATACTCTTTCTTTTTTGTTATTGAATATGCAGTCAAATAAGAAAGCACCATTGCAGAAGCATCTACTGGTTGCTGGTCAAAAAAAGCTCTTTCCCCGTCTCTATTAAACCATCCATTATGCCCTATAGGGGAAAGTTTCCCATCCACAATTAAAAGTTCTGACAAAAACTTTAAAGTCTTCTCGGCAATTTCAAGATATTTTTCTTCCTGAGTAATTTCATATGTTAAAAATAATGCTTCAGGAAGTTTCGCATTTGAATAAGTAAGATAAGGTTCAAACCACTGCCAATTCTCAGAAGATTGTTTTTCATATAATTCAATCAGGGAATTTGCCATACTTTTTATTTTTGATAAAATTTTGCTGTCAAAATGTTCTCTGTAGTAATGAGAAAGCCCAATCAACAAAAAAGCTTTTGCTCTTGGAGAAGAAATACCTTCAATCAGATTATATGAATTATCAAATAATTTTTTTGCTTTTTCTTTTAGTTCTAAATTATTTGTTTTGTTTATTGTAAATCCTAACGCCCAGATAGCTCTCCCAAAAGAATCTTCACTATAACCATCTAAAATTTCATTTTCATTTTCAAAATTATTTTTAAAATTTCCTGTTTCATCTTGCGCCTTTTCTAAAAATCCTAAATAGATTTCAGACAATTTTAATGAACTTTGAGAATTAAATAATTTATTATGCAAAACTCCAGTAACTAATGCCCTTGAATTATCATCAAGTGTGTAACCTGAATTTTTATCTGGAATAGAATGCTTTGCAAATTGAACTACCCCGCATTCATCTGTTAAATTGACTAAATGACTTAGTTTTATATAAGGATATTTTTCAGTTATTTCTTTCTTTAACTCAACAACTTTATTAAAAATATTCAGGTATTTAGAAGCTACATTAGACCATATCATTGCCCTACTAAACAAGTAGGCATTTCTTTCAATTTTTGATTTTAATTCTGGATTTGACAGGAGAGAATCTATCGCTTTTGAATATTCTTCTGGATTTTTTGTTTCTTTAAGCACAATCCCAAAATTGTTGTCTAAGATTTCTTTAGCATAGGCAATTGGCGTTGAGATTACTGTTCTTCCGCATCCCAGAGCATACGAAAGTGTTCCAGAAACTATTTGGTTTGTGTCTAAATTAGTGCAAAGATATACATCAGAAGCCTGCAAATAAGAAATAATTTCTTTATTTGTAAGATATTTATCATAAAACTTTACATGATTCTTGAGTCCTAATTTTTCAACTTCATTAAAAAGCTCGTTTCTGTATACTTCTCCTTCTTTTTTTCTTATATTCGGGTGAGTTTCGCCAATTACAAGGTAAAGCAAATTAGGATACTTTTTTAATAGATTTGGTATGGCTCTTATTACATATTCTATTCCTTTCCCTCTACTTAGCAAACCAAAAGTTGAAAGAACTATTCTTCCATTTAATCCTAATCTTTTTTTATGTTTTTCTTGGGTTGTAAAAATTACATTTGGAATCCCATGATGAATCACATGTATTTTAGTCTCATCTATTCCATATTCATCTCTAAGAATTTCAATCGCTTTTTTTGTCATTACAACTATTGCTGAAGATTTATTACAAATAGATTGGACAATTCTTTTTTTTGCTACATCTGGATTCGGCAAAATACTATGAAACGTTACTACAATCGGTTTTTCAATTAATTCTAAAAAAGGAATTAAATGGTTCCCATATTCTCCTCCAAATATTCCAAATTCATGTTGTATACAAATCAATTTAATTTTTTTATTAAGATTTATTTTTCTTGCTATATTAATATAATCCTCAATATCATCTTTATTAATCTGCATTATTACTCTTTCATCATAATTATACATGTAAGCATCTTCATTTAATGCTATTACCCTGCTCTTAAGTTCGGGATTAAACCTTTTATTCATAGCTGAAACCAAGTCTTTTGTGAAAGTAGCAATACCACACTCTTTTGGAGGAAAATTGCTTAGAAAACATATATTCGAATGTTTAAATGGCTCTGATTCGTCCATATTACAGACAAGAGAATAGCATTTTAAAGCTTGCTGTTTAATTTTTACTACCTTGAAGGAAGGAACTTATTTAATAAATCATTCCTACCTCACAGGTTTACGCCACTTCTTAACAAAAATCGTGAACCCAATAACCCGCGCAGTATAATGTTCTCCAAGCTTCTTTAAAATTTCCTCAGAATATTCTTTCACTTTTGCTTTCTCATGACCTGCAGATGCCAAAACACGAACCTTCACATTATCATGCTTCTGAAAATGACCTTTCAATGTCTGAATAAAATTATCAGTCAAGCCTTGCTTCCCTAATTGTAGATTACTTATTGGCATTTTTATCTAAACCAAAGATAGTTTTTATATTTTTAGAAAAAATTTTGGATGATTATTATTCTTCCCAAGAAACTATTCCAATATTGATTGGTCCGTCTATCATTTTTTTGGTAAGTGCTATTTTAGTCCCAGAATTATCCCAAACAGAATCACCATAAATACATTCAGGCATACCTAAAGAATCCATTGGAGGATTAAGTATAAATCTAAGATTGTTGCCATCACTATCTATAATCCCAATTTCTGGAATCTCTATTTCCTGAAGTGGAGATGTTCCAAATATAATCTCATCATTTTCATTCCATGCTCGCTGGAATATCCATTGATAAGTATCTTCTGGCGCATATATTTGATGCTTGTTTGAGCCATCACTACTCATAACCCATATTTCATTTGGTTCTTGGGGTGATTGTTCAGAACTAGGATACCATACCTGTCCTTTCACATAAACAATTTTTGAGCCATCATAACTGAAAGACTGCCAAGAACATGACCCATCTTCTTCTGTAGTAATCTGAACTTTTCCTGTCCCGTCAGGATTCATTATCCAAATCGATGGGCTTCCAGATTCATAATGAGTATACGCAATTTTAGTTCCATCTGGATTCCAAGCAGGTTGGGAATTGCTGGGTTCGGTTGTCAATTGAGCATTATCTTCTCCATTAGAGTTCATAGTGTAAATTTGATTGTTCAACTCGTATGCTATTTTGTTTTCTACAGGACTCCAAGAAGGGTCAAAACCTGAACCGATTTCCGTGAGCCCAGTTCCATCACCATTGATTAAATATAGAGTTTGAGTCTGCCCTTGCATACGACAAAAAACAATTTGATTCCCATTAGGACTCCAATCAGGGTCAATAGCATTTTCAAAAGAAGTAAGTTGAGTTACCTCAGGAGATTCTACAGAATCAGATAATCCTCCAATATCGTTTTCTCCTGGACTTGGCCTTAATAAGAAAAAACCAACAACTCCCAATATTAAAACTCCTACAATAATTCCCATTAACAACCCCTTTTTCATATCTTCTAAAACAAAACATTCTTTAAAAAGTTATTTCTTAAATTTCTCAATCTTCCCCCTCTTAATCTTAATCTTCTTTGACTTCTTCACACCAAAAGTCCCAACCTTCATTCCTTTTCTTTTGTAAACATCTTTTCCAGTAAAAACATTAATTTCTACATTTTCATTATTATCTCTCCAAGCCTGACTATACCTCGCACAAATAGCTCCACTTGTTGCAATGTCTTTTTTTGATGGACCTAATTCCTTAATCACACAAAAAGGACTTCCCGGAGAAGCTGTATGCAGAATAACATTTGGCTTGCCCTTAAATTCTTTCACAAGTTCTTCATTACTCTTCGCATCCTTGCCCAACACAATCTTCACACCAGATGTGGTTTCAATCTCCCTGAATTTCATAAAGAACAAAAGTAACTTGGTATTTTAAATTTATCTCCACTTCCCCAACGCTTCTCCTAATTCCCCATGCGTCTTAGAATATTCTTTCAATGTTTTCTTTTTCATCACAGCATCAACAGCTTGCCTCATTGCCATTGCTCCTGCCTTAGTTCCTTGAGGATGTCCGTGAATTCCCCCACCAGCTTGTATAACCAAATCTTTCCCAAGATGTTTCATTAAGAAAGGAACATGTCCTGGATGCAACCCTCCAGAAGAAACAGGTAAAACAGACTTTATCTTGCCCCATTTTTGCGCGAGCCTATTTTGAGTCGCCTTAACATCTTTCATTGAAATTTCCTCTGCAATATCCTCCACATCCCCAATATCTCCTTCTAATTTTCCAATTCCAGTTCCAATATGAATTTGATCAACTCCGATGATTCTAGCAAAATCAGCAAGCACCATCATACTAATTCCATGTTCTGGGTTTCTGTCAAAAGCAGCGTGCATTGCTCTATGCGCATGAATTGCCATTTTAAAACCACCCTCTCTCAAAGTTTGCAACGCCGCCCAACCAGCAGTAATAATATCCACCATAACATACTTGCCTCCCAAATCTTCAACAATCTGCGCGCGCTTCATCATCTCCTTTGTCTCAGCAGTAACATTAACAAGATACGCTTTTTTCTCCCCTGTTTCTTCCTCAGATTTATGCGCTTTTTCCAAAGTCCTAGCAATCCTCTCTTCAAAAACATTAAACTTTTGCGAAGCAAGGTTCTCATCATCCTTAACAATATCACAACCCCCAATCCAAGATTCATAAGCAGATTGCGCATGGTCTTTTGTTTTCAAACCCAGCTTCGGTTTTATAATTGTTCCAACTAACGGCCGATTTTTAACTTTCAAAAGTTTCCTTATTCCTTTAATTCCATATTTTGGTCCCTTGTAACTTTTTAAAATACTCTGGGGAAAAGAAACATCTTCTAACCTAATTGTTTTAACAGCCTTCATCCCAAAAATATTCCCCGCAACAGAAGATAATATGTTCGGAACATTATCAGACTCAAACAATTCTCGTGGATAAGCAATCTTCACATTTTTACCCTGAATAGAAAAAACTCGCGCTCTTAATTTCTCAACATAATCTTTGGTACTCCCAACTTTTGTCCATGTACCAACACTACTCTCAAGAGCCACAGTATTCGCAGCCTTTTTCATAGAAATTCTATTAGGAGTAATTCTAAACAAACAGACCAAATCATTTTTTGGTTTATATCCTAAATCTATAAAATCAAATTTCTCAACCATCTTTTTTTACAACAGCACCATCTTTTGTATCATTAACAGAATATCCCTCTTTATTAATTTTCTTCCTCAACTCATCTGCCATTTTCCAATCTTTTTTCTCCCTCGCTTTCTCTCTTTCATCAACTAACTTTTTCACTTTCCCAGGAATCTTAACTTCTTCATCCTCTTTATCTAAGTCCAACCCAAAAACTCTATCAAAATCTAATGCAAGTTCATATTTCTCAGAATCATTCAATCGATTATCCCTTAAAATATCCCACATAAACGCAACAGCCTTTGGAGAATTAAAATCATCATTAATAATTTCTAAAAATTGTTTTTTCGCTCCTTCAATATTTTTTTGATTCTTTTTATCTTTACTTTTCTTTAATTCAGAAAGCAAATCCTTTAATCTTTTGTAAGATTTCATTGAAGCATTCAAACCTTCAATTGTAAAATTCAAAGGTTTGTTATAACTTTTCAAAAGGCAAAAAAATCTAAATGCCAAAGCACCATAACCTTTTTCTTCTAATTCAGAAAGAGTATACAGTCCCCCCTTGCTCTTGCTGACTTTCTCGCCCTTAAATAATAACCAAGCAAAATGAATCCAGTATTTCACCCACGGCTTTTTCCCAAACGCAGTTTCACTCTGAGCGATTTCATTTGTATGATGAACAGGAATATGCTCTTGCCCTCCTGTGTGAATATCAAATTGTTTTCCCAAATATTTCGAAGACATAGCCGAACATTCAATATGCCATCCAGGAAACCCAACACCCCAAGGCGACTTCCATTCTTGCTGTCTCTTCCCTGGCTCTTCTGAAAATTTCCACAAAGCAAAATCGGTTTTACTTTTCTTTTCTTTCAATGCAATTCTTTTTTCAGCTTTCAATTCCTCAACATTTAACCTAGCCAACTTCCCATAATCTTCTAACTTAGAAGTATCAAAATAAATTCCATCTTTTGTCTCATAAGTATATCCTTTTTTCTCTAAAATTTTTATTAAATCAATTTGTTCTTTAATATGCTCGCTTGCCTTTGGCCAAATATCAGGTTCAAGAACATTCAACTTTTGCAAATCTTTCTTGAAAACATCAAAATAATACTCTGCAATATCAGAAGCTTTTTTTCCCTCTTTTTTCGCCGCCCGCTCCATTTTATCCTCACCAGTATCTGCATCAGAAGTCAAATGCCCCACATCTGTTACATTTATCACTTCCTTAACTTTAAAATCATTATATAAAAAAACCCTACGAATTAAATCATTAGAAATAAAAGTCCTCATGTTCCCAATATGCTGATACCAATAAACAGTCGGCCCGCACGCATAAATTCCAACATGCCCTTTTTTAATCGGGACAAAAACCTCTTTCTTTCTAGACATAGTGTTGTAAAGTTTTATCGACATAATTGAAATAAGTAAATAGAATTTTTAAAATGTTTTATTTGGTTCTTTTTATTATTTAGCTTCTATAGTTATATCAAAAAAATCAGTAGCATATGCTTCACCTTCAGCATCTACATTAATTCTAAATCTTGCAGTACATAATGAAGTACCAGAAGGAATTCTAAATAAAACTTTTTGAATTGCCGATTCTCCCACAGCAATAGGAATATCACTTTCGCTTCTTCCAACAGTAAACCATTCTTCAATTTCCTCTACAGATTCTGCACAATCAGAAGCATCAGCAACCACGACATTATAAGAAAATGTTTTTGTTCCTGAAACACCTTGCAATAAATTTTTTATTCCAACACCAACTCCATCATTTTCTTCTTGTTTTATCTCAACCATCCTAGAACCAGGATAAATAACCAACTCATTATCCTCTCCAAATAATTTGTTTATTTCATTTTTTAATTGATCATCTGTTAAATCAATTGCTCCTGTGGCGCTCTTAAAAATCCTCTGAACCAAAAAAATTCCTAGAACTAAAACCGCCATGAGAAGAACTATTGTAACTATTGTTCCTACAGACATTTCCATCGCACCTCTTTTTTTCATTGCCATTTTATGTAACAGGGAAACTTGCCGCCAATCTTTCAATCAATATTGGACCTAAAAGTATCCAAGAAATACTTAAAATAAATCCGATCACTCCAAGGATTAGTCCTATTCTTGCAAGTTTTATTTTCTTTTTTCTTTGTTGAATAAGACAAAAAATTATACTAAGAGTAGCAAATATTAACCCAATCCATCCGGCAAGAACAATACTTACGATTCCTAATGTGAACCCAGAAACCCCTAGTTCATTACCCCATCTTTCTTTCTCTTTTTTTTCTTCTGTCATAATCAAATTAAACAAACCTTATTTATAAAAGTTATGGGAATGCGGGGAGTCGAACCCCGGACACCATGATCTTCAGTCATGTGCTCTCCCGCTGAGCTACATTCCCATAGGATTTGAGTTGTAGCGAATCCGCCCCGCGAGGACTAATATAGGAGGTTGAACGTCAAGGAACCTTGGTTCCTTACGTGAGCTACATTCCCATTGAAAATAAATACTCCTCTTAACTTTTAAATATGTTGGTATAAGCTATAAATTCTTTTAAGCACATTTTTGCAAAAGAATCTATGAACAAGGTAGAATTAATAGAGAAGATAATAGATGAGAATAGATTAATAAACAGAAAAAAAGCAGATGAGAATTCTTGCCCGTGTTATAATGGAACAAGATGCCATAATGATACAAGCGATTATGAAATGATATGTCTTTTGTGTGTATGCCCAGAATACGACAGAAGTCCAAATAATCTTGAAGGAGGATGCAAAATAGATAACCCTCAGGGAAAATGGTTTTATCATAGAGATTTGCCAGAAGGCAAAATCTGGGATTGTAGTGATTGTGGAACGCCCCATACAGAAGAATATGTCAGAGGTTATTTAGAAAAACTATCTATACAAGGATTAAATCAAATTCGCGAGTGCAAAACCATAAACGATCTTTGGAAATTTTTTAATAGAGAAGTAAGTCAGGAATAGCGAGTTGATTCAACAATCACAAATATTCCTATTCATGAGAGCTTTTGAATCAACGAGTTGCCACCTTCATGAGAAGGTGTAAGTTTTGGAATAGCGAGTTAATTCAACAGTCACAAATATTCTTATTCATGAGAGCTTTTGAATCAACGAGTTGCCACCTTCATGAGAAGGTGTAATCAGGCTTGACTCTAACTCAAAGGAGAGGTTACTGTAAGGGGAACCATTGGTTCCCCTCATAAGTCAGGAATAGGCCACCTTCTGTCGTTCTTCGCCGAAGCGAACAGAACGTGTTAACATTCCACTATGCGGCATATAGCCTTGCACCAGTTGAGATGCTCGTTTCATCAAATCTCCTGTCTCTTAGCTTCCTCCAAGAGTTCATTGCTCAACAGGAACTGTGGCGTTTCTTTACCAGAGCTTTGCCTCACGACAATCGTTTTTCAACGACAACTTTAATCAGTCATGAACCATCCTTAAAAGAGGTTGACTGTCAAGGAACCTTGGTTCCTTACATTGGTGGGCGGACCTTCCTCAGAACTAATTTCGATATACGAAGTTTGCTTATTCAAAAGCTAGTCCCGAAGTTAACTACCTGACTTACAAAAATACCAGAAAAAAAGAGTTTTTAAGGTTTGTTATCTATAAAAAAGTATGAAATGGAAAGATTTTCCAGCTTGGTTGAAATGCGGAATTATTGGAATTATAATAGGAATATTAACTTTTTTAGGGAATTATTTATATCAATTATGGTTTGAATCTACGAAGAAAGGATTTATATTTGCAGCAGTAATCGAAACACCATCTCCTATTAGAATTTTAATCCTTTTTCCATTTATGATAGCCACAGCTCTTTTGGTTTTAGTCGGATTAGAAGTTAAAGGTTTAGCAATGGGATACATAAGCAGTAACCTATTAATTTTCTCCTTTGGTTTACTAGTCTATTTCCTAATTGGTGCTTTTATTGGTTGGATAGTGGGAAAAATAAAATCTAAGAAGTGTATTGTTAAGTCTTAGGGACTTTCCTTTTAGTAAGGTTTAAAAGAGTGGTAATTCTTGACAGATTTATGAATAAAAATAAAAAACTATTGATAAGTATAATTTTAATTCTTCTTTTATTAACCTCATGTATTTTATATTTTAAATTTTCTCCTTGTAAAATAATCCATGATGCGAGACATTCTGGAAATCCAGAGATTGGGACCTGTCAAATCTTCGCTTGTTATAAAAATATTATCACAAGAGAATGTATGATGGGATGTATAAAAAGACCAAGTATTCTATGGATGGATTGGACGGATTGTATTGATGATTATTCAGATTAAACTATGAAGAAATCTTAATCAACTCCAACCACTTATTCGGTAGGTTTTTTAATATTCAAAATAAAATAATTAATATGGACTTAATTTTACTATTTGGATTAATATTAAATTTTCTTGGCGTAATTTTCTTGGCTATTGGTTTTCAAACACAAAAAGCGAATGGAGTTTTTATGAGTGGTAAACCAGCGATTTCCTTGAAATATGAAAATCCTTTTTTAAGGAATATGGGTTGGACTTTCATTATATCTGGTTATATCATCCAAATAATTTCAGTTATTGTTATTTAATCTAATTTCACTTTTCAATAATTTATTAAATCCCCCTCCCCTCTTTCCTCCATGGTGATAAAATACTTCCTCTCAGGTTTATTTGTAAAACTTCTTGCAGGATTCGACGATACAATGACGCGAATTCCGATAATGTCAAACATGACCAAAACCAAAAAAGGACGATATGCCTTTGCCATTGGAATCTTCATCGCAGTCTCTTTAGCAATTTTCATAGCATATACTTTTGCATCAATAATAAAATCAATTCCTTATGTAAACTTCATCTCAGCAGGATTAATTTTTCTCTTAGCAATGTCAATCCAGTTTAATTTATTCACAGAAAGACCAAAAAAAGAAATAAGAAAAAAACTCTCCCATATAAAAAGAGTTTCAACAAAAAGATTTTTCAAATTAATCTCATTAGGATTTATCACAGCATTTGTAACAGTTATAGACGACACAATCGCATATTCTGGATTGTTTGTCTCACAAGCTTCAAACGTAACTCCTATTATTTTTGGGTTTTTCACAGGAACAATCCTCCAATTAACAGCAATAATCTACTTCGCAAAGAAATTCTCAAGAATCAAATACAAAAAAGAAATCACTGTCATTGGATTAATCCTGCTTAGTTTATTAATCGCCCTAAAAATTTTATAAATGCTTTAATCCTTAATATAACATGCAAGAGGTGAATCATTTTCATGCAAAGAACATTGAAACTATTTTTCAAGAGTTCAATACTTCTGAAAAAGGACTAACAAAAGAAGAATCTGCGAAAAGATTGGCACAAAACGGCGCCAATGAGATATCAAAACAAAAGAAAAACCCCCTGATTTTAATATTCCTAAAACAATTCAACAGCCCCTTGATATATATCTTGATTGTTGCAATGATTATTTCATTCATATTTCATCATCGAGTGGATGCTTATGTTATTCTATCAGTTATATTAATCAATGCAACTGTAGGTTTTATTCAAGAAAGAAAAGCAGAAAAAGCAATCGCAGCCCTGCAAAAATTAATCGTATCTTACGCCAAAGTTTATAGAAACAACGAAATAATAAAAGTCCCATCACGAGCCCTTGTTCCAGGAGACATTATAATGTTAGAAGAAGGCGACAAAGTCCCGGCTGACGCGCGTTTGATAGAAATAAAAAATTTCAAAACACAAGAATCATCTTTGACAGGAGAATCATTTCCAACTGAAAAAAGTTTGAAAGTTTTGGGTGAATCTGTTCCTTTGGGCGACAGAGTTAATATGGTTTTCATGAGTACATTGGTTGTTTCTGGGCAAGCAAAAGCTGTTGTTGTTGCAACAGCAAACAAAACTCAAATCGGAAAAGTCGCTGTATCAATCCAAGAAATTACACGTCCTCGATTGCATTTTAATGATAAAGTCAAACAACTCGCAATCCAAATGGTTATATTCGCCACTATTGGAGCGGCATTAACATTCCTCATAGGTTTCTTCATAAACAAATTAGCATTCTTTGACATATTTCTTTTTACAATTGCGTCCTTGGTTTCAGGAATTCCTGAGGGATTGCCTGCGATTTTGATTATTGTGCTGGCAGTCGGTGCGCGAAGAATGGCAAGACGAAACGCAGTCATCAGGCACTTACCTGCAGTTGAAACACTTGGGGTCGCAACAATTATAGCAACAGACAAAACAGGAACACTGACACAGAATTCAATAACTGTTGAAAAAATATCAACAGCTGATGGAGAATTTTCTGTAACAGGTGATGGTTGGCAACCAATAGGAAAATTCTTCTCAAACAAAACACCCCTCCATCCATTAAAATCTCCAATACTCAAAAAAATACTTACAATTTCTACCTTATGTAATAGGGGGAACATCTTAAGAAAAGATGGAGATTATGAAATTGTGGGCGACCCAACAGAAGTTTCACTCTTGGTTTTAGGAAAAAAAGCAGGAATGGAAAAACAAAAATTAGATGACAAAGTCCTTGATGATTTTCCATTTAGTTCAGAATTAAAATTCCGCGCGAGCCTCGTAGAAGGAAAAACAGGAAAATACATCTGTTCTGTGGGGGCATTTGAAACAATAATCAACAAATCAGATTACATCTCAAAATCAAATCGAAAATTAAGATTTGACCAAAATACGAAAAAAGAATTTTTAGAAAAAGCAGAGTCATTAGCGAAAAAAGGAATGCGAGTTTTAGCTCTTGCATACAAGAGCGTGCCATCAGAGATAAATTCTGTTTCAAAAGAATCAGTTAGTAATATGATTTTTTTAGGTTTAGTCGGAATGAAAGATCCTCCGAGAAAAGAAATTAAAGAAGCAATAGCAAAAGCAAGAAACGCAGGAATTAGAGTTATCCTGAAAACCGGCGACCATAAAGAAACAGCAATTGCAATCGCTAATGAAATAGGTCTCACAGACGCTGGAGCAAAAGCCCTCACTCAAACAGAACTTGAGAAAATGGACAAGGTTCAATTTAGAGAAGCAGTGAAAAAAGTAAATGTTTTTTCAAGAGTAACTCCAAAAATGAAAGCAAAGATTGTAATGGAATTACAAGAACAAGGGGAAATTGTTGCTATGACTGGCGACGGAGTTAACGATGCTCCTGCATTAAAAAAAGCAGATATAGGAATCGCCATGGGAATTATTGGAACAGATGTCGCGCGAGAATCCAGTGAAATTGTCTTAGCAGACGACAATTTTGCATCAATTGTAAATGCAATTGAAGAAGGTAGAATTGTTTTCCAAAACGTCCGACAAACAAGTTTCTTTCTCATAACAACAAACGTTGCAGAAGATGTCACAATTGTCTCTTCATTAGCAATGGGTCTCACATTACCATTATTGCCAATCCAACTTTTATATTTGAATCTAGTCACAGATACCTTTCCAGGAATTGCATTGTCAATGGAACCTGGACACCACGATGTTCTTAACCAAAAACCAAGGAACAAAAAAGAAAGAATCCTCAATAAAGAATTAATTCCTTTCCTAATCTTAATGGCCGGGTTAATGGTTGCAGGGACAATTCCCTTATTCAAACATTTTCTTCCTCAAGGAATCGACAAAGCAAGAACAGTTGCATTTGCAGCAATGTCCATGTTCCAATTATTCAACGTTCTCAACATGCGTTCACTCAAAAAATCTCTGTTTAAAATCGGAATCAGTTCAAATAAATGGGTCCTTCTAGGTTTGGGCGCATCATTCCTCTTAATGTTAGGAGTAATTTTCTTACCAGGAATTTCAGATGTCTTTAGTTTTGTCCCATTGACAATTGGAGAATTAGGATTAATTATTTTGATAACTTCAAGTGTTTTCATATTTGGAGAGCTTTACAAATTCGTTAGATATCGAAATAAAAAAGATTAAAAGTCAAACAATCTTTCTTAACCCATGACACCCCAATTTAGTTTACCTGATTACCGTGGTGGAAGCATTGTGAATCTAATGAGTTCTATCGCCCAATCTTTTGGAGCAAAAACACCATATCCTATTCTAAAAATTCTTCCTCCGAGTAGAATAAAAAATTCAAAAAATATAGTTTTAATAATTATTGATGGATTAGGATTTGAATATCTAAAAAAACAACAAGACCTTTCGATTTTACGTAATCATTTGGTTGGTCCAATGACATCTGTCTTCCTTCCAACAACAGCAGCCGCAATAACAACTTTCCAGACAGGTGTAGCGCCTCAACAACACGCATTTACCGGATGGAATATGCATCTTAAGGAGATTGGAGTAGTTTCTGAAATTTTGCCTTTCTCCCCAAGATTTGGTGGTCCGACTTTCAGCACTTGCGGTATAGGAATAGAAAATTTCCTAGACCAACCAGCATTTTCAAGCAAGATAAAAGCACAAAATTTTTCTGTTAGTCATAAAAAAATATTGCAATCAGATTTTTCACGTGTAATGTCAAAAAATGCAAAATCATTAGGATATGAAACTCTCGACGGATTTTTCAGGCAAATAAAAAAAGCAATTAATTCAAGCAATAGAAAAAAATACATCTATGCATACTGGCCAGAGTTTGATTCATTAAGTCATGAATATGGGACAGAACACAATAAACTAAAAAAACACTTCAAGGAAATCGATAAAAGATTGAAGAGCTTTGTTAAAAATTTAAAAGGAACAAATACACTTTTGATTATAACTGCTGACCATGGATTTATTGATACATCTCTTGAAAAAATAATCAAATTAGAAGACCATCCAAAAATGAAAGATTGTTTAACTCTTCCTCTCTGTGGGGAAGGAAGAGTTGCTTATTGTTATGTCCGTCCAGCAAAAGCCAAGCAATTTGAAACTTATGTAAAAACAAAATTATCAAAATACTGCTATATCTTCAAAAGCCAAGAACTAATTGACAAAAATTATTTTGGATTATTTAAACCAAATCCCAAACTTTTTGACAGAGTTGGTGACTATATTTTAGTATTCAAGGAAAATTATATAATCAAGGATGAAATTCCCAGAAAAAAGAAAAAGAAGAAACAAAGTATCGGACATCATGGAGGAATTAGCAAGAAAGAAATGATTGTCCCTTTAATTTTAATAGATTGTTAAATTTTTATGGGCAAAAGAATGGCGAGATTATGATTGATTTTAATTGGTAATATTACAATAGTTAATGTTAAGACTTTTTAATTGAAATATATCAATTTTATCTTAAATAAATTCAATGTGTGTTAGGGTGGTTCTTCTTTTTCCATTTTTTCATCTCTTTTAGTTGAATAGGGGTTTGAGAACAAGGGTTTGGATTGGCAAGATTTTTGACAAGTCAGCCATCATATTGCCTTATCACGCCCTTGTTCCCGGGGTTTTATAGAGGTTAAAAAGTTATATTAAAATATGACTTTTTTACAATCTTATGACAGAAAACTTACTTATAAAGCGTCAGAAGCAAGAATATATATTCATCCTATATCCCTAATACATAAAACTTTAAATAACCAAAAACGATTGGATTTTTATGTTTGAATGGATGGTCGAGAACAAAGAATTATTAAAGTTTTTCTATACATTTGTAATAGCTTTAGTTTGCGCAATTATTGTGGTAAAAACAGACAGGCTTTTTAATTTAAGCTCGCACAAAGGAATAAGATATTTGCGAAATGCTTTTTTATTTTACGGAGTGGGCTTTGTAATAAGGAGTTTATTAGAAATACCCGCCCTTCCCTTTAAATTTTTGAATATATTCTTTGAATTTTTCTTGATAATGGCAGGTTTTTTCTTACTATATAGTCTTTTATGGAAACGCCTTGAAACATCTTCTAAAAATTACAATAGTTCGTTATTCAATCCAAGGATTTTCTTGTTTTATTCTATGGCTTTAATAATAGCATTAATAGATAATCTTTTGGGAACATATATCTTTATGTTTTTCTCTCAGATTGCTCTCTTTATTTTGGCATCAATTATATCTTTCAAGAACTATAAAAATAATGGAAAAAAACACAAATTCCTTAAATTTTATTTTGCAGCAATGTTATTGAGTTTAGGGGCCTGGTCGTTGAATGCTTTCGCAGCATTATACTTATGGAGATTGAGATTTGTAACAGGGGTTTACATGATAAATACCGCCATCTTTTTATTGTTCTTATATGGTGTTATGAAAGTCACAAAAAAATAAAATGGTAAGAAAACGAGAAAGATTAGAAGTTATCAAGGATGTACTTGAATCAATTCGGTCAAATAGAAACATCAAACCAACTAGGTTGCTTTACGCTTCAAATCTTTCGCCTCAAATGTTCAAGGAATATATTAATGAATTAATCACCAAGGACTTTATCAAATTAGAAATAGACGCCAAAGAAAAGAAAACTTTCTCACTCACAAAAAAAGGTCAAGATTTTTTACAAGAATATCGAGTTATAGAGAATTTAATTGAGAATTTTGGGTTGTGATTAATCACCCAAAACCTTTAAAAACCTCTTTCATTAAGCATATTTATGTTAGTTAAATGTAAACACAGTCTAGTAATAGGAGCTAGTTCTAATCAACAAGTGTAAGGAGGATAAAATGAAGATATATGTAGGTAATTTACCTTTTAGTGTCGATGAAGAAGGGTTTAAAGCACTTTTTTCAGGATATGAAACTGAAGAAGTTACTCTTATCAAAGATAAGTTTTCAGGTAGATCAAAAGGTTTTGGTTTTGTAACAATTTCAGACGATGAAGCCGCAAAAAAAGCAATTGAAGAATTCAACGGGAAAGACGTTGACGGTCGAGAGCTTAAGGTTTCTGAAGCAAAGCCAATGGAAGATAGACCCCCAAGAAGGGACTTCCAACAAAGAAGAAGATTCTAAGTAAAATTTAGAATCATAATTTTTTTATTTTTTATTTATTTGTTTCATTAGGGGTGTTTTTATTTTTTAGGATATAGTGTTAGCTCTAAACTCAGAAATCGCGTCCCACTCCAAGAGAAAATATTAAATATCCGCTTGTTTTAATATTATATGAAAAAGTTGAATCAACGAGATGTAATTGCAATAATAATTGTATTAATTGTTGTTGGATTTTCAATTTACTACTCTGTCCAAAAAAAGCCAGTCGTATGTACAGAGGACGCACGATTGTGTTCTGATGGAACAAGTGTTGTAAGAATTCCTCCAGATTGTGAGTTTGAGGCATGTCCTGACGTCGATGAAAACAAAAACTACTGCGCACCAGAATCAAGACAAGTAGATGCCTGCATCACACTATACGAACCTGTTTGTGGTTATCCCGAAGAAGAAACATATAGCAATTCTTGTTTCGCATGCATGGAAGAAGAAGTAGAATACTGGGTTGATGGTGATTGCGAATAAGAAACTTTAAAAATAACTTTTTCTTTTTTCTAATATGAAAAAGGCAGGAATAATGATGATCATAGGTGTCGTTTTTCTTGCAAGTTTTTTAACAATCAAAATGACAGGAAATACAACAGAAGATTTTAAGGCAAAAATTGGAGATGTGATTAATGTGGAATATGAATTAAGATTAGATGACGGAAAAGTTATTGATGCTTCAACCATTGAATTTGAAATAGGTTCTGGTCAGGTAATTAAAGGTTTTGATGAAGCAGTGATTGGAATGAGAATTGGAGAGGAAAAAGAAGTCTCCATCCTACCAAAAGATGCTTATGGAGAGGCAGGTTCGGGATTAACTCATGCCCTTGCAGGAGAAACTTTAAATTTCAAATTAAAACTCATTGGAATAAATTAGTTTAATACAATCCTCTCTTTTACATAAATCAATATAAACTCTTCTTATTTATTTTAAATATGAAAGTGAAGCTAGAAACAAATCACGGAGACATAATTATAGAACTCTACAAGGAAATGCCAATTACTGCAGGCAATTTCAAGAACTTGGCAGAGCAAGGAACTTATAATGGAGTAATTTTCCACAGAATTATCGACGAATTCATGATTCAAGGCGGAGATCCAACAGGAACAGGAATGGGCGATTCAAGTATTCCGATTATCCAGGACGAATTCACACAAACATCTTTAGATGAAAACAGCAGAGGAACAATCTCAATGGCAAATGCAGGACCAAACACAGCACGAAGCCAGTTCTTCATAAATTTAGTTGATAATAATTTCTTAGACGGAAAGCATCCTGTATTCGGAAAAGTAGTTGAAGGAATGGATGTCGTTGACAAAATCGCAAAACTCCCAAAAAATGCACAAGACAAACCTATCGAAGATGCCACAATAATTAAGGCAAGCGTTGTTGAATAATCCAATCACAATAATTCTTTTAAACTAAAGTTATATTCAAAAAACATGGAAACAGAATACATAGAAAAAAAGTTTGCTGTTGATAGAAATATCCAATCACAAAAAATAACTTCTCTTTCTCAATTATATGCGGGAGGACTTATGAAAATGTTGAATAAATTAGACTCTAATGAACAGACTAAGATTCATTTAAGAGAAAAAGGTTTTGAGATATATGGTGGTTTTATTGACGAGGAAGAATTGTTAACTACAAGCTTGCCTGTAGGAGTAATCGCTAATGGTTCACATTTTGAAAGCTCACCTAATTGTTTATATCTAGCAACTTTTGAACGTGGAAAAGGAGCAGAAAAAGACCTAATGCCAAAATTTGATTTAGCAAAAATTCTTAAAGATTATATTTTGATTATGTGATGAATAAATAGAAACTTCAACATCACCAAGGCAGAATTCCAGCCCGATATAAACCAGAACCTACCCAAACAGCAAGTCCGAAATATACAATAGCCCATGCTTTTGTGAGTGGGAGACGTTTAGAAAGTCGAGGCATTGTTTTTCCATACCATTTATCAAAACCCGGTACAAACCATGCCAAGATATTCGCCATGATGACCTCAAAGGCCATCCCATAAAATATTATTGCTTCTACATTCACCATCTTTTATGAAAGAAAGAAGAAAGGATGAGTTTTAAATGTTGGGGGCACAATAATTCTTAAATAGTTTGAGCCCTTGTGAAATAATAGATTTACATGGTAAAATTCATAATGAATACCGATGAAAGGAGGTACAAATAATATGAATTTAATGGCAATACTTGGAGTTAGTGTTTTTTTCGATGACGTAAATAAGTTACCGATGTATGGTGATTCTAAGAATGTTGTTGGGAGTAGCGATTATAATGTCGAACTACCTCAGACTAATTTTTTAAATAAAGGTTTAACTATTAAAACTCCTGGCAATACAACAATCATTAACAGTTACAAAAGATTTTCAAATGAATCAGGATTTAGTTATGTGAATCAATCTGATGGCTCAAACGCCGGAAAACTAATAAATTTGAATAAAGAAGAAAAAACTGTTTTACAGCAAATGGGTGAAGATTGGTGTAAGTTTCACAATATAAAATAAAAATGGGCGGAGAATATTTTACAGTAATTCCAGATGATGAAGGAAGAAAACAAAAAGTTTATCTTTACAAATTAGAAAATCTTGGGATAATTGCACAAGAGAGAACAAAAGAACATGGGGCTTATACTTACAAGTGGAATTTAACAAAGAAAGGTGGGGAATTAGTGGAATCAGATAATCATCTTAAAGAATTATGGGAAAGTCAAAACCTAAAAGATTTCTATGAAGAGATAGAGAAAATTAAGTAGAAACCCCTATAAACCCCAAAAATATGAAAAAGAAATGGGAAATGAGATTAACGAAGAAACTTATAATGAGAAAATAGTTTCTAAAATTTTTTTACTTTTCCCTGTCCTTCAAAATAAATATCATTCAAAACCTTACCAACTCCATTAGCAGAATCCAACTCTAACACAGCATAAGGTTCTTCTTTATTATCATATAATACATAATGTTCCATTTTATTTATAATCTTCAAATTTACCTTCTAATTCTCTCTCTGCCCGCGCGAGATATTGAACAAGTGATGAAATATCTTCAACCTCCTTCCTTCTCCAAATCTTATATGCCTTACCCCTCATTTCTTTTCGATAATCAGAAAGAGATTTTTTCAATACTTTCCTGAGAGCATAAATAGAATTTGGGGAAAGTACTAATGGGGTTATTAATGATTGTTCACTTTTACTTAAAATAAAATTAGTATAATTTTTCTTGTTGAATTCTGAAATAGATTCACCATCCTTTATTTCTTGTATCATGGGCCTTAAAAAATAGGTTCTTATCACATCATTTTCCGAATCATATTGTGCTGACACTGCCCTTCCTTTAGAAAAAACTCTGGTATGTTGAGGTTTTTTATGTCCCATAAGCTTTTTTTTCATAACAGACACATTAATCACCTATTTTTAAAGATTATTGTACTTATTCACTCAACCTCAAAATATTCCCTTAAACATGCTGCTTTAGGTGATTCTCTTAATTTCTTTAAAGCCCTTTTCTCAATTTGCCTTACTCTCTCTCCTGTAAAATCATATATCTTTCCAACCTCTCTTAATGACAATTGAGGATGTTCATTTAAACCACATCTGTATCTTATAATCTCGGCTTCTTGATTAGTGAGAATTTTCATGATAGAATTAATGTCTTTTTTTAAAGTCGTATAAAATGCTTCTTCTTCTACGTCTGAGCCTTTATCATAAATCACATCTTTTTCTAGATTTATTTTTCTATCAGAAATTCTGTCTTTAACAAAGTAATTTTCATCATCACCATTTACAGGTGCATCTAGAGACGTAGTATTTAGACCAACTCTTAATGTTTCTGTTACCTTTTTAACAGACATGTTTAAATTCTTGGCTATAAACTCTAAATCCAACTCTATACCTTCTTGTTCTAAATAATTCATTTCTTTTTGTATGTGACATAAGTCTTCTATTCTCTTAAAGGGTATTCGAATAGTCCTAGACTTATTTGCTATGGCCCTCCTAATAGCCTGCCTTATCCAATATTGAGAATAAGTAGTTAGCTCGCCTTTCTTTGGATTAAATTTTTCTACAGCCGTCATTAAACCAATATTTCCTTCACTTATTAAATCTATTAATGGAAGACCTTGGTTCTGATATTTTTTTGCTTCACTAACAACATATCTTAAATTTGTTTTAACAAATATATCTTTAGCTTCATCTTTAGCTTTTTTATCTCCTTCAATAAGTCTTTTTCCATAATATTTTTTCCCCGCCTTTTTTAATAAAGGAGTTTTGCCTACTTCCTTATAATAAATGCTTAAACTGTTTTTTTCAACAAATCTTTCTTCTGTTTCAAGATATTTTGCCATTTTAATAAAAATGATACAAATAATCCTCTTATAAAAATTATGGTCTTCAATAAATCACATAAATATTAATTCTAATCCCAACATTTAAATTCCCATCCCCCTTACATTTATCATGAAAATAAAATCTCCACGAGTTGTGATATATTCTCTAATTGCATTAGGATTTATCGCCATGGCCTTTTTCATAGATTGGCTTTTTCTAATCCCTGCAATTATTCTAATGATCTTGAATCAAAAAGAATTGAGGAAGAAAAATAAAGAACAATAATTCTTAAAAACTAATTTTCATTATTTCAGTTATGAACTTCATTGATTTTATTAGCCAAAGTATGGGTTGGTTTGATTGGATTCTAACAATCTTTTTAGTTATGGGGGGAGTGCTTTTAGCCAGACGAATAATTAAAGGGAAGAAAAGGAATCTTAAAAATTAATCAAAGCGCATTCACAATAAAAAATATTACAAGTCCTAAAAGCAGTAATCCTGCAAGAATCCAAATTAAAATCTTTCTCATTTTTGGATGTTCTTCAAGATATTTTTGAGAACCAGAAATAAGCAAAATACCTCCAGCCATAAATATAACTATTCTAAGAATTTGTTTAGTAAAAAGTTCTGTAAAAAAATCCACGAGAAAAAATACAATCAACGCCGCACCAATAAAAATTGCATCATGCCGCAATCTTCTAAATAGTGCCTCACTTCTTTTGTTCATAATTCAATAAAGGAAAAATGTTTTATAAATCTTTCAAGAATATTCACAAAGAAAACTAAATCACATAAAAATATATAAACATAAATTTATCTTTAATAAAATGAGACTTGTAGATTATGTTAAATCTATTCCCAAAACAGTGGGAGCAGGTGTTCTTTCATTGGCTTTACTTGCTGCAGTATCTGTTCCTAGTAAGGGATTAGAACAAAAATTAGACCTTCATGGGGCTCAACCAACTCCAACACCCACACACAATTCAATGCAAGTTGGCGCGACATTAGGACTTCCCCATCTTGTTTCATTAAGATTTGTTTATGGATGGGACAAAAAAGTTGGATGTCAAGTTGATATAAGCCCATTTTTTATAACAGCAGATATGAGATTAAGATATACAAAACATAATCTAAAAAATGTAAATCTTTATGGTTTTTTGGGCGGGATGACAATGACCCCTTGGATAAAAAGTATTGGTGAACCAGAGTCGCCAACATTTGGAGTTAATTTTGGTGCTGGAGTAGAATTAGGAAAACAACCAAAAGGATTTTATGTTGGTGCAGAGTTTGGTTTGGTAATTCCTATTGAAATCCCTGCTGATACCATTGGTATGAGAATGGGTGTTAATGCAGGTTATAGATTCTAATTTCTAAGAAATCTTTCAGAGTTCCAACCATACTATAAAATAAAAAAGAATTAGAAAAATAAAAAAAAGTTAAATAACTTCAAATAAAACCAAAGCTCCCCAGACTAACAATGCAATCCAAAGTAGTGTGTAGAACCAATGTTTCTGCCATATCTTCCCTGCTTTAATTTGAGTATCATACTTTTTGAGAAAAGGTCCAATGTCTCCTGCAAGTCCAATTATGAACATCATAGCCATGAACAAAGATACTGCTAAAATCTGCACAATAGTCATACCTGAATTAATCAAGTAATAAAGAATAACTCCTGCCAAGATTGCTCCAATAAACTTAGTCACATTTGGTTTCTTGTAAATAACTTTTGTAAATTTTATCCACGACATGGGTTTCACAATCAAGACCAACATCTTAACCGCCACAACAGCAATCAAAATCAAGGCAATGATTTCCACTGATGTAAATACCATTAATTTTTTAACCTCCTTTTATAATTTATCGAGGGGAGAATTGTTTATAAAGTTTTTTAATTCTCAAAGAACCTTCTCAAACAAAGCTTCTATTCCTTTCGTCATTCCACCAATTATTCCAGTACAAACCACTGTGTTATAAAGTGTTAGCAAAGAGATTCTTGGAACAATATTTCCAAACTAATATTCATCAAAATTTCTTGCAGCCTCTGATTCGTTTTTCGTTCTTTTTAGATATTTTTCCCACCCAACAAAAGGTATAGCATCCTTTCCAATTAATTTATACACTGGTTTATTTTCCTTATTCATATTATTAAAATAATTTATTTGTTTTTAAGAATTATTATACTAAAATTATCGTATAGAATTATATATTATCAACCCAAGCATTAGGAGAATTTCCACGCCCTTTAGATTCTATAAGTAAAGCTTTTAGTAGCTCTATGCTGAAATAGTCGCCGAAGCTTCTATCTTACACAAGAGCTCTATCAACGTCATCTTCTATGACGGCTTTAATTGTCTCGTTTTGCGGATGGTTTCGAGCTTAGATGCATTCAGCTCTTATCCAATCAATGCGTAGCTATGCAGCCTGCCAATTGACAACTGCTCACCAGAGGCATCCGGACTCAGTTCCTCTCGTACTATGAGTTCGTTCCACTCAGACAATAACACACCTAGTAGATATCATACAAACTGTCTCGCGACGTTCTTAACCCAGCTAACGATCCCTTTTAATGCGTGAACTCCGACACCCTTGCACGCTTCTGCACGCGCAGGATAGGGAGAGCCGACAGCGATGTACCAAACCGCCCCGTCAATTCGAACTATCGGGGGCGACAAGCCTGTTATCCTTGGGGTAACTTTTCTATCAGACACGGCATCTATTAAAAATGCACGTGGGTTCACTAGGCCCGACTTTCGTCTCTGCATTTCTTACTGTTCAAAATACAGTTAGACAAGCTTTTGCCCTCGCACTCAACTCCAGATTTCCAAGCTGGATGAGCTTGTCTTTGGGTCCTATCGATATCTTTTCGACAGGGCACCGCCCCAGTCAAACTGCCCGCCTGCTGCTGTCTTCATAAAGAGTAAGCAAGCTTAAACAAAGTGAGTAGTATTACATGGTTGCTCAACTGTTACCTAAATAACAGCGTCGACGCTCCTACTTATGCTATGCATTTCGTTTAAGTTTACAACAACAAGTTGCAGTAAAGTTCCACAAGGTCTTCGCTTCCCACTAGGCGTCCGTGGCCTTTTCACCACGAGGTATTTTCAGAAGGCTCCAATTAGGGACAGCGACAACCTCGTTAAACCATTCATGCAAGTCACCATTCAGATGACAAGGTATTACGTTACCTTAAGAGGGTCATAGTTACCCCCGCCGTTTAATGGGCCTTAGCTCCCTTGAAAAGGAGTTTGAGACACCACCACTGGGCAGGTCTCACTAAGTATACACGTCCTTTCGGATTAGCACTTAGCTACGTTTTTGTTAAACAGTCGGGCCATCCTCGTTACTGTGATCTATCGATGCATAAATATTACTAAAAACACAAAAATAGACATCCCTTCAGCCTAAGCTACAGGACTAATTTGCCGAATTCCCTTAATTGGTTTTCCCTTTCATGTCTTGGCCTTCTAAGCCAGAGCACCAGTGCCGGTTGTGGGTACAGTTAATTGAACCAAGAGTATGATCTTTTCACTGGCCCTTGGAGTCAGCGATTTTGTCTAACAAATTTGTAAATATCTGTGCATTACGCTCCTCAAACTTCTTTGTTAAAACACTCTTTCGAGTGCTCGCTTATCCTAAAGCAAATCATACTATATAAGATTCAATCAGTACAGGAATATTAACCTGTTTTCCATCGTCGTGCTCCGTTAGGACACAACTTAGGGACTGACTAACCCTTGGCTAACATATATTGCCAAGGAAACCTTGCTCTTTCGACACTCTACATTCTCAGTAGAGTCACTTCCTACTATTACCAGGATTCTCATTGGTTTTCGTTCCATCCTTTCTCTCGAAAAAACTTCTGCACAAAAACCACGCCTGTTTACCCGAACATCCATCTGGATGCCGCCAAAGTATCGGTACTATGCTTAGCCCCGTCCATTTTCCTCGCCTAAAATCTCAATGGGTGAGCTGTTACGCTTTCTTTAAATGATAGCTGCTTCTGGGCTTACATCCCCAGTGTCTTAGATTTTAGACAGAGTTTGATACACTTAACATAGATTTTGGGACCTTAACTCTGGTCTGTGTTATTCCACTCTCGGAACAGTATCTTACATACTGCCCCTGTTTCCCGTCCTTAGTAGTTAATAGTTTCTGAGTTGGAAAGAATTCCGTAAGCATTAGCTCCTGCGAATTCTATCCGTACTTTACCCCATTAACAAACTAGACAAGACTATACGAAGGCATATTTCAACAGGAACCAGCCATCGCCAAATTAGATAGGCTTTTCACCCCTATTCACAGGTCATCCGAGTGCATGTCCACAACAACGGTTCAGTCCTCCATCCTTCTTTCGAAAGACTTCAACTTGCCCATAAATAGATCATCTGGCTTCAGGTCTTATTCATATGACTAACGCATTTTCATACTTGCTTTCGCTTTGGTTACCTTTTAAAAAGTTAGCCTCGCCATATAAAAAAATTCCCTGGCCCGTTCTTCCAAACGTACGTTACAACCCTCTCACAAATCGAAATTCATGGAGAGCAGTAACAATCTGTAACTGTTAGATTTCAAGTCTTTTAACCCTCGGTTAAGAGTACTTTTCAGCTTTCCCTCGCGGTACTAGTTCGCTATCGGACTTTGGTTATATTTAGGGTTAGCAGTTAATCCTGCTATATTCAGACCTCCAATCCAGGAAGCCCTACTCGTTTTGAGGCCCGCCATAATGATTTCGTTTACAGGACTATCACCTTCTAAGGTGCGCCGTTCCAGGCGACTTAAACTCATCATTTTAGGTTAAGCACTCACCACATCTCTTGCTTCGTTTCCAAAGTAGATTCAGCTTGCCCTCTTCCCTTTTCGCTCGCTGCTAATCAGGGAATAATTATTTATTTTCTCTTCCTGCCGGTACTAAGATGTTTCAATTCCCGGCGTCTCTCTCCCTCTCGGGACATTCAAGAATCCTCGGATCAAAGTTTGCATGCAACTCCCCGAGGCTTATCGCAGCTTGCCACGCTTTTCATCAGAACCAAAACCAAGCTATCCGTCTAACAGTATAATAATAATAGTTTCTAAAAATACTAAACATTACAATGTAATGTCTAATGGGAAATTCTCCTAATGCTTGGTCATTGAATATAATCAACCTTAGGGGTTGAAATATCTCATCACGATAAAGTAAAAAATACTTCACCGAATCAGACATCAGAAGTATACATAACCCTCACTAATTAAATTAGTTAAGTATGAATATTTCTGGTTTACCATCTGATAGAAATTGGAAAAGAAATGAGTTTATAAAACTTTTGAATAATTAATTTTTTATTTTATATATATTTGAATTTTCCAAGATTTCTAATTTCAATATTTTCTTTTATTAATTTTTTAGAAACCATTCTTTCTATCTCTCTAGGACTCATCTGATAATTGCCAGTAGGAATAATTCCATCCCCTATCACATCTGTAATATTTTGATAAGATTTCATTTTTATAATTCCAATCATTTGCCCTGCTACTATTACTTCCAATACTTTTTCCTCCGGGTTCATCGTCGTTTTCCATTTTTTTAAATTATTTTGTCCAGAATGGACCCACCGCGAGTCGAACGCGGATCTCTTCCGTGCAAGGGAAGTATTCTACCACTATACTATGGGCCCGATAAAAATTAGAGATGGTTTAAGTTTTTAAAGTTTAAGTTTAATCAATAAATAGAATCTCTATGTCTTTCTATATCTTTTATTTCTTCTGCAGTGCGTTTGCCCACTTCAATAACCAGTGTATAATTCTTCCCTTTACCTTCACCCATTTGTTTTATAGCTTCTAATAATTCATTTTCCAAAACAGGTTTAGAACCATTATACCTTACACTACATTCTCGGAAAATAATATCTGGATGTCTAGGATAAGATGCTACAACAAAAGTTAGTTTTTCTTCTACCATGCTCCTAACTAAGATTAACAATTAATAAACATTTGTATACTAAAATTATTGAATAAGAATGGACCCGAGCGATTTCGTGGTAGAGAGTAAATTAAAATATTAATCTCTCGTGCAAAGTCGGGAGTTAGTGAGTCGAACGCGGATCTCTTCCGAGGCCCGAAGGGTCATCCCGTGGGATGCAAGGGAAGTATTATACCATTATACTACAGACCCGATTAAATTAATCAGGCTCGGTGGTTTTTAAAATTATTTATTATCCTTCAACTACAAGTTCTAATCTAAGTTTTGTGACATACCTCTTCTCAGGATTAATTGTCATAGCTTTAGTTATGATACCTGCAACAGCCTGATTAACTTCCTTTCCCAATGCAGTAGTGGGTCTTGTTCTTTCTTCTCCACCATCAATAGTTTCAGAATATATAATATCGCTTCCTAGGAGAGTAACGCCATATCTTTCTATAGGGTCTGCCATTCCCTTACTCCAATTTCCCCATTAATAAACTTTATTGTCTTAGAATATATTCGTAATTAAGTTCATCATAAATAAGAATAAATTACCTTGATTGGGAGAAACGCGGATCTCTTCCGATGCCCGAAGGGTAATCCCTGTGGGATGCAAGGGAAGTATTCTACCACTATACTATGGGCCCGTATTTTTCTTAGCCCGTTGTGGTTTTTAAAATTATTTATTCGCTTTCCTCAGTTTCTTCAAGGCTCATAATCACTTCTGCCAATTTAGAATTTCCGCGCACCCTTTTTTTCAGCAAGTCTTCCATTTGAGTATACAAAGTAAACGGAATTTCCATAATGTCTTTTTCTGGAGAATCAAGAGAATACCATTGCCCATTAATCTCGAATTTGTGAGGGCTATGCCCCAATTCATTTTCAGAAATTTTTTGGGCAGATAAACAATATTTCATTTACTTTATTGAAAATTTATCTTTTTAAAATTATCGATTATAATTAAGTCATCATAAATAAGATGAGTATGTGAAAACAATCTGCACTTCTAATAATATTATATAGGAGGTGATCCATCTGCAGGTTCCCCTACAGATACCTTGTGACGACTTGACCTGCCTCATCGTGTCAAGGTTCTCCCCAAAAAAGGGTTTCACCATAACACAACTCGGTTGGTATGACGGGCAGTGTGTGCAAGAGACAGGGACATATTCACCGTTCGTTGATAACAAACGATTACTACAGATTCCAGCGTCATGAGGCTGAGTTACAAACCTCAATCTGGACTGAGACGGACTTTAAGGGATTAGCTTCTCCTTTCAGAGTCGCATCCCGTTGTATCCGCCATTGACGCGCGCGTGTTGCCCAGGGGATTCGGGCTGTACTCACCTAACGTAGCCCACACTTTCATCCTTGTTACCAAGGCAATCTGTATATAGTTCATTAGTAAATATACATGTGGGTCTTGCCTGTTACCTGATTTAACAGGTCACCTCACGGCACAGGCTGACGTCGGCCATGCAACTCCTCTCAGCGTGTCAGGTAAGCCCTTCAGACTGACCTTCATTCTGCTGTCGCTCCTGGTGAGGTTCACGGTGTAAAATCTAATTAAACCGCACGCGTCACCTGTTGTAGTGTCTCCCCGCCAATTCCTTTAAGTTTCGACCTTGCGATTATACTTCCCAGGTAGCACACTCTTCGGCTTCCCTTCAGCACCAATACCTCTCGAAGAGGTACTGATGTTTAGTGTGCAGAGTTTACTGCTAGGACTACACGGGTATCTAATCCGTTTTGCGCCCCTAGCCTTCATCCTTTACTGTCAGAACTGTTCTCGTAAGATGCCTTCGCTATTGTTAGTCTGATCAAGATTAAAGTATTTTACCACTACTTTGACCATACTTCTTACGTCTCCCAGTCTCTAGCTTAACAGTATTCCTTGCTCGCCTTATCTTTAAGAGATAAGATTTCACAGAGAACTTATTAAGCAAGCTACGGATGTTTTAGACCCAATAAAAATGGCTGCGACTTGGACCGCTAGTATTACCGCGGCGGCTGGCACTAGTCTTACCCAGTCCTTATTCGTGGAACTTTTTACATTCCATAAAAGCTTTCCAAATTGGAAAACACTCTGGCTCACTCTATCACGCTTGCGCGCATTGTAGAAGATTCCTAACTGCTGCACCCCGTAGGGCTGGGAATAGTGTCTCAGATTCCCTCTCAGGGCCTCTCCGCTAAGAGCCCTTACGGATCATAGGCTTGGTGGGCTATTACCCCGCCAACAACCTAATCCGCCGCAGCCTCATCCTTAAGCTCGAATTTCAGAGATAAATCATTCCAGGGTAAATCTCTTATCAAGTATTAGCCTCAGTTTCCCGAGGGTATCCTTGACTTAAGGGTAGATTAGCTACGTGTTACTGAGCAGTTCGCCGTCTTTCGACAGACTTGCATGGCTAAACGCAAACCAGATAGCCGCAGCCGCCAGCAGGATCAACTGGATTTAACAATATCATAAATTTACATTTCAATTGCGCATATTATATATAAGAAAATAATACACTTCACACGTCTCCTAACTATTGGCTGTTGATTGAAAACATATTTTCTTCATCAGGCCTGACCCTATTTTAAAGGATAGGTTGATAAGGAAAACCTTGATTTTCTTTATTAGAACTACAACTGACTATTTCTTAATAATAATTTAGAATTATAATAAGATATAGTCGTGACTGCTTTCACATACATCATACTTTAACATTTTCATGTATAACTAAAGCACTCATCTTAATTATAAATAACTGACGAAGAATTTAGTATTTAAATGTTTCTGTGAATGAAAATTAGTTTATCGTCGGGGATTTTTATTTTAAAGAATTTATATCTTTAGAAATGCAATTAATTAAGAGACATTTCTAGTGCCTGTGATTTTTCTTCATACTTTTTCCTTATCTTTTCTAATTCTTTACACAAGTCAGGTAGTGCAATAATCTCGTAATTAACTTTGGAATGTTCTTGTTCTTCTGCAAGTTGTTTTTATCAAAAGATCTAGGAGTCATAAAATAAAAGTTTGTCTATAATTATCTTTGATACGAGCAAAAATATCCCTTAAAATTTATAGCATGAAATATTTATATAATTATCTATCTTATAATATACATGTTCCTAACAACATACAAATCCAAACGAAATCTGAAAAAATCAGGTGAACCAAAATCAAAAATGAAATCTTCTTCTAAGAAATTAATTTATGTCATCCAAAAACACAAGGCAACAAATCTCCATTATGATTTTCGTCTTGAAATGAATAAGGTTTTGAAATCATGGGCTTTGCCAAAAATTCCTCCAAAAACAAAAGGTGTAAAAAGATTAGCAATTCAAGTAGAAGACCATCCTCTTGATTATGCAAAATTTAAAGGAACAATTCCTGAAGGAAATTATGGTGCAGGAAAAGTTGAGATTTGGGATAACGGAACTTATGAGGTTTTGGATGAAGCTGAGACACCACAGGCGTACCCCGAAACATTTTTGAAAAAAATGTTTACTAGGGGCAAAATAAAAATTAAACTTCATGGAAAAAAACTCAAAGGAAATTATGTTTTAGTAAAAACAGGATACGGCAGTAAAAAGAAAGGTTGGTTATTTTTTAAAGTTTAATTGCCTCGTTCCAAAGTCGCGAGAATTAATTTAACTAAAATTAATCTAATACTGGAACATAAATTTTTTCGCGCATCTTATCTACAAGTTCACTATTGATATAAATTTGATTACTTAAGGTGTCTTTCATCACATCGCGTTCATTAGTATCAATTTCGTTCTCATTTAACCAGCCATTTTTCAAAATTGTACGGAGTTTTTGAGCTGGTACTTGAAGTTTGCCTGCTGCTTTCGGCACCGAATAATAAGTTTTACCCTCCAATTGTTTTTCAGAAACTCTCATTTTAAACACCAAACTCAGCATTCTTCGCACTCAAAGAAATCTTTTCTTTTATCTTTTCTTCCCCGATTTCTCCTGTCCAAACTTCCAAATCAGGAATATCTGCTTCAATACCTTTTGCCTTACAATAACCTCTGGCTAACAAATAATATATAACGCCCAAACTTTTTGGACTTTTATTATTTCCAATTATTATTTGGTCTGTCTTTTTTGAAAAATTATTTGTATCACAAATCATCAAAACTTTTTTCTTAACATTTAATGTATCCTTCAATGCATTCTTGTCAAGCCAGGCATCAGATATAACTGTAAGTTCATTTTCAAAAAAATTAGGGAGTGCAGTATTGGTTAAAATTCCTGCAGGATATTTTTTAGTAAAAACTCTTATTCCTGTAAGCTTCCCGAATCTTTCAACAGCTTCCCATCCTGCCTGTCTTTTACAAATAATAATTACATCTTGCGGTTCAAATTTAGATAAGAATGCAATAGCTTCTTTTAGCTTTTCATCTATTAAATCAGTATTAAAAATCGCCAAGCCATCTGCCCGTCTTCTATAAACAAAAGGTCTCATATCAGGTGTAACAACTCTTGTCCCCAGGTAAATCCCAGATTTAACATATTCTTCAAGAGGAATCAACATGTCCTCTCTTTTCTTAATTTTGATTTTCTCTTTTAATTCTTCTGTTTCAGTAACATCAACCTTGCCAAGAAGTTTCTTAGCTTTTGCCAAAACTTCTTTCTTTTTCTCTTCAAGAGATTTCTCTACTTTTGGGTCAGTGGATTCTGCTTCTGCTTTCTTTACAAGTTCTTCGCCTTTTAGTTCCTTTACAGGTTCTTCGTTAACTTTCTCAGTTTTTTCTTTATCTTCAGTTTTATCAGTAACCATAAGAATTCAGATGAAAATTAGTTTAAAAAGTTTTACTTCATCCCTTTTTCAATCTCAATCAATCTATTTATCTTAACTTCTCTTTCTTTTCCAGTAATTCCTGACTTAAAAAAATCAGCACCAAATCCAAAGGCCAAGTCAGCTAAAATATTTTCTTCAGTTTCCCCACTTCTGTGCGAAAAAACAAGTTGAATATTATTCTTTTTTGCTAACTCACAAACTTCCTTAACTTCAATCAAAGAACCAATTTGATTCGGCTTCACAATTATAGCATTAACTGATTTCATTTGTATAGCTTTTTCTAATCTTTTGAGATTTGTAGTAATTAAATCATCACCAACAATTAATCTGTCTGGAAATTTTTTTGCCCCCTTACTCTGTGATTGGGGGCACGCCACCTGGTGCAAAAATTTCGCAAAAGTTTCAAACTCATCTTCCCCAAATGGGTCTTCAATATAAAAAACATCAAAATTTTTAACTAGATTAACTAAATAAGTAAACTGTTCTTCTTCACTTCTTTTTAACAAAGGATTTTCATAATTATATTTTTTTCTTTTGTAAAAACTAGATGCAGCAATATCAACACCCAGCGGAATTCCAAGTTCCTTGAGAATTTCTAAAACCTCTTTTTCATTTAATGAAGTCGCCCAGGCATCTTCATCTGTTTTTCCAGATTGAAATTTTTCATCATCTTTTTTTAAGAGATACTCAATTTTTTCTTTTGCTTTTTTATTTATTTCAGAAGATTTTTTAACAGATTTTGCATTTGGAATTAATAAAAACTCTTGAAAATCTGGTTTACGCCCATCATTTTTATTGATGGGTGATGTAGAATTAGCGTGGACTCCACCACCAATACAATTGCCCACAAGTCTGGGCATTTTTTTAGCTTCAGGATTAACAATCTCCCAAACTTCTTTCTTCTGTTCCTTAGCCATTGCCTTTAAAATTGCAGATTCAAATGCAAACATTGTGTTAGCACCAACATGCCCTTCCATAATATCCTCAATTCTCCGCAAATCATCAAATTTCTCTAGTGCTTCTTCAGAAAAATAATCAGAAAACTTTTTGATGGTTTGTTCATCGCCCTTTAAATCTTTTTTATACGATTTTTTTTCATGCTTACCTTTTGATTTCCCGCTCGGAGACGACGCAGAAAACTCACCGACATTTGTTTTAATAGAAACAAGAATTGTTTTATCTTTTCTAGAATCTAAGACAATCTTAGCATCAACCCCTTTAATCTTCATAATCAGAGAAGAAAATAAGACTTTTTATAATTAATTATTCCTCTTTTTCCTTACTTTCTCCAACTTCTTCCACTGCTTCATCATCAGGATTAGCAAGCTCCATAATCTCTCCTTCCTTAGCGATTTCTTCTTCTTCAGCTACTTCTTTTTCTTCTGCCTTTTCATCACTAAGTTTCTTTTCCTTCGCCCGTTTCAATTGCTCTTCCTTTTTAATTGGAAGTGGTTTATTCACAGAAATCGGAAGAATATTTGAATTCAATTCTATCTCAGCAATTTTAATTGCATCATAATTTATTTTTTCAAGATCATCTTCTTCAATCTTAATCAATAACGGAGCATTCATAGAAATTTGCAAAGCCCGAGCTCCAATAATTCTTGCCTTCTCATATTTTGAAAATTCTTGTTCCATCTTATTTTAAAAGCTTCTCAATTTTTTTAAAGATTTCTCTTTCTTTTTTTGTAATTAAATCTAAAATCTTTTCAAATTCTTCAACTTCTAAAGCCACAGAATTTCCTTTTTGCATTGAAGAGATTACACCATCCGCGCTTTCCATTGTAACCCTTGTTTCACTAATATCTTCTTCTTCTCGTGTTGGATCAAGAATCAAACTATCGCCAATCTTGTGAACAGTTAAAGATATAGGTAATTCTTTTTTCAAAGATAATTTTTCGTCAGTCCATTCTCCGAAAAGAACTTTTTCATTTTCCATATCATATTTTGGAATTTTGGAATTTGATAAAGCAGCAATTGCTCCGATTCCTGCAGCGTCAAGTAAATTACCGTCGTCGTTTATTGAATAAATATCTATGAAAACAGTCCAAACTTTTTCTCCTTCTTTGATACATAATTTCTCAAGTTCAATGAATTTGCTTTCTCTTATTCCTCTATCAATAACCCTTCCAAGTTCTATTGCATTAAATTGTGGTGGCCCGTTTTCAAATCTCGGTGAACTCATTGGAATCAATTCAGCAGTAACCATTAAATTTCCTTTATCAGGTGAATCATCATAAGGTGTAGAAACAGCCATCTTAACTCCTACCAAAACTTCTGTCTTTCCAATTTTAACTCGCGCGCTTCCCTCAGCATTTTTTGAAACTCCTGTCTCAATAGAAATTTCCCTAAATTCATCAAGCTTCCGACCATCAAACCTTTTTCCTTCTTTCAAATACGCTTTAATTCTTTCTTCTGTTATTTTTGGTGTTTCTATCATTTTGCTAATACTCCTTCTAATTCAGATTTTACTTCTTTTGGAAGGGGGAGGGATTCTCCTTTATAGTTTTGATCCTGAACAATTTGGTATCTTTGTTTTTTTAATTCTTCTACAGTTATACCTAACGAAGCCATATGTCCACCACCACTTGTTTTAACTTCTCCATTAATTGTTCTCATAAAATCATAACCCTTTGGATTATATCGAGCTGGAATAATTTCTCTATCAAATTCATGTATTGCTGGCCTAATTTCTTGTCCGTAAATATAAGCTATTTTTTCTTTTGCCATTTTATTTTCCAACCTCCTTTAATGCTGCTTTTTGAACTTCATAAATTTTCTTGTGTGCTTCTCTTGCCATCTTAACAGCTTCTTTTAATTGCTCTTTACCTATCTTACCATCAAGTTGAATATGTGTTATTTTCCCGTCGGCAGTCATACTTATTGGAATATCTGTAGGCCCTTCTCCTTCTTCCCAATCTTCCTCATATTTATTCACGTCTACTACTAATTGCTTATCTAATTTCCCAATTGCAACACTTGTAACAAGACTTTTCATTGGGATTCCAGCATGAGCCAATGCCATAGCAGCAGCATTTATTCCAGCACATCTTGTTGAAGCATTTGCTTGAAGAATACTTATATGAACATCTACAACATCTGAATTAAAATTATCAATCATCACAACAGGATCCAAAGCCCATCCAGTTATCTTGCTTATCTCAGTACTTCTTCTTGAAGGTCCAGGCCTTATCCTGTCTGTAACTGAAAAACTAAGCATATTGTAAGTACATCTTAAAGTTCCTTTTTCAGGGTCTTGACTATGTTGTGGATGCATTTTCTTAGGACCATAAACAGCTGCAACAGCAATTGTGTCACCAAACGCAAACATTGCACTTCCATCTGCATTTGGAACAACTCCAACTTTCGCACTCATCGGCCGAAGCTCGTCAACTTTTCTTCCATCTGGTCTTTTGAATTCTTTAGTCATTTCCCTTGCTCCTTAAACCATGTTTTTAATTCTTCTGTCAAACCAGAAACTAGCGACCTTTCAGTAACATATAAAATTGCTTTCTTTGCAAATAATTCGTCTTCGATTTTGTCACCTTCTATCCAAATCAATCCGTTTTGCCCTACAGTAATTCGGCATTTTGTTTCATCTTTTATTAAAGAAATCATACTACCTTCCTTACCAATAACTCTTGGAACTTTGTTCGGATTTATTTGTATAATCATACCTTCATCTAATCTTCCAAGTCCCCTTGACCGAATTGTCAAATCCACACCTCGTTTATTAACTTCTGCTATTTGTGCAACAACCATGTCGCCAAAGTCCATAACTTCTGCCAAATCATTTTTATTAACATATCGTGGTACTTCTGCCACAGGCAAAAATCCATTACCCGAAGTTCCAATGTCAATCAACCAACCATTAAAAGTCAAATTTTCAACTTTTCCAATTACAATATTTCCTCTTCTCGGCTGATAAACTCCAGACAACGGAATAACTTTTATAAGTTTATTATTTTCTTCAGATAATCCAAATTTGATTGCTACAATTTCATCTCCCCGCTTTTCTGTTCCTTCTCCAGGTAAATAATTTCCTTTTGCAACAACTTCTCCGGGAATTACTATTTCTCTCTCTGTCATTCTATTACCTCCAAACTAGGGTTTTTTAATCTTTTCATTATCATTCTCCATCCCCCTTAATTTCTTCAGTAACCACACTTCCATGAGTAACAGAGTTTAATTTATCATAAAAATCAATTATAATTCCTGAAGGAACTTTAACTATAACTTCTAAACTTCCATCATCTAGCCACTTTTCTTCTTCTTTATATGGGTTTATTACTCCATAAGCTTGACCAGTATAAGTTGCAGCAATAATCACCTTCACTTTTTTAGTTTCAATTTTTATTGGAATTGCTTTGCTCAATTGTTCTACGATTTCCTTAATTTGATTTTCTACAGGAATATTCTTAACATTCACATGCGCTTCTTGCATCGCGCTCTTTATTCTTTCAGGCGTGTGCGGATTATTTGTTTGAGGATTAATTGAATTAGTTGCTAAAAAATCAACAACTTGTTTAATCTTTTGCTCCTGCTCGCCACTTCTATGTTCTTGACTAACAAGAATCTCTCCTTCCTTGACAATTCTTTCTGCAATTTCATTAACATCTTCTGTTTTAAATGCTTCTTTCAAATCACTTGAAGATGCAGCTTCGCCCTTTTTAGCGTCGCTAAAAATCCTATCAACTCCTAAAAAATTCTCACCACCATCACCTTTCTTAAAAGCCAATGCTTCATCCATGTCTACCATGATTTCAAAATTCTTTCCAACCTTTTTAATCCGAGCTGTTGTTTGTGCCATTTTATTTCAAAAACTCCTCTAATTTATCTTCATAGACTCTAACAACTTTCCCATCTTCACTAGGAATATAACATAATTCAAACCTATTTATATTAAATTTGTTTTCCTTAATCTCCTTGAAAATATCCAACGCAAGATTCACACCTTTTTTCATTGTTAAATCTTGAGTATATTTCTCTCTTAAAATTTCCTTTATTTTGTCATCATCTTCTCCAATAGCATTTGCATAATAAGATAAATAATTTCCAGTGATATCGCTTGTGTAAAGTTCTGGTTTTTTCTGGTTAATTCCAGCAATCATTAATGAAACTCCGAACGGTCTTGCTCCACCATATTGTGTAAACTGTTGTTTTGTATTTGAAATATCTTTGATTATTAATTCTGGTTCAATTTCTGAATCATAAGTCATTCTATGTTGCTGAGCCAAGACCTGTGATTTTTCTATTAAAACTCTTGCATCAGAAACAATTCCTGCAACACTTGCAATAATATGAGAATCAATTTCATAAACCTTGTTCGCAGATTTTTGACAGACTAATTTGTCTTCAATCCTCATGTCCGCGATTATGAAAACTCCGTCAGTACAAACCATTCCTATGCTTGCACTTCCAAGTCTAACTGTCTTTTCAGCATATTCAACCTGCAATAAGTGACCTTGCGGCGAAAACATAGTCGCAGTCCGATCATAACCCATTGCTTGGTGTTGCATGTCTATTGGCATTTCCATTTTATTTTTCGAGAATTTATAATAAAATTCCTATTTTCTTTTCTATCCAAAATTCACAAGAAATTCGCATTTAAAAGTTTTTCTATGCCAATTATTCTTCTTTATTTCTCAAAAAACTAAACCCCGTACTAGAATATTGGCCCCTTGTATGAATCAGAAGCAAGAGAATGCCCCTTATTTGAATGATTTGGGTCAACAAAAGTGTGAGTATGTGAAATCTCTGGGAGATTTTTCCTTTGCGAGGAAGATATTTGTCCCCCAAAAATACTCTTTATTTTCCCAATTTCATAATTTAGAAAAGCAGGAAAAACAGAACAACATTCCCCTAAATTATACCAAATATTATCAAGGTGGCGTGTTGCCCTTAAAGAAGCCGTCGATGTTGATTTATTTTCTACACCAGTTCTTGCAGACTTTGCTAAAATTTGATTATCATTAAAACCTTCCATAAAACTCTTTCTTATATATCCTTTTTCCATTATTCTACAAACAAAATATATTTTTTAAAGATTTATATTATTTTCCCCTCAAACTTTTCAGAGTCCCACTAACTTTCTTAACTTCAATCTTTTCAGGCCAAACAGCAAAACTAGCTCGAACATGATTCACAGAACCTCTATTCACAGCAATAACAGCACTATTCTTCCCCTTTTTTATCCATCCAAGTCCAGCTTTTGACATGCCCAAAACTCCAATAAAGTCCAAAATTGCTTTTTCAACATCAGCAACTTCCCCTTCTACAAGCAAATACCTCTTATTTTCTCTCATACTCGGCTTTAAAGATTTCATAAATCAAATAAACATACAAGTAATAAAAACCTTTCTAATCCAAAAAATTTAAAAACTAACGCGCCCCCAAATCAAAATGGGAAACGATTATGTTGGAGAAACATGTGCGAATAGTGGAGTTTTATCAGTTTCGCCATCAGCCATGGAACAAATAGTAGAAAAAGAATTTATGAGTTTTGTTAAATTTCCATTAGCAACAGCAACTACTAAAAAAGATAAAGAATTATTTAAGAAGCATCAAGATGAACTTTTTAGTGCTATGAGTGCTTATGGTGATAAAATCAGGCAGTTATAAAAACTTTTTAAACTATATTCTCTAATTTAAATTATAAAAGATGGAAATACACACAATTGGTGGTTTTAATGAAGTAGGCAAGAATATGACAGTTGTCGATTTAGGCGACGATGTAATAATTTTTGATGCTGGTTTTTATTTGCCAGCAATCATCGAACTTCAAGAACAAGAAACTCAACAACAACAAGCATATTCTGAAAAAAAACTTCGAAGTATCAAAGCACTCCCAGATGATTTAATTTTAGACAAACTCGGATTAAGAAAGAAAGTTAGAGCAATTCTTTTAGGTCACGCGCATCTAGATCACATCGGAGCAATTCCTTATATGGCATATCGTTACAATGCGCCAGTTGTTGGAACACCTTTCACAACGAGCGTATTAAAAAGAATCTTAAAAGATGAGAAAATAAAAATCCCAAATAAAATAAAACCAGTGAACCCAAATTCTTCAATTACAATAAAAGGGAAAAAAAGAAATTACAAGGTGGATTTCATAAACATAACACATTCAACAATACAAACTTCAATGATGGCGTTGCACACACCCCAAGGAGTTGTTTTATATGCAAACGATTTCAAATTAGATAACACACCTGTATTGGGTTTACCTCCAAATTACGAAACACTGAAAAAAATAGCAAAAGAAGGTGTCAAAGTTTTAATCGTAGATTCTCTTTATTCTGGCTCAGATAGAAAAACTCCAAGTGAAAAAATAGCAAGAGCTTTACTAGAAGAAGTTTTGTTAACAATAAAAAATGAAAAGTCCGCAATTTTTGTTTCAACATTCTCGTCACATATAGCAAGACTCAAAAGTATAGTCGATTTTTCAAAAAAATTAAACAGAAAAGTTTATTTCGTAGGTCGAAGCCTGAAAAAATATGTTTCTTCTGCAATTGATGTAGGATTATGTCCTTTTCAAAAAGATATAGAATTAGCAAGTTACAGTAAACAAGTAGAATCAACCTTAAAAAAAGTTAGTAAGAATAGAGAAGGATCCTTGGTTGTATGTACCGGCCATCAAGGAGAACCAGGAAGCATCATGGACCGCCTTTCTAGAAATAAACTTCCATTCAGTTTCAAACCAAGTGACAATATTATTTTCTCTTCCAAGACAATTCCAGCTCCGCAGAATATAGAAAATAAAGAGCAATTAAACAAAAGATTAAAGAAATCAGGAGTTAGAATTTTTGATAATATCCATGTTTCAGGACATGCAGGAAGAGAAGATTTGAGAGATTTGATTTCCCTAATCCATCCAGAACATATAATCCCTGCTCATGGCTCACCAGACCAACTTGCACCAATGGAAGAACTTGCAGAAGAACTTGGATATAAAACAAATAAAGAAATTCATTTAATGAGAAACGGTCAGAAAATTAGGATATGATTCTTAACACACAATTTTTAAATTCATAAATCTTCTTTTAACAATGGTTAACGAAGAGATCTTAGGAGCATTAAATTCTGCTTTAGCAAGAGGAGAATCTCTGAAAAAAGCAATGATGACCTTGTATAATGCAGGTTATAAAAAGGAAGAAATTTCAGAAGCTGCTCGTTCTGTTCAAGAATTCACACCTGCAACTCAGCCTCAAACACCTCAAAAAGTTAATCAACCAATAGATACAAAAATGCTAGCTCCAACTAAGAAATCAACTTCTAAAAATGAGCAACCATCTGCTGCACTCCCACAACAAATTCCCCCGCAACAAGCACAACAACAAATTTCTCCACAACAAATGCAACAACAACCCCAAGGTTCTCAAATACCCCAAAAGGTTTCAGGATATGGCCAACCTCCAAAACCAGCAGGAAAAGCAATTATAATTGTTCTTGGATTTTTACTTTTAATATTAATTGGAATTCTTGCAACAATCTTTTTATTCAAAGAAGACTTGATCAATTTCTTTAATAATTTATTTAGTTAAAATGTACCAACCAGAAGAAGACTCTTATTTGATGTCCAGAATTCTCCAGAAAAAGATACCAGAACTTTTAAAGAAAAATCCAGATTTGAAATTCCTTGAAATAGGAGCTGGAAGTGGTATCCATTTAGAAACCGCATTTAATCTCGGAGTAAAAAAACAAAACATTTTCTCCTGTGATATAGACATTAAATCAGTAAAACATTGCCAGAACTTGCGATTTAATTGCATTCACTCAGATTTATTTGAACAATTAAAAGGAAAATATGATATCATAATTTTTAACCCCCCCTATTTACCAGAAGATTCCCGCGAACCAAAAGATTCTCAGTTAGCAACAACAGGTGGAAAAAAAGGAAACGAAATAATAAACAGATTCCTTAGTCAAGCAAAATCTCATTTAGAAAAAAACGGAATTATTTTCTTAATAACTTCTTCGCTCGCAGAAGATATTGATTTTAAAAAATATGGATATAACGCAAAAGAAATCGGATGTGAAAAATTGTTTTTCGAACGTCTTTGCGTATATAAATTAGTGAGAAAAATTTTTATGGCGAGTGATGTTCACGAGAAATAATTCTGAAAGTAAATATAAAAATCCGAGTGAGCTCAGGAGTTGAGGTTGTGTATTTGGGAAGTAACATAAATCTTAAATACTTTAATAAATTAATATAATAATGGATAAAAAAGAATTAATAAAATTGATTAATACTGATTTTCGAGATAGGAAAATAAGCGATAAATCTATTAAACAATATTTTGAAGTTGCAAAACAAGGTGCTAGAGTTCCAGTAAGAGATACTTTGAAAAGAGTTTGGTTACCAAATGAATATGAAAAATATAGAGAAGAAGTTTTATCTAGGGAAATTCCTTAATTATCTCCTAATCCCAACCCAGCCCATCTTTTTCTTTTTCAAATTCAATAATTGAGGATATTGGTCTTCAAAGACTGGTTTTTGCGCTTGATAAAAAATCCCAAGAGGAATCTTCGTTCCTTCACTTACTCCATTGTAATCAAATTCTTGCGCTCTTTCCCATGCTTGTTCAAAACTCGTTTTATCATGTCCTTTATCATCAAGAGAATACATTTTTTCCTTATAGTGTTCATCTTTATGGAAAATAAGACAAGGTTGAATCACTTCAATAAATGAAAATCCCTTGTGTTTTAATGCTTCTTGTAAAACATATTCAATCTGCCCAACATCTGAAAAAACTCTAGCCACAAAACTCGCTCCAGAAGCCAACATAAGTTTTATTGGATTTAAAGGATGAATCTTAACCCCCTGAGGAGTTGTCTTGTCCTTGTAGCCAATTTCACTTACAGGAGTTGGCTGACCAACAGTTAAAGCAAAAACCTGATTATTATGAACAAGATAATTTATATCTGGATTATATCTCGCAGTATGAATTAAATGAGCCATTCCCTCCGCATAAGCATCCCCATCTCCTGAAAAACCAATCACATTCAAATTAGGATTTCCAACTTTAATTCCCAAACAAGTTGGCAAAACCCTCCCATGTAAAGTGTTAATCCCATTCAAGTTTAGATAATCAAACATCTTTGCATGACATCCAATACCAGTCACAATCGCCAAATTCTCTTTTTTTATTTGAGATTTTTCTAAAAACTTTTTAACTCCTGCAAGTATTTGAAAATTAAAACACCCCGGACACCATGTATTTTTTGTTTGTGTAGAAAAGTCTATCATCTCTTTAACCTCCCCTCGATTTCTTTTTTAAGTTCATCATGCAAAAAAGGTCGCCCATCATATCTTAAAATCTTGTTTTTATCGTCGACAAACATTCCTGTTTTTTCTGATATCACATCTCCCAACATTCCAGTAGCATTATTTTCAATCAAAATTAAATTTTTATCTTTCAATTCTTTCTTTATTTCTGGAAATGGTTCAATGTGGAGTATCTGAATAAACCGAACATCCAAATCTGGTATAGAATCTAAAATTGCCCCCTTTGTTGAACCCCATGATACAATCACATTCTTAGAATTATGCTTTCCATATGAATTAAACTGATCAAACTTTCTAGCTTTTTCTGCAATCTCTTCAAATTTTTTAATCCTTTTGTTAATATTCTCCTTAACTATCTCAGGGTCTTCTGTAGCACTTCCATTTTCATCTTTTTCATAACTATTATATCTCATCATAGAACCAAGTTTTCTTGAAGGTTCAATTTTTGGTTTTTCAGTTAAAGTGTAAAAACTTTCCGCCAAATGTTTGTCTCCAATAACAATTGAAGGCACACCAAAAACTTGGCTAAAATAAAAAGCTTGGCTTGTTAATTCTTCACATTCTTTTGGGTTTCCAGGTGCTAAAACAACTCTTGGGAATTCCCCATGCCCTGCATGTCTAGCAATATTCAAATCCCCTTGACCAGTATAAGTAGCAACTCCTGTTGCAGGACCAGGCCTTTGAGAAAGATAGATAACTATTGGAACTTCTGCCATTCCTGCCAAACTAAGTCCTTCTGTCATTAAATCAAAACCGCCACCACTTGTCCCAACCATGGTCTTAGCTCCAGTCATAGCACTACCAATTCCCGCATTAATTATGGAAATTTCATTCTCCAATTCAAGAACAAGAATTTCTTTTTCCTCTTGTTTTTCAGCAAGTTCCATAAGTACTGATGTTGCAGGCGTCATAGGATAAGCATAATAAATATCCAACCCAGCCTTTACAGCCCCATTAGAAATACCTTGATTACCATTCATAAAAACATTATCATTCTTTTTCAAAAATTTAACTTCACAAAAATCTTTATCCTCCTCTTCATAACCTTTTTTTGCTTCTTTAATATTCTCATCAAATCTCTTCTTCAAATTTTTAAGTTCTTGCTCTAACATTTCAAAATCAATGCAAAGAAGTCTAAAAAGTCGGCCAGCATAATACATATTTTCCTTATTCCCCTTCAAAATTATCCCATTCTTTTTCAAATCTTCTTTATGAATTTTTTCTGTATTTTCATCCAACGCAACAATAATGTCAATTTTTCCTTCATTGCTATGAATTGGTTTGTCGGAAAATGTCAAAACATTGAAATTATGCCCCCCTCTAATTAAACTTTGATAATCCCTAGAGTAAAAGACAGAATACCCTCTTTTGACTAATGCCTGTCCAAGAATATTTGTCAAAATATTAGGACCCTGCCCCGCTTCTCCACCAAATAAAATAGTGTATTTCATTTTGTTTATACTAAATCACAATCAATTTTATATATGCCTATAATCTTTCAGAGTTATAAACTTTATTAATCTAAAATATGGTAAAATTTGCACATATTTCTGATGTTCACCTCGGAGGATGGAAACAACAGCCACTGCAAGACCTAAATTTTCAATCTTTTAGAAAAGCAGTAGATATTTGCATACAAAATAAACTTGATTTTGTATTGATAGCAGGAGATTTATTTGATTCAGCATACCCTCCAATTGAAATCTTAAAACAAACATTCAAAGAATTCAGAAGATTTAGTGAAGCAAAAATCCCATGTTTCATAATTGCAGGAAGTCATGATTATTCTGTTTCTGGAAAAACTTTTCTGGATGTTTTAGAAAACGCAGGTTTTTGCAAAAACGTAACAGATTTTGAAGAAGATGGAGAAACTGAAGACAAGATAATCCTAAATCCTGTTCTATACAAGGGGGTTGCTATCTACGGTTATCCAGGTAAAAAATCAGGTTTAGAAATTCCAGAATTAAGAAAAATAAAATTAAATGATTCTCCAGGTATGTTCAAGATTTTCATGCTACACACAACAATTGACAAAGCAAAAGGCACGCTTCCAATAGATGCCATAGAAACAGACTTATTACCTGAGATGGATTATTATGCTCTAGGTCATTTACACATAGATTTCAAATACAAAAATTTCGTCTACCCCGGACCAATCTTTCCCAATAATTTTCAAGAATTAGAAGATTTAAAATCAGGAAGTTTTTATATTGTTGATACAGAAAGTGGAAGTTCAGAAAAAATAGACTTAAAACTAAAAGATGTTGTTTTATTAGAAATAGAAATAAAAAACGCTTTAACTGCAACAGAATTAATAATTTCTGAATTAGATAAAAAAGAAATCAATGACAAAATAATTCTATTAAGAATTAAGGGAGAAATTGAAAAAGGAACCAATTCAGATATAAAATTCGCACAAATAGAAGAATTTGCAAAATCAAAAAACGCCTATTTCTTATTAAAAAACACGCATGATTTGAAAACAAAAGAAGTTGAACTAGACATTGAATTAAAAGATGTGGAAAATGTAGAGGAAGAAACAATAACTCATTACTCAAAAGAAAATCCCTCTGATTTTAATTCGCTCATTTCCCAATTGATAAATTCTCTTTCAATTGAAAGACAAGAAGGAGAAACCACGGATAGTTTCAATAATCGTCTTATGGAAGAATCTAAAAAAATTTTAAAATTCTGATGTTATTAAAAAAAATAATCCTAAACAATATAAGAAGCTATGAACATGGAGAAATAGATTTCTCTAGCGGATCTACTCTTCTTGCGGGCGATATTGGTTCTGGAAAAACTTCAATACTCTTGGGAATAGAATTCGCGTTATTTGGACTTCAACCAGGGCAAAGGGGGTCATCAATTTTAAAAAATAGTTCACAAGAAGGGGGAGTAATACTTGAGTTTGAGATTGACGGAAAAAATATAATCGTCGAAAGAACCTTAAAAAAGAAAAAAACAATTTCTCAAGATTATTGTTCAATTACAATCAATAACGAAAAAAAAGAAATGTCTGTAACAGAATTAAAAAGCAAAATTCTAAACCTCTTAAATTATCCAACAGAGTTCTCAAAAAAACAAAACCTCTTGTACAAATTTACAGTTTATACTCCCCAAGAAGAAATGAAGCAAATCATTTTACAGGATTCCGAAACACGAATTAATACCTTGAGGCATGTTTTCGGAATTGACAAATATAAAAAAATTCTTGAGAATATTTCTTTAATAACCTTAAAATTAAGAGAAGAAAAAAGAATGAATGAGGGATTAACAGCAAATTTAGAACAAAATAAATTAAATCTTGTTGAAAAAGAAAATGAAATAGAAACAAAACAATATAATCTTTCTTCTGTGGAGAAAGAACTTTTTTTGAAATCAGAACAAAGGAAAAGAGCTCAAGAAGAAATAAAAGAAGTTTCTGGAAAAATTGAAGAAAAAAATAAACTCCAACAAGAAATAGAAAAGACAAAAATTATGTCCATTAATAAAAAAGATACAATAACTTCTAACATTAAAGCAATTGAACAAATTAAAAGTCAGATGGAAGAATTACAGAATTTACAATTTGATGAATCTCAAATTTTAAAACTAGAACAAGAAATTGCGTTAAAAAAACAAGAGAAGCAAAAACTATCTGACAAAAACATAGGGATTAATTCTCAAATGAGTTCATTAATGTTAAAAGTAGAAGACAATCAAACTCTCGAGAAAAAACTTTCAAATCTAGAAATCTGCCCTACTTGTTTGCAAAATGTGGAAGCAATTTATCGAGCAAATGTTTTAAACAAAATTCACAACGACAATTCCCAAGCCAATAATAAAATTGAAGAAATCAAACAAGAAAAAACAAACATTGCTGTAGAATTGCAAGAAATGGATTCAAAAATTTATTCAATGGAAAAAGAACTAACTGATTTGAAAATATTAAAGATGCGACTTCAAGAAGTTCAAGAAAAACAAAAAAGAATTTCAGAAATAGAAAAATCAAATTTAATGTTAGAAGATGATATAAAACTTTTAAATCAACATGCCGAAACCCTTAATGATGTGGTTTTTGAATTAAAAAAATTTGAAAATATTTTTGAAACAAAACAAAAAGAACTTGATGAAGCATTTAGACAAGAGCAGTTAACAGAAATAAAATTAGCTGAATTAAAAAAAGAAATAGAAGTTTTTTCAAAACAAATAGATGAATTAAAAGAGAGTATACAAAAAATAGAAAAAATTCGAGAACATCTGAATTATATCAATGAACTTGAAGATTGGTTGTCTAAAAAATTCATGACCTTAATCTCTTTTATTGAAAAAAATGTTATGATAAAACTTAAAGGAGAATTTTCTACTTTATTTGCAGAATGGTTTTATACATTGGTTTCAGATTCTTTTAATGTAAGGCTTAGCGATGATTTTACTCCAATAATCGAACAACAAGATTATGAAATTGATTATGCTTATCTTTCAGGGGGAGAGAGAACCGCAATAGCCCTCGCTTATAGACTTGCTTTAAATCAAGTGATTAATTCTTTGCTCAGTAAGATAAAAACAAGGGATTTGGTCATCCTTGACGAGCCAACAGATGGATTCAGCGAACAGCAACTTGACAAAATGCGAGAAGTCTTGGACCAATTAAATATTGGACAATTGATAATTGTGAGTCATGAACAAAAAATAGAAGGCTTTGTTGAAAATGTTATAAGATTTAAGAAAGTAAACGGAATAAGCCAGAAAGAAATATAATCAAAAAACTTATAAACCCTATTTGCTCTTAAAAATTATAAGTTATTCTAAGAATATTAAAATGGATGCCGAGTTAAAAAATTCAATCTTGAAATCAGGAACAACAATTTTAGGAATTATCTGTAAAGACGGAGTTATAATGGCTGCTGACAGACAGGTTACTGCCGGAAATATAGTAATGAATAAAGAAGAGAAAAAAGTTTTCTTAGTTAATGATTATTTAATTATCTCTGGAACAGGGATGATGGCAGATATTCATAGAGTTCCAAAGATATTATCTGCGGAATTAAGATTAAAAGAACTTCGCTCAAAATCTAGGCCAACAGTAAAACAAGCAGCAAGCCTATTATCAAATTTGAATTATTCTGGGATAAGACAACCTTCAATGATTCCTCAGCAAGCAGGATTTTTGTTAGGAGGATTTAATGAGGATGGGACAACAGAATTATACACAATAGAACCCGCTGGAGGAGCTTATAAAGTTAAAGATTATGATGCCAATTTCGGTTCAGGTATGCCTTATGTTCTAGGATTTCTCGAAAGACAATATAAAAAAGATCTAACAATAAAAGAAGGAATAGAATTAGCAAAAGAAGCTCTAAAAGCATCAACACAAAGAGATATTGGTTCTGGATATGGTATTGATATTTTTACTTTAACAAAAGAGGGAATAAAAAAGGTTGTCGACCAAGAGATAGTTCCAGAATATAAAGACAAATAATCCTAAATAAATAAGGGAGATAAATAAATGGATATTTTAAAAAATATAATTGAACAATTAAAAGAAGATATAACTGAAGCGAGTTTTGAAGGAGCAAATATAGTTCTTTACACAAATAATGCAACTTTTTTTAAGGAAGGAGGATCAAAAATAAAAGAGATAGTTGGGCAAATAAAAAAGAGAATTGAATTAAGAGCAGACCAAAAAATTTTGCGAGAACAACCTCAAACAGAAGAAGAAATAAAAAACATAGTTCCTCAAGAAGCAGAAATAACAAATATTATCTTTGATGCCCATAGAAGTATTGTGCTCATAGAAGCAAAAAGACCTGGAATGGTTATTGGAAAACAAGGAAGTATTCTTGAAGAAATAAGAAGAAAAACTTTTTGGATGCCCCAGGTTCAAAGGAGTCCGGCTATAAAAAGTAAAATTACAGAAAGTGTAAGAGAAGTGTTATATGCTAATAATAATTATCGAAGAAAATTTCTAAATTCAATTGGAGAGAAAATCTACAAGGAATGGAATCCAGAAAAAGTAGAAGAGTGGGTAAGGTTGACTTTTTTAGGAGGAGCAAGACAAGTTGGAAGAAGTTCTATGTTATTACAAACACCCAGCTCAAAAATTTTACTTGATTGCGGAGTTGATGTAGCTGCTAAAGATAGTAACAAATTTCCTTATTTCAATATTCCAGAATTTAACATAAATGATCTTGATGCAGTTATAATCAGCCATGCACACTTGGACCATGTTGGTTTGCTTCCATACTTATACAAGATGGGTTACAAGGGCCCAGTATAT
>Ga0208769_1000043_pt1 | contig 65081 bp, 51 predicted proteins | sample AntAceMetag02UKC_FD_184768 | JGI IMG/M metagenome (GOLD analysis project Ga0208769, IMG submission 184768) | Saline lake microbial communities from Ace Lake, Antarctica- Antarctic Ace Lake Metagenome 02UKC (SPAdes) (version 2) | ecosystem: Environmental > Aquatic > Non-marine Saline and Alkaline...
ATGAATCCATCAATAACGTCACACCTGCAGATGTCTTTTATGGCCGTCATCATGAAGTCTTAAGCCGGCGTGAAAGGATCAAGATCGAAACAATAAAAACACGCAGAAAACAAAATCTGAGCCGTCAAAATCATGCTCAGATTATAAACTTGGTAAACTAAAATGTATCTCTTAACTTACTATGAAATTTGTCCAATTAACTTTGAAGACGTACAGGTTTACCACTAACTTATAGCTAACCTATATTGACCTTCTCCCCCAAAACCCGACACTTTAATCTAAATTAAGCCCGCTCGTAAGAGTGGCTTTATTATTAATTTCACTAATACTGGCACCATATCTAAACATGCTCACAAGCGTACCAATAGGGAAGAGGTTGAACTCGAAAGATAATTAGAATTTTATTCCGATAAACCACCTGTGTAGTTTCTTTAATAGAGTATTTGCAGAACTTAATAATACTTTTATGTTTTGAGTCATTTATGTATATTTAAGAAATATTATTATGTAAAGTAGTTCGATGAAGCATAGAAAGATAATCGCAATTATTTGCTATCAAAAATTTTATGAAATCGAATATAATGAATTTGAATGAGATTCATATTAGCATATAGCACTGTTTGAAAAATTGAGGTAGGCCAAATAAATACTTCATAATCAAATTGCATAAAAATAAAGGAGAAAATATATGTCATCAAATGAATTAACTGCAATTATGAAACGCTTAGAAGCCTTTATAGAAAAAGAAGAAGAAAAATACAAAATACCTGACATAATGTTAAGAAGAAGTTTAAATGAAACATGGTTTTCTGATACTTTGGCATGGTTGCTTGATCCTAAAACTGAAGATGAATTTGGTGTTATATTTATTAATAATTTTGTGAAAAAAATAGCCGAAAAAAGAAGCGATAGTGATGAAAATTATAAAAGAAAAGAATCGTTTTTAAGATTTAAGGATCATAAAGCCGGTCGTATAGTTACAGGAAAAAACAAATTAAGCTTAAAGAATATTGCTGTTATGAGAGAGTTTTATTTGAGCAAATTTGATATAAAAAATAAGAAAGGTTCAGCACAATTTGCCGATATTGCTGTATTTGATTTAGATGCGAATGATGGACTTTTTATAACCATTGAAAATAAACTATTTACTACAAATCACCCTCAACAATTGGAGACATATTATAAATTGATTGAAGAAAAATACTCATCTGTTAAAACAAGAGAGTATGTTTACTTAACTCTAAAAGGGGCTTAATGGTAAAAATGGGGGGCTATTTAGACAAATAAAGGTCAGTTAATTTAATTTTTATATTGTCTTTTATTCCAGGATGATTTCTAAGTTTATTTTTTAGATCAGTGAACCTTCCTTCAAGTGGATTTGTTGTATTAGGCATATTTAATTCAGGGTGTTTTTGATATGTAAATAAATAGGGCGTATTTGTCTTTAAACTTCTATAAGCACTTCTCAATCTTTTGTGTGTATAATGCCATTTCCCTGTTTCAGGATTGGTCGTTCTTTCCTTCAAATATTCTTTCCATTTTATATACCAATCATCTAATACATAAACCCAAGATTCTTCATTAATACTTGATAACGTTAATGATATTTCTCTTAATTCCTTACTTGCTTCTACTTTAGGATTTTGCGTTAAATAACGTCGTATAATAGCTTGTTGATGAAAGTGACACATTTGCATTGGAATCCCCGGAAACGCCGTAAATAAGCCTTTTCTGCCATCACAAACAATACCTCTTATCTCCCATCCTTGAAACCTAAGTTTGTTTATACCCTGTTTGTAAAGCTGAATTGTTTCAGTGTTGACATAGCTTCTTAGAGCATATTTATGGCCCCAATGATCGTAGAATACCATTACTCCAAAACCTCGTCTAAAATAGGTTGTATCCATGATAATTATTGTTTCTGATGCTGGAATTATAGGAAATATTATCTCGTATTCACTTATCTTGGAACGAATGGTTTTAATGCTGATTTGATACTTTGATTGAAGTTGTTTTAGGCTCTGTTTGCCATCAAAATAATCCCGTAATAGATCCCGAGAAAGTCTTTTTATATTTCTTGATCTACTAGAAAATCGATGGTTACAATCAAGGCATTTATAGCTCTGTTTTTCTCTCTTTTTACCATTCTTTTTGGTATGGTTTTTACCACATTTTGGACATCTTTTTAGTCATCTTTTTATTTGTAAAATAAGAAATCTTATTTAATAAACTATCATTCAATTATTTATAGCGTTTTTAGCCCCCCATTTTTACCATTAAGCCCTAAAAGGAGATAAACCGGTCAACTATGGGAAAAACAATTCAAATAAAAATATCCTTAATAATTGTTGGATAAAACTTTCATGGACTGATGATATTTTAGATATTCTCAAAACTTCAATAGAAGAAAGAGGTAAAGAAAAAATACCAGAAGATGTAATACGTTTAAAGGTTTTGCTTTGTTGGTTAAAAAATATGATTTATTCAAAAAAGGTACGCACTGATGTTAAGAATCTTTCAAAACAGATGATTGATAACGCTACTGAAGTACTTACAAGTCATTTAAATAGATTATCGGTAGAAAGCCGCACTTGGTCAAAAAAACAAAATATTAATTCTTCAATAATACATTCTTCTGTACCTAAAAGAGTTTTATATGTTCAGATGTTGCCAAATCTTTCCCTTACGATACAGGGAAAAACAAGATCAAAAAACTATTATGAAAAAATATTTGTACCATTTGGGGCTTATCCTGATCAGGTTTATCACCTGATATATATGGCAGCTCGGGATATTTATAAAAAACACTTTGATAACCCGAGTATTTACCAAAATAAAAAGAAAAAATTAACAAAAGAACGCCTAAAAGTAGAAGAAAACATAGAACCTCTATTGTTTTTTGTATATAAGTATAAGTTTCAACTTCAAGTTATGCTTTCTTCAATCAAATTAGTTAAAAATGCTAATATCGTTGAAGAAACACGAGAGCATATTAGTGAAAAAGCAGCAGAACAAGTACATAAAATATTGGAACCAGAAATAACAAAGGGCGATATATAAATTCAAGGTATAAAATGTAAATCTATGTGCGAACTACTTGACTTTTCATTTAACAAGCCTGTTAATACAACAATTACCTTTACCGGGTTAAGAGAACGCGGTAGAATTCATCGTGATGGGTATGGTACACTTCGACAATATAAGAAGTATTTACGCTTGGGTACTTTTCTCCCTTTGGGTACAACAGATTCTGAATATGCATTTTGCTCAAAGCAAATGAAGTTGAAACTAAATGATAAGCTTAAGTGGAATAGTAAAATCGACACATATTTATTTAATAAAAGTATTCCCATGTTTTTTTCTGGAATGCTTTCCGGGCAAAGGGCGCTAGATATTGGCTCTTACGAAAGATTAATATGGCATATAAAATTTGCTGTTAATTATATGGAGAAGAAAAATGGATAATAAACTTTTAAAACAACTCGAATTAAAGTCAACTGAAGAATTAAAGGAACTTTATAATTCAGAAAATAAAAACTTATTATCAGAGGACGTGATAGAGATTATTGAAATTATACTGTGCGGAAGAGGAGTACTTGATCCAAGTACTCTAAATGAAAATATAATTGAACAGCCAAATAAAGATCCTATGACAATTAATATGGATAGTGATTCTAAAAATAATGATAATACTTATAAAAATGCATGTTCTATTTGTTCACAAAAATTAACTTTTAGAAACTCGTTTGAAGATAATGGTCAAAAAATCTGTAAAGAATGTCTAAGTAAGAAATATCTCTCCCCAAAGCCTGAAATTGATAAGAACTCTTCACATGAGGATGCTCAGAATAATGAATTTAGCAAAGAAAATGAAAAAGAGGATGATAATATTGCAAGTATAGAAAGAACAACAAGTCCTGAAACTAAAGAATTTTTAAAAAAGAATAAAAACAAACGGCGTATTAGTTTTATAACCGTATTAAAACTTATTATATATATATCGTTGGGAATTTGGATTATTACTTGTATTGCCAATGATATAGAAGAGGGCAAATTACCCTATGGACATTATTCTTATCATACAAATGTAATGGGGATAAATTTCACTGGGGGGTTTGAAATTGAAAAGGATGGTACTTTCTACTGGAATACTTATTCAGAAAATATGTCGAACCAATCTGGCTCAGGGACATGGAAGCTAGTTAATGCACACACTATTCAATTAAAATTTAGTGATGGTACTCTAAAACGAATACACTTATTGGATGATAATCTTAGATTCACCTATAATGGGCAGGAATACCACAAATAGTTAACCTATCTTTTAATTGTTTTTTGTAAATAATTGCTAACCTTCCCCACCCTAAATAACAAAATCTTTTTTACCAGCCACATTTTGGTACACATGAACCTTAAAATCCGCATGGATAAGTAATCTAACCAATCCTAAACTCCTGTAAAATAACACTTTGCCACAGCTAAAACATTACCGGGCAGTTTTTGGTCACCTACCTCTGTAACTTATTGATTATCAGCAGTGAACAGAGTACTTAAAATCCCTGGGTGTTTAAATAATTCTTCTAAAACAATAAATAACAATACTATAGATGTATAAATACTTTGTCTGTAAATTTGGCAAAATCATTTCAAGAAATTAATCTCATGAATAGATCTTTCCAGCCTTCGCTAAAGCTTCGGCTGGCAGGCGACTACGCTCGGGATGACAGTTTTGCTTATCATTTTATTGAAAATTGTGTTTTCTTCTATTCTTTCTCGACCATCCGGCAGATCCTCTTCCCGACCCCGAAAAAATCGGGGCGGGATTCGGACGCCAGCCGGAAGGTCTTCCATCTTCCGTCTTACGATTCACGTCTCACGTTTTACGTCTTACGTTTCACGCCTGCCTGGCGTAGCTCGTAGAGCGTAGACTGGTAATCTGTGGTTTGAATTATTTCAACAACATCATCTCATGAATAGATCTTTCCCCGAAGTTTCGGGGCTCAAGATGACATAAACGTTTATTGTTTTAATTGACTTAGTGACTTTGCCTTCTTTGTGCCTTTACACCTTCGCCAAGGCTACGGTGCACAAGTGTGTGAGGTCTTTCCCGATCACCAGTCACTAGTTACCAGTTACCAGTCACTAGTTACTTCACTATACAATATCCCTTAGCTTTCAATTTAACTTTTCCATGTTCCACAACACCCGAAGTTCCATCGGAGAATACAGTCGTCTTTACATCGATCTGATATGTTTGCTCCGTATTGCTATAGTTCATCAGGACGAACCAGGTTTCGTTACGATAGCGACGAGAGAAGCCACCTATGGCTTTGGTATCGGCGATCTGGTGAAGGTCACCATGAGTCAGGACGGGAGAGTCTTTGCGGAATTTGGATAGTTTTGAGATCAAATTATAGGTCGGCCAATGAATATTGTACCAATTTACCGTCGTTTTACCGGATAAGCTCAATTTTGGAGGATCACGAAGTTCCTCACCGCAATAGATCATGGGAATACCGGGAGCGGAAAAAATAGTGAATAGAGCGAGATGATGATCTTCGACACCCATGCTTTTCATTGCTCGCGGTGTTTTATGGTTTTCGGCATAATGAAGTATTTTTGAACCTTCGGGATATGCTTTTATTTCCTCCGCAAGTGTTGCACCGATCAAGCGTGCATCTGCTTTGCCATCCGAAATATCTCTGAAGGCTTCATATAAAGCATCACCATTGACTGCATCCAATCCAAAAAGTAAATGTTTGGCCTGTGTACCATCTGATAGCAGAAAAGGTTCTTGACCTGTATCAGTAAAATGATCTCTGAACTCCTGAAAGACTTCGGCATCCACATTTTTACTACCACTCAGCCTAAAAGCATCAACGCCTTGTTCCAACCAGAAATCAAGATAGGATTCCATTCTCCCGCGAAGGGAAGCATTATTCATATCAAAAGCAAAAACATCTTTATTTTTATATCCTATAGGCTGGGTCATCTTTCCCTGATCGTCCTTTTGATAATAAGCGGGGTAATCTCTAACCCAGGAATGATCCACAGCGGAGTATGTGATGGGCACATCAAGCATGAGTTTGATGTGATTACGGTGTAACATGGAACGCAAAGATGAAAATTGGGTCATGGAACCATAGCGGGAATTGGTGGTAAAATAATCACGAACAGCATAAGGAGAACCCTGTGGACCCACTTTTTGACTGTTCCCGATCGGATGAATAGGCATTAGCCATACCATATTAATCCCCAGTTGATTTAACCGGGATGTCATGTTTTGCATGCCGGTAAAATTTCCACCTGTGAAATGACGCGGAAACGCTTCATAAATGATCAGATCATTTGCATATCCCGGACTTTCATGATATAAAGGCATGGAATAATAATACAACTTTTTATCTATCAGGCAGGTATCACTGATGTTCTTTTGGATCTTCAGTTCATGAATGCCAAAAGATTCATCAACAAATTCATTACGGATCACAAGTTCGTTGTAATCATTTTCCATTAAAGAAGGTGTGATATCAAACACATAACTTTGAGTATAATTGACTTGGTCAAGTAAGGTGCCGTTCAGCCAGATAAGCGATGGACTGGCAACCGTATTGCAGGAGAGGTAATAACAGGCAGTGCTGTCGAGTTCACCCACTCTAAAGCGCTGTTTATGCCAGCGATAACGGGCATTTGGCATTTGCCAGTCATCCCAGGTAGATCCCGAAAAATTTGTACTGGGGAATTCATTGAACCAGACATTGGTGATCCCCTCAGCATCTTCGTCATAAATAGTGATCCATTTGTCGGTAAGAACAGGTGGATCGGGAATGATCTTTTCTGAGCAAGAGAAAAGTAATAATATTGCTAGTAGAACTAAAATGCTAATTGATCTTATTTTCATTGTGTTGCTTAACTCCTAAACCACTAAACTTTCTTTACGATATAAATAAATCCTTCCCCGAAGCTTCGGGGCTCAGGATGACATTTACCTTATATAAAAGGTTCTTGTAAAAATAGATAAAAAATACGAAATTCAAAACGCTTATGACATATAATGAAAGAATCTATGAATAAATTATTTATCATCGATGGTATGGCTATCGCTTACCGGGCACATTTTGCTCTGATTCGCAATCCTTTGGTTACTTCCGATGGACGGCATATTTCAGCTGCATACGGCTTTTTGAACGCTTTACTGAAGATCGTTAGAGATGAATCTCCCGATTATCTTGCCGTTGCTTTTGATTCCAAAGAAAAGACTTTCAGACATAAAAAATATCCCGACTACAAGGCAACACGGGAAAAAATGCCTTTTGAAATGCGTCCGCAGATCCAGTGGATCAAAGATATTCTTGCGGCAATGAATATTCCCATGATTGAGATCCCGGGTTTTGAAGCGGATGATATCATCGGCACGCTGGCCCGCCGCGCCGAATCGGAAAAGATCGATACCTATATGGTCTCGGGTGATAAAGATTTCATGCAATTGGTGAATGATCATATTTTTCTTTATGCACCGGCAACCGGGAAACGGCCTCTGACCATTTATGACTCAGAAGGTGTTAAAGAGAAGTGGGGCGTTCCACCGGAAAGTATTATTGATCTGCTGGGATTAATGGGCGATAGCTCAGATAATATCCCGGGAGTGAAAGGTGTGGGCGAGAAAACCGCTGTCAAATATTTAAAGACATACGGTTCACTTGAAGCGACTCTAGCAGCCGCACCTGATATGTCGAACGAGAAACAGCGTGATAGACTGCTGGAAGAGGCCGATATGGCTCGTCTAAGCCGCGAACTTGCCACCATCGACGTCAATGTTCCCATGAAGCTGGAATGGCGCGATATGCAAGCGGATAGCGATTTCGATCGGGAAACATTATTAATTAAACTTAAAGAACTTGAGTTATATAAGTTTGTAAGAGATCTCGGACTTGAAGAAGAAGCGGAGAGTGAGAGAAAGGGAGAGGCGGAGACGCGGAGTAAGGGAGATGGGGAGAAAGAGAGATGGGGAGAAGAGGAGAAGAATCAGGAATATGTTTGTTGTGATACCGTTGAGAAGGTTAAAGATCTTGCCGTTAAGCTCCAAAAGCAGGATGTGTTTGCTTTTGATACCGAAACTGACGGGATCGATCCCGTTACGGCTCCCTTGGTAGGGCTGTCTTTTGCCTTTAAACCCTGGGAAGCTTACTATATCCCTTATACACAGGAACATCTTGAAATATTGAAAGCCGTGCTCGCTGATGAAAATATAAAAAAGGTCGGTCAGCACATCAAATTTGATATGATCGTCTTGCAACAGCACGGTGCTATCGTTGCAGGAAAGTTATTTGATACCATGTTGGCAGCCTATTTGCTTAATCCGGATAATAATACCTATAAACTTGATCTTTTGTCGGATCGCTATCTTCATTATCATATGCAGCCGATCACTGAATTGATCGGTCAGAAAAAAAGCCAGCAGATCCCTATGTCCGAAGTCGATCTCGATAAGATCACCTTTTACGCGGCTGAAGATGCGGATATTACTTTTCAGCTTTACGGCGTATTTACTAAGAAACTTGAAGAAGCCTCGCTAAGTGATGTATTTAATAATATTGAAATGCCCTTAGTGCCTGTTTTACTGGATATGGAAATAGATGGCGTGTATTTGGATACGAAATTCTTAAAAATCATGAGTGGTGATATCGGACAAAAAATGACACGTGCCATGGAAGATATATATGACCTTGCAGGTGGTGTTTTTAATATCAATAGTCCCAAGCAACTTGGACAGATCCTTTTTGAAAAACTGGCTCTTCCCGCCGTTAAAAAAACTAAGACCGGTTATTCGACGGATGTCACGGTATTGGAAAAGCTGAAAAATAAGCATCCTTTACCGGAAAAGATCCTGGAATTCAGGATGCTGACAAAATTACGCTCAACCTATGTGGATGCGATGCCGGCTTTGATCAATCCTAAAACACATCGGGTGCACGGGTCATTTAATCAAACTGTTGCCGCGACGGGTCGATTGTCGTCTTCAAATCCGAATTTCCAGAATATACCCATCCGGACCGAAATGGGACGCGAGATCCGTAAAGCATTTTGTACTCAGGAAAAAGACCATTTTATTTTGGCGGCGGATTATTCTCAGGTGGAATTGCGTATTATGGCGCATTTATCCGAGGATCCTAATCTGGTTGCCGCATTTAAAGAAGATGCTGACATTCATACTCACACTGCCGCGACGGTTTTCAATATAAAACAGGAAGATGTCACATCCGATATGCGCCGTACCGCCAAGGTTATAAATTTTGGAATTATGTACGGCGCAGGTGCACATCGCATTTCACAGGAATTGAATATACCTCACGGTGAAGCAGGTGCGATCATTAAAGCTTATTTCGAGCGTTATACAGGCGTAAAGGAATATATAGACCAAACCATCGCGGAATGCAAGGAACGTGGTTATGTGGAAACAAGCTACGGTCGAAAACGTCCGATCCTTGATATTAATAGCGAAAATGGCAATTTACAGCAAGCTGCAAAACGTGCCGCCATCAATATGCCCGTACAGGGAACAGCGGCTGATATCATCAAGATTGCTATGATCCGGATGCGCGATTGGATGAAAAAAGAGAAGCTAAAATCGAAAATGATCCTGCAAGTCCATGATGAACTGGTTTTTGAAGTCCATCCCGATGAACTTGAATTACTCAAAAAACAGGTTCCTGCCATTATGGAATCAGCCGCCGAGCTTATCGTACCTCTTAAGGTGGATGTTGGCGTGGGGAAGAATTGGTTTGAAGCGCACTAAATACGTAAAACGTGAAACGTAAGAAGTAAGACGTTGAAATGTGAAAATTGTATAGATATTGTGATATCACATCAATAGCCTTGGGTTTTAACCCAAGGTTACTGAGAGTGAATAGTGAACAGAAAAAAAAGAATTTCGTCATCCTGAACTTGGTTCAGGATCTCTCTGTGAATGCGATTCTCAAAAATATTAACGAATACAATAATTATTATTTCAGATCAATCTTTCGTGAATCTTAATGCTCGCGGAGGTCTCCCTACGGGACCCCTTCGGGGCTGATCCGTCAGCTGACGGACAGGATGACCCGCGAGTGTGGCATACCAATATCCATCATTCAACATCCTCTTCTTCGCTAAAGCTTCGAAGAGCAGGCATCATCCATTCTCCACATCGTACCTTCACATCCTCTTACACTCGCACCATCGTCTTTATAATCCTTTGCATTAAAAAGATTTATCCATAAATTTACTGCTGATATGAAAATCATAGAGGTATTATAAAACATGTCTCAAATAAAAACAGATTATCTTGTTATCGGATCGGGGGTCGCCGGCCTCACCTTTGCATTGAAAGTGGCCGAATTCGGTGAGGTAAGTCTCATTACCAAATCCTCATTGGATAATTCAAATACAGTTTTAGCTCAGGGCGGTATTGCTGCCGTGATTACAGATGACGACGATACTGAAAATCACGCAAAAGATACTCATATAGCGGGAGCCGGTCTTTGTCACAAGGATGCTGTTGACGTCCTGGTTAAAGAGGCTTCACGGCGAATAGAAGAATTGATCGATCTGGGTCTTAAATTTGACGCCAAAGAAGATGGAAGTTTCGATCTGGCCCGTGAAGGTGGCCACAGTCATCATCGTATCCTGCATGTTGCGGATGAAACGGGCAGAAAGGTCCAGGAAACCCTGATAAAACGAGTTAAAAGCCATCCGAATATCCATATTTACGAACATCATATGGCCGTTGAATTGATCACGGACCATCATGTGCTTTCCAATTTACAATCCGCATTTAATATTTGTTTTGGAGCCTACATTCTCAATGAGAAAAATGGAGAGGTCAATATCTTTCATGCCGATTACACCCTCCTCGCTACCGGTGGTGCGTCTCGTGTGTATCTGCATACGACCAATCCACAGATAGCAACAGGTGACGGTATTGCCATGGCTTATCGTGCCGGCGTGCGAATAGCCGATATGGAATTTATACAATTTCATCCAACTTCACTTTATGAACCGGGTGCTGAACCTTTCTTGATCTCTGAGGCTTGCCGCGGATTCGGCGGAATTCTTCGCAACAGTGCCGGTGAGCGCTTTATGGAAAATTATGATGAACGCCTGGAATTGGCGCCAAGGGATATTGTGGCCCGGGCGATCGATGCCGAATGTAAATCACGTGGCGAATCTTGTGCTTATCTTGATATGACGCATTTACCTGCAAAAAAGGTATTGGCGCATTTCCCGAATATTACATTGCATTGTAAAGAACGATTAAAAATTGATATTACCAATGAATGGATCCCGGTTGTCCCGGCCGCCCATTATGTCTGTGGCGGTGTGATGACCAATCTCAATGGACAAACTTCCATGCACAATTTATTTGCGGCGGGGGAAACGGCTCATACCGGTGTTCACGGTGCCAATCGTTTAGCGAGTAACAGTTTGCTTGAAGGACTGGTCTTTGCTCACCGTGCAGCAAAACGGGTCATCGAAAAGAAACGCAATACGCTCAATAATGTATCCATTCCCGAATGGGATGATACGGATGTGACCAACGAACAGGAATGGGGGCTGATCCGTAATAACCGCAGTGAATTGCAGACCATTATGTGGGATTATGTTGGAATTGTACGCTCTACGGTACAATTAAATCGTGCGATCACGCGTATGACCACACTTTATGAAGAGATCGAAGAATATTATAGGCGTACGCGCGTCAGTTTGGAACTATTGGAACTAAGAAATCTATCAGCGGTAGCCTATTTGATCGTCCGTTCTGCTCTTAGACGCAACGAAAGTCGGGGCTTGCACTTTATGACCGATTTTCCCGACAAGGACGATAAGTATTTAAAAGACACCATTATTTAAGGAGTGTTCATGAAAAAGATCATTTGGCTGCTTTTCATTGTAAGCCTTATCATATTTTCTGCCTGTGCGCAAGTTCAACCTTTACAAAACACCGGTGAAGGAGTGACAGCCGGATATAATGAGTTACCCACTCAGGCGCAAATTGTAGTGGGTCTCAATAATTTTTCGTTTGATCTGTACCGCACCTTAACTGCCGGTTCATTTCCAAATATATTTTATTCACCCTTAAGTATTTCTTCAGCTCTGGCCATGACCTATGCCGGTGCAAAAGGTGAAACTGCCGATCAAATGCAGTCGACACTTCATTACGGTCCGCAAGTTGATCTGTTTCATTCTCAATATGGAGCTATGATCGATTCATTGAGTTCGAAAAAGGATCAGAATTTTAGAATGAACATTGCAAATGCCATTTGGGTCCAGGATCAATTCAAACTAAGGAACTCTTTCGTTGAAACCGTAAAAAAAGATTACAATAGTGAAGTTCGAAGTATGGATTTTGTCAAGCGTCCTGAAGCGTCGCGTGATACGATCAATTACTGGGTCGAGAAAAAAACAACCGGGCGTATACAGGATTTGATCCCAGCCGGTATGATCGATAATATGACACGACTGATCCTGACCAATGCAGTTTATTTTAATGCCGAATGGGCGAATAAATTCAATAAGGAATTGACAAATAACGATAAATTTTATTGTTTGGACGGAAAGATCAAAGAAACCGAAATGATGTATCAACGTCATCATCATCCCATTTCACAAACAAACGATTATACTATACTTGAGATCCCTTACGCAGGATATGAATACAGTATGCTGATCATATTACCTAAAAACAATGATGGTTTAATTGAACTTAGTAAAAATTTGACTTCAAACGATATACTTGCACATGATAAAAGCAAAAAACGTGAAGATGTATTGGTTTATTTCCCCAAATTTCGCATGGAAACGGATTATGAACTTAACAAGTCTCTATCTGCAATGGGAATGCCCCTGGCTTTTAGTGGTGATGCTGATTTCAGTAATATGACGGGTGGAAAAGACCTCATGATCTCTTCAGTTATTCATAAAGCCTTTATAGATGTGGATGAAGATAAAACCGAAGCTGCTGCGGCAACAGCAGTCACAATGAAACTTACCTCAATGGCACCAAGTCCAAAAGCACCTCTTGAATTTCGGGCAGATCATCCTTTTATGTTCATCATTCGCTCTAATAATGATAAAGCTATTTTTTTTATGGGGCAACTTACAAACCCGGAAAGTAAATGAGATATATCATAGCCGCAATTCGCACTTTAATCTTTTTCATTTTTACACTGATCATGGTGATCGTTGAAAATATATCTTACTATGTCCTGAGTATTTTTGGCAAACAATTCTCTGTGCGGATCAATCACAAACTGACCATGGTGATTGGGTGGATGCTGCGTTTTGTATTGGGGATAAAGGTTAAAGTATACAATAAAGAGAAAATGCCTCAAAAAGGTGGTTTTTTAATGGTAAGCAATCATATGGGCTATGTCGAATTGGCTGCTCTCTTAAAGGTTGCACCGATCGCTTTTGTTGCAAAGGAAGATGTCGGAAAATGGCCGGTTTTGGGTGCGGTAGCAAAAGCCAGCGGTTCGGTATTTGTCAACCGTGATAAGGGCGGCATGTCCGAGACCTATATCAATAAAACAGCCGAAGTTCTCAAGAACAGGATCAACGTATGGTTCTCACCCGAAAAGACGACAACAGATGGAACTTGGTTAAGACCCTTTTCATCTGCTCTTTTTGTTGCGGCAAATAAAACTAAACATCCGGTCGTACCGGCTGTCTATGTCTTGAAAAGTATCAATGGAAAACCCATTAAAAAAGAACAACGCTGCCAGGTATCCTGGGCCCTAACTGATGAAGGTGGCAATACACCTTTCTTTAAGCACTTTACTCATTTTATGAGCTTTGGTCGAGTAGATCTTGAGATGTACATTATGGATCCTATTATTCCGAACTACGATGATACAAATATCGAAGAACGACGCAAATTTTCCGATAATCTTCGTGAACTGATGGCAGATGAGCTTGAAAAGCATGAGCCGGCCTTTGATAGAAATAGAAAATATTTGAATAGCGATGACGAAAAGAAGATGAAAGATAACAAGTATATTTATAATTAATAAATGTCCGTTTGAATTTACTATCTAAATACTGCAAAATGCATGTCTTTTAAAAGAATATTGCATCAATACTCACTATAAACCCATACACCAATATCGTTCTGATTGTCCGTTTTAGGATGTAACCTTCTATATTACCCCAAGTTTGTCGAGGGGTAGGCCAGTGATAGCCCGGCATGAAATGCCGGGATTAAGAATTGTTGATAAAAACAACCCTAAGCGCAGTCGAAGGGTTGATCTCCTTGAATAAGCAACATTCGAATCCTAAACATGGAGTAAAGAGCTAAACGTCGATTGTTCTAATGCTCAATTGTTCGATGTTTATATTTTAAGAAAAGTTCAACCCCTCCATACTTCGCTACCAACTCCGCCAAGGCTACGCTGGTCAAGAAAGCTTCGAATGGCAGGCCATAAAGTCGGGGTTGGAATTTTGGGGAGATCGTTAACCCGGGGTTTTACCCCGGGCTAATGAGCGTAAACCCCTCGACAAGCTCAGGGTTATATTTGAATAATCACGTGTAAATTGTTTTTGGAATGCTAATTTATTAATGACCCCGACGTATAGAGGGATGATTCAACAATAGCCCGGCATGAAATGCCGGGAATATGAATCCAAACACAAACAACCCCAAGTTTGTCGAGGGGTAGGTCAGTGATAGCCCGGCATGAAATGCCGGGAATATAAATCCAAACACAAACAACCCCGAGCCTGTCGAGGGGTAGGTCAGTGATAGCCCGGCATGAAATGCCGGGAATATAAATCCAAACACAAACAACCCCGAGCCTGTCGAGGGGTAGACCAGTGATAGCCCGGCATGAAATGCCGGGAATATAAATCCAAACACAAACAACCCCGAGCTTGTCGAGGGGTAGGTCAGTGATAGCCCGGCATGAAATGCCGGGAATATAAATCCAAACACAAACAACCCCGAGCTTGTCGAGGGGTAGACTAGCAATAGCCCGGCATGAAATGCCGGGATTTAAGATATAAAACAATTCCAACCCTGAGCGAAGTCGAAGGGTTGATCTCCTTGAATATTGAACATTCGAATAATGAATATGGATATTTGAAGTAAATCGATTGTTCGCCTGTTCTTCGTAGCCCCGATCTTACGGGGCAAAGTAGGGAATGCTCTTAATTCGATATTCAAGGAGACCACAGAGTGGTCAAATATGGTAGAAATTATGCTCCATTAATAAAAGAACCGCAGCGCGGTTCAATATATTCTAGAATTCAAATCAAAGATTTGCTATCAGAAATCATAATTAAAAAGCTCAATATCTTTTTTATACGCTTCGGCAACAATAGCTTTGGTTTCTTCAGTATAATAGTCATGGTAATGCTTATGCAATGAACCGTTAGTATGAGCCAAGGGTTTAAAGGGAATTCCGCTTGCTTTTGAAATACGGTCCAGATCTTCCTGTATGCTTTCAAAATGTCCGATATAGTCAGTCAGTAGATTTCCTTCATCATCGCAAATCCAGACGAACTGTGGTTTTAGATGGAGTTGTTCAAGTGCCGAGCCTTCTGCAATGCCGTCTTTAACAAAGTGTTCAAAACTACCCCGATACTTTTTAAGGTACTTTCTGCTGTCCGCTCTATCGCTGGAATTACGCCCACCTTCGTTTAAATAAAAAAACGCAGAGACCAGGCGGTCCCAGGGATTACGGACAAAAGAAAAAACATATGGCTTCTGAATATAATAAGGCAGTGTATCTTTTAAATAGCGATGAAAGGGATTTTGGATAAAATGTCCTTTTATTCTTACTTTTGGATGCCGAATAGCTTTGTATAATGATATTCCCGCTGTTTTCGGGATGTGCATGAAGAGAACTTTTTTACTCATAAAGGAAATACCGTATTGAAATTTTAAGTATCAAGGTCTAGAAAGTAGCAATGATGGTAATGTTTTCGACTTTGATAAAATAAGTGCTATCGACTGTTATTTGAGTAACTTCAGCGATAACCGAAACGCTTTTGTTAATTCCCCATTCGGGACCTTCTCTTGAAACGCGTGACAGTTTATAGTCATATAAAGTATCTCGCTGATCGGTATAATCAGTGATCCAGATCGAATCGTTTAATATTACGTATTGCTTGGTCAGATCTAAATATGAAGGCATTGAGAGAGAATCAAGAGCGACCAGATGATTAACGGACGTTAAACTGTGATCATCATTATCACCGCGCATAAAATCTCGCCACATAAACGCCTCAAGGATATAGTCTCTATCGGCAATGGTTACGGTATCTGAGGCATTATTCAGAAGATCATATGCCAGTTGAGCATCCACGGTGATATCTACATCCGGCTCATCATTGTCCATGCATCCGAAGAAGGTTAATAAAACAAATATGAATAAAAAATAATAACGCATTTCTACAACTCCCGAATTAAAAATATCTTATGACCAAATAAAAATATGCGATCGCGATCGTGATAAGAAATACAGGAATACTATATTTTAGAAATCCAAGAAAGCTGATCTTATGTCCCGCTTTCTGAGCCATACTCACGACAATAATATTTGCCGAAGCACCAATAAGTGTTCCATTACCGCCCAAACAGGAGCCAAGTGACAATGCCCACCAAACGGGTGTAATATCTTGTGAGCCCAATTGTGTTCCCATATCCTGGATCAAAGGGATCATAGTCGCGACAAAAGGAATATTATCTACGATAGCCGAGAAAACGCTGCTAAACCAGATCATGACCTTTACGGTTTTAGAGAGATCTCCTTGGGTAAAGGCCAACATTTTATTACTTAAAAGTCCAATAACACCTGTTTCAACCAATCCACCTACCATGATGAATAAGCCAATGAAAAAGAAAATACTGCTCCATTCGACTTTTTTAAAGATCTCGTCGGGATTCAGGCCACCCATGATGATCAATAGAGAAGCACCCGTAAGAGCGATCGTCGCCGCTTCCAGATCAACAAATCCATGAATGACAAATCCGATAATGACAGCGCCCATTACAAAAAGTGATTTCTTTAATAATTTTGGATTCTTAATCAGTTTTTTATCATCAAAAGCCATAATTCTGGCTTGATCTTGATTGGAGACTTTCATTTTTTTTCTGAATATAAAAAATAAGAGTAGGGCTATGATGGGCAATTCAATAAGGACTAATGGAGCAACATTGATGATGAAATCCAAAAATGTCAAACCGGCTGCACTTCCGATCATAATATTAGGGGGATCACCGATCAATGTAGCCGTACCACCAATGTTCGAAGCGAATATTTGAGCTAAGAGAAAGGGGATGGGTGTGATCCGCAACTCTCTTGCCAGCAAGATCGACAAGGGAGCGATCAATAATACCGTCGTGATGTTATCAAGGATAGCTGAAAAAATGGCCGTCAAAAAAAATAGAACGAGCAAAATAGCGAAGGGTTCACCTTTTACCATTTTGGCCAATTTAATAGCGATATATTCGAAGATCCCGGTTTGCTCGACGACCTTAACCAGCACCATCATACTGACCAATAGGAAGATCACGTTAAAATCTATATGGTGAAAGGCCTGATCTTGACTTAAAACATGTAAGATCAACATGAGAGAAGCACCAAAAAGCGCTACCAGTGTTTTATTGATCTTATCTGTAGCAATAAAGACATATGCGATTATAAAAATTATACCGGCTAGGTACATGCTTAAGCCCTTAGTATATTGTTTAAAAATGAACGTGTGCTAAGAACAGAAACGACTTTATTCTCATCATCTACAACCGTGATATGGTGCCAGTTATTCTTTGAAAGGATGTATCCGATCTCTACCGCACTCTCATTTTGATTAATGGTCTTTTTATCGGCTTTTTTGTAATGATCGGCAACCGTTCGTTTTTTTGTTTCTTCCTCAAATTCCTCAAAAGCTCTCAGATTTTTAAGAAATGAGATATCCGAAATTAAATTCATGTATTCGGGATAAACGATTTTAATCACATCAAGAACATCGATCTTACCCAGATAGTGGTTTTCATCATCTGTGACAGGAAGGAAAATAATGTTGTGTTTTTTCATCAAGTCGGCAACGGTCTCAATAGTGTCATTCATTTTAACTGTATATACTTCATCTGGAATAATATCTTTGATCTGAATAACATTGTCGAGTTCAAGGTCGCATTCGTGAATATAATTTTTAAATTCTGAACCGTTGCTACACTTTCTGATATTCTCTGCATGTTCCGATGATATCTTTGCAAAGGAAGCCAAGGTCCTAAGATATCTGTTTGAGCCGGAATTTGAAGTCAAAATGCAATAGAATATATCCGCATAGGCTTTGGAGATCAAAATAGGTTTTGTTGTTTTAATGATCACAATGATAATATCATCGAAATTTTCAATTCTACCATGAGGGATCACTGATTTATCCGGGAAAACCATATAGCCAAGTTCATCCCTCTTAAGGAAAGCATCCATAACGTCATTTTTCTCGATTTGGTATTTAGATGAGATCATTGTGGATACTATATTATAGAGCTCTTGAATATCCTTAATATCTTCTTCCCATAAGATCATATCTTTGTGTAAGAGATGTGATAATTTCATTTATAAACTCCCTTTAAATGAGATTACGTGATAGAATAATATATAAAGGTTAATAGTAAAAAAAAGGGCTTAATTGCTTTCTTTTAAATTATTTTTGATAACATAAAAAGTGTGAATAACATGAGACGCTATAAACAAGATTGACAAAAGGTTGAATATCCATGATACATGATCAACAGCGATAAAGGAAGTGTTTCCGATAAGCCCGATACCGAACAGCCAAATAATAGGTGTAAAGGAAGAGGCCAGCAATCCGATATAACTATTGCTCCACCTATTGGGTCTATTGGTAATCAGCGGTATCCAAGATATAAAATACAGTATCACGCCAAGTACATAAAGTAACAGACCGGATTTTTGCAGGGGTGTTGTTATCTCAAGTTTCATAAAAAGAGTCATGATGAAGACGATGATGCGAAAAAGATTTTCAGCAATGTTGAATATTTTTGATCTTGTAGGTTGTGGTTCTGATTCTAAAAGAACTTTAGGCAGTTTGCGCAAAAAAAATCAGATTCCAGATCAAAATGGGGATTAATAGGATGAAACAATTCTGAAGGTAGTGCCACATAGTGTTTATTAGTTATAGGATATTTTGGATATCTTTACTGATCTCATCAACCGACAAATGAATATCTTGCATTAGCTCTTCACGTTCGCCATGGGTTACAAATGCATCGGGAAGGCTGAAAGAATGTATTTTAGGTGAATATTCATTGTCTTGGAAATGTTGTAAAACGGTATCACGCAATCCGCCGCGCGGGCATGCTTCTTCAATCGTGATCAGCAGCTTGTGATCTTTGGCAAGAGAATCCAACATTTTTTTATCATAGGGTTTAAGAAAACGGGCATTGACGAGCGTAGGGGAGATATCTTTTTTCTTTAGAAGGTTGCAGACTTGTATAGCCGGATCAACCATGGCTCCAAAAGCCAAAATGGCAATTTTTTTCCCTGATTCAAGTATTTCCCAGGATCCCAGTTTGGGTAGATCGATCTTGGCATTCATATCAAAATGTTCCGTATTGGCACGGGGATAGCGAATGAATATGGCTTTATCTTTTATTGTATAAGCAAATTGTATCAGATTCCTGAGCTCATTACCGTCTTTGGGGGCACAAACAATGGCATTCGGGAGCATGCTGAGGAAAGCAAGATCAAAAACACCGTGATGCGTTGCACCGTCTTTGCCGACAAGACCGGCTCTATCCAGACAAAAGATCACGGGTAAGCTCTGCAAAACGACATCATGGATCACAGAATCCACAGCACGTTGCATGAAACTTGAGTAAATTGCCACGACCGGTCGAAGACCGCCAATTGCCAATCCTGAGGCAAAGGTGACGGCGTGGGCTTCGGCTATTCCCACATCAAAAAAACGTGTCGGAAATGACTTGGCAAATTCATCCAGGCCCGTTCCATCTGTCATGGCCGCAGTAATAGCTACAACATCTTTGTTTTTTTCGGCCAGCTCTATCATACTTTTACCAAATACATGCGTGTAAGAAACTTTTGAACCCTTGGTTTTTTTAGTATGACCGTTGCCATTTCCCGAAATACCATGATATTTACTGGGATTATCTTCAGCTACTTTAAGGCCTTTACCTTTTTTGGTAATGACATGAAGAAGTATAGGTTCTTGTCTATCTTTAACTCTTTTTAATGCATGAACAAGATCAGGAATACTGTGTCCGTTTATGGGACCGATATAACGCAATCCCAATTCATCGAACATAACATTTCTTTCGAAAAGTGTTTTCAAGGTTTCTTTGAATCTACGAAGAAATGATCGCAAGAGTCTGCGATTTTCGGTCTTTGCCCAAAGATCATCCTTTATCTTATTATAAAAAGGTGTGGTAACAATTCGATTTAGATATTTTGGGATACTACCGACATTTTTGGAAATTGACATTTCATTATCATTAAGTATGACCAACAAGGGCTTTTTGAGTGTCCCTACATTGTTCATGCCCTCCCAGGCAAGTCCGCCGGTCAATGCCCCGTCGCCGATGACCGTAACGACCCTATTATTAAGTTCCAATAACGATTCCGCCACACTGACTCCAAGAGCAGCTGAAATTGATGTGGAGGCATGTCCGACACCAACGGTATCATATTTGCTTTCACTCCGTTTTGGAAAACCGCTTATCCCGCCATATTTACGGATAGTTTTAAGTTCTTCTCGCCGACCGGTTAAGACCTTATAAGGGTAAGCCTGGTGGCCCACATCCCAAATGATCTTGTCTGCCGGAAGGTCGTAAACATAAAGAAGTGCAATGGTGAGTTCAACAGTACCCAGGGAGGGAGCCAGATGTCCGCCGGTTTCTGACACAACATCAATAATATATTGACGCAGTTCATCGGCCAGATTAAGTAGCTCTTGAGTGTTTAAATGTTTAATATCCGAGGGGGCATTGATTTTTTCTAAAAGTGATTTTTGAGTGGTATTCTGCATAAGTCAATATAATAATAAACTTCCACTTAAAAACAAAATTTAATCGCTTATTTAAAAGGGAAAAAAACGAAAAATATATAAAATTTTGTTTGAAAATGAGCACTTAGACATTAATTTCATCCTTGTAAAAATTAATTATATTATTGGCTGTAACAAGTTAATGACAAAACGAAGTGAGGCGCGTATGCGAAAACGAGAAAGCGCTATACAAGCTGCTGTTGAAAAGCACGGTAAAGAGCGCAAGAATTTGCTTCCCGTACTGCAAGATGTGAAGCAAGTAAAGAACTATTTATCACGAAGCGATATCTCAGAGATCGCTGCAGAAATGAATTTGTCCTCCGCACATGTCTACGGAGTAGCATCTTTTTATCATTTTATTGATTTAGAGGAGCGGGGTCAAAATATTATTTGGGTATGTAAAACAATTAGTTGTTCCATGAAAGGTTCAAATGATATTGTAATGACTTTGAAGGAACGCTTAAAAGTCAAATTGGGTGAAACAACAAGTGATGGTAAATTTTCTTTATTGGAGACAAACTGTATTGGATGGTGCCATAAAGGTCCTGCAATGCTGATCAATGATGAACCATATACGGATTTAACACCTGAAAAAGTCATTCAGATAATTGATGACTACTATAAAAGTAATTAATAAAAAAAAGGTTAAACAGAATGGCTAAGAAAAAAGTAAAAAGAGTTGACCTTATTTTTAAGGGTTGTGATTGCAATAAAGTATTAACAGATGCCCTCAAAATGCCAAAAGAAGAAATCATTCAAATGTTGCTTGATTCAGAATTAAAAGGTCGCGGTGGCGCCGGTTTTCCCACCGGATCAAAATGGAAAATGGCTGCAGCAGAAAAAGGCAATCGAAAATATATTATTTGTAATGCCGACGAAGGTGAACCCGGTACCTTTAAAGATCGTGAAATTCTTGATCAGATCCCTTTAAAGGTTTTAGGTGGCATGGCGTTAGGTGCTTATGTTACCGGAGCACGGGAAGGATTTATTTATCTCCGGCATGAATATCGTTTTTTAATACCTAAACTGAAAAAAGCACTGGAAACATTCCATCAATGGATGGAAGATTTTGAGCTAGATTTTACTGTTAAGCTATTTATCGGTGGTGGTGCATATATTTGCGGTGAAGAAACTGCTCTTATTGAATCTATGGAAGGAAAACGCGGTGAACCACGTAATAAACCACCCTATCCGACCCATGACGGCTATTTAGGTAAACCTACTGTTGTAAATAATGTTGAAACACTCGTTTATTCTATGATGGTTATGTATATAGGTGCCGATGAATTTAAAACAATGGGAGTCAAAGGATCAAGTGGATCAAAATTATTTTCCATATCCGGAGATACACCGAAAGCAGGAATTCATGAATTGGAACTTGGAATGTCAATAGATGATTTTGTTAAAGAATTCGGTGATGGTAATACAAAATCTGTCCAGGTTGGCGGTGCATCCGGTTTTTGTGTCCCCCGTAATCGTTTCAAAGAGGTTCATGTTGGTTACGAAGATGGATTAAAGGGATACTCAATTCCAACCGGTGGTTCGATGATGCTTTTTAATAGCTCGCGTTCAATGTATAACGTACTTCATAATTATTTGGTCTTCTTTGAAGAAGAATCCTGTGGACAATGTACACCCTGTCGTGTTGGCTGTCAGCAACTATTAAAAGGGGTTGAAGCAGTCAAATATGGAGAAAAAAGCCACAAATATCTGGACGATCTCTTGCACCTTGCAAAAACGATGAAACTAACTGCAAAATGCGGATTGGGTCAGTCAGTTGCAAACTCATTCTCTTCAATTGTAGAGAATTTCAGAGAAGAAATGATTTATTAATACGAGGTAAAACATGTCAAAAAAGATGATTAATTTAGTCATAGATGGAAAAAAAATAACTATTCCTGAAGGGACATTGCTCTTGGAAGCGGCTAGATCAGAAAATGTAAAGATCCCGACGCTGTGTTACCATGAAGACCTTTGTGTTGCAGGTAATTGTCGCGTATGTGTTGTTGAAGTCGAAGGATGGCGTACGCTTCCTGCAGCATGTGCAACGCCCGTTATGGAAGGAATGGTTGTTTATACAAACTCACCATTGGTTCGCCGCGCTCGTCGTGATGTCTTGGCAATGTTGATATCCGAGCATTCTACGCAATGTACAACGTGTTATCGTAGTACAAATTGTGAATTACAAGATCTTGCAGCTGAATACAATATCGATAATGAAATTTATATTAATTTGATCAAAGATAAGGTATTTACTATTGATCGTTCATCATGGTCAATTGAAAAAGATGAAAGTAAATGTATTCGTTGTCAACGCTGTGTCCGTACCTGTGCAGAACTACAAAAAGTGAATGCACTCGATGTTATTCATAAAGGTGCGCAAATGAGAGTTACCACATTCTTTGATACAGAGATGAGTGATGTTGTTTGTACTAACTGCGGTCAGTGTATTAATCACTGTCCCACAGGCGCTTTAACGGAACGTCGCTATATTGATGGTATTTGGGATGCTATTGGAGATCCGAGTAAACATGTTATTGTTCAGACAGCTCCGGCAGTTCGTGTTGCACTGGGCGAAATGCTGGGATATGAACCGGGAGCTCGTGTAACAGGTCAAATGGTAACAGCTCTTAAACGTATGGGCTTTAATTCGGTCTTGGATACCGATTTTAGCGCAGATTTAACTATTGTAGAAGAAAGTTATGAACTTCTACAACGTTTAAAGCGTAAATTAGTTAATAATGAAAATATCGCTCTTCCCTTAATGACATCTTGTTCTCCTGCATGGATCAAGTTTATTGAACATATGTATCCGGATTATTTAGACCATTTATCCAGCTGCAAATCGCCACAGCAGATGTTTGGCGCCGTTGCTAAAACATATTATGCTCAAAAAAGAAAATTAGACCCAAAAGATATTGTAAATGTGTCTATTATGCCCTGCTCCGCAAAGAAATTCGAAGCCAATCGTATGGAAATGAAAGATAGTGGCTATCCGGATATCGATCTGGTATGTACAACGCGTGAATTAGGACATATGATCCGTCAGTCGGGTATTAATTTTAAAGAATTACCTGACTCGGAATATGATAATTTTATGGGTGAGTCTTCCGGAGCCGCAGTCATCTTTGGGGTAACCGGAGGTGTAATGGAAGCAGCTCTGCGTACCGCTTATGAAATTGTAACAGGTCGTGAAGTCCCATTCGAGGGCTTGAATATTACACCTGTACGAGGTATGGAAGGTATTCGTGAAGCAAAGATAAAACTGGAAAATGTGCTTCCGGACTGGAGTTTCCTCGAAGGTGTTGAACTTGCAGTTGCAGTTGCGCATGGACTTACGAATGCTGCGCAGATCATGGATGATATTGTTATTGGTGAATCACCGTATCATTTCGTAGAAATAATGGGATGCCCGAGTGGATGTATAGGAGGTGGTGGACAACCGATTCCTACCAATGACGAGATTCGCAGAAAACGCGCAGAAGCCATTTATACGGAAGATGAAAAAAAGAAAATCCGGAAATCACATGAAAATCCGGAAGTCATTAAACTGTATGAGGAATTCCTTGGAGCTCCTTTGGGTGAATTATCACATAAATTACTTCATACGAAATATACACGCCGTGAACGTGTATAATTCTTGATAAATTACAGTAGGGGCTCGACATGTCGAGCCCTTTTTTATTTTGACAGGATTTTTTCTGACAGGATAACAGGATTACCAAGATTTTAAATATTCCGGTAGAATCACAAGATCTATGGATATGTTTTTGATAATATAATTCCCGGTCTTTTTTATGATCGATTTAAAAAACCCGGTTTAATCCGGTATATCTAAATTACTCAATCTCAATCTAAATCTTAATCTTAATCTTAACCTTAACCTTAACCTTAACCTTGATCTTGACCTAAGTTATCAACGCCATCACCACATCCCCCACATTCGTTCCCGAATATCCTGTAATTAACAGAGATCCGCATTGCTTGTGAAAATGAAAGGAATCATGATTTTCAAGGTGTTTTGGAATGGAAAGCGCAAGGGATCGTGCGGTTTTGTATGTATCGGTATCCACAATTGCACCTGCTGCACCTCCAACACCATCTATTCCATCCGATCCGGCAGAGAGAAGGGTCATACCGGGTGTGTCCTGAAGTTCGGATAGGACTGACAAGGCCAATTCCTGCGATCTCCCACCTTTACCCGGGGTCTCATTGAGTGTTACCGTCGTTTCACCGCCAAAGATCATACATGTGGGTTTTTGGCCGGAATAATACTTTAGCATATCTGCGATCATTTTACCTGCTTGATTTGCTTCACCGAACAAACTTTCCGGGAAACTCAGGGGGCGGATACCTTCGTCAAAACAGATCAATTCTGCGGCTTCGAGTAAATCCATATTACTGCCAACCAAATAATGGGGAATGTTATCTATATTCACGGCTGGACCGTATCCTTTGAAAATATCAATTATATGACTCGGGAGGACATTTTCAAGCTGATATTTTTTGATCAGACTATGAATCTTATCTTGATCTATATTGCTTTTATAGAAGGGTCCCGAACCAATCACAGAAAGCTCGTTACCCGTCACATCCGAAAGAACGAATATATGGCATTTGGCTTTACACCTTTGGGCTAATTTTCCGGCTTTTACCTGAGATAATGCACCACGGAGCACATTTATCTCATTGATGCTCATCCCACATGAAAGTAAAGCCTTTGTGACCTTTTGAACATCCTTCAATGAAATACCGGTTTCAGGAAATTCAAGGAGTGAAGAAGAACCACCGGAAAGGAAGTAGACCAGAGTATCATTTTTTGTCAGGGAATCTATAAGTTCAAGCATGCGTATTCCGGCTGTATGGCTTTTTTTACCCGGAACGGGGTGATTGCCTTGCATGACGGTAAAGAGAGCTCCTGAAGGCTCTGAGGGTGAAATAAAGAGTGATTTATCGGGTTTGCGTGATAAATAGGGCAAAATAGCTTTCCCCATGGAAAGTGAGGCCTTTCCGGAGCCTGCAAATATCAATCTTCCGGGAGTATCAAGATCTATGGGAGTATTTTTATAATAAAGTGTGTGATCAAATACATGTAAGTATTTTTGATACAGAGCATTTGCCTGCACTGCATCAATGATCTTATGATAAGCGTTTATTAGGAATTCTTTTTCTTTAAAAGGCATACCAGCCTCACAAGTAAAAGTAGAACCGTCCCGGTTACAATTATGATGGGACCGGTCGGAAGATTAGTGTAATAGGCAATAAAAAAACCGCCGATAAAAATAACCAATGACACTAAAATGGACATCACGATGATCGTCGGTAATCGTTTGAATAGCGGAAGAGCGATGAGTGGTGGAATGGTCAGAAGAGCCAGTACAAGAATAATACCCACTGAGCGGATCATCAGTACAACGGCGATAGCAACGAACAAGTAAAATAATAAACGGTAAAGCTTGACCTTTATTCCATGCAATGCGGCAAATTCTTTATCAAAGAGATAGACGATCAGTGGTTTATAGAAGAGAAACAGGAAAATGAGCAATATGATATTATAGATGCCAATATTGAAAATATCACCTCGTGTAACCGTCAATATATCTCCAAAAAGATAGGTCAGTAAGTTTGGAGCATATCCCGGAGTGATCGTGATAAAAATAATACCCAGTGACATGCCGAATGCCCAAAGAACACCGATAAGCGCATTGTGTGTTTGTAATTGTTTTTCATTACTCAGCCCAATAAAACTGCCTGAAGCTAATGCAACGGTAAAAGCCCCCAGAATCGGGTTCAACCCGAGGAAATAAAATAATCCCAATCCGCCAAAGGAAGCATGGGCAATACCTCCGATAAGAAAAGTATCACGTTTTATCACGATCAATGAACCGATGATCCCGGCTGTAATACTTAAAAGAAAACCGGCGATCAGAGCATTTTGTACAAATTCATATTGAAGGATATTCATTTGTGATCCTTTAGTACGCGGTGGGGGAGTCCGTGTCCGATCAATTCGATCGGGCAACCATAAACTTTTTCGAGTGAGCCTTCAATATGCTCATCTCGGCCATGATAATATAATGTACGGTTAACACAGGCAATATTTTTAACTTGATCATCAACGGCCGATGTATCGTGCGTAATCATAACGATCGCGATCGTTTCGTTTAAATATTTTAGTATTTGAGAAAGATTTCCACGTGATTCCGAATCAATAAAAGTCGTTGGTTCATCAAGAAAAAGTATTTTAGGGTTTTGGATCAGAGCGCGTGCAAGAAGTGCACGTTGTAATTGGCCGCCTGATATTTCCGAAATTAGAGAATGTGCGATATCATTCAACGAAAAGGCGACTAGCTGTTTTTCAATGAGATCTTTGTTGTCATCATTCCGTCTTTTAAAAGGATGATACTCACCAATGAGTCCGGTTTCAATAAAGTCATAGACGCGTAAGGGCATGTATCTGTCGAAAGTTGTGAATTGGGGGACATACCCAAACTCAGGACGTGAGATATTGTGATAAACGATCTTACCGCTTTGAGGTTTTAATAAACCCAGCATACATTTTAATAGAGTAGTTTTTCCACCGCCGTTTGGACCCATGATCACGAGATAATCACGTTCATATAAAGGCAGTGAGATATCGCTTAATATCTCTTGTTTCCCATCAAATGAGAAGTGAAGATGATCAATTTCCAGCAGCGTCTTTTGGCTCATATATCCTCTATTGACTTAAAGTAAAAAACCCGGCTTGAGTGCCGGGTTTTTTATATTTATCCGGGAATCCGGCAGGGATGAAGCCTGTCCAGGAGACCTATTTTTTTTTCTTTTTTTCTTCTTTTTCTTTGAAACGATGTTCCCATGCAATAAGAATGGGAGCAGCTACGAACATGGAGGAATAAGTACCGACGATCACACCAACCACCATAGCGATCGAGAAACCGAAAAGTACTTGTCCACCAAAGATAGCCAAGATCAATACAACAACGAAAGTAGTCAATGATGTGATGATCGTTCTTGATAGAGATTGATTTACACTAAGGTTAATGACCTCTTTTAAAGGTTTTCCTTTGTGGATCTTGATGTTCTCACGAATACGGTCATAAACCACAATGGTATCATTCAAAGAATAACCCACAATAGTCAAGAATGCCGCCAGTACGGGCAATGAAAATTCCCATTGGAAGAATGAGAAAAATGCCAGAGTGATGAGCACATCATGAATTAAAGCAACCACAGCGCCGATCGCGAACTTGAATTCAAAGCGGACGGTAATATAGATTAAGATCAATAAGAGCGCAATACCTACGGCTTGGTAGGAATTGTTCCGCATTTCGGCACCCATTTTAGGACCAACCTTATCTATTCGAAGAATTGTGTCTTCAGGACAGGTTAAAGCTGATTTTAACAATGAATCAGAATTTTCTGCCTCTGAAGCATTTATTGTGATCATGTATTCATTTTCACCGGAGCTTTTGATCTCAGGATTTCCAAGATCTTTATCGGTAAAAATGGCGCGTAACTCTTCTGCAGAAATGATTTCTTTGAATTGGATCTGCATCTTTGCACCACCGGCGAAATCTACACCGTAATTCAATCCCTGAAAGATCAGGGAAACGATACCTGCAACAATGATCACGATTGAAATGATAAAAGCGATTTTGCCTTTACCGACTATATTATAATTTGGTTTTTTAAAAAATTGTAGCACGGTTGCCTCCTATATACTGAGCTTGTTTAAGGGTTTTTTACCGTGTGTGAACGATGTAAAGATCGTCCTTGAGATAAAGTAACCGGATACAAAGTTAAAAATAATACCCCAGAACAAGGTTATCGCAAATCCACGAATGGGACCTGAACCGTACTGCATTAAAACCAGAGCGACTATCAGGGTTGTCAGGTTTGCATCAAGAATTGTGACAAATGCTCTTGAGTAACCGTTATCCACAGCGGATCGAATCGTTTTACCTTTGAGGAATTCTTCACGAATTCTTTCGAAGATCAAAACATTTGCATCCACCGCCATACCCATGGTCAAAACAAGACCGGCAATACCCGGAAGTGTCAGAGTTGCACGTAGGGAAGCAAGAATGGCAAGAACAAAAATAATATTCAAAACCAAGGTTGCGATAGAAATTGTACCTGCACCGCGGTAATAGAAGATAATGAATAGAGCTACTATGACCAGACCGATTAACATAGAGCGGACACCACGATCAATAGAGTCGGCTCCCAAGGATGCACCAACAGTGCGTTCTTCGATAATGTCAATAGGAGCAGGAAGTGCACCGGCCTTAAGAACGATCTCAATATCCTGTGCTTCTTCTAAGTTTGCAAAACCTTCAACAACAGTTCGACCATTAGGGATCTTATTTTGGATGCGTGGTGCCATTTGGACTTTATTATCCAGAACTATGGCCAAGCGTTTATCTACATTGGCACCTGTCAGACGCGCCCATGTTTTGGTACCTTCAGGGTTCATGCGAACATTAACAATTGCCTGACCCATTTGCTCGCTGGAAACGCTACCAAGTTCGGCTTTAGCTTCTTTGACGGCTTCACCGGTCATACCGGCTTCACGGTTAACAAAGAAGAGCGAGTAATATTTATCTTTCCCACCATCGTTGGTTTGGACCTCCTTAGTACGTCCCGAAAAGAGAATACGCAGATCATTGGGAAGAACCCGTTTAACTTCCGGATCGTTCAAGATCATATTTACTGCATGGCGGTTCTCAACAGGAACACCAATGTCCCAACCAAGATTTCTTAAAAGTGCACTGAATGGTTTGTCGGCAGCAAGATTTTCATCAACCAGAACGGAAGAGTCTGCTGTACTTGCATCACCTTCGGGAATACCGAGAAGCTCACTCACAGATATTTCTTTGTCTGCGCTGGTTGTATTGGATACAACAGCAGTATCTATCTGTGATATGTCTTCAGGATTAATGCGTTTAACAGCGGCATCGATCCTGCTAATAATATCTTGTGTATATTCTGCATCTTTTAAAAGAACAAATTCCAGCAATGCGGTACTGTGAATAATATCTTTTGCACGTTGAGGATCATCAATACCGGCCAATTCAACGATGATACGTTTTTTGCCAACCAATTGGATAATAGGTTCAGCAACACCAAATTCGTCAACACGGTTACGGATGATCTCTTCTACACGAATGACAGCGTGCTCTGTTTCAGTCAGCAGATTACTAATCACTGATTTATTATCAGTTTTGCGTTCTTCTGAAGGGAAGTATCGACTGAGACGTAAACTATCTTCATCTGCTGTTTTCAACATGATATCAAGATAATCCATTTCAGGACTCGCTTTATATTTCGCATTTACTTTGTCCATATAGTCGTAATAAGCTCGTGATTGATGTTGAGCTATATTTTTAACGAAATTTGCAACATTTACTTCAAAAACAAGATGCATACCACCTTGAAGATCAAGACCACGCTTAATGATCTTAGATTCAAGGTCGATCAATTTACCTTCTTCTTTCAGTTCGATTTTTTCTGCGTTAGTCAAACGTTCATATTGCAGTGTCGGTACTAAAGAGTAAACCGCCCAAGCCAACAATACAGCCACGATGATATAACGCCAAATTAGCTTTTTAGACATACGGGATTGAACCTCCATATTCTGTTAAAATATTACCCCTTGCTTTGTGGGGATAATGTAATTCATATAAAGAGCAAAGCTGTCAAATTTAACGGATGAAAGCTTTAAAACAAAGAAAAAAGTATAAAGGACGATAAACATAAAATGTAAGACTTAAAACGTGAATCATGAGGTGTAATTCGTGAGATGATGAAGCATAAAATAATTTGTCTACATGAAATTAATATTAGCTATGTTCATGATCCATCACGCATGATTTGTTATTCACTTTTAGACTTTCCTCATAGGCCTGGCTAAAGTCTGCACAGTCATACTCCTTACCCTTTCTCTGTCAGCCGACGGAAACGGATGACAGATCGGAGTTGGGGCACTACGGAGAATAAATATACTTTTGCCTTTGTACTTGACAATATAGTCTCTTCACAGCCCATAGCTCAAATATCATATTATATTAATCAAAAAAATAAAATAATTTCATCAACCTATAAAAAATATTAGATTATGCGGCTCAGTTAAAAAAGGGAATATATGTCAAAAGAAAAACCAGTAATTATTATTGATGCCATGGGTGGTGATTTTGCTCCGGGTATAACGGTTGACGGTACCTGCCAAATGGCCGCAGAATCAAATGCTCATTTTATTATGGTAGGGGATGAAGCAAAGATCAAGGTCGAACTAGAAAAACATACCTATAATAAAGATCAGATCAGTATTGTTCATACGGATGAAGAGATCACGATGGATGATTCCCCGAGAACCGCGATCCGTGAGAAAAAGAACGCGTCTGTTCTTGTAGCGGCAAGAATGCTGAAAGAAGGTAAAGGTGATGCTATGGTATCCGCCGGCAGTACGGCTGCCGTTATTCTTGCAGCATCTCTTTATATAAAACGTATACCGGGTGTAAAACGCGCTGCGATCGGAACGATTTTTCCAACGTTGAAAGAAGACAGAAAGGCCAATCCTTATTCTGTGATCATGGATGTCGGCGCAAATGTCAGCAACACTCCCGATGACCTTGTTCATTACGCATATATGGGTAAAACCTATCTTGAAGAAGTCTTTGATTTCAATAATCCAAGTATCGCTTTACTGAATATCGGTGCCGAAGAGCATAAGGGTAACGATACGATGAAAGCTGCATATAAAATACTCGAATCACGAGCGGATCTCAATTTCATCGGCAATATCGAAGGCAATGACATCACGAACGGTAAGAGCGATGTGATTGTCTCGGAAGGCATGTTGGGTAACGTTGCCATGAAATCGGTGGAAGGTGTCGCGGAAAGCGTTAAACGTTTGGCAAAGATCGCCATGAAAGGCAAACTGGTTTGGAAACTGGGATTGCTTTTACTTTCCGGCGGTATCAAAAAACTCATGAAAGTAGCTTCATATGAAGAATACGGCGGTGCACCTATCTTCGGTTTTGACAAACTGGTGATAAAAAGTCATGGACGTTGCAATGCCTATGCATATAAAAATGGACTACGAACTGCGCTGAAAGCCGTCGAAATGGATATGATCGGATTTATGCGTGATTCCATATCAAAATTTGAAGCTGAAAAAGAAAACCGTGAACCGTAAACCGTAAGACGTGAGACCAGCCTTCGCCATCAACTTCGCCAAGGCTTCGCTGGTCAGGAAGGCTACGGCCGGCAGGCGTGAGACGTAAATCGTAAAACGTGGCTGATAACCTGTGATCGACCTATCCTGCGTAGCTCCTTGAGCGTAGAAGGATAATTCGGATGCATGATAAGAATTATGTCACTCTCAAATTCAAATAAATTTATGTTGTAAAGACAAGGCATTGCCTTGTCTCTTCAAAATCTAAAATTCTCAATTTCTAAACCCTTTACTGACTATTATACTATATTTTTCTATAAACAAAAACAAATCATCATTAAGTATTTGTTATTCATTTCGCTTTGTTTATTTTCGTCGGAATTAGCCAAAATTCGTAACTCTTAAAATCCTCAAAAAACCGCTAAAATAATGGAAAAAAGCAAAAACTCATGTTTACATTTAACAAAAAATATCATTAAATTAGCACATAATTGAGAGACTCTTGTCACTAAACAAGATGGGATGTGATCCCGGTAGAATGAAAAGCGGGATCGATGTTTTAAGCGGGATCATAAAATAGTGGATCTCGTAAGCTTTGCTTATATTTTAGGAGGAAAAAACAGAATGAGCAAACATGAATTTATTAACACTGTTGCTGCAAGAAACCCCAATCAGCCCGAGTTCTTGCAAGCCGTAGTAGAAGTGGTTGACTCTGTATGGGATGTTTATACTGATAATCCCATTTTTCAAGATGCAAGTATTTTAGAAAGACTGGTTGAACCTGAACGAACGATCATGTTCCGAGTACCATGGGTGGATGATCAAGGTGTCGTTAGAGTAAACCGTGGATTCAGAGTTGAATTCAACTCAGCAATAGGGCCCTATAAAGGCGGATTGCGATTCCATCAGAGTGTTAATCTTTCGATTTTAAAATTTCTTGGTTTTGAACAAATATTTAAAAATGCTTTGACCACATTGCCTATGGGTGGTGGTAAAGGTGGATCTGATTTTAATTTCCGCGGTCGTTCCGATGGCGAGATCATGCGTTTTTGTCAAAGCTTTATGCTCGAACTACAACGTCATATTGGTGCACGGACGGATATTCCTGCCGGTGATATCGGTGTTGGAGCCCGTGAGATCGGTTATTTATATGGACAATATAAACGAATTAAAAATGAATTTACCGGTGTTTTGACCGGCAAAGGTATTACTTGGGGCGGCTCGTTGGTTCGGCCTCAAGCTACCGGTTTTGGTGTTGTTTATTTTGCCAATGAAATGTTGAAGAATGTGGGTAAAAGTTTAGAAGGAAAAAAAGTTGCTATTTCCGGATTCGGCAATGTTGCCTGGGGAGCTGCCACTAAAGTTAATGATCTTGGCGGAAAAGTGGTGACACTTTCCGGTCCTGATGGATATATCTATGATTCTGATGGTATCTGCGATGAAAAGATAAATTATATGCTGATGCTCCGTTCAAGCAATAATGATATTGTTGCACCATATGCTAAAGAATTTCCAAATGCTACGTTCTATCCGGGTAAGCGTCCTTGGGAACAAGCTGTGGATATTGCCCTACCTTGTGCTACTCAGAATGAATTGGATAAAAATGATGCAGAAATGCTTGTAAAGAATGGCTGTATCGGAGTTATTGAAGGTGCAAATATGCCATCAACACCTGAAGCTGTTAAAGTGTTTGAAGATGCAAAAATTCTTTATTCACCGGGTAAAGCTTCCAATGCAGGCGGTGTAGCTACTTCAGGTCTTGAAATGAGTCAGAATTATATGGGTCTTTCATGGACAAGTGAAAAAGTGGACAAAGAATTACATCATATCATGGTTCGTATTCACGAACAATGTGTCGAAAATGGACGCATTAATGATGGTTATGTCGATTATGTCCGCGGTGCAAATGTGGCCGGTTTTCTAAAAGTTGCTCATGCAATGGTTGAGCAAGGTATCGTTTGATCAAATAGATTTCTTGTGATTTTTTTTTCGGAAGAAAAAAACAAGGTGAGATAAACAAAAGTTTTTCTACTTTGTTAGATAGAGATATTATTTTGCACTCATAATAAATTAGGTTGAATTCCCCGTTTTTAACGGGGAAAGGCCTAATTTTTAATTTATTAGTATTAATTTGTGTAAAATAAATTTAAATTTAAGGACAAAAACCAGTTTTTTAAAGAGAGGAGATCACGAAGAAAAGTTTGACGAGACGATAGGAAATAAAAAGGAGAAAACAATGACGAAAAATGAATTCATGAATCATGTTGTTGCTAAGAATCCCAGTCAACTTGAATTTATTCAGGCTGTTAGAGAAGTGGTAGATTCTGTATGGGAGGTCTATGAAGCTAACCCCGTATTTCAGGCTGCTAATATTATGGAACGAATTGTTATTCCCGAAAGGATACTTGTTTTCCGTGTTCCATGGGTAAATGATGTTGGGGAAGTCAAAGTTAATAGAGGATATCGTATTGAATTTAATAATGCGATTGGTCCTTTTAAAGGGGGTCTCCGTTTCCATCCAAGTGTTAATCTTTCAATTCTAAAATTCCTCGGTTTTGAACAGATTTTTAAAAATTCCCTAACAACACTGCCAATGGGTGGTGCAAAGGGTGGTGCTGATTTTGATCCCAAGGGAAAAACAGACAATGAGATCATGCACTTTTGTCAAAGCTTTATGTCTGAATTGTTCCGCCATATCGGTCCTCGTACGGATGTTCCCGCAGGCGATATAGGAGTTGGTGGACGAGAGATCGGTTTCTTATATGGGCAGTTTAAGCGCCTTAAGAACGAACATACCAGTGCTTTGACCGGTAAGGGCGTACAATGGGGTGGAAGTCTAATTAGGCCCGAAGCAACCGGTTACGGTACTGTTTACATGACTGAAGAGATACTGGCGACCCGTGGTGAAACCTTTGAAGGCAAGATTGTTGCAGTTTCCGGATCCGGTAATGTTGCTCAATATGCAACTCAAAAGGTTAATGAATTGGGTGGTAAGGTAGTTACTCTATCGGATTCATCCGGTTATATTTATGACCCTGAAGGTATCAGCGGAGAAAAATGGGATTATATAATGGATCTCAAGAATATTCGACGCGGTAGAATTAAAGAATATGCTAAGGAATTCGGTTGCAAGTATTTTGAAGATAAAAGACCATGGGAAGTACCTTGTGATATTGCCTTACCTTGTGCAACTCAAAATGAGATCAATGGTGATGAAGCAAAAATGCTGATCAAAAATGGATGTCATGTGGTTTCCGAGGGTGCTAATATGCCTTCTACACCAGAGGCAGTAAACGTCTTTAAAAAAGCAAAGATTCTATTTGCACCGGGTAAAGCAGCAAATGCAGGTGGTGTTGCAACCTCAGGACTTGAAATGACCCAGAATTTCATGGGAATGTCATGGAGTCGCGAGGAAGTTAATGGTCACTTAAGGAAAATCATGACCAATGTCCACGAACAATGTGTCGAATATGGTCGTATTGACGATTATTACGTTGATTACGTCAAAGGGGCAAATATCGGTGGATTTATGAAAGTTGCGATCGCAATGGTAGATTTGGGTGTTGTATAAACTAAGCCATTAGACAATGTTTTATAGAAAAAGGCCGGGAAACCGGTCTTTTCTCTTATTTTAAATGGTAAAGATCAAATAAAAATGTATCAGTAGCCTTGGGTTTAAACCCAAGGCTACTGATATAAATGCTTAAATTATTTTTTTGTATAAGAAAAACCGAGATATTTTGATTTGTCAGCTAACGGACAGGAAAGGGATGAAAAAAATACTTTACTTCGTATAAATGATCAATTCTCTGTCATCATTGATCTCAATCACTACACGTGAAAAATCCTTTTCACGGAAAGTAAATCCTGAAATGACAAAACGAGTGTCCTGAGTATTATAAAAGATCATCCTACCGGGTCGTGATAAGAAAATGGATTTAGGCGTATTTTTCATAATGAAATCTTCAAGAGGATTTTGTCCCTTGATCTCATGGCGATAAGAAATGGTTTCTTTGGGAAAGATATTTAATTTTACGGGAAAAGAAATTTCCATTCGATGATATTCTTGCATATCCTCAATGATATCTTTTGCTATTTCTTCTTTTGCTGCTTGGGGCAGGATGGGCTTGAATGATGTTGAGTCTTTTGTTTCACTGGACACATCTAAAGAACTTTGCTGTTGCTCGGTCATTTCAAAAACATCAGACGTAATATCCCAATTACTTGCTAGCCGATTGAGTACAAAGATCACAACAAGGACAGCCAATATGATCAAAGTATAGATAAGTGCCTTGTTAGGTTCTTTTTTTCGACCACGATAAGGTCGGGTCTTCTTGATATTGAAAGATTCGAGCTGAGGCTCAGCTGAAGTATGCGTTTGTTCTTGGTTTAAGCCACTCAGTTTGACGATTGCATTGTAATCTAAGTCAAGATGCCGGGCATAGATTTTTAGCTGTAATTTGGTAATAATGGGGTCTGCGTCTGAAAAATCACCTTCCTCAAGATAAGTGATCCTTTCGATAGGCAAACGCATGTTTTCACTGAGTGTTTGCAGTGAAATACCTTTTTTCTCACGCAGAGATTTTATGTCGGACCAAACTTCTATCATTTTTCATTTCTCCAGGGCTAAATGTAGGAAAAGAAAAGTTAAAAGGCAAAAGGCAAAAGTACAAAGTAGTAAGACGTGAGACGTAAAGACCTTCCGGCTGGTGTCCGAACGTAGAGAGGATCTGCCGGATGGTCGAGAAAGAATAGAGAAGAATCGTGAGGCCCCCTTCGCTCCGACTGAACGGAGCTACGGAGGGCAAACGTGAGACTCATAACCCATAACTTATTATTTTAGACAAGGCAGTGCCTTGTCTCTACATCAATTCAAGATTCCCGACTTCTAAATTCTAAACTCTGTTTTTACAATAAAATGAGTTGATACTTAATCTCCATATCTTTATAATGAGGGTAAATTACGGACCGGAACATTTATAAGGAATACGATGATGAGAAAATGGGGAAAATATCTAATTATTCTATTTGCAATAGTACTTTCAGCTTGTGGCAAACCCGAGGCAAAGTATGTATTCTTTTTTATAGGTGACGGCATGGGCCCCGTTCAGGTTAATGCTGCCGAGCGTTACCTTGCATCAATGGAGGATAGAAGTGGAATTGTTCCGTTGGCAATGAATCTTGCACCAGCAACGGGATATATAACCACATATTCACAATCAAAATATATTACGGATTCCGGTGCTGCTGTCACAGCGTTGGCAACAGGCAATAAAACCAGTAATGGAACTCTTTCTATGGATGCCGAACATCGCTATCCATATAAATCAATTGCAGAAACAGCCAAAGAACGTGGAATGAAGATCGGTATTATTTCTACTGTTGATATCGATCACTCAACACCCGCAGGTTATTATGCTCATCAACCTAAAAGCAGCAACTATTATGAGATTGGCATACAATTGGCAAATTCCAATTTTGATTTTTTTGGAGGAGGAGGTTTCCGAAATATCATTGATCCGAAAGGAATTGATCCCGTCAATGTGATCGATTTGGCTAAGAAAAACGGCTATTTATTCATAAATAACACGACAGCCTATAATTACCTTGAACCTGGTGCGGGAAAAGTGCTCTTTGTGCATCCTGCTATTAGCGATGATTACGCAATGCCTTACAGCATTGATCTGGATGAAGGCTCAATCACGCTTTCTCAAATAACGCAAAAAGCCATTGATATGCTAAATAATCCGGACGGTTTTTTCATTATGGTTGAAGGTGGTAAGATCGATTGGTCTTGTCATGGAAATGATGCAGCTACTACAATCCATGATGTGCTGGCTCTTGATGAAGCCGTTAAGGTTGCACTTGAATTTTACAGCAAACATAAGAAGAATACCCTTATAATTATAACTGCAGATCATGAATGTGGTGGAATGTCCATGGGAACTTCCCGTGGTGATAATAATATGGATCTTAGCAAATTACAATGGCAGACCGGTTCGTTCACAGAACTGACCCGTGAATATTTTGAGATCCGCAAAGGACTTATTGATGTTATGGGGGAAGAAGCCCTGAAAATTGATGCTTCATGGGCCTTTGATTTTATCTTGGAGCAAACAGGATTAGGCGATGAATCGAAGGGCCTTGGCTTTAACGATTACGAAAAAGAAGAGCTTTTAATCGCTTATAAAAAATCTTTTAATGAAAGAAATTATAAAAATCCCAGCGAATATATTATGTATGGTTCCTATGATGCATTTATGATCACTGCATCTCATATGCTTTCTCGTAAAGTGGGTATTGGCTGGTCAACTTTTTCACATACTGCCATACCGGTTCCCATTCGTGCTTTTGGAGCCGGCGCAGAAAATTTCACGGGTTACTATGATAACACCGAAGTCTACAGTCGACTCCTGGATCTCTTAGCCAAATAAAAGGCAAAAGTATAAAGTAGGGGCTCAATAAATTGAGTCCTTTTTATTTATACTGAAATATTTGTAGTATCAGTGTTCATGGTAGGTCAACCTGAACAACGTCAGACTGAACTTGTTTCAGGCTTGTTTCAAGATCTTTTTGTTGTCATGATTATATGTGTCATTTAAAGAAACTAGTAATTTGAGATTTCTCCGCTACACTTCGTTTCGGTCGAAATGACATAGAAAATTGTTTGAAAGAGGAGATAAGATATTGAAGTTACCAGTTACCAGTTACCAGTTACCAGTTACCAGTTACCAGTTACCAGTTACCAGTTACTACTCATCCAATTTAATTTCAATCGAAAATTCGGTACCGTCTCGATTGATCAGGGCAGTGATCGAATCTCCGATCCTTAAGTAAGAATTATTGATGATATTAATAACATCCTGGTTTCGCATGACAGGTTGGTCATTGATGGAAATGATAATATCTCCGATCTTAAGACCTGCAGCCTCACCGGCTTTTCCTTCTTTAATATCAATGATGATAACTCCGTAATCGGTCTCAAGATTATAATACTCAATGATAGATTGCGTTAGCGCCTGACCGGAAATACCAAAATCCCAATTCCTTGCGATCTCACCCGAGGTTTTCAGGTCATTTACGATCTGCTTGACACGATTTATCGGTATAGCAAATCCAATGCCAATCGAACCGGAAGATCCCGTGTTGGCATTGAAAATGAAAGTATTGATACCAATAAGTTCTCCGCTCATATTGACCAGGGCACCACCACTGTTGCCACTGTTAATGCTGGCATCGGTTTGGATCATATCCTGATAAACATGGCCGCTCTCATTTTCTCCGAAATCCATATGAATACTGCTGATTATTCCCGCCGTAACAATGGGTTTATTACTGACATCAAACAAACCGAAGGGATTTCCGAGAGCAATGACCCATTCTCCAATAATGATCGCATCGCTTTTTCCCATTTTAATAAATGGCAAATTCTCCGCATCGATCTTTAGCAAAGCAATATCTGTCAGCTCATCTCTCCCAACAATCTCGGCGGGATAGCGAGCGCCACCCATAAGTGTGGCATAGATCTCAACAGCATTATTTCCCAACACATGCGCGTTGGTCACAATATAGCCATCGGGTGATATCAAGACACCGCTTCCCAAACTTTGGATGCGTTTTTTATATGTATTGTTTGGAAAAAACCGTGAGAAGAAAGGATCGGAAAAAAATGGATTATTGCTATATTGTTGTACACGCGTAACATGAATTCCGGTAATAGCGGGTGATGAACTTGCGATCGTTTCAGTGATCGCCGTTTCACGTCCATTTTTTATCGTTTCATTTTTAAGTATTCGATCTTGCTGCTGTTGCTGTACTGTAAGTGTGGTATCGACAGTTTGAATTGATTCAAATAAAAGGTGACGACGAGTGTCAAGATAAAATTGAAGTGAAACAATAAGCAGTACAAAACAAATAATGAGTGCTATAATACTGAACAAGCCTTTCTTCATCTTAATTTCCTTCCCAATTTATCTTGTCTTCATATCTTACATGCATTAAGGTCAAGCCTTGTGGAGGAGCTGTCACGGCACCAGAGCTCCTATCTTCACTTTCTAATATATTTTTTAAATCGTCAATGGATAATCTTCCTTTGCCAACTTCCACCATGCTTCCCACTAAGGAGCGGACCATAGAATGCAAAAAACGATTCCCGTGAATATGATAGATCATATGATTTCCGTCTTTTTCCCAGTAGGATCTATCAATAATACAGCGTTTATGATCAACTTCAGCCTGAGCTGAACAAAATGAGGTAAAATCATGTTCGCCAATAAATATATCGGCACTATTCTTCATTGAGTCAAAGTCAAGATTCTGATATATTTGCCACACACGATCGCGATCTAAAGCTGTATTACGAGTTGAAATCACATAACGATATTGGCGTTCCCGAGCAGAAAAACGGGCATGAAAATCATCATTGCCTTTTGCCGTTTGAATGACCCTGATATCCTTAGGAAGTAAAGTATTCAATGCGGCTTTAAGATTAAGATTTTTAAGTGTCCGGGGTGGCGTGAAATGCACGATTTGATAGATAGCATGAACCCCTGCGTCCGTTCTGCCACTTGCATGAACTCGTATAGCTTCTTTATATAAATTTAATAAGGCTTTTTCTATCTCGCCCTGAATAGTGAGATGGTCCGGTTGTAATTGATACCCGGCATAAGCAGTGCCGTCATACTCTATTTGTAAGATCGTGCGAGCCATCATTCTTGATTATATCCCCGGCTTGTCATCGCAATTGAAAGGTGTTCAGCGCGTTCCAAAGAGGAAATGATGGTAGGAATAATTAGCGAAGTGTAATAACGTGCTTGGGAAATAAGGCGTTTTGGCCTTTGGATTCCCATAATACGATGAACTTGTTGCAATGAACGGAATTCATCCTGTATCAATCCGACATAACGCATAGCCAAGGTGAGTGGCTGGATAAATTTTGCCGGTTGTTTACCTTCAAGAAACGACGTAAGGGATGCAAAATTAAGCTGGGAGCCGCTTCGGATCAGATAACTCATGATAAATAATATATTTCCATTCCTAAGAGTAAAATAGAGGGCTTTATTCCATAAAGCCGCCGTTTTAAACGCTTCCCAGTAGGCACTTTCACCAAAACGAAAGAATAAATGGACAAAAAGTGTAAAAACCAGCAGGATAGACATTTTAAAGAACATCTTAAAAATAGCTTTTCTATTTGAAGTGGATATACTGAGAAGAAAAAATACACCCAATACGATCAATTGTCCGCTTAAGCTCTGGATAAAAAATACAGAGAAAAATGCAAGAATGGATACGGTGATCTGTATGTAGCGTAGTGTTTTATTCATTAAAATGATAGTCCGATCTGTAGGTAGCCACCTCCTTTTACAGGTCCGGCAAAGGCAGATATCTGCATATTCTTTTTATTGAGATATCTTACGTTGATCACTGATGCAATGCGATTGACGATCATGCCGGTGATCACAAATTCACTGCCCAGAAGGGTCAATTCTTTTCTTCTAAAAAGCGCTTCATATTCAAATAATTTATCCTCGGAAGTCCATTCCCAACGGTAATCGATGCTCCAGATATCTTCAGGTGTGCGGTTTTCCAGCATGTCTTCTTCATGGTCGTTGTATGACATGTAATTTCCAAGGTCCGACCAAAATTCAACATTACTTGGATAATTCGTTAGACCGGCATGTAATTGCGAATAGGAGATAATATCTTGATTTTGGATATATCCCGAATATCTTAATCCCGCGAATCCTAACCAAAGTGCCGCTTCGGTTCCGAGAAAAATATAAGCAGAATTGGATTTATAAGATAATTCTCCCCATCCCGGTAGTACGATACTTTTTAAAACCGTATTTTTGGGTGAAAGCTCTTGGGCAAATAGAGTGCCAAAGAGAGTGAGTAAAATTAAGGTGCGGGATAATCGTTTCATGCGAGTCCTTTTTTAGCTTGATCTGACAAAAAATAATATCGCCGTTATGGCGTTTAAAATCAACATCCAAATGGAGAATTTATATACGGAACTTCTTACGTTCTTTGACTGTACAGGTTCCGTCATAAATGAATCTAATATAATAGACGGTTCCTGTCCTTTTTGAAGTTGGATCTCACAACGGATCGAATCGTTGTCTTCACGATAATAGAATAATTCTCCGCGATAGAGTGAAAGGCTTGAATCACTAACTACAATATAGTCGTGTTTTTCAAGAATTTCTGAGATCTCAAAAAGATGGGGTGTCTCTGTTTTAAAATATACGGTATTTGTGCGTATCTCTTCTGCAAAAAGAGAGGCAAAAATGATCAGGAGAAGAACTATTATTTTTTTCGTTTTGGCCATATAGAAAATATCATTCCCATCAACATGATAACGCTCATGGAAATGCCAAAAAGGTTTCCGGTTTTTACATAGGGCGACGTATGGTTTCCTTCGGCAAGAGAGCAATCCAGTATGCCGCATGTATACAAAGGTATACGATCTAGAACTCGTCCTTTTTCATCAATGAACATGGATATTCCGGCATTAGCAGAGCGGATCAATGGGCGACGTGTTTCTATCGCACGAACGATCGCGATCGCGGCATGTTGATAAGGACCCATTGAGCGACCGAACCATATATCATTGGTAATCAAGATGTTATATTTACTCCCTTGAGTAGCGAAATGTCTAATTGTATGGGGGAAAACAGAATCGTAACAAATTATCGGTGTAAAGGCGATGCTGTCGGAAGTCATTTTTAAAGGTTTTTTAAAATTACGATGAGAGAACTCACTTTGGCCGTATTCCATGTTATTGAGCCAGGAGAACATGGAGCCGCCCGGTGTGAATTCACCAAAGGGGACAAGATGCAATTTATCATAGATTGCTGTATTGAACGTTGATTGCTCCGGTTCAAAAACAAACATCGTATTAGTACTTGAATGCCAGTCATGTTCATCTTTGTAATAATAATCCAGTGCACCGGTGATCAGTGTGCTGTTCATATCAACAGCGCATTGATTAACCAAATGCGTAAAATAGATAGAAGAGCGGATGTAATAGGGGACTGCCGTTTCAGGCCAGACGATCACATCAGGCTGAAAACCATTATCCGCTCTGCTGAGAGAATCGAGTTTATTGATAATTGGGACTCTGTTGGCAGGTATCCATTTTTCTTTTGCCGGGATATTGGGCTGAACGACCCTGAAATTTAGCTCTTTATCTGAACTAAGATCTGAATTCATCATAATCGATCCATAGATAAAAGGAAAAAGCAGGATCACGATCAACGCGATCAATCGTTTTCGGGTATAGTATTTTATCATAAGAAAAAGAAATAAGTTCGTCATAAGCAGAATGAATGATACCGTGTAAACACCGCCGATATCTGCCATTTGAACATAAACGGTATTATATGCCTGCGAATGTCCCAAACTTAACCAGGGAAAGCCGAAGATTCCGAATGATCGCAGGAATTCGACAGCAGTCCAGATAAAAGGCAAAAACAGAAAAGCGAGTGATGTGTCTTTCCTTTGGATCATCTTAAAAAGCATGCCGATGAATCCATAATTCAAAGCTAAGAAAACAGATGCCAACAGCATTGAAAAAGTTGCCAGCCATGGAAAGGTCCCGGTATTCAAAGCCAGCCAATGAATTGACAAAATGGAGTAGAAAATCCCCCAGATCAATCCGGTTAGAAAACCGTTTTTGACTTTTTCGAGGATAAACAGAAGGGGGAGAAGGGCAAAGAATGCAGTATAATATTGATTAAATGGTGCAAATGACAATTCAAGGAGAAGAGCGGAAAGTAAAAGTAAAAGAATATGTTTTATATTCAATTTCATGTCTTGCTCCGTGAATCCAAATATTCTTGCAGCATGATGCGGGCGGCCAATTGATCTACCATTCCTTTATCGTCACGGACTTTTCTTCCCTGTTGCTGTAAGATACTTTTAGCTTGCAGGGAAGTATAACGTTCATCCCAGGAGATGATTGGGACATCAATGCTTGATCTTAAAGATTCGATCACTTGATCAACCAATCGAGTTTGATCGGTTTTATTGCCAGATGTACCGAGAGGATAGCCCATAATGATGGTAATCGGCTTGTATTCCTCATAGACGGCTTTCAGTTGTTTGATCCCATCTTCATAATTGCTGATCCTTAGTGTATCCAAAGGAGTCGCGATTATCTGAAGAGGATCAGAGACTGCCAGACCGATCCGCCGCATTCCGTAATCGATCGCAAGGATTCGCTTCATGCTTATCCTTACACTTCCCGGGGTTTAGAGAGGTATTCTTTTAATATCTTGCCGGCTTTAAAATGAACTTTTTTACGTGCAGGTACATAAATGACTTCGTTGGTCTTAGGATTTCTAGCCTGTGGCTTGGCTTTTGAGTTCTTAACTTCAAAAACGCCAAAATTGCGGATCTCAATTCTCACGCGCTCAGCGGCGTCATCCATCAGCAATTCTAACATGGCAGCAAAGATCTCATCCATATACTTTTCGCATTCATAGATGCGCATTTTACAGCCACCTTTGGTTCTTAAGCGTATGTGTTTTGCTACATCTTTTTTTGTGAATGTTTTCTTTTCCATTGGTTCCTCCCAGAATTATGTTCTGTCGATGGTTAATACCCCAGGGATATTTTTTAGTTTTTGGATTATACGTTCGGCATGTTTTAAGCTCTCGACCATAACGGCTACCTGACCTCTGGCCAATTTGCCTTCAACCGAAAAATTTATACTTAACATATTTGTGTGTTGATCATGTATGATCTGTGAAACGTCATAGATTAGGCTTGCTCTGTCTTCACTAATAATATTAATGCGAGTTACAAAGGTTCGTCCTGCCTTTACTTGCCATTTAACATCAATAAAACGATCTTTTTCTTCCTCAAGATTTGGAATATTATGGCAATCATGGCGGTGGACCGTAATTCCGCGGCCACGTGTAATAAAACCAATGATCTTATCACCCGGAATAGGATTACAGCACTTGGCAAGCTGAACCAACATATTTTCATATCCGCTGACACTGATCCCATTCGTTGAGCGATACTGTTTAAAAGAAGGTAAAAATCCCTCCGAGGATTTAACTTCATCCTCTTTTGTGTAAAGCTCTTTGATAATGTGTTTTACGGTTAGTTCACCCTTTCCTATAGCTTGATAGAAAAGATTATCCGTATCATAAGCAAATTCTTTAAATCGTGATTTTGCATCTTTGATCTTGGCGGAGAGCTTGGCTTTTCTTAAGCCTTTTTCAAGCATTTCTTCGCCAAGTTTGACACTTTGTTCGAATTCGTGCCGTTGCAGCCATTTCCTAATGCGAGTTTTAGCACGGTTGGTGGTTACGAACCTTAGCCAGTTGTAACTGACATTGTGATTATTTGAAGTAATGACCTCAATACGATCGCCACTGGAGAGTTGTGTATTCAAAGATACAATTTTTCCATTTACTTTTGCACCGATACAGCTAAAACCCACCTCGGTATGGACGGCAAAGGCAAAATCCAAAGCTGTGGAGTGAATGGGCATCTTGATAAGATCGCCCTTAGGTGTAAATACGAAGATCTCATCGTTAAATAGTCCGATCTTCATTGTTTCTAAAAATTCTTCGTCATCTCGTGTATCATTTTTCAGTATGTCAACAAGATCACGTAGCCAATTAATATGTTTATCAAGCTCATCACTTTCACCCGATTCTTTGTATTTCCAGTGAGCTGCGATGCCGACTTCTGCAGTTTTATCCATTTCATCCGTGCGGATCTGGATCTCTATCGGTATGCCCTTGGGCCCAATAATCGTTGTATGAACCGATTGGTAACCGTTAGATTTCGGTGTGGCAATAAAATCGCGGAAACGTTCGGTGATTGGTGTGAATTTTTGATGCGCTATACCAAGCACGGAATAGCAATGGGTAATTGAGCTTACAATAACTCGGATCGCAAGAATGTCGAATACTTCTTCAAAGGGACGATTTTGGCGTAGCATTTTGTTGTAAATTGAATTAAAGCTTTTAATACGTCCAAAAACACGTGCTTCAATATTTTCTTCACCAATATATTTTTGGACCAAAGAGATAAAATCATCAATATCATGCTGCGATCTCTTTTTCTGATCGTCAATACGTTCATTGAGTTCTTTATAGATTTCCGGATTAAGGTACTTTAATGCCAGATCTTCCATTTCCATCTTGATCCGGTACATACCCAGACGATGGGCGAGGGGAGCATAAACATCGCGGGTCTCTAGAGATTTAATGCGCTGTTTTTCGGGCGGCATGGCATCAAGAGTGCGCATATTATGAAGACGATCCGCAAATTTAATAATAATGACACGAATATCTTCCGCAACTTTCAACATCATTTTACGGAAATTTTGCGCTTGCTCCTGTTGCTCGCTTTCAAAATCCATATCACCGATCTTGGTTACACCTACCACAAGACTAACGATCAGAGGAGTGAATTCATTTCTCAAGACTTCTTCGGGGATTTTTATATCTTCGATCACATCGTGTAGAAAACCGGCACAGATCGTAGGGGTATCCATGTTCAATTCTGCTAAAATATAGGCAGTTTGGTATAGGTGGACAAAATAAGGTTCACCGGTATTACGATAATGATCCTTATGAGCGGTTTTGGCAAAACTATAGGCTTTCCATATAAGGGGAATATCAGTATCAATATTGCTATTGTATGATCTTATTTTTTCAATAAGTTCATTGAAATCTTTAGGGAAAGTTTTTGGTAATTCGTAGGTCATTTTAGTTACATTGACATTTCTTCAGCTTGATGAGCATAAGAGTCATATGGAGCGTCGAAGAAACGAACGATCTCACTTTTAAAGATTAAATTAACACTACCGGTAGGTCCGTTACGATGTTTTGAAATGATTAATTCGGCTTTTCCTTCATCACCCGGATCCTTTGAGTAATAATGCTGACGATGTATGAACATCACGAGATCAGCGTCCTGTTCAAGAGCTCCGGAATCACGAAGGTCAGATAATTTGGGGCGACTGTCACCACCACGTTGCTCGGGAGCACGACTTAGCTGAGAGAGAGCGATGACAGGAATATTCAATTCTTTTGCTAGAGCTTTTAATTGCTGCGATATCATGGCAACTTCCTGAACGCGACTATCATTTCTTCTTACGGTTGCATTAGCGATCTGTAAATAATCCACAAAAATAATATCTAATTTTCCAAGACGGCTTTTTAATCGCCTTGCTCTACTGCGCATATCTAAAACATTCAGATTTGGCGTAAAATCAAAATGAATGGTTGCATCATTTATCTTACCGGCGGCTGTGGTCAGGAATTCCCATTGGTTGGGAGGGATTTTACCGCGTCTTAATTGCTGATGATCAATACCGCTTTCCATACTAAGCAATCGCATCGCAATACCTTCTTGTGACATCTCCAATGAAAAGAAACCGACATTAATATCATGATCTAAAGACATATTGCGCATCATTGATAAGGCAAGAGCCGTTTTTCCCATAGATGGACGTCCGGCGATAATAACCAGGTCGGATTTTTGAAAACCATTGGTTATACTATCAAATAGTTTAAATCCGGTCGGAATACCGACGACATCACCATGATGATGAGATAAAGCTTCAATATGCTCGACCGTTGTGTGTAGAATATTTTTCATATCTACAAAATCTTGAGAGGCACTGTTCTCTCTTAATTGAAAGATTTGTTGTTGCGCCTTATCAAGAATTATATCTGTTTCCTCAGATTCTGAGAAAGCATTCTCTATCATCTCATTCGATGTTGAAATAATCGTTCTTAAAATGTATTTTTCTTTTACAAGATTTGAATAATATTCAATGTTTGCGGCTGAAGGTACGCGGTTGATCAGATCAGCGATCACTGCGGGTCCACCTGTTTCGTCAATGAGTTTCAATTGATTGAGTTTTTCTACCACAGTCAATTGATCGATGGGTTTATGCTCGGTATACAAGTCCTTCATTGCACGGAATATGAATTTATGAGCATCAAGATAAAAACAATTTTCATTTAATAATTCCAGTGCCCGGCTTGCTGCCATTTCTTCCTGCATCATTGAACCCAAGACTGCTTTTTCAGAATCTATGGATTGCGGAGGGATGCGTGTAATATCTTGTTTGTCTGCCATTATATCCTCGAAAATAATTGTTGTCCAATAAGTTAAACGAGAATATTTATAAATGAAAGCGAAATACTATTAATTATTGAAAAATATAGGTTTGCGTGTGGATAAAAATGTGGATAAGTGCTCAAAAACTATGAATTTTCAATTCGCAGTTTTTGAAAGTATAAAGAAAAAAGTATAAAGGCAAAAGGAAGTTAAAAGTCGAAAAAAATACACTAATGTAGAGACAAGGCATTGCCTTGTCTCTACAAGTTGTTTCATATATAATCGCAAAACCGTGAGCTAAAAGCTCACGGGCCACTCGTCATCCTGAAACGCCAGTTATTTACTGGCGGGTTCAGGATCTCTCTGTCGTCATGATTCTAAACACTCATTAAAGATATCAGAATTTTGAGATCTCTCCCAGCCTTCGCTTTGCAAGCTTCGGCTGGCACGGCACTTCGCCTGCCCTCTGTAGGCCTACTGCGCCGAAGTAGCTCGGCTACGAAGGCTGTACCTCGGCGAAGGTGAGCCTTGTCTCTACATATTTTTTTTTAACAAATAAAAAGGGTTGGACATGTCCAACCCCTACATTTCACATTTCACGTTTCACGTTTCACGTCTTACTGCTTCTTCCTATATTTCCCGGTCAGTGCCAATAGCCTGATCTTTTCTTCTTCATTCAGACTTTCATAGCCTTTCGCGGAAATGCGATCCATGAGCTCATCAAGTTCTTTTTCTTCACTGTTTTTTGTATGATGTGCGGGTGGCTTCTTTGTAAAATCCCTGGTTTTGGAACCCCAATGAAAAGTAACCTTTTTTCTCGGTCCTTTTTTTCGTTTTTGTTGATTCCAAAGCAAGAAAAGATAGCCAAAGATCATACCTGATAGGTGAGTGATGTGTGCAATACCATCTCCGCCACCACGGATTGATGAGAATAATTCGATGGCAGCAAAGATCATAACAAAATATTTAACCTTGATAGGGATAAGAAAATTCAGGTAAACAACTCGATTCGGGTACATTAATGCAAAGGCGAGAAGTAGTCCGTAAATTGCTCCTGATGCACCAATGATTGGAATCTGAGAGGCAGGCTGTATAATTGCCGATAAAATACCGGCACCAACTCCGGAAATAAAATAGTATTTGAGGAAAAATGGAGTACCCCATTGGCGTTCCAGCTCGGTTCCAAACATCCACAGGGCGAACATGTTAAAGAACAGATGCATGAATCCGCCATGCAGGAACATATAACTTATCGGCTGCCATAGGAAAAAATGTTTTGTAAACAGTTCCGGGACCAGTCCGCCATAAATAACCATGTATTTATTTAATTCCGGTAAGATCCATCCCAAAAGAAAAATTAGGGCATTGGCTATAATCAGCACCTTAATTCCGGGTGTCAGTTTTCGACGCATATTAAAACGATATTGACTCATTTTTTTGTTTTATCCTTTATCTGTGCCCAATTCTTGATTTTACTCTATCCTACCTTACATGTACGGGAGGCTCTCGAGCCTCCCTCATTTTATCGGGCGACTCCCTGCTACGTTGAAACTTCGCAGGGCAGGCCCGTCGCCCCTACAATATTGTCAAAATAACTCTAATACTCAACTCTTAACTCTCGATCTTCGACAGGTCTATAAAATTTTCCTCAGCACATCAACTGATTTCAAGGTCTTGCAGGTATCAAAACTGATTGCAAGCGTGTTCCAGAGAATACGATTGATCATATCTTTGTCAAGTTCACCGTTAACTTCACTGGGAATATCTTCCGGTGACAGTTTCGGCAAGTCCCTGAGTAAAGATAACATGTCCGCGTCAAGTTCCCAGCTTAATGTTAAATTTTCATGACAGTCCGTACAACGAATGTTACCCTGCCAAGGCATAAAATATCCGCTGATCATTTTTTGGTCGCATTGTGAACAATATTCCGTATTTAATGAAAGACCTTCAATTTCAAGAAAACGTAAAATAAAGTACCAATGTGCGATTTGAGGTGAAGCACCTGCTTCCATAGCATTAAAGACAGCGCGTATAAGTTCGAATAGAAGGATATTTGCCTCAACTTCAGGTTCTTTATATAAAATTTCCAGTATAATAGAACCGTAAAGAACGGCTTCGGGATTACTTTTAAGGCGAGTATATGACTGTTGATATTCCGCTTGCGAAAGGAATTGGTAGGGACGGTCTTTCTTCTCGTTAAAATGAACATTTAATAGTGAAAAAGGTTCAATTAAACCCCTAAAAGGACTTTTTGCCGTTCTGGCACCTTTAGCTATCAGAATGATCTTTCCAAAATCTTGCGAAAAACAATGTAAAATGGCAGATGTTTCCCCTTTGGGATTGACTTTGAGAATGAATGCTGATGTGTTTTGGATCATGTAATAAGTTAAAGATAAAAGATTAAAGTAAAAAGATTAAAGAGAGGAAGTAGTAAGAAGTAAATAGTAAGTAGTAAGCAGTGAGTTGTGGTAAGTGGGTAAGAAGTGAAGAGTGTTGTCATCCTGAACGGAGCGCAGGCTATTTGGCAAGCGTAGCTGAAGGATCTCAAACTACAAAATCCCTTGAAATGATAAATAAAATTAGTGTGTGTAAGCTTTATTCTAAAATGTATTGAATAAAATATTTTGTAAACCGTAAGACGTAAGACGCCTGCCTGCCGAAGGCCTACTACGCCGAAGTAGCTTTAGCTACGAAGGCTGTGCCTCGGCGCAGGCTGGTAAACCGTAAGACTTTATATGTCATCCCGGAACCCCGAATCTTCGGGGAAGGATCTCAAATTACTGAAATATTTCAAATGACAGAGTTGTTCTTCAGGATCCCGAATGGGATCCAATAACAGTATAGACACATTTCCATAAAACATATGAACCCCGACGGGGTTCAATAAGTTCAACCCTTCTACAAGTTCAGGGTTGTGTTTTTGTTTGTGACTTATCACCCGGGGTTGCACCCCGGGCAATTATTGATTTCAACCCTTCCATGCGTCAGGGTTGTTGTTAAATATTATATTTTATTGGTCTCCATGAGAGTCCAATTTAGTAGTAACAATTTCTCAACACAAACCAACTGCATCGCAGTTGAATATATTGACTGGAAAAAGATCATTTCATGAGATAATATAAATTCCCCCCAAAAAAATAGAGACGCGAAGCATCGCGTCTCTATAGTATTTTTATCAATTTGCCTCAAGTTTTTACATCTCTATAATCAAAAATAATATTAATGCAAAAATTTATTATCTATTCGCAAGTATAAAAACTTGAGGCAAGTTGATTATAGCTTAATACGCCTTCGCAAAAATAACCATTTGCCTTGTTTTCCTTCCGGTATAAAAACAAAGGCCTTCTTCTTCGGGTTGATCAAAAGGGATGTTCCGGATAGTCGCTTTGCATTCGTCTTGGATGCGTTGTTCTTCTTCACGACTTCCATCCCAGTAAGCGCGGGCAAATCCGCCGTTAACGGTGGCTGCTTTCAGTTCATCGTAACTTGAAATGTTAGTGGTGTTTTCTTCACGGAAAGCTTTTCTGTTTTTTAGCATGGCATTTTGAATTTCATCCAGCATGGCTGAAACACCTTGTACGAATTCATCTTTTGCCATGACAGTCTTTTCACCGGTGAAACGTTTTGCACAAACGAGATTCCCGCCATCAACATCGCGAGGACCGACTTCCAAACGTAGCGGTGCACCTTTCATTTCCCAGTCATTGAATTTAAAACCGGGGGAGAGAGTTTCGCGCATATCGACATGATAACGAACATCTTTAGACTTTAGCTCTTTTGTAATACCATCTATATATTCCATTACCTTAGCTTTAGCTTCATCATCGCGGTAGATCGGTACGATCACGATCTGATAAGGTGCCAGTTTCGGTGGCAAAATAAGTCCTTTATCGTCACCATGTGCCATGATCAAAGCACCTACCAGGCGGGTACTGACGCCCCAGCTGGAAGCGTAGACATATTGTTGTTCGTTATTTTCGTTTTGGAACATGACATCAAATGCCTTGGCAAAATTCTGGCCAAGGTAGTGAGAGGTTCCGGACTGCAGGGCTTTCTTATCGCCCATCATAGCTTCAATGGAATAAGTATCCACCGCACCGGCAAATTTTTCTTTTTCGGTTTTGCGTCCGACGATGACCGGCATGGCCATATAGCTTTCGGCGAATTCACGATAGACGTCGACCATCTTTAGCGTTTCATCAACCGCTTCTTTTTCAGTGGCATGAGCCGTATGACCTTCTTGCCAGAGGAATTCGGTTGTGCGCAAAAATAAACGTGTGCGCATTTCCCAACGGACAACATTGGCCCATTGATTGATTAACAGGGGAAGGTCACGGTAGGAATTGATCCATTTTCTATACATGGCCCAGATAATGGTCTCGGACGTTGGACGGATAACAAGCGGTTCTTCCAGTTGCTTTCCTCCGGCATGGGTTACGATTGCAAGCTCGGGTGCAAATCCTTCAACATGATCCGCTTCTTTCTTTAAAAAACTTTCAGGGATTAGCATCGGGAAGTAAGCATTGACATGTCCGGTTTCTTTGAACATCTTATCAAGATTTGATTGGATGTTTTCCCATAAAGCATAACCGTAGGGGCGAATGACCATACAACCTTTAACGGGTGAATAATCAGCCAATTCGGCTTTTTGAACCACATCTGTATACCATTTTGAATAATCCGTTGATTGAGGGGTTACACCTTTGCTCATATTTGTCCTTTCAATATCTATATTTTACTCATTTCCAACAGCTTGAAATTTATAGGGAAATGGAGTGAATTGCAAGACGTAATAACAGTGGTGAGTTGTAAGGGGTGAGTGTCCAGACATGAATAACGAACAATCGAACAATCGAAGTAAATATCGAATAAGGTATATTGAATTGTGAAATGCAGGAAACAGACACCTGTCCTGCGAAGCTTTAGCGAAGTGGGATGTCTGTTTCGAAAAATTTAAATCATGAAATGTAGGGTTGAATTATATAGTTTTGATGAATACTAAATATAAATAAATGTTTTTCTATTCAAAGCCTATATGTCCAATAAAGTTCGGGTGTGACCATTCTGATTTAATACTTTCGTAAATATTGTTTGCAATTTCCAGAGCTTCAAAACCAGTAATTATTTCTTTTACTTTAAAATGCTGTCTGTATACTGATGAGATGAGTTCTAAGTTAAGGCTTTCAGCATAGTTTATGAATTCGGATTCGGAAATGTTGTCCTCATTGTATTTTGTTAATACTTCACTAACTAATATACAATATGAATTCGGATCATCTTCTGAAAAATAGAATACGGGTGTTGCGGAAGATATTTTGTTATTGTTATTTAATTCCCGCAAGTGTTCCTGAAAAACACTGTCATTGCATGTTTCATTAATATTAACCCTGAACCCGTCTAAATATCTTGCAAAAAGAGCTTCATTATAATCTAGGAACTCATAATTATTTAAGATTGAATCTACGGTGTTAAATGAAATGCTATCTTGTTCAAATGCAATATATACTTCACTTAATGAAAGTTTGAAATATATTTTTCCACCCCCGGAGTAATAATAATACTCCTTGTCAGATAATCTCAGATCAGACGATTCGCTGTCTATATTGCAGGAAATGAAAAGCATCAGTGCAATTAAGATTAAAGCATATTTTTTCATATTTTTGCCTTATTTGCTAGTTAATACATTGATAGGCAACACTTTTATGTATTTATTTAAACTTATCCGAAAGTGCTTCAAATTTCGCTTTCATCGTAGGATTTCCGCCGGTTAATTTTTTGATAGTTAGATCATCAGCTTTATTATTAGCCAAGCGTAGGTTATTTTCTGAAGATAACAATGCTTCTTTGGTTTTTTGAAGATGATTAATGGTTTTATCTATTTCGTCAATAGCTGTTTTAAATTTATTACTAGCTAATTCATAATTTCTTGCAAATCCCTCTTTAAATGTGTTTATATTTTCCTCAAAATTGGTAATGTCAACGTTTTGATTTCTCATCAAATTGAGTTCTGCTTTGTATTCCATGGAATTCATTGCCGCATTTCGAAGAAGTGTGATGATGGGAATGAAAAATTGTGGGCGAACAACATACATTTTGCTGAACTTATGAGAAACATCAACAATTCCCTGATTGTAGAATTCACTTTCTGCCTCCAAAAGTGAAACAAGAACTGCATACTCGCATTTTTTTTCTGTTCGATCTTTATCTAGTTCTTTAAAAAAGTCCTCATTTTTCTTTTTTGTTGCAGTTTCATCACCCTCATTCTTCATTTCAAACATGATTGAAATGATTTCATTGTCTGTTTCATCAGTTTCTCTGTATACATAGTCACCCTTACTTCCTGATCTGGCATCATTATCTTTTTCAAAATATGCTGTTTGAAAAGCTGTTGCACGAAGTTTATTGAACTCAGCTTCACAATGTAGTTCAAGTGTTTCGCCAATCATTTTTGTTGAGAGTTTAAGCTTAAAGTCTTTCAGACGAACAATTTCATCATCTTTCATTTTGATTGTTTCGTCTTTTATTTTTAGTTTACCAGTAAATATTTCGTTTATGGATTTTTCGAGTAATTGTTTTTCTGTTTCTTTATTTTTTAGATTATTAGCAAGATTGTCACGTTCTTTTTCGATTTTTTGGGTAGCTTCAGTTACGGAGAGTTTTTTATCAATCTCAGCATTATCAATTTTGGATTTCATTTCTGCAATCTCAAATTCTTTTTTAGTTAACTGTTCAGAAAGTTCACGCTCGTTCATGGCTTTCAGTTCGATTATTTCTTTGTCTTTTTTTGTAAGTTCTTCTTGTAATGAACTTTTAAGATTCAACTCGGCAAGTTTAATAGCATCAACTTTTTCTCTTTCTGCAAGGTTTAATCGCTTTTGTAATTCTTCTTCGAATTGATGGTCTCGAACTTGCTTAAGAATATCAGCAAATCCAGCCTCATCGACCTTAAAGACTTTTTTACAATGTGGACAAATAATTTCGTTCATATAAATTATCTTTTTTGGTTATTGTTTCGTCAAAAATTACTATTATAGTGTTGCACAACGGTTGGTATAAGAATAGTAGCCGATTGCGGGCTACATTCCTTTCCAGATACACTGAACTTGATGCGTGACAGAATGTTTGAATAATCACTTAGCCCCCAATGTTTTATGACCGCGTGTTAGCAGCCGTATTTTCTATTTCTCTTATTAGTTTTTCAGTCAATTCATGACCTATTCTAATTTCATTGATAATCATTGATATAATTTCATCAAAACTCATATTCCAATAAGCCTTTTTCATTTTCTTTGATATTGAAACATAAGCTAATGCCTTTGGTGAATTAATTTTACTAAATCCAGAAATATTCTGAGTTTTAAAAATCTTGAAAATATTAATTATAGGCAAAATCCACTCACGATTGGAATCATGATAATTTTCTTGAATGGCAAAGGCAAATTTTATATTGTCTCCTTGAATTTCGATAAATGTTGTATATAATCTCTTACCTCCAATCGATATATCTCGTTTTAAAGGAAAATCAATTAATGCCGTTCCTCTAGTATCTGTTAAAATTCCATTTAATTTTTTTATTCTTTCATCTTCTAATAGTTTTGTTAAGAATGCTTTTTGAAAAATAGTTTCAAGTTGATTTTTTGCAATAAACTCTTCCATTTCATTCTCGAATTTCAACTGTAGTTTATCACTTTTTTTCAAACTACCATTTTCAAAGACACTTGTATACTTTAATGGATTTGCGACTACATCATTTAGTACTGATAATAATCTAGTTAGATAAAGTATGTAATCGTTCACAAAAGTAGAATGCTTGTTAGATAACAAGTCCAGCTTATTTAATTCTTGAAAAATATCATAATATGAAACATGTGTCCAACTATTGTCAATATTTTGTTCTTTGACTAATGTTAAAAAAATGAATCGATGCTGTTTTTCTGAATATTTAATTTCAACAAACTCTTTATATCTCGAAAGTTGATTTGAATGTTGTGAAGACTTGATTTTATTTTCGATTATCAAAACACAGTTATTAGTCTCGATGAAAATATCAATATTATCAATCTCTGTACCTGATTTAATAATTTGATTAGTTCCATTCAACTTAAATAACCTATCAATAAAAATAAATTTATCTGTTTCACTAATTGATTTACAATTCGGAGAAAGGAACCACGAAATAAATTCAGAATGTACTCTCTCTGAATCTGCTATTTGTAAATTCTCAAAGAATGATTTTTCTTGATTAAATACGATCATTTCCCTGTTTTTAATATGGTTGGTAACGTACATATATATCCATTGTGTTTATTCCTCTATATCCACGGATAAACTGTATTGTTTTTATATTGCTTTTACAATTCAAAAAACTCATCTCTTAGATTTTTTATTCGTTTATTTAAAACATTGAAAACTAAAAAAATATAATTGTAATTACAAGATGTTTTAGGTGAACAAAAAGTTGAGTAGGGAAGGGATTGGTTTTATCGTCTATTATGATTGCTGCCACAGGATCCTGTGGAAGAAAACGCTATAAGCAACTTCACAAAGGCTACGCTGGTAAGGAATCGCGTTTTTCAAGCTGGACAATTTGTTCATCGATAGTTAATGGTATTTTTTTGTAAATCAATGCTTTATCAGTTTGGTATTAGTAGAATATATTATCCCATAAAGCAAAAGACTCGCCCTGGGACGCTGTTCAAATGGGTAGCGTGGCGAGTACTGTTGATGAAATATAGTTCATTCTATTTTGTTTAGCAAGCAATTTTTCTATTGCTACATTTGATGCTTTGTTATATTCACTTGTGAGTCTTATTTCTGTAATCATGTGTGTAGTTAATATTATTGACACCACTTTTAGTAACATTTGTATGCGCCCCCGCGTAAATTATTATTTCAATCTTTAAAAACTAAAAAAATATGATTCTAATTACAAGCTGTTTATGTGACCAGAATTTGGGTAGGAAAGGGATTGGTTATTAGTCAATTATGATTTACGGTCAAAGGACTTTTTGAAAGAGACGCGATAAATCGCGTCTTTACACGGAGGTGTTATGCTATTCTTTATTCTGGATTCCGGCTTCTGCCTGTCTATTGCTACAGCCTAAAATATTTTCAGCAAATATTTCAACAATCACTATATAAACATAGGATTTAATTATCATTTTAATAGAAATGGTAGTTTGAGATCCTTCGACTTCGCTATGCTACGCTCAGGATGACAATATCTTACTGATTACTGGTCACTGCTTACTGTTTACTGTTTACTCCTTTCTCCCTACTCTTTACTCCCTTTCTGTCTTAGTGTGAGCTAGTTAGCAAAATTCAGTAATTTCTTGTCATCTATTCAAAAAAATGAAGAAATCAATTGAAAATGATTGAAAATTTATGCAAATTAACAAGATTGATAAATAATTGTACTAAACAGATATTGGACAGGAAAATCTATAACAAAAAGGAGCACGCATGAAGTTTTTGCGCCGCACAGGAAAAGACGTAAAAAGTACTGATAATTTGAAAGGTTTATTCCCGGATTGGAAAGAAAAAGAAACATGGTTATTTATCGGTCCTCACGATGACGATATTGTTCTGGGTTCGGGTATTACGATGCGTTCTGCCATCGAAGCCGGTGTTGATGTATACGCCTTGGTAACGACTGATGGCGGTATGGGATATTGCCACATGGAACAGGAAAAGACCATTGGTAAGATCCGTCAGGAAGAAACCATTGATTCTTTCAAGATCATGGGTCTTGATGAAAATCATTTCTTTTTTGCCGATTTCCCTGATTGTGATACAACTTCTTTTGTCGGCCGTCGTGCAGCTAAAGCAGGTGATCCTGCAATTGAAGGTTATACCGGACTTCAAAATGCCTTTACTTACTATATCCGTAAAGTTAAACCGACTCGTATATTCTTGCCAACAGGTGAAGATCTACATCCTGATCATAAGATCGTCTATCAGGAAGTTCTAATCTCCATGTTCCATGCAGGTGGTAACATCTGGCCGGAACTTGGTGAACCGACTCCACCACCGGTCGCTTATGAATTTGGTGTTTATTGTGATTTCGCTGATGCACCTAATCTAAAGATCGAAGCATCCGATGAAGTATTCCAAACAAAATTGAATGCAATTCTTGCGTACAAATCTCAAGAACAGATCGCATCTTTGGTCGAAGGCGTTAAGGCCGGCGGACCCATTGAATACTTGCGTGAAATTGAATTTAGGATGTATTCGGTGAACAATTATAAGGATCTATTCTAAGGACATTTATAGTTTAGGGCGTCCGTCAGCTGACGGACGCTTTTTTTAGGAGTATAATTGGAACCCCTAGCATTACGAAGATTTACACAAGACTCAGGGAAAAAAATACTGTTTTGTGGTGATGATGATATTGATATGGCTGCAATCTACCTTGCGGCTATTATTCACGCGGAAGGATATGATATGGATTATATCCCCTCTGCTTTGCCATTTCCGCAAAACATCAATATTTCTAATTACGACCTCATCATTCTTTCAGATTATCCCCGTGAACAGATCAAAGACGAACGACTTGAAGAGATCGCCGATTTCACAATAAAAGGCGGTTCATTATTAATGATCGGTGGCTGGGAATCATTTACGGGGCTGAACATAGAATATAAGAATTCTCCTTTGGAAGATATTTTACCCGTAAAGTTAAAAGAAAAAGATGATCGCAGAAATTACGATCAGGGAATTGCCGTATTACCGATGGATATATACCATCCGGTTTGCAAAGGTCTTGATTGGAAACGACCCGCTGTGATCGGCGGCTATAACGATATTGAAGCAAAAGAAGAAGCTGATTGTGTTTTATGTGGCAAAAAAATATTGATTGCCGCCGAAAACGATAAAGTAAGAACTGAAGTGGACGAAACAAAGATCCCTTTGTTGGTTGTGGGACAAAAGGGTGCAGGAAAAACTGCTGCACTTGCATTTGATCTGGCACCGCATTGGGTTGGTGGGTTTGTAGACTGGGGAACCGGTCGCAAGCACGTAGATTTTGAAACGGGTTTCATAGAAGTGGGGGATATGTACTACCGCTTCGTTGCAAACCTCTTGAAAAGTATGTTTTAAATTGAATTGTCATCCCGAGCGTAGTCGAGGGATCTCAAACATTCAACATATAGTGAGGATTTTGAGATTTCTCCACCCCGACATTTCGGGGGTCGAAATGACAGAAGAAGATATTTGTTAATTGATAACAATCCTTGATCATGCTTATGATCGGATCACAGGATATAAACTATATCTTGTAAATCCTGTAATCCTGTCGAAAGACATCAGGTAAATCCTGTTATCCTGTCTAAGGAAAATGATCAAGTCTAAAATAAAGGAGCAAATGCAACATGAAAGGAATTGCTGTTGTAGCACAGACAGGCGGACCGACCGCAGTAATCAATTCGAGTCTTGCCGGTATTATTTCCCAATGTCTCAAGGAAGAGAATATTGAGCAAGTATGGGGATGCCATTTTGGTATGAAAGGCTTACTTGAAGAAGATTTTATCGATCTGACCGATGCACCGGTCGATTTGCTTCAACAAACACCGGGATCCGCTCTTGGATCTTCGCGAATTAAACTAAATTCTGAGAATATACCTCGGGTTCTTGAAGTATTTAAAAAATATAATATCCGCTACTTTTTCGGAATTGGCGGCGACGATACACAATTGAACGTTTTTGAAGTAGAAAAATATTGCAAAGAACAAGGATATAATCTGTGTGGAATGGGTTGTCCAAAGACCGTTGATAATGACCTGCCTTTGACCGATCATACTCCCGGATTCCCTTCTGCGGCTCGTTATACGGCACTATCTGTCTTTCAGGGCGGCCGTCTTACCCAGGATATGCAAAAGGTCGACCAGTTCGTTATTTATCAGACCATTGGTCGTTCGGCCGGATGGTTGGCAGCTGCGCCATATGGCTTTAAAGAAAAAGAATCAGATCCACCACATATTATTCTGATGCCGGAGACTCCCTTCAATGAAGATAAATTTGTTGCCTTTTTTAAGGAATGCTATGATAAATATGGTTTTGTTTCCATAATTACCGGTGAAGGTGTGATGGATGAAGACGGCAATCCGGTATCTGCAACGAAAGTCAAAGACGATTTTGGCAACAAAGAATTTGGTGCCATGGGTGGCGTCTCGGTTGGAATGGAGATCCATAAGATCATAACAAAACATTTTCCCGATATGCGCGGTGAATTTCAAGTTACTGAATCTTTACCCATGTGTGCGGATGACCGTACCGTAGATATTGATGTTAAAGAAGCCTTTGCGTTAGGTGAAAAAGCCGCTGAATTGGCTGCCAATGGCGAATCGGGCTACATGACTACTATCGAACGCTTGGAAGGTTCTGAATATAAAACTCAGATCGGTAAAGTTCCCCTAAGTGATATAGGTGGAAAACAGAAACCGATCCCTGCTGAATATATTGCAGAAAATGGTATGGATATGACGCCGGCATTTAACGACTATATTCGTCCATTATTAGGTAAAAAACCGGAATACGCTGATCTAAGTATCTTAAAATCAGTTGAAAAGAAATAATACATTAAGGAAAATACAATGAAATTAACAGAACAAAAATACGCACAATACGCTCTCTGCAAAGAGATGCTAGAAACCGTAGAGGTTATCCGCAATTTTAAAACAAAAGATCTATCTAAAGCGGTTGATTCACTAAATAAAACTAAAAAATTATTCATGACCGGTGAAGGCTCATCACGAATATTTCCTGCAAAACATACCATTAACTTAATTCAGAAAAATGGATTTGGAGTTACTGCATATACCGAAGGTTCTCGTCAAGCTGCCGAACTGAAACTAAATGAATTCACGATGTTTGGTGCATCAAACTCCGGTAAGACAAAAGAAGTCATTTCACTTTTCAAGAATAAAGAAACCGCAGGAAAATTTGCTTTGATCGCTCACGAAAACACACCGCTTGGTGCTATTTCCGATGATGAATATATTCTGAATTGTGGTAACGAAGATGCTGTTGCTGCAACAAAATCTGTGATAGAGCAAGCGTTATTTTATCATCAACTTATGAAAACTTTTATTGGTGCTACTGCTGATCAATGTTCAGCCACCATGAGTGAACTGGCCGATAAATCAAAAGAAGTTCTTGAAATGGAAATTGATCCTGAGCTGATCGCTGCTATTGCTAAAGCGGATGTTATTTACTTTGCCGGTCGAAATGTAGGTGTTGCGGAAGAAGCTGCATTAAAGACCAATGAAATTACACGCAAAAAATCAGGATATCTTGAGGGAACTTATGCAGCTCATGGTATTGAAGAAGTGATGACAGAAAATGAAGTGGTGATCGTCGTTGATCCATACAAAGAAGAAGAAGGTAAATTCAAAGAAGTGTTGGTTGATGGTGTTGGCATGAAAGTGATTGCCATTTCAGATCATGATACCATGTTCCCGACCATCAAAATCCCTTCAATGAGCTGTCACGATGCATATTTGCAATTACAAGCCTGCTGGAATGTTTTGGTTGAAGTGGGAATTGCTTGTGGTGTCGATCTTGATCATCCCACTCGTGCACGTAAAGTCGGAAATGAATTTATTGGTTAAACGGGGTAGGGACGCGATGCTTCGCGTCCTTATGAGACGCCATGTCCCGAAGCTTCGGGACGTCTGTACCATATAAAAATTCAATATTTTGTAAAATGATAAAAAACATAAAGGGAATTAAATGAAGTATTATGTAGGAATTGATTTTGGAGGCACTGGTATCAAAGTGGGTATCATTGATGAGAATGGTAAAATTCTTATCAAAGATTCTTTCGTTACCGATCCCAAGAAAAACGGTGATGAAATTGTCAAACATATTGCCGAATGTACACAAAAGGTCATGGATGACTCAAAACTGCCTCAAGAAAATATTCTTGGCATAGGTATCGGATCTCCCGGTTTATTGAATCCTGAAACAGGTCAATTGAAGATCGTTACCAATATCCCTAACCTGAATGATATTTATCTGGCAAAAGGTATTTCAGATCATTTAAATAAACCGGCCTTTCTGGATAATGATGTGAATGCCATGTCTTTAGGTGAATTTTACTATGGTAGTGGAAAAGGGAAACAAAATGTCATCGCGTTAACCGTAGGTACCGGTGTTGGCGGTGGAATTATTCTAAACGGAGAGCTATACCGCGGGACTACATTTACCGCCGGTGAAATTGGCCATATGTCGATTGATCGCGATGGGAAATACTGTGGTTGCGGCAATTATGGCTGTTTGGAACGCTATGTTGGAAAAGAAGGCATCATTGAGCGTTTTGAAATTTATAAAAGTAAAGGGATCGAAACATCTATCGATAAATATCTGGAAGATGGAAAAGTAACCCCAAAAGCCATTTCCATGGCGGCTAAGGACGGCGATAAAATTTCAATCGAAGTTCTAAAAGAAACAGGTGAAATTCTGGGACATGCCATTGCAAGTTTAGTAAATATCCTGAATCCTGAAATGATAATTATTGGTGGTGGTATTTCTAATGCCGGAGATCTGCTAATGGAACCAATTCGCATGGGTATGTTGAAACATGCTTATACTATTCCCGCCTCTGCAGTTGAAATTGTTCGGGCACAATTGGGCAACGATGCCGGTTTGGTTGGTTCTGCGTCTTTGGTCGTTGCAAATCTGAAATAACGTGACGCGTGACTCGTAACACGTGATTCGTTGTATATAATATTCAATAGCCTTGGGTTTAAACCCAAGGCTATTGTTTTTAAAGATTAAACCTTAAACTTTAAACTATTTTTGTGACCCAAATCAACAATTTCAATAATGAATCATTGGCTTCCTTTTTTTATTTCAATTCATACTTATTTTGTGTAAAATTGAAACATAATAATAACAGACTGAAAGGATATAAAATTATGGCAACTGATAACCGCTTAAAGGCATTGGAAGTAGCTATTGAACAGATTGACCGTCAATTTGGTAAAGGTTCGATAATGTATATGGGTGATGACGCAAGACCCCTTAACATAGATGCAATTTCAACAGGTTCATTGAGCTTGGATGCCGCACTGGGTATTGGCGGAATTCCAAGAGGTAGAATATCTGAAATTTATGGTCCCGAATCCTCGGGTAAAACAACCTTAGCATTGCATTGTATCGCAGAAGCTCAAAAAGCCGGTGGCAATGCCGCATTCATTGATGCGGAACATGCCTTGGATATTGGATATGCAAAGAATTTGGGAATTGATACCAATCGTTTACTTGTTTCACAACCTGATAACGGCGAACAGGCACTTGAAATTACCGAGACACTCGTTCGAAGCAATGCTTTGGCTATTATTGTGATCGATTCTGTGGCTGCTTTAGTGCCAAAAGCAGAGATCGAAGGAGACATGGGTGATAGTCACATGGGACTGCAAGCTCGTTTGATGAGCCAGGCTTTGCGTAAATTGACGGGTTTAGTCTCGAAATCCCATGTTGCGGTTATTTTTATCAATCAAATTCGTGAAAAGATCGGTGTGATGTTTGGTAACCCCGAAACAACGACCGGTGGCAGGGCTCTAAAATTTTATACGTCAGTTCGCCTGGAAGTTCGTCGTTCAACAACGATAAAAGACGGTGCTAATTTTACAGGTTGTCGCACAACGGTAAAAGTCGTAAAAAATAAGGTCGCTCCACCTTTTAAGAAAACTGAATTTGATATTATGTTTGGAAAAGGTATCTCTTATATCGGTGATGTACTTGATCTTGCCGTTGAATATAATATTATAGAAAAATCCGGTTCTTGGTATAGCTATAATAAAGAAAAGATCGGACAGGGTAGAGAGAACTCAAAAGTTTTTCTTGAAGAGCATGATGATGTTCTTAAGATCATCGCTGATGAAGTTAAAGACGCACTTGGAATTGGAAAAAAGCCGATCGAAGAGACGGTTGAAAAGAAGGTCGAAGAAAGCGCATAGATATTATGCCGGCCGTTATACGCCTAACACAGCAAAAAAACCATTCAAATCGTTATAATTGTTTTCTCGAAAATGATGAACGCATCAGTATTACTGATGATCTTATTTTTAAATTCGATCTTTCTTCCGGCAAAGATCTGTCCGAAGAAGAGTTGACCAAATTAAAATCCGAAGCCGATAAAGCATTCACGCGGGAAAAGGCCCTGGAATTGCTCTCATTGCGCGAACATGGTTCAGGTGAACTCCGCACCAAGCTTTTGCAAAAAGGCTATGAGAAAGCCCATATAGCGGAAGTGATTGAATATCTTAAAGAGAAAAATTATCTAAATGATGAACGTTTTGCTGATCTCTATTCTCAGGAATTGATCCAAAGAAAACAATTGGGTCCCATGAAAGTGAAAGAAAAGCTATTTCACCGTGGGATCGCATCGCAGGTAATCAATTCGATCCTCTTGAATTACGATCGTGACATCCAAATCGAAAATTGTCGTTATCACGTCGAGAAGAAGTATAAATCAAAAACCATTTTTGAAACAAGAGAAGAAAAGGCCAAGGCCATTCGTTTTCTGCAAGGAAAAGGATTCTCCTGGGATGTGATAAAAGCTGTAATGGATAATTGAGATTATGTGAAGGATATGCTTATATCTGCTTGATAGAGTATATCTAATGATTATGTATCCTGAATTCAACAAGTAAGTGCAACTGAAAGAGCTTTGTAAAAACAGGCAAGCTATCGTAAGATGCAACCTGTTTTTGCAACAAAACTTAAGGTGCACAATTGAGAA
>Ga0208769_1000044_pt1 | contig 64804 bp, 64 predicted proteins | sample AntAceMetag02UKC_FD_184768 | JGI IMG/M metagenome (GOLD analysis project Ga0208769, IMG submission 184768) | Saline lake microbial communities from Ace Lake, Antarctica- Antarctic Ace Lake Metagenome 02UKC (SPAdes) (version 2) | ecosystem: Environmental > Aquatic > Non-marine Saline and Alkaline...
TAGACTGTTGTTTTGATGGATTTAGCGTGTGGTATAACGGTATGATTTACCAAGCGGGAGGACCCGATATGGTACCTGCAGTAAGCAAATATCCTATCGCAGCTTTAGCTATGTGGAACACACATACTTGGGTTGGAGATGATTTTGTGAATGATCGTTCGTATGCCCTTAAAAATGGTGCTACAGATGCTGCTGCTTCGTTACTTTCTCGAGGACGAATGGTGTTTGATGGGTTGAATATTTGGGGTATTATGTTTCACGGAGAACGATATTTATACAGAATTCCATATACTACTACGTTTGGCGGGATCCTCTAGATAATAGGCTGCGTAGCAGTTCCCACAATAACCTGCATAGTATTGAAGTACGAGGCTATTCCGGTAGCTACCATCATTTTAGTAGGTAGATTTCCTGGAAATAACCCGCCGAGTCCTGCGGCCATCATGAGGCCCATGAGGGTTCCTGGGGGAAGAGGTACAAAGGTACTGGCAACTGGCCACATAGCCGATACAGGGGTAGCGGCTAAGTACGCATCAAAAGCCAACTGCATTAAATTAGCACTGGCTAGAGGTATCTGCGGTTGCATAAAAGAAGCAGTGAGTCCTGCCTCGAGCGCCTTCACAGCTTGAGGCAAAATATTAGTTAAGGGAATAAGTGGAATACCGCCCACTGTTGCATATGCGAAGAACGACGTAAACGCATTCGCAAACAAGTGGGCGGCTTCCGCAGGGGAATTTGCAGGAGGATCTAACTGTTCATTAGCCATTAGATCCTTCGCAAACAAAGGAATGCCTATCGCTAAAGCCATCTCAGTCCAGTGGGCCTGGGATATCAGCGACTTCAATCAGCTTGAAGGTGTCACTGTCTTTGCGTGAGACAATGAGCTTCAAGGCTTTGGAACGTCCGATATGTTCCGAGCAGATGAATCCTACTTGTTCTCCCTTGTAGAAAACCTCGAGATCTTCAGGACCGTTTGTTCGTTTACAACCATCAACAATACAAGTATCCATAGAGCCTCCTATGAGCATACGCCGTCATTGTAACCACAAAAACGGCAGGCTGCGCAAGTTCCAGTTTTTTCTAGTAAGCCACCACAACGAGGACAGGGTTCTCCATCAATGGATGCTCCGGTATTAGCTACAGGAATCATCGGAGGAGAAACGCCTTCAATAAAGACGTCGTCAGTATCGATAAACTTAAGGCGGAGGAAATGGTAGAGATACCCTAGCACAGAATTCACGGATCTGATTTTAGGATTGGATGTTAAGCCCTGGGGTGGGAATATTGGTCCCGCCATATGTTCTAAGAGTTCTTCCAGGGGGATGTTGTACTGCAATGCAATAGAAAAGAGCGTAGCGTAACTATCCAGGAGACCTGATACTGTGGACCCTATCGAAGACATCCTAAAGAATACTTCTATAGGACGAGTAGGATCGTCTGGGTCTACTCCAACGTGTATGTATCCCTTATGATCTCCAACCCTAAATTTATGCCGGGGTAGTCCGTCGAGGTCATCGGGGAGGCTCATCCTTTGGGGAATATTTTTTACAATTTTCTTTGCTGCCAGTTCTTTAGCGCGGAGAGGCTCGCTTAATTTAGAACCCCGGCGGTAAATGGATACACATTTGATGCGCTTTTCCCAGGCCTTTAAGAACGTGCGTTCGATGTCTTCGGGAGTTGCCGAGTGATCCATGTTGAAAGTCTTGGAGACCGCTCCGGATAGGAAGGGCTGTACGGCTGCTACCATGTCAAGGTGAGCATCTACCGAGAGACTACGTTCTCCTTCCTTAGGACGAAAGGCACAATCGAAGACAGGTAGATGTTCGGGTTTGAGAGTTGAACCTTCAAAATGTCCATTTTGGGCTACGTACTCTAGCAGGTCTTTTTGTTGCTCTACCGTATATCCTAAATATTCTAATCCGGATTTTACGGCGTTACTTTGGTAAGCAATATTGCCGCCACCTACGATTGTTTTTAGTTTAGAAAGACTCGAGTCTGGTTCGATTCCTGTTGTATCACAACCCATCATGAACGCGATAGTTCCCGTCGGGGCCAGAAGAGTAACTTGAGCATTCCTGAAACCGGGGCCGTCACCTTTAACATTCTTTTTGCGACCAAAGCCCAAGCCGGTAGCTTCTTGCCATGACTTTAATGCCTGTGCGGATATACCTGCGGTGTCTTTCGCAAGTTTTCGAGTATGTCCAAGGTGAAGATCAAGAACGTCTTCCATAGGATCTTTGTTAAATTCAAAACGCTCAAAGGCGCCGAGTAACTGGGCTATCTCCGCGCTGGTCAAATAAGCTTGGCCGGTCATTAGACTCGCTATTGATGCCGCTATTTCTTGGCCCTCTTGACTAGCGTAAGGTATTCCCCAGGACATCAATAGTCCTCCAAGGTTAGCAAAACCTAAACCCAGGGGACGGTAACTATGACTAGTTTTTTCTATTTCCGGAGTTGGATAACCTCCGAGATTTACAATTATATCTTGAGCTAAAACTAGAAGGTAAACAACGTGTCTAAAAGTTCGGGTGTCAAAAGTATGGTTGCCTTTGTCGAATTTACGGAGGTTGATACTGGCTAGATTACAGGCTGAATTTTTTAACCAGACAAATTCTCCGCAATTATGTGCAATAAATCCGTTAACTATGCCCCAGTGAGTATCGGGTTCTATAAAGTCATATACTTTCTCAATACCCGCGGGTTTTACCGAGATAACAAAAGGAGCATGCTTAAGTATCAACTGTTCTAGTAATTCACGTTTATAAGTTTGAATAAATGATATTTTCTCAGCGAAGAGAAGAATACTACTATATTTAGCAATATTAATATCATAGTTTTCTTTGCAGAGATAAACTCCATTTTTAAATTTTATTTTTTTTGCTTTATTGGTTGTATAATATGCGTAAATTTTTTGTTTAAGGAGAAGATCAATGACTTGGTCTCTTAAAGCTGCACAGGAAGTTTTAAGAGCTATTCGATTTTCACTTATAATACTACCATTAGCGGAATAAAGCCCAGACAAGAAATTACATTCATCTTTTTTAAGAAGAGAGGGAGGAAGTTCCCGTTCTGGAAGCCTCCGGGGATCAAGAGAATATTCGGTAGCTATATTATAGGCCAATTGTGAATAGAAAGCATAGGGTTTTGATTCAGTATAGCCTAGTGGGTTATGCTCAAAAAAGTCAGCTACTTCGTAATCGGTGGCTGAAAAATTAACTTCTAGTCCTTTGGGTGGTTCTGAACGTAGTCTCCCGGTACAACCATCCCCTTGAATAAATCCTGCAAGGATAGCCGGTGTTTTGGCAGGTATTCGTACTGTATAGGAAGGCATTAAGCGCTTTTTTCTGAGATCTTCTGCTCTGGCTGTTTCTCCGTTAGCTAATTTCCATACGTGATCGGGGGTACATTTTATATCTGGTATCTTTAGTTTAGGATAAAATCGAATGCGTACTACGGGTTTTTCTCCTGTGCACCAAACTCTACCTTTGCTACTATTTCCCGAAGGAGTTGTTATATCTACGATTTTTTTCTTAGCAAGATTTCGAAAGGTTCTATATCCTTTTGGAGTCTTTAGTGTCATGTCCCCGGTCAGACAAGGATTGCTTCCTGTAATTTCCGCGTCATTAGCGCACGTATTATATGTATTTATAGTATCACCGAATTGTACCCCGGGATCTCCACATTTATGTGCTGCTTTAGCTACTTGTTTGAAAAGTTTTCGTGCTGAAATAGTGCGAGCAACTTCTTTATTGTCGCGGTTTATAAGGGGCCATTCAGCGTCTTCACGATATTGAATATACCGTTTGATGTACTCCATGAACGCGTCCGGAATGCGGATAGAGTTATTTCCCGACTGATGTTTGACGTAGGTGTATGCATTATTAGTTACGGCGTAATTTGTAGGGATATCTGCATCCGCTAATATTTCTACAATATCTTCCTGGTCAGCTTTGCACCAAATGAATTTCTCTACATCAGGATGATCGATGTCTAGTATGACCATACGTGCAGCACGGCGAGTACGTCCTCCGCTCAAGATAACATTGGCTATCGCGTCATACGCAGACATGAAAGAAACAGGACCTGAGGCCGTGCCTCCTCCTCTAATATGCTCGGTGGACGCTCGTAAGTCTGAGAGGTTTACTCCGCTACCAGATCCACTCTTAAAAATAAGTCCCTCTTTGGTACCTAGCTCCAGAATACTATCCATATTGTCTTTTACTTCATTAATAAAGCAGGCAGCACACTGAGGTTTTTCCTGACTACCGTCAATACCCATATTAAACCACACTGGACTATTAAACGATGCCATTTGATGGAGTAAGACATATGTTAATTCGTCACTAAATATTTTGCTATTTTCTTTGTCGAAATACCCCTCGGTAACCCCGGCGTCAGTAATCGTAGTAACAACTCTGCGGATCATTTGTTGTACGCTGGATTCTCGTTCAGAGCTATTTTGAGATTCCCGGAAATACCGAGAGGCAGTTATATTGCGAGACAGTTCTGACCACTCAGCGGGAAATTCTCCGTCAGCTAACTCATACGTTACAGTACCTTCAAGATCGACCATTTTTACATTAGTATGCAGCCAAGTGATGTCGTCAAAAGGACTAGTTTCTTCCGTTGTGAAGGTTCGTTTGATCTTCAACATATGCTTCCTGTTAGATGTTAGGGGTTTTGTTGCTAGCGTAAATCGTGCGTTTGTTTTTCATCATCCTTATACCCTTTATAGTCTCTAATTGTCTGCGAGTTAGTTTTGTATCTTCAGTAAGTGCCTGGGCGAGACGCGCAAGCCATAAGGCATCTGCGATGTCATCAGAAGTAACTTCGATGTTAAATTCTTTTTGTGCTGTGAGTACCATTTGAGTTTTAGATGCATCGCCCCGTATTGCAAATTTTTTAAGTACTGTAGGAGGTACAATCGTGACGGGAATTTTAGCATCGAAGAGTGCAAGCAAAAACATTCCCCTAACTTGTCCGAGATCATCAGCACGGTTTACGGACCCGTAGGAAGGCCCCTCAATGCAAGCATGAGATACATTTTTCGGTAGATGTATTCGGAAAAGATCCCGAATAGTAGCCAGGCGTTCCGCTCCTTTTTTCTTGGGAGCATTTAAAATATTGGCAGAAAGTACTCTATTTTTACTTATAGCAGCAAACCCGCTACTCCTGAGGGATGGGTCGATACCGAGGTAATTACTTGCTGTTTCTTGAGGCATGACTTACTATTATTTCAGTTAAATAACTGAAGGTCAATCAATCTTATGGTTGCAAAATTAGTAATAGAATTCGATAAAATAGTATTAACAGGGACTCCTGATTTATACTATCTGCATACTACTGTCGAAGCGGAATCTACTCCGGATAATATCAGGCCCTGCTTAGTTGTAGAGGAGCAGGGAGTCACTGAGCCTGAGAAGATTTTGCGTATCGCTGACTTTACAGAGATCCCTCTTATCAACTCTATCTCTGTCCTTAGTAAAGCTGTCAGTAATCCTGCGGCACTCATTCCTGCGGCAGGAGACCGGTATTTGGTGAAGGCTGCTGGAGCAGGAGCTTGGGCGGGTGAGGATAATAATTTTGCTACCTGGAGTGCTGCCGGGGTCTGGACGTTCATTCAAGCATATACGGGGATGGCAGCATGGGCGGTAGACGAGCAACTCCGGTATGAGTTCAGTGGAACTGCTTGGGTGGCTACGCCGGGTACCGGACTTCCGGAATTGCCTTTAGACGTAAATTGTTTTGAAGATACGGTGTTACCTGGAGGTACTGTTCAGGTTGATTGGACCCTTAGAATAAAAGGTCCCTTCCCTCCTATTTGGACACAAGTCATGGGGCTAATTCCCACCGATATATTATATTATAAAGTTACGGCTGTATTGAACCCCCCTACTAATCAAGTTTTGGTTGTGCCTCTGGGAGTAACTACTGCTTTTCCTCCTACACCTGAACGAGGAGTAACTGTTGATTATTGGGGTATTCCTCCGGCGGGACTTATGAATAGTAGTGTTACACTGGTTGCTAACCGAGATTTTACGCTAGTACCTGGGACAGTCTATAGAATAGCTGAGCACCACGACACTTTTACGGATGAGACCATAGCAAACAACAAGGTGAATTCTTTGCGAGTACAGGCCCATACTCTCGTGCAAGAAACAAACGAGGATACCTTCACGGGTACCCTGCTGGAAACCTTTGAATAATGGCACTTCAACTAGATCTTAAACAAACAAATACTATTGAGCCTGGGCCGGTCTATAAGGTCCTGAATGAAATTACATATGCGGAGGATATTGCTGCTGAAGTTTTTGTGTTTACAACAGTTGATCAGGAGTTTAGTCATGTAGCCTCTGTTTGGGACCTGATGAATCTTCCTGTAGGACATGCAGCAGCGGTTATTGCGGGAACTGACCGGTATCGTAAAGATACCGCAGAAGTGGGTTACGCATCGGTAGACACTGCCATTGAATTCGCAGAGTATGTTCGTGTACGCATACAGGCATTATTGAATGCCTATAAATCAGCAACCGAGGACTTTGAGGGAATAACCGACTACGTGTTTACCCCGAGTTAAACTATGGACAAAACCAGAATTGAACAAGACTCGATAGAAGTAACGTTAGCCGACGGGAAGACTGCCTTCCGAGTTACCACTACGGTTACTGACCCCGGAATTTTACCGGATACAGGTCTATTCGTTTTTACAATTGTTGATCCGTTAGAACCCAAGTCAGACACATTTATTCGTGTAGCTCAGCCACATGATATTAATTTTATGCTTCGTGATCGGGATAATGCTGTCGCAGCGGGAGATACGGAATTCTTATATCTTCAGGTCGCTATAAGCTATGAGTCTATTGAAGTAGCAGTACAAGCAAAAACCGCGATTAAATCTAGAATAGATGCAGCTATTAGTCGTTGGTATGTCTACCAGACTGAGTTTGTGGGCGTAGAAAATACTCTGCATCCTGGAGTAGACCCCGAGTATGAACAAGCCTTGAAGGCTGTATATGTTACTGCCCGAGATGCTCGAGTATTGGCAGAAACCGCGGTCGAAGACGCTGATGATGCTGTAGCTGCTGCTCAAGTTTTGTTGGAACATGTGCAAGAAATTTCCGAAATTAGGAAGACTGAAACGGAGTTCTGTGCTGAAGTTAATACTACCTTGTGGCCTCAAGTTAAACTGGGGTGGACGGCCTTCAATGCGGGATCCGGAGCACTATATACGGCAAGCAAATCCTTTTGGACTTCTGCAAAAGCGTTTGATGATATTGCGGATCCTTTCTACAGTACTTCGAGTACTTTTTGGACTAATTTAATTGTAGCGTATAATGCGTTTCCTACGGATCCTCCTGTTCCTGTTTATAACGGTCCCCCGGCGGCTCCTACAACAGATTGGTTAACTTTTTACAATGAGTTAAAGGGGTACGATGGGGTACCTGCAGCGTTTAACGCACTACTGACTACGTACGGTACCGCGGTTTCAACTTACGGCCCGCATACTTCTGCGGGTACTTCGTTAGCAGCGTTCCAAACGGTTTTAGATGCCTATACGTCAACGGCTACATTAATATCGTCAATGACTACAGCAATGGATACTTTCTATACTGCGGCAACCGTAGCATACAGTGCTGCGGTGGCCCAGGTAACACAAAAAGAAGCGGGAGTTACCACCGCTGTCAATGCAAAAAATGAGGCAGAAGCTGAGTTAGCTTCTGCCCAGGAAACGGAAGACGCGGCGTTGGCTGCTGTCGAAGAAATTTGTCCAGACTTCGAAACTACATCAGTTTAATATCTTCTTAAAACATGTGGGTCTTTTTCTAAGTAAGTAAAATGTCCAAAATTACTATAAATATCCTGGATTGAATTAAGTGTCATATTAAACCCACACGCACCTCTGCCGTGGTAGCTGTAATTAATACGAAAACCCTGGAGATATGGTTCGATGTATAGAACAGGGTAAGAAGTAGAGTGCCAGGTACCAACGTAAGTAGGGCTGTAAACGTGACTTGTAGCTTCATAAAGAATAGCTAAACGTTCTGGAGTAAGAGGTGCAATATACTTTCCGTTCATGTCATTCCCATGCTTTAAAATAAATTCATGAGCCTTTTTAAAGTCAGAAAAAAGGTTAATGTCGTTATGAGCACCGGGTTGGGTATTACGCCTAAGAGTAAAGTGTAGAGTATTATCACGCATGATTAAGGCGGTAGTAACTATACACCGGTTATAGCGTTTAGAGAGTGTTCCGGAGTTAGCTAGTAGGTAGCGTAGTTGAAATGCCGTAAAGGGATTGATTACTCCGTCATTAATTTTGGACACTATTTCTTTCTGGTCTTTGGGATAGGCTCCCCTACAGCTGCGTCGCGTACCATCTCCAAAAGTAGTACCACAAGTTTTTTGAACTCCGCAATCAGTACAAACTTCTTTCTGAAAAGCTACATAACGTTTGCGTTCCTGTTGCGCTTCTGCGCGACAATCCGCAGCTTCTTGTATAGCAGTAAAGAAGTGTTCAGTGATACCTCTGACTCTTTGGTGTACTCCCGCTCCGCCAGTCATTGCTGGGCTGATATATACGAAATCATCAATCTTAGTGATCCCGTGTTTGAGTTCAAAGTCTTCAGCTAAGGAGTCAGGGGATATTCCGTTATTGATTACCGGGTTATTATACATATTAGACTTAGAATATGAGATCATTTGTTTCAGAATACAATTGTGTTCTGAGTCGGCCTGCTCGGGAGTATGGTTTGCTGTCGTGCACTCTTTACAAGACATGCTGTACTTTTGTGGCAGGTAACATTCGTCAAAAATTTGTTTAGTAGATACTGAGCCTATGTCTTTATCCTCTAACTTGAGACATATTTTTTCATGGTTTCCTGCGTCCATATTTTCCAAGACGTTTTGTATGTCCAAGTGAAAAATCCATTTAGGAATATCCTCAGATAGGTTTGAATATTGTTTTTTGGTATATGACGTAAACCTTACAAAGTAAGTATCTCCCATTATTTTTTTTACAAGCGGGTGTTCGGCTAGTTTGTAAACTGTAGAGATATCTTTAAATTCTTTGTGTTGGGATGCATCCATACAGGCAAATATGATAGCGGGTGATTGATAGGTACTCCAGCGATTACTCGAAGTTGCGTAAGTAAACATAAGGGGGGTGTTGGCGTAATCAAGCATGTTTAACCTCTTCTTGAGCCTTCTTGCAGACCATCTCGTAGTCGCTAATGGCTACATCCAATTCTATTTTAAGACGGTCAGCTCGTTCCGGATTTAACTTTCCGATAACCTGATTAATATAGTTTACGTTTCCTCGAAGGTAATCAATGTACTGTTCTACTGTCGGGTATCCTGCCCGAGCATATTGGGTTTCAATCCCATGGGTTAATGAGTTGTGAACCATAGCTCGGAACAGAAGATATTTTTCACGCGGTATATTAGGTTTTTGATTGAAGACCATTCCTAGTAAAGTTTTACGATAGAAAGAATGTCCAACTCGGGTCTTCAGGGGGTTAATTCTATACTCCGCGGTTTGAATAATATCTGTGATACACCCACAAATTTCTTGAGATTCTTCCTTACTTATATTTACACCACAAGTGAAACATAGATCATCAGAGTAGCGAGTATAGCGCCAGCACCAGACGTCTTTTAGGTTCATTTTTTTATCCAGGGTTTTTAAGTAACTGAGGATCTGATGATCTATTCTGTCATCTGCAATAAGGTTACAGATAGCACCGGAGGTAGGGGCTCCTTGAGGAACTCCCGCGGATACTTGCGGTAGGTCATCTACAGTAAGAAGGCCTGCCAAGAGGCTCGCTGTATAGTGATTATAACCAGCATCTTTAAAATAGTTTCGAATCCAAGAGCGGTGGGTACTCCCAAAGAAATCCCGGAGGTCCATTTGGATTACGGCACCTCTCCGGGGACACTCGTGTTTCTTGGGGGACACTCCTTTGGGAGTACCATCACAGGTTTTACAGGCAGGAATATGTTGTGCAACTGCATGCCGGGTAGACAGTCCTTTTCTATACGCAGTAACATGATCCCCCAATTGGCTCTGAAGAGGAATCAAGAACTTAGCGTGTACCCTGCGTAGGAACGATTTCATAAAGGGTGAAGGAGCGTGAATAATCCGAAAACCCTTTCGTTTTTTAGGGATTCGGTGAACGGTATAGTGTTCGTCTTTCTGATTAAGTACCCACCAGAGTGTTTTGGTTGCATACCCTAACCGGAAAGAAAGGCTACAATCATCCACGGCATAGGGAGTAACTTCGGGAATATTTGGTAATTCAATTCTAACTACTGAGGTTTTGGCAAAGCCTATGGACATCAGGTAACCTCCACTTCTTGCACTGATTTATCGTAAGCCTGTTTTAGATCCTTATCGAGAGGAAGCCGAGTCTTAGAATCATTACGACAGGTACTTGTTCCAGGTAAACATTGTCCAGCATAGTACTTCGGAAGATTCGCACAAATAGAACAGAGGAGAGGAATCTTGTCGTCAGGAGTTTGAATAGAAATAGGAGGTAACTTAATACCTGCGTTGGCGTTTACACCAACTACCTCAGACATGATGTAGCCTATTTCAGATATGTCAGGAACTTTGTGACCCTTACGTGTCCGGGCTTTTACGTGGGTAGGAACAATCAGGAGCCAATCCTCAGGCCTTGAAATATTAAAACGTTTCTTATGGAAGAGAGTTGTGCCTTCAAATGCTAAATCATCGCGGCGTACTCGTACTGTCTTCTCACGCTCAACGTGTAAACAATTGAGCATTTTTGCGATTATTTCTGTGTAGTCCATCACAAGATAATAGCGAAACAACTGCTGGATACGGGGCTCATCATTCCGGTGTGCGATGTACACATTATCATACGGGAAGTAATCGATATGTGTGTCGCGACTCCGGATACTGTGTTGAGCAATCTTTACGTGGTAAATATTCCCGGGGTAGAATTTCATATCTTAGCTTTCGTGGATTTTAATGACCCTACTTCCCATAGAGGGATGATCAGTGCCATTGGGGGTAAGTGCCCATATGAGAGGACACGCGGGGAGTAAGTCTGGAATGGGTCCGTGAGGCGAGTCGATAGGAGCTTCCCCGTCAGTAAACATAACTACCAGGTCTGGTTTAGGGAGTCTTATATCCAGTCCTTCTACATTTTTTTCCCAATCTTCTTCTGTGTCAACACCACAGATACGTCGAAGAGGGGGGCAGAAGTCGGTGCCTCCACAACAATAGCGTTCTAGTCCGTGTTGTCCTGGGGATTGAATTTCATCATCTTCTCCAAATTCTTGTTCATACTGAATAGCGGCATCAAAGATAATCAGATAGGCTTTTGCCATAGTATCCGCTTGAAGAATCCCCTGTATTTCCGACATGAATTTAAGATACTCGTCGTTGCTAACCGAACCCGAAGAATCCACACATATGTATATGTGAATTCCTACCTCTTTTTGAAGTCCCGGGTAAGGCTCTAAACCCTCTTCGAGTGACGGGAAGAGCGCAATGTTAGGCATCACGGTACTCTCCGTAAGCTTCGAGGATATAGAGGAGCGTAGCATCCCGCGGAATAGATGCTCCCAGGGAACTGTGGGAGGTGTTAGAAATTCTTCTAAATAGTGTTCCAATGCTGACGGGATCAGGCCTCGTTGTTTCCGCGTCTGGTCTAACGCCTGCTGTACGAGTTTTTTACCTTCCCGTTGGGCGTTATCAAGTGCTCGTTCCATCTCTGCTTCTGTTAGATCATTCCAGACTTCTGAGATGTCCAGGGGTGCATGCTGGCGTGCTAGTAGCCCCTTGAACCAATCTGGTAGCTTAGGATCCTGCATAGGGTCGTAGGAGCCATAGCCTGACTGAGGAGTTCCCTCGTCTTTTGGGGGACCTTTCTGAGGGTCACCTGACGCCTGGGACTGCTGCTCCTCTCCAGACTGTCCCTCTCCAGACTGTCCTTGTTCTCCAGGATCCTGTGGCGGGGCTTGGAGTTGCTTCTTGATATTTTCAACTATATCTTCGATGTCGTCTGGAGCCCATCCGTGGTCTCCCAGGTCCTGAAATAAGCGATGAGCATACTGCTCAAAGGTCTCACCCTTGGGGTAATTACGTTCTTCCGGCAGAATCATAGACTTCATTTCATCCTGAAATATCTGGGATTTCTGCTCTACGAAGACCCTGAGAGCTGTGTCATTGACTGCCATATCTGCGGCCACATTCAATACCATGTGACGACGCTCGTAACGGTAGTCGTTGTTGACGATCTTCTGGAGACGTAGGAAGCGCCCCAAGTGGTTCAATGCCAGGTGGGCTCCCTCGTGAAAGAATACTAGAATTTGCTTGGCGCGGGGGAGACTCAAGAGCCATTTGGGATCATAGATAAAGACATTCCGTCCTGTTTTGCCAATCATAACCCCTGCGGTTCCCAGGCCTTTTTGAGGGATAAACCGGCAACCGTTTAAAACACGACCCAGAAAGTTGTTGCCACCACGGATGCTGACGGCCCATTGTAAATTTTCGCTGATGATAGTCTCATCTGTTGTTTCGATTAACGCTTCCACTGTAGCCTCCTTCGGACTATAATTCTCTCGAGGAGAAAAACATGATTAAAGATCAAACAAATGACCCGGGGTTTGGAACTTTGTGTGCTGTAACCAAGCGATTTCCTGCCTTGAAGGAAATGGCCAAGACGGCGGAATTAGATACCAATGAATTTACGGATCTTCCCAATACCGCGTTCGCGTGGGAAACTCGCCGAAAATTTCCGATTCATAACCGGGAACATACTGCGATTTCTTTAGGGTACCGGAAGATTGCGAGTGCTATCCCAGCTGAGGTAGATGAGAAGCTAAAGAAAGCTGCGGAAGTCTATGGGGTTGATACTACGGTGTTTGATACCCCTGAAATAGTTAAGACAGCTTCTGAAGAGTTCTTCCTCTTAGGTGGACGCTTTCGAGTAACCTCTGCAGAGGAAGTACCCTATGCAGAAAAAGCGTTGCTTAGAAAATATGCTAGTCTTTCCCCTCAAGACAGGGCTGAAGCATTTGTTAACTTGGGAAAAGTAGCACAACATTTTGAGGTTCCATTACAACCTTCTACCCAAAAACTCGCAGGATTTACGATTACGAGTACGCGGGTAATGAAGGACTGGGTAGAAGCTCGGAAGGTAGCTGCTGAGAGCCTTAAGTCTTCTGTAGCAGGCGCTTACGAAAAATTGGCGCGTTCGTATGACGGGGCTGATGCCTATATCACGGATAAATCCGTGCAGGTAAAACTGGCTTCATTGATTGATGAGCTAGACCAGCAGTCGGGGGTTCAGCAGTATTACGGAAAGTCCCTATTAGATCCAATTCAGACCGTATTCAATACCGACAAGGTAGCTACCGGACAAGTTATGATTGGTAGCCTGATGCTCGATAAAGATAAGGTAGCAGCTCTCCCCTTGTCCTTCTGGGAAAGTTTACTGGGAGACGATATCGCAAAGGAAATTTCAACAGATGGAGAACCTGATATCGATAAGCTGATGCCTATTCTTCCTACCCTTCCTAAGGATTTAACTATCGTAGCGCAGAAACAACTCGCGCATCTTGCCTGATGATGGAACTCGACTCACTAATAGAACTTGCGCCCAGGCTATCGACTCGATTTCTTGAAAAAACCGCAGCCATGATTCCTTATGCCCGAAAGGTTCTTCAAGAACCTGATGCGTGTTGTGCGACTGTCCTTTATTTAGCTGTCAGAACTTTGTTTGGCGTTCAGGTTACAGCCTGGGAACCTGAAACTATTTGGTTAACTTTAGAACGGCAGGAAAATATTGAGTTGGACGAGCTAGCCCGGGACAAGATTCAGGCAGCTATTACGCTAGTTGTTAATCCTTCTTTCTACTGGGATAGCTATGTGTTCCAGAGGACCGCTCAGGCACTTAACGGGGAACCCTTCGATGCTTACGCGCTGCAAGAAATCCCCCCTCCAGTTCAATGTTGGGCTGTTTACGAAGCCGGTATTATCCGGGGGTTAGACCTGGATGTTCCTGTTATCCCTGATTACGACGAAGACGTACAAAGCTATACCGCGGTATGTCTCCATAGAGACGGGATGGTACTTCCCCCAGATCAGCTCATGTATTCTAGAGCTGCTCTTAAGAACCTCTATCCTAAAAACACGCAAGAGTTTGCAGCCACTGTTATGAAGTCCTGGTCACAAGTAAAAAAAGAGGACCTCCAGAAACGTAAGTTTCCGGAAGATCCTCTGGGGGTCCAACTTTCATATTTGGCGGGCTGCAAACTCTACGTAGATGAGCGGGCAGAAGCACTAGCTAAGGACATTACCTTGGTTTCGGTACGGTCTTCCAGTCCTGCATAAGATCATTGTCGACATTCCGGGTATTTTTATCCAACTGTTTATGTATTTCTCGCCAACCAGGAAAGTCGGCCATTTCATACATCAGTTCAGTCAGGTAGTCTCCCGCGTTATTGTCTTCGGCCATCTGGTTAAGACCCGTATGGATCTGCATAAGAACTTCTGCAGGAAGGTCTCCCAGGAAGGTAACGAAGTTTTTGGCTACCTTGTCAACACTGGTTTTCTTCGCAAATAGAATTGTAAGAACACCTTGACCAAGGTCCAGTAATTTGGTGCGGTCTTTCTTGATCAGTTTTTTCACTGCAGTTCGTGTCTTCCCCTTATATGCCCGTAATACTTCTTCCGGCTTTACTGTCAAAGTAGAGTCCGTGAGAAAATCTATAAGTTGTTTTGTTACAGTCATACCTACGGAAGCTGCGTAACGTGTTTCTGCGAAAGGACCAATGATACTTACATTATTCTTTTCCATTAAGTAAGTATCGAGAGAGATAGTCTGTATTGTTGCGGGACACATATACTGCTTGTTCACACGTTGTGCTGCCATGTCATAGATGAGTTTGGGGAACGTTTCTATGAACGACAGGATACTCGGGTGGCAGGGCAGCGACTTACCTAGAGCATCCCTATCACTGAAGTGGAAGATATCGGATTTGGCGTGAGGGTACCAGGATTGGAAAGACGGGATACAGTACAACCACTTGAGTCTACGGCGAAGTGCCGCGTTCGTTTCGATCTGTGTAACACTGTATTTGTCCGTGGCGGGATTCATCATACCCACGACCATACAATCTTTCGGTAGTAGATAGTCGAACATTCTCCGGTCTTCGATCAGCGAAAAGAACATCGAGATTGCGTGGGGTAGTCCCTGGTTTAGTTCGTCAAAAACCACCATGGCTTTTTCTCCGCCTTCGGGAAAGTTCTCTGGTAGCAGCGTTTTGAAAAATCCGATTTTTGCTTCTTTTGTAGAAGGGATCCCCGCCCCCATCAACCCGTAGTGGGCCGTACGGATGTCACATACCCTGGCGCCCACCTCGTGCGCTACCTGATGAACTACTTGGCTCTTGCCCATTCCGGCTTCTCCGACAAGCATGAAAGCCCCCCGCCACTGCTTAGCATTCCAAGAAAGTAAGATCTGTTCTTTTGCGCCTGCCATAGTTACCTGCGGGATGTCATGTAGCTGAGCATACTTGAGTTCTTCTTCGTTCTTTTTTCCTTTTGTCATACTGCTCCTCGTCTGTTACTGTTGGTTAGATGTCTACAATACCTAAAAAACCATTATCAATCATTGCTGAAAGATGGTTGTTACTCGACGGTAAACCCTTTAGCTTACGTGATTGGCCTATGCACCGCGCTTTCTACGATGGGCGATACCCCCGTATGCTTATGAAAACTGCGCGACAAGTTGCTAAGAGTACCACCCTATCTAATTTTAGTATTATTGAATGTGCAGTTCTTCCTCATTTTCGTACAATGTTTGTTAGCCCTTCTAAAGAACAGACTGTGCGTTTTTCAAATGCTCGGGTCTCTAAAACTATGTCTTATTCTCCTATTATTAAGGAGGGGTTTCTACACCCTGATTTATCGTATCGTATGGGACATAAGCAATTCCGTAACGGGGCTGAGATGTACTTTACGTACGCTTGTGACGACCCCGACCGTTTGCGTGGAATTTCATCGGATAGAAATCTAATGGATGAGGTTCAGGACATGTTGTACGATCCTGTAATCATCGTAGGTAATGAGTGTATGTCTGAATCCAATTATGGATACGAGACCTATGCTGGTACCCCAAAAACCATGGAAAATACGATTCAGTATCTGTGGGAAATGTCGACGCAGACTGAATGGGTAATGAAGTGTGAATCTTGTGGTTGCTCCCAGTATATCGATGACGAAAAATCTGTAGGAAAACTAGGTCCAATTTGTGTTAAGTGTGGCTCGTATCTCAATCCTTTTAAGGGTCAGTGGATAGACCTTTCTCCCCCGGACCCCACTAAATATCCCGACCCTAAACAGAAGCTAAAAGGGTTTCATATCTCACAGCTTATTATGCCGAAGAATGTGCCTGAGGCAATGAAGCACCGAGGAGGAGTTGACTACGAGAGAGCGGTTAAACGTTGGCATCGTATTCTACGGAAACATATAGAAAGTCCTCCCTCGTTATTCCGCAATGAAGTCCTGGGAGTTTCCGATGCTATTGGTACCCGTATGATTTCTCTGGAGGAACTCCAATCTCTTTGTGTGGGAGTTTCACTACAGGAAAAGCCTAAATCGGGACACTTTGTAGGAGTTAGAAGTGCTGTCGCGGGGGTTGACTGGTCTGGAGGAGGCGCGTCAGGACTCTCGAGAACAGTTCTTTGGATCTGGGGACACCGCGCAGACGACCAAAAACTCGTGTGTCTTTATTACAAGGTATACCCGGGAAAAAACCCTGTGCATGCCGTTGATGAAGTTGCCGCTACATGTCAGGCGTATAACGTACGCATGGTAGTAGGGGACGCAGGAGAAGGTGCAGTAGCTAACGGACTTTTAAAGCGGGCCCTAGATGCTCACCGGGTACAACAAGTACAGTACGGAAGTCATGCGAGGGCTCTTAAGTGGAACGGGGAAGACCGGTACATAGGAGATAGAACAACGTTAATCGATAATTATTTTATGGAACTTAAGCAAGGACACATGGAATTTGGGCCGGAAGAACAAATGAAAATGGCTATAGAAGATATCCTTAACGAGTATGAAGAAGTAACACAGCACGGTAAAAAAGTATGGAGACACTCACCTCAAAAACCAGATGACTGCCTCCATGCTGGATTGTTTGGCTGGATTGCTTACAAGATCTCTATCGGAGATCTTAAATTTTACCAGCATTAGTATACCGCTTAGCGTATAGGACAAGAACCTCGCGGGACTGATGCACCCCAAGCGCTGTCAGCGCAGGGGATCATCAGATTTCGGAGGGCTATGGCGCCCGGAGAAATTCTTGACCGGTAGCTGTATGCATAGTTAAGAGCATAAATCAGGATGTAACATCCTATTGCTTCTAGGGACTAGAAACATTCCGGTATGTACCGCTATGTGTCGGTTTCTAAGAATGACATCTTAGAAACCAAACTACCGTGCTGTGTTGTAGACTTATACCGCTAACTAGCGGCTATTTCTTTTTCAAAATCGGCGCGTATAGCCTGTTCAAGGTACGCATCAGGATCTAATTTTTCAATGTTATTTTTGTTCATGTAGTCGTAGATATCAATTACTTCTCCGTAAGAGGGTCCTACTTCTACATCCCATTGAAACGGAACAGGTAGCCAGGGGTGGCGAGTTGCAACTCTAGTTTGTCCGTATTCCTTTACGAAGTCCGGAATTTGAGAGACATACTTTTTAGGTATCTCAGCTACTATCGAATCATGTACCGTAATGAGCAGATGTCCTCCGAAGTCATGTCGGATAGGTTCAGCCATTTCACACAGTACCTCGAGTACTAGATCTGAGGATGTACTTTGAATCTTAAAGTTAATTGCCTGCCGGTTTGCTTTGCTGCGCCCATAGGGGGTTAATCCTAGCATTTCAAACCTACGACGACGTCCCAAGAAGGTCTCTACTACACCAATATTTCGTACCTGATCTTTTGTGATACGCACATACTCAGGTATTGATGGAAACATTTTCTCGAGTGCATCAATAATCGTTTGTGCCTGTTCCAACGAGATCCCTACAATTTGCGCAATTTTGTATTTACTGGCGCCGTATAAAATTCCGAAGACCACGCGCTTAATTGTTTTCCGAAGTTTTTCTAACTGTCTCGCATACCAGGGATCCGTATCCTTGAAATTATTTCGGTTATTAAAGTCGTCGTAACTCCAACCGTGGTCTTCATCGATACCTATGAGGTTCATCACAGCTTTTCGTGATGCGTATTGTACCTCTGCCAGGATGGTCTCAGGTTTAAAGATCATGCCCGCGAAGAATGAGTGGGGATCCATACCGTCATTCAGGGCTTTAATTAAGTTCTTATCCTTACTATAGGCCGCGTAGATTCTAACCTCTGCTGCCTTAGCGTCTGCGTTACAGATCACCTGACTCTCGGGGTCAGTAGGAATAAAACTCTTTTTGATGTTATGTTGCCCGATTTGATAGGGGACATTTTGCATGTTTTCGTCTGATGATGAATTGTGGTTTACAAAACCTTGCGCAACGAAAGAATGATCATAAGCTACTTCGATATCCCAAACGCCTTTTATTCCGATACTTCGGATAGACTTGATTCGGCTAGTACCAAATTTATTTGAACGGTATTTATCGCGTATACGGCGCTGACGATTACAGGTAGTAACTTCAGAACCAATATCTAATTCTTTAAGGCGGTGGATTACTAAAGGACCGTAAATTGATCCAGGTTCTGAAGGAGTGTAAAAACCATGGTTTTTTGTAACTTCAATTGAGGATCCGTTCTCAAGTGTAACACAATACATTTCTTCATCACCCTTGCAGAACAACTTAACGATATTACGTAATCTATTTTTGTGAGTCCTAATAGATACCGAAGGTATTAGATCCAAGGGTAGTTTTGAAATTACAAAAGATCCCTTGTCTGTGTCAAGAATAGTATTCTCGGAAACACAAAGACGAAAAGTAGCAGTGCCGTGTTGGTGGAAGTTCGTATGCATACGTCCGTCTTCTTCACTCAGGGCTTTGATATTGGCCACGAAGGTTGTCAGAGCCTTGTGTGTTGCTCGGTACCGCAGGATAGCACGGGATAGGGGACAGTCATGCTGTGTAGCGAGTGAGCGTAAGAACTGAGCGTTAGTAGATGCTAAGCCTGTCTCCGTTCGAGGCGGTTCTATAACGCCGCTGTAGCATACTATTTTACCTGTTTCAGGATGTTTGAAACCTGTGCCATATAGGAGTTTACGTACGTCAGCAGCACTAGAAGGATTGAATTTAATGTTCTCTGGAACCATTGGCAGCATCTCAGCACGAGATTGCACGATAGATAGTTCCATCTTAACGGCTAATTCGTCTACGTAATCCCGGTCAACCTTTACACCGTAAAGCTCCATTTCCGCCAAGACACGAGTCGTAGGGATTACTCGTCCAAACATATTAGCTGAAGTAGGGTCTCGCATAGAACAGCCAGGCTGTGCTAGGTGCTTAAAGTAGGCGTTATGCGCCCACTGGCCTCTACGCTTTGCCAGCGCAGTGTTCTCTTGCTCAGCTCTTTCCCGCTGTAGACCTACTATCTGCCTTGTAACATCGCCATCGATAGCTCCATACAGGTTAAGGTCGTCCAACGGTATTTTCAAAAAGCCCTCGGTAGCAGCATCTTTGGCTAACTTTTTGGCGGCTCCTTTAAGCTTTTTCTTTTTCTCGGCCGTTTGTTTTGCATCCGCGATCTGTGAATCGCCTTCGGTGGCTGTAAGAATAGCTTGGAGGGTATCTTCATACCCGGAGTAAGCCGGGAGCATAATATTTGTAAGATCTTTTAGGCCGTAAAAACCTTTCTTATCTTCAACTAAAAGATGTTCTCCAAGCATGGTATCCCAACCGATTCGTCTGATATCCCAACCCTTGCTTTTAAGAACTTTTAAATCAAATTTTGCATTCTGCAAAACCTTAGGCTTTGGACTAGAAAGTATCCGTTGTATCAGCGGAGCGACTTGTTCAAATGTCCAAGGAGTATCGGGGTGTTCAATTGGTATGGATGTGGAATAGCCTGTAGCCCAAGAAACTATCAGACTCAAGAGTTTCAAGTTTTTTCTGTGGGGATACTTAGTGTTCGTTTCAGTATCTAGAGAGATTATCCAGTTATCTGGATTCACATCATTTTCGGTATATGCGAGAATATGATCGACTAATTTTTCTACCTCTTTAAGAGTCTTGGGAAAAACATAGTTCTTTGCAAGGACGTCAAGGGTAGGCGTCATCTGGATTGCTTTACCTTTGCCTACATCTACTACTCCGGAGAGGAACAAATCCATATGATTTTTAAACAAGTCAAAGTAACCTGTTTTGGCTGCAAGTTGTTGCTTTGACATGGACACATAGATATATACTTTACGCCCCTGGAGGGTAGTAGTTACAAAATGTTCTTGTGTTGCCGAGTATTTTCTAAATTTGATACCCAAGGATTTTAGAACACTATCGCCCATTGCAAAGATCATAATAGGACGGTCAGGACGTGAGTATGTTAATAGCTCCTGGTGAAAAAGTGGAGCACAACAATCTATATTATTTTTGAGAGGCTTTTTGCGCTCACAACGCACCGCATACGTAAACCTTCCTACGAACGGCTTAAACACCGTGTTTATATCTATTGTCCGTAGAAAGGCCGCACGTACTATTTTCTCAATGTCTTTAGTCCATCCTTGATGGTTAATTAGACTAGCAGACGGTCCCGATAAAAATGGAGAATTAGCTACGCAGAAAAAATCAACTTTATGAGGAGTCCCTCCTGCGCCGTCAGTATAGTGTGCTTTTTGGGAAAGCTTACAAGTCTTACACTTGGGGCCGCGCCATGCATTTTCACCGCAGAGTTGGCAGAAATCATTCGTCGCGGGTCCATCCGTATTCGCTGGCGTCTTTTGGTCGTTGTTTACCATCTACTTGGTCCTTTACAGCAGCAATTACTGGAGTTTTAATCGACTCATCGCTACTTCTTTCTCTGGGGGAACTAATGTCATCGGTGACACTTATCGCTACAACATGCTTGGCTTCTATTCGGGGCCCAAAATAGGGAACAGTCTTACTAAGAACGTTAGACCGCACAACTTCAGGATCACTTAGAGTCTGTGTGTATCGTCTCAAGGTCGCCTTTAATTGAACGGGGGCGTAATTACTGAATCGATCTGGGAGCATATGGTCAATCCCTGTTAGTAAGAAAACTAATATTTTCTTTTCTGGATCAAAGTAAACACCCTGCATACAGTCATTTATAAATGAAGCCTCGTTACCACTGGAAAGAAGCGAGGCTAAAGAACGCTTAGCCTGGTCTCTATCATATTGAAAAACTCTACTATGGATGAGTGCATGGAACAGATCGTCAGACATAGACACGTCACTAAGCATGTTAACTTCGTGTTTATTCTGTTCTACAAACTCACGGAAAAAGGCTTCCCAATCGCGTCCAATAAGTTTCAAGAACGACAGGACAGGAAATAAGTGAGAAGCCCAACGTTCTTCAACTTTCTGAGGTAACGTTGAATTAATTCTTTTGTAGAAAGCTTCGGCCACGTGTTCGTAGTTAGCTATAAGCTCAGGAACATGTGGATACATACAAACAGCAATGTCTCGAGCGATTCCTCTAACCGCTGTTTTTCCAAAACGCTCTAGCAGAATATTATTGGGAGAAGGTCTATGCGCGACATGCTGCATTTCTACGTGAATTACACGGTTGATATCCTGCGCCTTTTGAGCTGTAACAATTGCTGAGAATATAACCGGGTGTCGAAGAGTTGCTTCGTAAAAGGATCCGTGCTGAGTACCTCGAGCCCTTACTACTTCCCCGTTAATCATCGGGCGATACAGCTCAAAAATATTCAGTACATGACTGCTCTTACGTGTTCCGTCTGCAGATTCAAATTCATCCAAAGCCATGAGACGTCGGTCGTTATTTGCAGCACCCGCGATGGACGCCTCCGTGTAACTACCGGCGTATTGTGAACAGTAAAAAAGCTGAAGATCTCGCATACTGGTATCCTGGCCCGTAAATGTAGATACGAGTTTAGACTTACCCGAAGAAGAGTCTCCAGAAATAAACATCATTAGTGGATTTGGAAAAGCATCCATCACAGACATGATAAAAGGAAGCGCCGCGATAAAGGTTTTCATTGTTTTGTGGTTCTTAAACTGGAAACCAATATCGTAATATTCTTCTACAAAATTAAATATATTTGCTACATCAATAGAGGCGCCTTGTTCTAGTGTATTTTCCGTAAGTCCTCCGGGAAACCACGCAGGTCCTCGGTGGTTAGCCTCTAACCCTACGTCAAAAATAATGTCTCTGTCTGAGGGGCCTTTTAGTTTCCGGTATGTAGTCACATCATTTTCTCTATCAATTGCGAATATAGACTGACCACAGACAAGGTACTCTACGTAAACTTCACTAGGTAACTTGGTACGATGATATCCCTGCCTAAGATGTTGACTAACATCATAGTCAGGTGCGCCAGGGGTAAGTGCTGCAACGGCGTCTCGCAGATAGAATTTTAGGAGATTATCTAATAGAGGCATTACGTGTCCCGTAGGGCTAGGTTCTGGCAAAGTAAAGAACGCAGGAAAACCTACATGTTGCTCTACAAAGTCATAACAAGAACCCGAGATTGTAGCTAGCTCTGAGGATATAGAACGGTCATCACCTATTCGAAATTGATGATACCGTCCTGTTTTTTTGTTATGGCATATTAGAAAAGTAGAATCCTTGCGGCGTTGAGTACCCACTACAGTCATGATGTCTTGTATTGCGTCAGTACAGCGAGCTATAAAACCTTGTTCGCTGTCTTCATTGGATACAATTTCACGTTTAACGATGTTGGTGTTAAGCGCGAATGCTTCTGCAATAGTATCTACATAAATATCACAGTCAGTTTTGTTGCGGATATACTTACCGTGCTCCGCGGCTTTTTCGTGGCGTTTACGTTTATCGTCTTGATCTATATTTTCGAGATCTATAGTAGCACGTTCTACTGCCCACCGCCAAACAGGTACGAAATTCTTAGCAACTTTTTTATGAAGAGCATCAATAACTTTAGCTTCTCCATACTGGATTACTGCGTCATCTAAATCTTTAGCAGGTAGGAGTTCTTCCCATCCTACAAATACCCGGGCATGTACCTCCGGCATCTTCTCAATCCAGGATTGAACTACCGAATCGCCGCGGCTTATCGGGGCGTCTCCTACAAGAAATGCAGTATCAATTCCTGAGGCTCTCAGGATAGGTTCAATATGGGCGGACCCCCCTTTACCTCCTACAGAAAGAAGGGGAACTTCAATGTTTCCTGAACTTGCTACTCGAGCCATCAGAGACATCACATCCATCTCGCCTTCAGTTAGATACGCGTGTGTGATTTTTCCCCTTACGTCGGTAAAGTCTTGATAACCACTCCACCCAAGACCGTATAGACCTAAAAGATTTTCAAATGCATCATCCGGGATTACAATTTTTTTGGGAGAGTCATTAGAAGGAACTCGAAGTTTAAGTCTTCCGATGTCCCGAGGAGTAACATGTAGGGGCCAAACGATAGCTCCGCTGTATCGACTACTCTTCATAGTTTCGGCCAGGTATTCTGTAGCGGGTACTGTCAGATTAGTAGGTTCATTATCTTCTTTTCTTTTTAGTTTCCACTCATTGAGTTTCCGTAGATAATTATCTGAAAGGATCTCTTGGAGTTCTGCTAGTGGTGGAAGGATACCTACAGGGAGTGCGTGAAGAATATCTAACGGAACTTTTCTTTCGAGATATAACCAGTCAAGTGCTTGTTGTGCTGCCGGGTGTTTTCCCGGCGTTGCTACTGCGTCTAGCATATAGCTATGTGATGTCTGATATATTGCTTGTTTGGTTTCCTGGTTGGTTCGTTGTTCTTCTAACTCTTGTAATACTTTCTGAGATAGAAAAGGAAATTTGTATCCCTCTTGGAGATACTGCATGGCTTCCGAAGGTGATGAATCCATCAGGAGAGCAACAAACTCAACCGGATCCGTAATATATAGATCACACCCGTAACACTTACAGAATCCTCGGCTAACGTTAGCGTAAAAGGATGGGGAAGTGTCCGCGTGATCCGGGCTAGGACAGAGTCCTTTGAGTGTCCCTTGGGATACAAACATAAACCCAAGGTTGGGCTTAAATGTGCGGATGATCTCGAGCCAATTTTGGGGACTAATTTGAGTCCATATTTTCCAGAGTTGTTCTCGAGTTATCCCTTTCCTTTTGTAGGTTTTCTTTGCCATTGCCGCTTTCCGTAGTGTGCGCAGGACAATATCCTTTGTGATCGCACCAATTGCAGAGTTTAGATACGCCGGTTCTTTCGAAGTCCGCTGTATCGTGAGTAGCCTGGTTCAAGTAGTTAATCATGCGATCCCGTATCGGGTCAGCTGAGGTAACATCATACATCTGCCCGAACCGCACAACATCTATTTTAAGGAAGTTAATACCTACTTGAATTTTTGTTAGATCCGGATGAGAAGCCTTAAGTAACCATACATAGCTATCAAACTGATGCTTAAAATATTTTAAGTTATGTTCTTTCCCTGTCTTATGATCTATGACCAGGCCATGAGATGTTCCCTTAAAGAGGCAAGAAAGATCTAGAACTCCGCGTAGAAACCCGCGCTTATTGTCAAAAAATTTAACAGGATTTCCGTCAAGGTCCACGGCTAACCGGAGTTCGATCAGCGGTTTATTAGCCCTATGGCGGACGCAGTACTTATCAAATTTTTCAATAAAGTTTTGTACTGCGGGTTGAAAAAATTGAACTCGATTAATCTCTTCAGTAGTAAGTTCATTCGAAGCCAGAACCGCATCAAACGCCTTTGCTGGAGGATATCCATTGAGAACATACTCGACGGCCTTGTGAACTACTTGTCCTACCATTGCGTCTGCGTTAGTTCTTCCTCGTTTCTTTTTTAGTACATAAGAAAACCAAAATTTTTTCGGACACTCAGCAGCAGTACTAGCTTTGCTTGCTGACCAGGGAGCGTGTTCAAGCACAAATTTGGTGGGTTGCGGATCTTTCGTAGACATGGAAACAGTCCTTTCTGAAAAAGTCCAGGAAAGAGGGCCCTTGCGAGCCCTCTCCCCAGACAACTACCTGTTACATGTTATCCGGTGCTTTTTCCATGTCATCGTAATTGGGAGTATCTCCTGATTCCGTGGACTTTTGATCCCCGGCACCCTCGTCTCCCTGATTATTTTGTCGGGCTTCTTCTGCTTGACTATATATCCGCGCTAATCCTGGAAGAATATAAGCTACTTCAGCACTTGTACACATTGTTTCACAGAAATCATGAAGTTCCTCGGGAACATTTTCATCTGCGTTAACATTTGTTTCCTGCGTAAACCACCGGAAAGATCGTTCCGTATCTTTGTGCTCTTCGGAAGTTACCCGGTACCAGCGCTCCCAAGGAAGACCAAAGATACCACCCTTTTTAGCGAAACGCATGAGTCGTCGTCCTGCAGGTTCACTCGTACGTGAGAAACGTACTAGGACAATATCCGAGAGATCGCGAGGAAGCATGAATGCAATAACATCATCGCTACAGAGTTGGTCTTTCTTTCCATCTCTCCAGGGCAAGTTAGGACAATCAGCACAGGTACCGAAACGGTTACCCATGCGGCGGTCCATGCTAGTACACACGGGCATTTTAGAAGTACTCCCGGCGTCCCTATCCGGCCACATAGTACGACCTTCCCAGATAGCAACTACGGTTCCTTCAAAAACTTTTCCTACATTTTCTTTAGTCGTGAGATAGAACTGTCCCGGGATAGCAGTCTCAGGTCGATTAGCGTCTGCTCCTGTTCCCTGGTAGAGCCGTAACTCTGTGTAGTCAGGTCGGTCATTCGAAGAATAGATCCCCTTTTTATCCGTTGCCATACGTCGCATAATTGCTGCCACAGCTTCCTGCTGTTCTGTAGGTAGCGAAGTAATAATCGCACGCATGGTAGCTTTAGTAGGAATGTCTTTTTCAACAGCCTCTATACGAGTCAAATACCTGTCCAAGAATAAGTCAGATCCGTTAAGTGTTTTTGCGAGGGATACCGTAGTGGTATCTTCGGGCTTCGCAATAGCCTCTGTTTGCTCCTGGGGAGCTGCTTCTGCTGTGTCTTCTGACACAACAGCGTCGTTGGTCCTCTTCTTCTTTGTCATTGTGATTTCTCCTGTTTGTTGAAGGACCCTCAGGGTAAGACAATTCAATTACATTGTCCATCGATATGTGTTAAAAAGAACTATAAGGAGGCTGAAAATGTCCGATGATTTTTTTCTAGACCGGGTATTTACGGCGTATTACGATGATGTAGGTAAACATGAGGTATTAACACCGGAAAAAGAACGTAAATTACTACTACAGTATCGTACCTGCTCCCACTGTGACACACCTATTCCGCAAAAAATACCGGAAACCAACTGTCCGTTTTGCGGTACAATGGTTCCGTCAACGACTAGTGCTAAGGGGCGACAACATATTTGTAGCTCTTGTTCTGCCAAATTTGATATACAGATTACACCTAAAAGATGTCCTACCTGCGGTGCTGATAGAGATACAAAATCCCGGGAACAATTAATAATTTCTAATCTTCGTTTTGTTATGAAAACTGCTAAAAGTTTCTCCCGTAAACCTGCCCATATTCAGCGGCTGGTATCTGCTGGTAACGTTGGATTGATACTCGCAGTTGACAAATTTGAGTTGAGTAAAGAAACAAGATTTTTAACTTATGCTGCCTGGTGGATTCGAAAAGAAATGTTGGACGAGATTAACAGTCTGGGACTAATTCATATCCCTTCGCATAAACAGAAATCTATGCGTAAAGAAATGAAAGAAGGAACATACGTTTGTCGCCATTGTGAAATGCGAACACATACGCCTGACCACATAGCACATCTCCCTCCTTGCGTAGAAAAAACGCATGAGTTTATTTTACCAGATGTTCCTAGCCTCTTTCACTCAATTACCACTATAGAAAATCTTTCACTGTCGGATAATAAAGACGTAGAGTTTGACGCTATCGGTGATAACTCTGCACGTATTTTACGAGATGCTATCCGGTCCATGAATGTAAGTGAGCGGGATAAATTTATAGTTATTCAATACTATAATGTTCCCCAAGAAGAACGAAAAAGTGCACAACCTAAGAGTCTTCATCAGCTCGCGTCTGTCGCAAGAATTACGCCAGAACGAGTACGACAGATAAAAGAAAAATTACTAAAAGATTTGCGTGTAGAGATGAAGCGTCGATCTGTTGGTGATGCTCAGGATATTTGTTGGTAATAAACTTGTCGAGGGATGGCTGTCTCCCCCGACAATTATTCTTAAGGCTATTCTTCTATTCGTATTCCGTTAGAGATCTCGAGACCTTCTAGAATACCTTTAATACGTGCGCGGTTTACTTGACTCGAGGTACGCTTTAAGCGCTCCTCGAAATGTTGGCACCACTCTTGACTGATTTTGGGTGTGATCATTTTCATTTCTTTTAAGACAGCAGGAGTGTACTCCGTAGTTATTTCTTCGACTTCTTTCCCTGCCTTTTTATCTGCTGCAGCTTTCTTGGAACCCTTGGCAACTTTGCCCTTGGGCTTTTCGTCCTTGGCAGCCGCTTTTGCTTCTTTCTTCGCAGTATACTTGTTGAGGCGTTCCTGCGCTTCTGAAGAATTCAGCTTGTCGTTCATGATAGACTCAAGCAGCTGATTTGCAATATTTGTGTCCCCCTCGTCTTCACTCGAGAAGTAGGGTGCAAACATTCGAGCATGCGTAGGCGTGAGATTTTCTTTCTTGACTTCGTTTTGCCATTTAACCGGTAACTTGAAAATAGAAAGGCGATGACTAACGAAGGCTTCTTTTACTCCAAAATCTTTGGCGATTTCAGTGCTCTTTGCCCCCTGTTCAACTAGCTTATTGTAGACCAGCCCTTTTTCGTAGTCCGTGTTGTCTTTACGTTGTGAGTTAATAATAGTGGAATCTCGAAGATCAGTAGTTGCATTCTTTTCTTCTTTACTGACGTCTACAAACACGTTTGCTTCTTTAGCTCCTAGATCCTTAAGTGCTGCATAACGGCGTCGTCCATCTTTTAAGATGTATTTTCCAGCCTTGGTAGGATGGGCACGAACGACGAGAGGAGCTAGCAGTCCCCGAGCTTTAATCGACTGTATAAGCTCACTAATATTTCCAATCTTTTCTCTGTTCCAGTCGTCTGAGAAAATAATATCCGAGAGTTTTACGACGGTAGGAACAACTGAAACTTTTTCAGCCTTGGACGAAGGCGTAGCCTTCTCTTTTTGGGTAGGTTCGGTCATTGCGTTTTCTCCTGTAGGTTAGTTGTCTAGCGAAAGCTCGCGTAAAAACGCGCTCTTGTTGACACGATGCATTTGCAGATTCTTAGGTAAGGTGTTGCCCAGTATTTCTCCCAGTAAGTGATACAACTCAAGAGAGAGAGGCACCAGGCTTTCTTCAGAATTAAAGACAAGCATATACAGCGCAGAGATAGACTCAAGTTTTGCTTCGTCTGAGGGTATTTTCCGTAGCTTAGTCATGTTTTTCAAAAGGTTCCGTCCCATGTACAGGACATTTGTCTACACCTGTTTTTGTTTGGTCCTCAAGAGGTGAGTCACAAACAGGACACGTGTCTTTACCTTTTTTATCTTTGGCTACTTTCTTACGACCCTGCTCCTCTACACCGTATTTTTCCATCGAACTAATCCTTTTTCTTGTCGAGATGAATTTCGTCTACAAGTTGTAATACTCGAGCTTCACATCCGTTGCCGCCCCTACTACGTTTTTCGTCGGGACCACAAAGAGAAATTTTGTCCTGAATAGTGAGTTGACCGTCTACAACTGAAATTGTAATCACTGCTGGGAAATGCTTGCTATCGGCATCCCAAATTTCTCTAACTATGCTGGTAATTTGTTCTACCGTTGCTTCCGTTGTTTTACGTTCTTCGATACATTCCACGAGTTCATCGTGAGAAACATGAAGAGAATCCGAGCGACCGCATCGGTCACACTTGTTAGTAATTTCGACTGACATGCTTATTTCATTGCCTCCTTGAGTCGTTGCGTTGTTTCTGGTCCAGGAATTCCATCTTCCTTTATCTTATCATCTTCGTGTTCACTGTTCCACTTTGCTTGAAAAATTATGAGTGCCTGTTTAGTCTTGGATCCGAATTTACCGTCAGTTGCCAAACGTGTCCCTTGCATATTAAGAGCTTCTTGTACCTCTCTAATACCCCAAACTTCGGAATCATCTTTATCAGGGTCGTCATCATGCGTAGGTGTCTCGTCCCCGTAGCTGGGGTTAACGCTCTCGTCCCACTCTAGACCACCCCAAAGGTCACCTACCTCATCTTCTAGGGTGTCCCAGTAACGGGTAATGAAGTCATGCTCTAATATTGGGATCGTGTTATAGGCGGCGTCATTAACATCGTCAAAGGGCCACAAGGGTCCCATATCAGTTTTGTGTTTACGCCAATCAGTATGTTGACTCATTCGCGCACGATCCAGACGTCCAGGTAATGCCGCAATAATAATACGTTTGAGTTTAATATTGTTAATTATCTGGGTAGTAGGGTATGGCTGCATAATTTTGACGCCCCGATAGGGGTCCCCCAATCGAACCGGAGGAAGTTTGTCTATTAATTCCCTGGGTATTTCTCGAGCCCAAAAATGCCAGGTTTCTTTTCCCCGCGCATTCTTCCTCATTTCAATCTTCCCGGCATTTACCATCTCGATAGAGATAGAATCGGAGTTACGACGGGGTTCATGCCACGCACCGTCCTCAAGAGGAATAATATAGAAAGGAAGTCCGCTATACCCGTGTACAAAATGAGTAGACGCTCCGTTATACTTAAGAGTGCCGTCTTTCTTTTTTTTGGTCTTGTTTGAGCTGAACCACGAGAGAGTAGACTGATGACTAATCCCCGCAGTAAAGTGGTCTACCCACCAGAGGTGTTCCTTGGAGGATAAGCGCCCTCTAGTTTTTTGTTTCGTAGGGTAATACTTAACAAGTCCGGGCATACGCTCTTTGATTCGTTTATGGGTATCCAGGAATAAACAATCTAAACAGTATACTGCTTCAGCTTGTGAAAGAACTGCGGTACCCGCTTTTTCCCAAAGCTTAAGGAACTCATCATGAGCTTTCTGTCCTTCTTTAGCTACTAAGGCCCAGAATTCTTTAGTCGACAATTCCGCCCAGCTTTTTGCGTTCATCATTTTGGACCTTTGCATAGGTCGTAGTACCCGCACCATTTTGGGGTACAGACCCAGTTAGTAAGGGTCGGGTCACAACGTGGAAAGTTTCCCTTTTTGATAAGATCAACCACTTGTTCCATATCCTCTACCAGGATGCGTTTATCGGTTAACGTTCGTGTTGTCTTTCTAGGTTTATAGTGGGTTCCACTTTTCTGGTCAAGTAAGAAGTCAAAACGCCCACGAGTTGTGCGCTCCACGATAGTATAAAGTGTAATCTGAGATGATTCTCTGATTTTAGCTTCTGGCCACATACGTCCTGTAGTCTTTAAATCCGATACAACCTCTACCTCAGGAGGAGGCTGTTCCGGGTCATCATCTACTGTATATTCTCCAGGAACAGAATCTATAAGATCGATAACACCTATGACAGGAACCGTACCTATTTTTACTGCAAAAGTTTTTTCGGCTGCAATCGGTTTGATTTTGGGAACAGCATCAGTATAGTAGACTTGAAAATTAGAGATTGTTCTTACCTTAACAAAATCCGGTTTGACTTCTTCTCCATTGATAGTCCAGTCTTCAACCTTTTTTGCTTCTTTATCAAATATCTCGGACACATGTTGTGATGCCTCTCCGAGACTCATCAACTTTCCAGTTTCAATCGTATGTAAGTGAACAACTTCTGCTCCCGCGTGAATTGAACTTCCTTTTATTAACGCAATTCCCGGAGGTTTCTTTAACTCTTGAAGGTACGCGTACATATATTGACGGGGACATTTACGGTAGGTATTAAACTGAGAATTAGAAAAAACTTTACGCGGTAATCCTTCATCTACAAACTGGTCTTCTGCTACAGGGTAAATAAATTGGCGCCCACTAGGGTGGGGTTTAGGCTTGTTCATAATAATGCCGTCCTCCAAGAGTTATAGGTTTTGAAAATTAGGTCTCCTTGTTTTGCGTTTTGACATAATCTTTTTCCGCGACTTTAGCCACGGGTAGTTTACCGGTTACGGCTTCGTATTTCATCTTGGCTCATTTCTCCTGGTTGGTCGTACGTTGCTCCGGCAGGAAGGAAATCCGCAGGTACTTCTGCAGGGTTCTCGGGCACAATACCTGCACCCCCACCCGTTTGTGTAAGTTCTTGACTTTGTCCCAGCATGTTAGCTATTTCCTTAACTCCATTGACTTCAGACATAGGTTTTTCAGCCTCGGGTTCCAAGCTGGGAATAGACTCAGCAGGTACTACAGGCGATAGCTTACATCCTTTTTTTATTTGAATAATTTGGTCTAAATTCAGGTTGCAGATTTCTATACTAAACGGGTCTGCTGTAATGTTAAGATCTTCGGAGGAAATATCTTGGCCTAATTGTTGCTCCAGCATTTTAACGACTTCGTCATACTCCAATGTTAGCTTCATGATTCCTCCAGTTTTGGGTAAACACACGTTGCTTTAGATACAACTCTCTTAACCGTTGTACTTAAAACACAGTGTTCTGTCCATGGAAGAGTCCCCTTTTCTAAACATTTTTTATATTTTTTACACAGTAAACAATTAAGTTTGTGGGTTAACGTGTGGGATATATCTTCTTTTTGCTCCAGGGCTATCAACTGTTGCCGCTCTACCGTGCCGCGAGCACAGAGGGAATAGACTACTGTCTTTTCTTTTTGCCCTATACGATAACTTCGACCTAAAGACTGAAGCCAGTCTTCAAGGGAAAACGTACGCCCATACGATATAACGTACTTGGCAGCTGTCAGCGTAATAACGATCCCCGTCGTAATTTGTCCAAGGTATACCTGTATTTCTGGATTTTCCTGAAACTGTTTCGCTAATGTTTTAATATTTTTTGTTGTTGTTCCGTCGACTCGAACGTACCGTATCTTCTTTTTAATCAGGAGCGCTTCGATGGTGTCCAGTTCTGCCGTAAAGTTGGCCCAGGTAATTATCTTATGTCCTCCTGAGAGTAGGTCTTCAAGAAGATCTCCGTAGACATTCAACTTGGGGTTTACGCCGTAATGTTGTTCCTGGCGTCCTGCAGCCTTCACCTGTTGGATGCACTTCGGAGTACCTGGAAGAATACCCTCATCCACGCAGGCGCGTACGTGAGGACAGTCGTCACAAATTCTATCATCGATACTATAATAATAAAATCCGCTGCAAATCTGTAAAAGTTTTGATAACCGAATAGCTCCGTTTTGTAACTCTAGCGGATCTGCGTTAGGGATATCCAGCTTCATATCTTTTACGGCGTAGTTATAATCTCGCATCTGAGTTTTTGTTAGGTCAAAGTAAACAGTCTCGAATCTTCGAGTAGGAAGATCTACACAATCATCGAGTTTTTTACGGTCGGTGATTTGATCAACACGTGCATTTAGTTCATGGAGGTTCTTATACCCGATAACTATGTGTTTATGCCAAGGTGCATAATCCACATGCTTAGTACAGAACTCCTCCCAAGTGTCCGTGAGCGTGTAGGGCGCAAGAAACTTGAGTTGAGGATAAAGGTCCCGGGGGTCTCCTAAACTAAGAGTACCGGTCAACTCGTAACGTCTGGCTGCATAGGCGGATAACCGTAAACATACTTTGGTACGTTGGCTATAAAGCTGTTTTATCCTGTGAGACTCATCAGCAACAATTACGTCATACGGGATTTCTGAGAGCCACTGAATATTATCGGTTCGAAGTTCGGAAACTTCCAGTCCGATATCGCGTACCTTGCGGCCCTTTACCCACTCCTCAGTCAAGCGTTTTTGTTCTATCGTACTGTTGAGCCGCATGAGGTATTTTTTGAGAGTATCTGTGGGGTATTGGTTAACTGCGTGACAAATTTTGCTAACAGCAGGGGAAAGATAGGGGATACCGTAGAGACGTGCAGTGTCGTAGGAAGTAACAATTAAATCTGCGTCCGAGGTTTCAACAAGCTTTTCAAATTTGGCTTTCCTAGATTTTCCGAGGATCGAAACTATCTTAAGTTGCCCTTCTGAGAAGGTGTTTACTTCCTCAACCCAGTTCTCGACGCCCACAAAAGGACAAAGAACAAGGGCACGCTGTCCTTTGAGCATCAGCATTAAGTCTATGATAATCTTAGTTTTTCCTGTCCCCATTTCCCAATTAAGAACATAGCGCCAGTTGTGAAGGAGTGTTTCGAGCCCGTGAGTCTGGTGCTCGTAACTAGAGACCGGGAACTTAGTAGAAGCAACTCGTTCCTTAATCTTCTCTACGTCGGTAATCTCTGCCGCCCAGACAGCGGCTTCTTCACTGTAAGTAATTTTAGGGTAGACCTTAAGTACGTCGTGCTGTACTTTTTGTATGAACGGTGGAAATGCAGGGAACAGCCAGCGCTTGTATTGCTTTTGGTAGGTCGCGCCGTACACCCGTTTCCACTCAGGAGATTCATCCTGGACAATAAACACAGGAGTTTTACCGAGGTGTTCTAATGTTACTTCCATTTGCTTCCCTTTAGCAGTAATATTTGATAAGGTATAGAAGTTATTAAAGGATAAAAATATGTCAACGTTGTCAAATATGACCAGCGGATCTTCTACGGGTGGTGCAGGTATTCATGCAAACCCTCACAGGACGTTTCTACAGACGATAACACCGCGTAGACTCAAGGAACTTTTCCTCTGGACAGAGTACCTTTTTTATAACAGCGCCCATGTTTACGCCGCACTTAGAAAGTTCGGCGAATACCCCATCACAGAAGTTACTTATAGTACCACTAATAAATCACTAAGAAAAAAACATAAGCATTTGCTGGAAAATGTTATCCGTGTTCGCGAGCTGCTCATCATGACTACTCTGGATAAGTACGTCTACGGTAACGCCTTCATGAGTATGTACCAGCCGTTTATTCGTTACCTGAAGTGTGATCGCTGCAGTACTCTTACAAATATTCAGCACATAGAGTACACCTTCAATCTTTCCAAGCTGACGTTCAAATATAAGTGTGGAAATTGTGACGCTAACGTAATTGTAGGAGAGGAAAATATTCAGGATCGCAAGGTTATGCTTGCTAAGCAGGTGAATTTCATCCGCTGGGATCCCAAGATGATGGATATTGATTACAACCCGATGACGGGTACTTCTATCTATTACTATAAGATTCCACCAGACGTAGTACAGCGGGTGCAGCAGGGACATAAAGCACTTATTGATACGCTACCCCTCGGGTTTATTAAGGCTATCAAAGAAAATAAAAAGTTCAAATTTGCCAAGGATGCTATTTTTCATATTAAGACTGCGGGTCCTGCGGGAGTGAATCCTCAGTGGGGACTACCTCCTCTTATTTCGGCTATTCAGCTTTTCCATTTTACTGCTGTCTTACGTAAAAGTAATGAAGCCATCGCGCTTGATCACCTTGTACCCTGGCGTATTTTATCCCCGGCACAGCAATCACAACAGGCGGATCCAGTTACTACTATCAGTCTTCAAAACTGGACAACCCGGATGGATTGGCACCTTAAACAGTACCGCCAAGACCCCTTACATATTATGTATGCGCCTATTCCTGTGAATGTTTCCCAGATTGGTGGCCAGGGTAAAATGCTACTTACTCTGGGGGAAGTTCAGGAAGCAGAAAAAAATATTGTAGCAGCCCTCGGGGTTCCTATGGAATTCCTATATGGCGGGCTCACTCGTAGTGGGATGGAAATTACTTTGCGCCTGATTGAGAACCAACTCGAAACCCATATCAACGATATTAAAGATCTCCTGCAGTGGGTGGATGATGGTTGTTCTAAGTTCCTTGGGTGGGAACGCATAGGCGTGGACATGAAGCCTTTCCGTATGGTTGATGACGTCTTGCAAAAACAAACGCTCATGCAAATGTGGATGCAGGGGCAACAGTCAGGAGCACCTGTTATCTCTGACCAGACCATTGCGGAACTAAATCAAGTTGACCTTAACAAAGAAGAAAGCCGAATTAAGCAGGAAACCCTGGATCGTGTGCGCCAACAGCAAGAGATTCAGCTTGAGATTAATAAAATTCAAAATAACATGGCTACACAGATCATGGTAGACGCGCAGCAAGCTTCCGGAGGTTCCGGGTACAATCCTCTGCAAGTTATTTCTGAGGCAGATGCTATAGTAGGGCGCCTTACACAGTTAGATGAAGGCACAAAAAAGAGCGAGCTACATACTCTTCAGATGGAAGACTATGTGCTCTACGCCGTGGTAGTTCAGCGGCTTGAACATTTTAATAGTTCGCAACAGCGGCAGACAGCCGCGAGTCCGGCATAATATGGCACAAGACGAATCAACCAAAACGTACGCGGACCTTGCGCTTAAACAAGGACGCCCGTCCATGGCAGAACCTCCCGATGAGTTTGATCTCCCTACCAACAGCGTTTTTCGTAGCGCCCAAAAGGACATCATAGGGAAAAATGTTAAGCCGGGAAAATCCGGAATTGAGCTTAACTACTTATCTTTTTCCAAGGTTTTTGTTCTTTGGCGTCCCTGGGACGTATGCGCCCGTTGTGCCGCGGCTCTTAATGACGACAACATTGAGATACGTCTCCCTGATGTTGGTGACTATGTGTGCCCCCACGTACAGGAAGCGGAGTTTAAAGTCATAAGAGATAAGTGTCTTTCAGGAGATTTTCTGTTAGACCGTCAAGAATTTTTTAATCTCCGAGACGGCACACGTTGTGTACATATCTCATGGCTTGAAGTAGACGCTGAAAAACTTAAGCAACTGGATCAACTTAAAAGAGTTCGTGATAAAATGGATAACATCTTTCCGCATGACCCAACCAAAAAATAGAGGGCTGTGCGCCACAACCCTATTTTTAAAGCTTTCAGTTAAAACCCTATCAGAATTCGCAAGAAGACTATTACCATAAACAACCTCCTTTCTAGTTTCTTATACCAATAGCTTGCTCTATAATTGTCTTCGAACCCCAGGAGTAGCTCATGCCAGACTTGACCCCCATTATGATGGACCCGGAACAAAAACGGGCAGCTATAAAGCAGCGCGTTATGGAAGGACTTCGTGAATCTTTCCCTGTAAAATCGCGCAATAAAACATTAGAAGTCTTGGACCTGAAATTTGTAGACAAAGATTTTTCTCCGTCAGACCAAAAGGCAGCGCTTCTCCGGGGGGATACCTTGCATGAGGCTGTGAAAGGAACACTCAGACTCAAAGATAAAGATGGCAAATTAATTGACGAACTCAAAGATTTTACCATGGCCAGGATTCCTTGGTTTACTCCTCGCCACACATTTATTGTAGGGGGCAACGAGTATTCTGTTTCTAATATGGTACGGCCCAAGCCGGGAGTCTATGCGCGTAAACGTGCTAATGAAGTTCTCGAAGCTAACTTTAATATCGTTGGAGGCCACAACTTTAATATCACTATGGACCCTGAGAAAGGAGAACCGCAACTTGAATACGGTTCTTCAAAAATACCCTTGTATACAATTCTCCGTAAAGCCGGAGTATCTCATGAGCGTATTGCTAAGATATGGGGTCGAAAACTTGCAGAACAAAATCATAAAAAACTAAGTAAAAATGCTGATAAACATGTAGATAAACTTTACAACAAAATAATCCCGGAATACCGCCAAAAAGCAGGTGCGGGTACCTCTGATAAAATAGATGAGATTTTTGCGCGTTACGCTGACACCCACATGGACCCGGATGTCAATGAAGCCACGCTAGGTAAACGCTACTCTGGTGTTTCTCAGGACAGTCTCTTAGATGCTTCAGGTAAAGTACTCCAAATTTTTAAACAAGACGCGGAGGTCGACGACCGAGACAACCTGGATTTTAAAACTATTCATGGTGTCGAAGATTTCTTTAAAGAACGTATCAAGCTTGACGCCCGGGACGTGGCACGAAAAACTGCAATCAAAATGGAAGTTGTACCGGAACTTAAGAAAGCTCTAGCGTCAGGCCCGTTTACTAAGGGGATTCTTAAGTTTATCAATAGCTCTCAGTTAGCATCTGTGCCTACGCAAACTAATCCTATGGAGTTAATTGATGCTGCCATGCGGGTTACTTCTTTGGGTGAAGGAGGGATCTCGTCAGAGCGTGCTATTCCTATAGAAGCTCGGTACACACATCCTACTCAGATTGGTGCCCTGGATCCTATACGTACTCCCGAGTCTTTCCGAGCAGGTATAGACGTCCGTGCTGCTATGATGGTTAAGCGCGATAATAACGGCAATATCTATGTCCCCGTTTACGACGTAAAGAAAAAGAAATCTAAATATATTCGTGCAGGAGAAATCCAGCGAAAGATATTGGCTTTTCCAGGTCAGAAAATGACAGGTAAAGTAGATGTCTTAGACCGGGGCCGAGTTAGAGTGCTTCCTGCATCTCAGGTAGATTATCAAATCCCACATGTATCCGCCATGTATAGTCCCACGACTAATCTGGTTCCGTTTATAGAATCATCCCAGGGTAACCGAGCTATTATGGGTTCCAAGATGAGTACTCAAGCGCTTTCGCTAGTAGATCGCGAAGCTCCCCTGGTACAGGTTAAGTCCCAAACAGGAGACTCCTTCGAAAGTTTGATGGGGAGCATTATTAATCCAACGGCACCAATCAATGGAACAGTTACCCGAGTTACTGATGAGTATATCTATATACGTCCTGACGGTGAAAAGGTGGGTGCTGTAGGGGGTAAGACCGTTAAAGTTCCGTATGAGAAAGATTTTCCTTTAGCATCTAAGACGTACTTAGATCACAAAATATTAGTAAAAAGTGGGGACCGCGTAAAGCGTGGACAAACTTTAGGAGAGTCTAATTTTACTCGAGGAGGCAAGCTGGCTTTGGGTAAGAACCTACGGGTAGCTTACATGCCTTACTACGGAGCAAACTCTAATGACGCCGTGGTTGTAAGTGAAGGTGGCGCCGGAAAACTAACATCAGAACGAATGTATAAGATTGTTGTTACCCGGGATAATGACCTCACGTTTAACCGGGAAAAACATAGAACATATTATGGACACGGCTACACGAAAGACCAGTATGGTCCTCTGGACAATGAGGGAGTAGTCAAACCGGGAGCTAAAATTAAGAGTGGGGATCCTGTAATTCTGGGTCTTCGTAAATCTGAAATGACTGCTGACGACATCATTCTTGGAAAATTGCATAGGTCTCTCGCTCGACCTTACCGGGAGTTTAAGCAGGGGTGGGACCATGACTATGAGGGCGAAGTTATCGATGTTGTAAAAACTCCCAAGCGTATTGCGCTCACGATTAAAACTAGAGAAAGAGCCACGGTTGGTGATAAACTCTGTTACACAAAAGATACTGATGTACTTACTACCGGCGGGTGGTTGCCTATATCTGAAGTAGATTACAATACCGTACTCTATACGCTCAAACAAAATGGAAATATAGAGCTTCAGTTGCCTACAGAACTTTATCGGTATAACAGCGCGGACGAACTGTATGAACTAGAATCCCAACAAGTTAACCTGAGGGTCACACCTAATCATAATCTGTATGTAAAAACTCGGAATGCGCAAGATTATGCACTAATAGAAGCTCAAAAAGTATTGGGTAAACGTGTAAGACATAAGAAAGATGGAATTTGGCAAGCAGAAACCCCCCGGGCAGTTAGAATACCCACAGTTATACGAAAAACGGTAGGACGAAAATCTAAAAAATTACCTGAGATTGATACGCTAGCATGGTGTAGATTTTTGGGCGCGTATTTAGCGAACGGAAGTTTTTTAGTTCATATGCGGAAAGACCGTAAAGGAAGTATCGAATACAGGACTGCTATACACACCGTGGAAGGGCAAACACACAGTGTATCGGGAGACCAGCATACTTGGATCCAAAATATTATTAATGCTTGTGGGTTTGTAGGACAACAACGGAAAGATCGATATAACATTTCTTCTCGGCAGCTTACGGAATATGTATCTCAATTTGGTCATGCTCAAGATAAACATATTCCTCCTGAGGTTTTCACGTGGGGAATTGACGCTGCACAGGCTATGTTGGAAGGATTAATGGGCTGTGACGGAAATGCTTCTCAGAGCGGTAGTTGGTCATATTCTACTGTTTCAAAACAACTAGCGGATGATGTTCAACGTCTTGTGCTCCACGCAGGATGGGCGGCGAATATAAAAGAAAAGATGCCAGATAATCCTAACTGGAGTTTATGTTATAGTGTTCGGATTGTTAAATCTAAGTTAGCACCCCAAATAAATCATGGGCATTCACGAACACAAAATGGTCAAGAAGAACGAATAATTAAATCAAAAGAACCGGTATGGGGGGTTACAGTTCCCAATCATGTTCTTTATGTCCGCGTTAAAGGAACTACTGTCTGGTCAGGGAATTCAGGACGTTTCGGCAATAAAGGAGTTATCTCCCAAATTATTCCTGACGACCAAATGATTGCGGATGAAGCTGGAAAACCTATTGATCTCATCATGACTTCTGCCGGAGTAGTTTCTAGAGTAAACCCCAGTCAGATTATTGAATCTGCGGTAGGAAAAGTTGCGGAGAAGAGAGGTAAACCCCTGCTTGTTGAAAACTTTTCAGGCCAAGATAATGTTAAGTGGGCAAAAGAGTTACTCAAAAAACACGGGATCAAAGATAAAGAAACTGTGTATGACCCCCGAACGGGCAAGAAGATTCCGGGAGTATTTGTAGGTCGTCAATTTATAATGAAATTGTTTAAGTCCACAGATACTAACTACGGAGCCCGCGGTCTAGGAAGTTACGACGTAAACCTTCAACCCACCAAGGGCGGTGCCTTGAGCGCCAAGACTCTGGGGCGAATGGAGTTTGATGCACTGATAGGACACAATGCTAGAAACATGCTTCGTGAAGCCACCGCAATTAAAAGTCAAAAAAACGATGAATACTGGCGAGCACTGCAGCTAGGGTATCCAACTCCACAACCAAAAACCACCTTTGCAGCTGATAAGTTTTTGAACATGCTTACTGGAGCTGGCATCAAGGTTAACCGCCATAAAAATATAATGTCTCTTGCACCTTTGACTGACGCTGATGTTACAAAATTATCTGCGGGGGAAATCAAAGATGCAAAATTAGTTAGAGCCCGGGACCTTCGACCGGAAGTAGGCGGACTCTTTGATCCAGCTATAACAGGAGGTTTGCAAGGGACTAAGTTCAGCCATGTGTCTTTGGCTGAGCCTGTTATTAGTCCCGTATTCCGTGACCCTGTTCGTAGGCTTTTAGGCATGACAGTAAGTCAACTCAATACTGCAGTTAATGAAAAGGGTGCTAAGCATATCCAAAAAGAATTAGCTAAAATTAATATAGATCAGCGTCTTCGTGACTTGTATAAATCGATGAAAAAGAAATCAGGGACGCAACTTGATAATGATTTGAAACAGACTAAGTATCTACGGTCGTTGAAAAAACTAGACCTTACTCCTGACAAAGCCTATATCGTTTCAAAGATACCCGTAGTGCCTCCAGTAGTGCGCCCCATCATCCCTGGTAAGGGTGGTCAGGAGATCATGTACGGGGATATTAATCCACTCTACCGAGATCTTATCTACATTAATAATCAGTTCAAGGATGTTAAGAAAAACAAAGTTTTGCTGGATGAAGATAAAAACTTACGGCCAGCCCTCCAAGAAGCTGTGGGAGCTATCTACGGAACCAATGACCCTGTTACTCAAAAATCTAGAGCACGAGGTCACAAAGGATTCCTGACTGCCATTGCGGGAACCACTCCTAAGCTTGGGTATTTTCAATCCAAGTTGATTTCAAAAACACAGGATGTTTCTGGCCGCGGAACTATTGTACCTGACGTTACCCTGGGGATTGATGAAGTAGGAATTCCTGAAGATATGCTCTGGACAATGTATGAAAAATTCTTGGTTAAGCGGTTGGTACAGAATGGTTACAAGGCTCTTCAGGCACGCGAGATGGTTGAGGAGCGGCATCCTGGAGCACGCGACATGCTTATGCGAGAAATACAGGAGAGGCCTGTAGTAGTTAACCGGGCGCCTACGCTGCATCGATACAACATGCTTGGTGCCTTCCCCAAAGCTGTTCCCGGTAAAACGATTAGAATTAATCCCTTTATGGAACCGAGCTTGAATGCAGATTATGATGGTGACAGCATGAATATCCATGTCCCCGTCAGTCCGGAAGCAGTTAATGATGCCAAGGATATCACATTATCTCACATGCTCTTCAGTGACAAAGCCCGGGACAGTCTCCTAGTCTTCCCTGAAATGGAGGCCATCATGGGTCTCGCTCATGCTACTGAAGTAGATGATAAAAATACCACTACAAAAGATTTTAAAAACAAGGGAGATGCCCTGAAGGCATATTATGCGGGTAAGATTGGATTAGGAACTCGAGTGAAGGTAGGTAAAAAGTAAGTGGCTACTTCCCCCAATTCCTGGAGCGCCCGCTTAACTGGCGGAAATCCTCTTACTAAGCAGGATGTCCACGACTACTATACTGACCCTGTCATCCAGCAACGTATGTTAGCAGCTCTGGCTGGACGTAACTTACTCGCAGTTATGTCTAGGTCTCCAACACAGCAGATATTTAAACGCTATCTTGGGAAGAACAAACCCATCCGGATTGACTCGAAAGATGATCTCGATTATTATACATCCCGTCGTTACACTGAGTTTCATCCTACCGTAGGAGACCAAACACAGGAGGTATGGGTTGATATCGATCCCGGTAAAGGCGTTTCTACCGCACAACTCAAACCAGCTGTCAGGGATGTTGCAAAAACTGTACGTTCCGTACCCAACGTCCGTGATGTCGCCATCTCTTTCTCCGGAGGGCGTGGCTTCCACGTTCGTGGCTTTTTGGATAAGCCCCGTAATACCGATAGAATGCGCAAACAGCTCGAGTCTGAACTGGGCGGAATTCTCAAAACTACCCCAGCATATACTCTGACGCCCCCGGGTAAGGGTGAAATTCGCCTGGATGTGTCTACCCTGCATAACAAGGGATCCCTTCGGGCCCCGTACTCACTCCACAGCGAGACCGGGCTCGTAGCTCTACCTCTAAAAAATAATGAACTAGATAAATTCGATCCTAAGAAAGATGCTACTCCTGAGGAAGTTCTTAAGCGTAAAGAATTTGCGCCCGGAATTTCTATGGAGCGAACTATTCAACCAATTCCTGAAGAGAGCGGGAAACATTGGACCCTTGCAGTTCAGGAACATAACGCAAAAAAAGCAGGTAAACATTTTGATCTTCGTCTGGTAGATCCTAGTACAGGCTTTGCGCATTCTTGGGCAATTCCTAAGACCAAGTTTCCGGCACAAAAGGATCGTCCTATTCTGGCTATCCAAACTCCTACACATACTGCTGAGTATGCTCTCCAGTTTGGTGCAGACAAGACACGTACAATCGGTAAAGGGTATGGTGCTGGAACCGTTCGTATTGTTGAAAAGAATCCTGTAAAAATTATTACGGCTAAACCAAACTCAATAAAGTTTGAAAAGGACACAGGGGAGACCTATCATTTGTTTAGGACAAAGGATACAACCTGGCTTTTGAGAAATATAACAAGTACAAAAGAGGGAGCCGATATGTCTGAGGCGTTTAATACGGGGTATAGGCTGACAATGGAAAAAATAGCAGCCCGTCGAACCATGGGTATGGAGGGCTCTCCACCTGTAAGTGAAACGAACCAGCCCCTGGAGAACGCTGATCAGGGGGGTGCAGCAGACTCCTTAGCAAAAATGCTCCAAGAAATTCCCGAACTACAGTCTAAAAACCAGAGTAAGAGTACTAACTTGGGAATACAGCAGAGACTCAACAGACGCACAGGATGGTCAGGTCCTCATAGTATGCAGGGAGAACGAATCGAGGGAGCTTCACCTATTATGGTGGGAAGGTGGTAAAGATGAAGAAGACAGCAAACCAAATCGCAGACGAAGTTATTGAGAAAGTGGCAATGCCTTACAAAGGAATGATAAAGTCCACTAAACAGATGATTAAAACCTTGACAGGATTTAATGATGCTGCAAGCCGTAAAGCACTCAAAGAAAGTCAAAAATTCTTAAAAGAAATGGAAGCAGCACAGTCCACAGCAGCCCATGACTTGGGGAGCGTTGACATAGATAAAGGACTTAAATCCGTAGGTATGAAACCGTTAAACTTAGGTAAATAAATGACTGAAACCTTCGGAAAATATCTAATTAACGATACCCTTCCACACGAACATCGTGTCACTGGGGCAGTGACTAAAAAAGATTTCTCTAAGCGTATGGTGATCTTGGCTAAGGAAGATCCTACTAAATACGCAAAACTCGTAACGCGGCTCAAAAAACTAGGAGATGAATTAGCAACACAAGCAGGACTTTCTGTAGGTCTTGACGATATTACTCCGGAGTATTCTATTCGTAATCAAACCTTGGCTCCGTATTTGAAAAGATTTAGGGAAACTAAGTTAGCAGATAAACACCGGGCTATTGCTGAGGCCGCGCAGGAAAAAATGCAAAAAATGGTCATGCGCCATCCCGGGTCACTTACTCAGCAGGTTCGTTCTGGAGCCCGAGGAAAATCGTTTCAGCTCATGGGTATTGTCGCAGGCCCTGTTGCCTCCAATGAACCTACAGGACAAACAGCTCCCTGGATCATTCAGAAATCCTACAGTGAAGGTCTATCTCCCGCGGACTATTGGGTGGCAGGTAACGAAGCAATCCTGAATACTATCAAATCAAGTACCTCTGTCTCCGAGCCTGGAGAATTGTCTAAAGTTCTAATTAACAATATGAATGATCTCATAATTACGGAAGATGACTGTGGAACCACTAATGGAATTCTCCTGAAAACCACAAATCCTGATGTTATCGATAGATACTTAGCTCGAGATACCGGGCCTTTCCGACGTAACATGCTTATCACTTCGCTACTACAGCCTAAGCTGGCACGCACAAGTACTAAGGTATTGGTACGTTCTCCTATGACTTGTGAAGCGGGAGACGGAGTTTGCCAGAAGTGCCAAGGCCTCGACGAAAAAGGGAATATTCAGGAGATGGGAACCAATGTAGGCGTCCGTGCTGCTCAGGCTATGGCCGAACCCCTAACACAATTTGCACTGGATGCTAAGCACGGTACGCGTACCGCGAAGGGTGAGCGTAAAAAAGTAGGAGGCATCGTAGGCTTCCGACAAATTATTGAGTCACCTAAAACGTTTATTAATAAAGCAACTCTGGCATCAATATCTGGAAAAATTAAGAATATCGAGACTGCCCCCCAGGGAGGACATTTTGTTTTTGTTGATAACGAAAAACATTACGTCAGTCCTAATCTTGGTGTGATTGTTCAAAAAGGAGATGTCCTGGAGGCGGGGGATGTATTAAGTGAGGGTATTCCAAAACCTGATGAGGTGGTTAAATACAAAGGCCTCGGGGCGGGGCGTCTTTACATGGTGAATACCCTAAAAGATCTATACCGTAATCAAGGTCGTGATCTTGACCAGCGTCATTTTGAACTCTTGGCCCGAGGTGAACTAGACTTTGCGAGGATTGTAGATGATCCTGGAAATACATTTTTAAAGGGTGACATAGTAAGTTATAACCAAATTCAATCTACACTAGGGCGTGACACGCAGGAAGTACCAGTTAAGGATGCAATTGGACAAACACTCGGAAAAGATTATTTCCAATATTCTACAGGTCTTAGGGTTACTCCATCTGTTGCAAGATTTTTACAAAAAGAAAACGTAAAAAGTGTTCAGATTGCTCCGAGGGCTCCAGAGATAGAGTTTGTAATGAAACCTGCAACCCGTGCGCCCCTGCTTAATCCCGATTGGATGGCTCGACTATCCCACCGTAATTTGAAAGTTACTCTTCAGCAAGCAGCTCACTTTGGAGAAAAGTCAGATCTCCACGGAGTTCACCCTGTTCCGGCGTATATTATGGGAGTGGACTTTGGTAAAGGAGAACAGGGACGTTATTAATGTCTTTAGACGCTGCACAAGCTGGTCGTGATTCTGTTTTTCACCTTATGGGCATGGAGAAAGAAGCCAAGGTATTTTCTCCCGGGTGGCTCGGACGTCTTGGTCAGGGGGCCAAACGCTTTATGATAGGAGACCCTAAAAAATTTATGGGAGAAGTCCGGTCAGGAAAAGTAATGGCTCCTGGAAGTTCTATCCGTTCTATGTTTGCGTTGCCCAGTTTTAAAAAACACCCGATAAAAGCTACAGCAATGGGGGGACTTATTTACGGACTTCCAGCTTACGAGGGTTATCAGATTTCACAGGATCCTGAACCTAATAAGGCACAACGTATTGGAGGTATGCTCGGAGGAACAGCTCTGGGGTGGGCAGCTTTTGGGCCGGTTGGAATGCTTGGATCTATCCCAGCGGGGATGGCAGGTGAATGGGCTGGCGGTCAACTCGGAAAAGGTGTGGGGAAACTAACCGGAGAAGGAACTGCTACTCAAGCAGAACTTCCTCCGCCCTCACGACGATTAATGCCTCATCAATATTTCAAGCAAACATCTCAGAATCGACCTTTGACCGATGTTTCGAAATGGCAACAACAACAATATTAGCTCTTGAGGATTATCTTAAAAGGACCTATATTTGGACACGTAATGCACGAACTTTTAAAAGCAGCCTATGCTGAAGGGGCTAAAACTGCACTCATGGACGTAGGATATTCTCAAGATGATGCTTACCAAATGAGCGAGAAAGTTGCACAAGAACCTCGAGGCACTCTAGAGCGTGTAATGACTGGGGCCCCGGTAGGAGCATCCTTGGGAGTATTGGCAGGAGGCGCCCTAGGGTTAGGCCGTACTCCTATCATGCGTCGAGAATTAATGCGTCTCTTAAAACAAAAAGAAAGTGGGGGTCTTTGGAAGGCACTAACAGAAGTGGCTTCAAACCCTGCTAATAAAGATCAGATACGTAATTTGGCAATTCCCGGAGCCGTTGGTGGCGGAGCCATTGGCGCAATCAGCGGAACGTAAACGGAGGAAATCATGGGAGTTTGTAAATGTGCATGTGTTCGCGGAATAACTCACGAAATGATTCGTCAAGGTGTTGTTTCTTTTCCGACTGCTAAACATGCAGAAGAAGTAGCCGATGCTATTGCTGGCAATATGGAAATGGGCGGCGGCATGGAAGAGGAGGGATTACCCGAAGGCCTCGAAGAAGCCGGGGGAGGTCTCCCGGAAATCACCGGAGAGGAAGGTCTGTCTCCGGAAGAAGCCGCGGAAGTAATGGATCAGATTGTCGAAGTAGCTGACAACATCGCAGAAAAGATCGGTTCCGATACTAGTAATACGGGACTTCAGAAAGCCGCGGCTACAGTGACCTACGAGACAATGGCGCACGCCACTGCTCTCGATCTTATGGAAAAAGCTGCGGGACCCACCGACGTGACCGGAGATGGCCAACACCAGGAGCAGTTTGCGGATGGTGGAATGGCTGAGCAGGATATTCAGGATAATCCTTCTGCTGCAATAGTGGTTCCACAGGGAACTACCCAGTTCAGTACTGCTGAAGGAGAAATAGGAGCGGTAAAACCCCAGGATGAAATGCCTGGCGATGCTCCTCCCATTACTAATGAAGTTTCAAAGCTGTCTTCTATGACATCCCTATTGCGGAAGCTTTCTATGGAAGGGGACACGGCTACTGGAGACGGTACCCCTGGTGCCGGAACCGGTAAAGGTGATGGTAGACTCGATCTTGGAACTAATGTTGATATGGCCAAAGAGAAAGTAGTTCGTGCCCAGGGCTCTACAGCACAGGTACCGGTAGTTCCCGTGCCTACTAAGCCGAATCCTGCTGCAGCTGGGGTAACTGAGGGGAACAAGCCCACGACGGATGTTCAGAAGGAAGGTTCAGCTGACGCTGCCGAGATAGCCAAGGTTGCTGCTGCTATTCTTGCCCATCCTGATAAGGACACAATCCTTGCCAAGCTCGGTAAGGAGCTGCCGCCCGAGTTCTTCGATAAGAAAGACGATAAGAAGGACGACAAGAAGGACGACAAGAAAGACGACAAAGCCGAGGCTAAGGCTGACGATAAAAAAGAAGAGTCCAAGAAAGAAGAGACTGAGAAAGAAGCAGCCCTCTATGGTGCCCTTTCCAGGATTGCCGCAGCCAACCTCTAAAATCCTTTCTTTAATCTAAATTCGTACGTATACTTGTTGGCAGTTACTTTACCATAAGGAAGGTACGATTATGCCCCAGCAATTCGGCCAGTCACAGTCGCCAGAAGTACAGAGCTATGGACAGGCACCGCCCCAAGAGCAGGCGGAACAGATGTTCAAAGATCAATTTACTCAGTCGGCTTATTCTGTACTGTATGCAAAGTTCCCGGATATGGTTCCGGTAGTAGTTACCTTTAAGATATTGAAGGCAGACGCCCAAGAAGGAGACGCTGTTGGCGCCTTTATTGTATTGCATGAAAATGAGCCCATCTATATTCCAGTGATTATGACCTCCGGGGAATTGAAGCCCATGGACATAGTCTATTACAAGAAGCTGAATATTTTTCTTCCTCTTTCCAGTCAATGGCTAGATGAGGTTTCAAAGATGAACCTTGATGAGATGGGAGAAGGAACGGAAGTACCTCCGGGGGTTTCATCTGACGTAGATCTATCCAAAATTATAATTCCTCCTGGATCTTCCACTGGACGTTATGGTTACGCGAGTGCTTCTGACGAATTGGATCATGGCGCAAAGGTGATGTTTAAAGAAGCTCTTGATTCCCATCAGGAAATTCCTAACGACCAGTTTCTTACGCTCATCCGAACCGGCCCTAGAGTTATGCTGGATGGACTGAAGCTTGCTTTCGAAAAACGTCCTTCACTCTTACAGAAATTGGCAGCACATTACGGCGTAAAGTCTCTCCAAGCTGCGTTTAAAGAAGGCTACCAACAGGTAAGTACGGAAAAGGTAGCTGCCGCAGGATTTATTAAGGTAGCAACAATAGATACCCCGGCAGCAGAGTTACAAGAACTATTCGGCGATAAGGCTGGTGCTGCTTTTTCAAGTATCACTAAGCAGGGGTATGCTGTACATGATTCCCGCGTAGGTATTACAAAGATAGCCGTTAAAGTAGAAAATAATATTCGTCTGGATTCTCCAGGTAATGAACCAGGCTTTCATAAACTTTTCTTTCTTGATGGCCCCCAGAAGAACTACTTTGTAGTTCCTAACCCGGTGGGAGTTTCTAGCCGATACCATAATGGTCCCTACGCTCGTTCGTCAAGGTTTCAAGACCACCGACAGTCTACTCCTTATATAGTGATTAGTACTGATGCTAAGGAAGCCTGGATTTGTGATGATGTTGCTGGTGAAAAAATCTTTGATAGCGCGGAAGTTACCGATAGTAAAATCGCCAAGATTTTAAAAGGAACCGGTGGCAGTACTCCCAAGGTTAACTCTTTCGGTTTTTTTATTCACCAAACTGACGGACATATCGGTGCTACCGAACCCTTCGTTGTCGGGGAAGTTGTTACTGACGGAGACCAGACAAAGATACGTAGGCGTCATGGGGACGTCACTCTCATTATTGATAGTGACCCTACGCGTAAAAAAATTGATAAGGCAGGAAAAACTGGACTTATTTTTCTTCCCAAAAATTCCCAGTGGGTTTCCATTGTGGCTAATGTGGATAAAGATTCTGAAAGTCCTGATAGTTCATGGGGTCCTAACTTTGAAAAGAACCGGAGAATTTCAGTAGTAAATGACCCCAAGCTTATTTCTCGTTGGATGAATTCCAAGCTTCAAGAATCGGGGGCTCCTTCTGTGGTGGTTAAAAAGGCTGAGGCACACACCTGGTGGTTCTCGGATGTTCCTTCTCCTGTACCCGTGGAAGTCGCGCTTGATAAACTAGCCTCTGAAAATAATATTAGTGCTGCAGACGCTGCAGGTATCCTGCGGGATGCCCAGCGTAATGGGCAATCTTATTCCTTTATTCTTGGGTACAATGAGATGGCAAAACTGGGAACAGAGCTTGCTAAAGTAGCGCAGCCTCCTGCCGTTTCTCCGCAGGCAGCACCGCAACCACAAGGACCGCCGCAGGGTCAACCGCAACCCCAAGACCCGGCCATGGCGGGACAGGATCCGGCAATGATGGGCCAAGACCCCGCTATGATGGGAATGGGGATGCCTCAGGAATCTCCAATCAATCCTGCGGAGTTAGCAATAGCTGAGATTACACAACAGCTGTCGCAGCAAAATGAAATGCAGCAACAGCAAACTCAGTCTCAAGTTGAACAACTGACTCAGCAGATGCAGATGCAGCAACAAGCCAACGACATGGTTGTGTCCGTACTAGAAGGAATTCAGCAACGAACCTCGGAGATTTCGAATGCTAGTGGGGGTCAAATTCCTGCAGAAGCTATGGAGTCCCCCATGGCCGCGGGACAGTTACTTGCTCCTACTCCTGGGCCTAATGAAATGCCTCCTCCGACACCCTTCATGGATACAGAGGAATCTTTTAACCCTGAAACTGTAGCGAATCAAATCAATCCCGAGATGGTTGATATGGTAGAGGATTTTCAGGGACAGGACATCTTTGATGCGGGAGCAGTTGGTATGCTTTCTTCGGCGCCTGTTTTACAAGAAGTCATATCTTCTTATGTGCCTAATCTCGAGAAGAGCCTTGATAATCTTGGACGGATTCTCTTGACGCTATGGCTACAGGAAAAAGACTCAAAAGAACAGCTGGGAGATGAAGTGTTTGTAACTCTTGAAGATAAACTTCGGACAGTTTTCAAGAGTATGGGTGACGTTATTCTGAGTATTAATCAGAATGCAATTACTCCTCAGTCAGATGCAGAACAACAACTTGATATGGTAAGTGGCCCGCAGGCCTAGGGTATGGATGACTGCCGCCCAGATCGTCGTTGGAAACGCGTAGAGGAGGCACTAGGAACAAAAACTCCTCCTGCTTCGGACTCATTACGTCGTATCTATACCCTCTGCTTAAACCCCTTAGAAAAAGCACGAGAAGATTTGACCTATGAAGAAGAGACGATACAACAAGCCATCGATATTATCAGGATAACTGAGGACCGCCATACTTTGATGCTTTTTTTTATGTGTGGAGCTACTAACGAGGAGATTTCCAAGAGTCTTTATATTTCTATGGATGCTGTTATACTTGTACAGCAACTTATTTTTGATCGACAAGAATTTCGTAATAAATTGGAGCAACGACGTTACATTCGGGAATACGCGGAACAACTCTCTGAGGATGATAAAGATCTACTAGAAGCAGGGGTTGTATTAGGTCCGGGGTACCTCGTTGCTTTTTTTCGACAGGGACATGAGGACATTGACGTGGATGAAAAAAGATATGGTAAACTCCTGTTAGAGCAGGCAGCACATAAAGGACTTGTAGCCAGAGGTAATCCTATAACATCTCGAGCATCTCAGTTTTCAAAGTCCTGGTCTAAAGATGCAGTAGGAATGCTTATGAATTCAGATAAACTTGGGTTTGAAAGCGGAGTTTCTGACCGTGCTCAGGCGCTCTTAGCTGAAGAAGATACTACACAAACCCTGGAAGAAGCCGGATTGACTATTGATGATATCCACCACTAAGAGGTAAGCCATGTGGACACGAAAAGATTTTGAAAGAGAATCCCTGCAGATTGCTAAAGAATTTACAGAATCTAAAGGCGTAGAGTCTATCAACAAGATAGCTACCGAGGTTGCTCGCAGTAACAACCTTGATCCTGAGGGTATCCGAATTCTTGTACGGCTTACTAATGTTGATGCAGTTAACGAACATTTTTCAAAGGCCGCGGGAGATGACCGGATCATTGAGTTTGAGACTGGAGATCCTGAAATAGTTATCCAAGCACTACACAACGAAGCGGAAGAGAAGATAGCGGCGGTATCTCTCCCGCAGGGATATAACCAACTCGAAGATTACTGGCTTGATATTTCCACAGAAGCTATCCCTGAAATAGAAAAGGTTGCGGCTGCACCGGAGCCTGAAAAACTACCCCCACGACATGAAGTAATACTCCTGCTAAAACAAGCCGAAGAAAAATTCGGTATGGAATTACTCCAGTCAGAGATGTCCTGGGTAGGTACGATGGAAGAGTGTGCACAGAGTACACGTACTTTGGGTACCGTAAAAATGGCAGAGGCGCTCGAAAAAGACGCGATTGCAACGGCTGGAACAGAAATTCTTCCTGAACTACATATGCTTGCGAAACTTACTGGGCGTGAGTTTAACTTAACAACGGAAAAAACAGCTTCAATTCTGGATAAACATCTTGCTGTTCCATCTGACAGACATCGTCCTATAATATATAAGCTAGCGAAAGCCAGTGTAGCTCGTGCAAAACGCAATGAAAATAAAAAGTGTCTGGAATTTGTTCGAGAGAAACTATCGAGTTTAAGCTGATGGCCAAAGGAGCAATAGAGAAGCTGATAAAACTTATGGCTAAACACCCAGTAGCTACGGCTGCTGCAGGAGGAACCGCGGTAGTTGCGTGGCCCGATGCAAAACGAAATGCGCAAAAGGTTGAGTACGAGATAAGGAGTAACCGAATGGGATCACCGCATGGTAAATATGTATACGCTGAACTAGACGACTTCGAAGCTCGTAAACAGTTTGCAAATGAAAAATTGGCGTTTATAAAGTCCGCAGGAGGAGAATTTAGTGGCGCATATCCTACTGCTGCTGGGGGATTCTTCGGCGGAGTCGGGTCTGAGACTGCTAAGTCTGGTATTGGGGCTATAGGAAAACTTATTAAAGGTGTTGCAAGATCTATTCAAAATAAAATGGTTTTTGATAAAGAGCGTCAGGATCTCTTGGGTGAAATAATTAATAATGATCCTATCGTCTCCGTATTTGAACAGGAAACTCCTGGGGTTACTTCAAAGGCATACGAAACTATGACCCGGTTTGCCCCGACTCTTAGTAGAGACCCTAATATTGCTACGTCATTTTTACGTGAGGCTGCCCAGACTGGTGGAGCCCTTAACTATCAGACTGTAAAACATTTGGCGGATGCTGAAGCAGCAGTGAATACTGCGCTGGACGGGAAAGGATAGATCATGGACTACAAGACACTTGATGCTTTAATTCCAGAGTCAGTAAAAACTGCAATCCGGTCACATCAAACACTGAAGGTTGCCAAAGTAGTTACGGGCATTGAAGACCCTAGCTTTGCCAGCATAGCTAACTATCTTGGAACCAAGATTGCAGCTCGGCACGCTAAGTGGGGATCTATTGCTGATGGACTGTTGGCGCTCAATAAACTAAGGAAATAAGTCATGATTCATTTAGCGTTGAATCTCTCGGAGACGATACATAACCTGAAGGGGCTTGATTACCTTTCTGTAAAGGTGGCCTCGGAACAAGATACTCATTTTTCGCAGGACCTTGTTCAGAAATCTGCGTATGAACTCTACAGTGTAATTCGTAAGGAAGCTTCGGAGCGCTTTGTACGAAATGGTCCGGGGTGTGATCGAGTAGTGGCTTTTCTAAAAGAGGCTGCGCGACTACTTAATAAAGATGCAATTACAGGCGAAATGCAGATTAAATTAGCAGCCGCAGTCGTGTTAGATGAGAGCTACGGGCGCCTTATTAAGAACGCCAGGGATGAAAAGACTCGGCAAAACTTTACGGAACAGCAAGCTTATGGTCGTGAGTTTTTTCTTGAACTGGTCAGTGAGGTAATTTAGTTGCTCAAGATTGTACATCTTGATCCCTATTTTCCTACTGGAGAACTTACAGTACAGCCAGTACTTCTCTGGGCAAATGGTCGACCTTGTTATGAAGACATTACTAAGACTGCTAGTGTAGGCCGTGAATTTTTTAAGAGTATTACACCTGTTCCCGGTCATTCTTTTGTATATGTTCTGGCGGTAAGTTCCTGGGAAAGGTATGGAGAAAATCGTAACGGAGATGGTTTCCCAGAATTTCCATACAAAGAAGACAATAATCCCCCGGGAATTCTGCCCGGGGATGTACTTACTCAGCATTACAAATCTTTTGAAAAATACGGAAAGAACTACAGACACCACGTTAATTCTGATCCCAAGAAGGCCATTGGCGATGTTGTAAAAGCTTTCTGGAATCCTGTAATGCACCGTGTTGAACTTCTTGTTGACCTGATTAATGAGAAAGCTCCGGACTTGGCAGAACGTATAGGCGCCGGAGAATTCCCTCCGGTTTCTATGGGAACCAAGGTTCCGTATGATGTTTGTAATATATGCCTGAACCGCGCTCCCACTCGTGCACATTACTGTACTCATCTCAAATTCCAGATGCGAGAAATCGTTGAGGGTAAAAAAGTAGCGGCACTTAATCCTCGTCCCAGGTTCTTTGACCTCAGTTGGGTTTTTAGAGGCGCTGACCCTAATGCAGTCATGATGAAGAAGGTTGCTAACGAGCTACCGTATGAACTTATCAGTGGATTAGAAGCTGGTGAGTACCTCACAGAAATGGAATCAAATAAGCTCGCAGCCCATAAGCTCGCGGTAATCGATAAGATTGTACAGGGACTCCCAATTGATGCAAAAACTGAAGGTATTGACCCGCAAGAGTTAGCGACCTTACGTCAGATGCGGGACTTGATCTTGGCGGCAGGAAGTAGAGCCCCAACTATCCCGGATGATACTCTGGATACGTTGTCAGATTTTCCTCTTAAGAATGTGCTCTCTACTTCAGCAGCTTCAGGTATGTCTCTAAGTACTCCTGAACTTACAAAAATTCTGACGCGTAAGACTGACCCCGGTATCCGTCCTACAGAAGAAGAGCTGGATAAGACGGTACTTATGCAGCGCCCAATCACAGAACTCTTTGAAGACATGCCTCAACTTTTGAAACAGATTGAGGACTCAGGGACCTTTGATGTAGATGCTTCTAATGTAGACATGAAAGTTGCCTCTCTTCTTAAGCCCTATATGGAAAAACGTTCGGGGATAAGTGAGTATCTCAAGCGGCAGTTGGTTCCTGAAAAATATAGAACAGAAGCTCCGCTTACAACCCCGTTTACAATGACGGATCCTGCAACAGGACAAGGGTACAGTACTACTCGAGGAGCTGCTGTCCGTGCTCATGATGAGATAGCTAAACGTAATCTTTATAAAGTACTTGGCGGCGCTGCGCTTTTAGGTGGAGCATACGGTCTCATAGGTAAAGGACTTACCGCTCGGGGTATGGGAAAACTCAAACCCCTTGCAGCACTTACTCTCGGGGGGCTCGGGATGAGTCAATGGCCTGACATGGGTCCGCATTATATGACAGACCAGGGAGTACCTGTTCCTACTCTTACAGAGATTGCACCTTCTAAATACGCTTCTGCTAAATCTCTAGCTTTACCTTTACTAGGAACTTTGGGAGCAATGACCGCAATGGGACATGATTATATGTCTCGTGTTGATAGGGGTATACCCATAGGACATCCAGCACTACCCGCTTCTCGTCGTGCATTGGATAACATAGAAGAATCAGTACATGAACATCCTATTATTTCTGCAGTACTAGGCACCCTTTTATTACGGCGCCTGGGAGGAACCAGGATGGCTCAAGGATTAAAAAAACATATTGGTGGCCCGGTACAGCGAGGCGCAATGGACGTACAACGTAGAGCAAGTGAGGCGCTTAAAGCTTTTTCAGGAGGAGAAGCAAAAATTTCTTCCTTGTTAGGATCAGATATAATTTTAAAGCCGACTGATACTGTCTTGCTTCCTACGGTTAATATGGATAAACTCGCAGAATACATCGGAGAAATAATAGTTGAAGGTTGAAACAAACGTTACTTGTGAAATAGGAAATCGCGTCCTATTATTGGAAGCGAAACTTACTCGGAAGAGGTGAGTAATGGAATTCGGAAAATTGATCGAGTCCCTGGAAGTAAACGAAACCGAAAAAACCGCGGCAGCTGCTCCAGCTGAAGAGATTGATGCTGGAAAAGCTTTGGAAGCTGCGCTTGAGAAAGTAGCTGCTTCTGCGCCTTCGCAATTTACTGAAAGCGGAGACCCTCTTACCGACCTTATGAAGATAGCTTCAGATCTGGCCGGTACCGAGAAAGAAGGAGAAATCAAACACGCGGCTCTTCTGGGACATACTTTTGCGGATGCTGCCCTGGGTACCTGGGCTGCTTATGATGCTGAATTACGTAAGCAAGCATCGGAATCAGCAGCCGGAGTTAATGAGCAGGTCAAGGAAGCTGCTATCCAGGGTTACCAGGATACCGTAGCTGCTTTGAATACCCCTCAGCCCCAAGAAAAAGTAGCTGATACTCAGGAGATTGAAACGCTTGTGAAGCAAGCTGAGACTCAGGGGTATTCTCGAGAAGATGTGTACACAGCTCTTAACGAGTTGAGTACTAAGACTGCATCTGAACAGTTTGCCATGGGGCAACAGACTGCGGTAGATGAAGTTTACACGGCAACATATAATGAATTCATGAAGGGTGCTGCCGTAGCTGCAAAAGTTCTCGAGGTAGCAAGACAGTAATGGTTTACTCCTCCAAAATTCGACAGGAATACCGAAAGCTTTTTCAAAAGGCTGCGGAATATCTTGCCGAATCAAAGGGAATAGTACTGGAGAAAAAAGAAGAAAAATGAGTCGCTTACCGCACATTTCAGACGTAATTTCCCAGGTACGCGCCGAGGTATCTTCTTTGGAAAAGACCGCAAGTCCAAAAGAAGTGGTGCCAGTACACCATAGTCGTTTGAGTGCTGAGTTGATGAAGTGTTCTGATATACTACGCAAGCGGGGAAATAAAACTGTTACTTACACTGACGTTTTTGAGTTAAATAATAAACTGCAGGATCAAAACTGAGATGGATGCAAAAGTTACAGCTAAGAATCTCCGTAAGATCGCAACAGAACTCCGCGAACGTTCTGGGCAGAGAGACCGAAGCGTAATGTATAAGAGTGCCCAGGTTATGCTCGCTGCGCGAGGACTTCAAAAGTTGCAGCAAGTTTTAAAGGGAGATAATACCCATGAGTAACTTTGATCTCCAGATGGCTGATGTTTTTGAGAAACTAGCGGACTATCTTGAAGCTTCTGAAAATGTGAAAGAAGCCGATGCTACCGCAATACGTACAAAGATAGCTTCTCAAGTAGCACAAAGGCTATCGGAAGCCACTGGAGAAGAGCTGGATTCTGGTGCAGTAGAAAAGCTGGCGGCAGCTGACCCTGAGATCATGGAACTTTTAACGAAAATTTCTGGTGGAAGTAGTGCCCCCGATGAGATGGGAGGCCCGGACGATAAGCGTATGAACAAGACAGCAAGTGCTGGGGCAGTAGGTCCCGGGGAAGCTGCTTTAATTGATTTTTGTACTAGCTAGTAAACGGAGGAAAGTAAGATGACGAAATTCGCAAGCAAATTTGATGTGGTGACCCACGACCCGCATCCCAACGCTCTTGCGGGTCTCATGGTCGTGCTCGATCCTGACCCGACAACGATTCCAAGCCCCCCGTTCAATACGGAAGGGACTCTGTTGCCAGGTATTTTCGAGCCGGGTCAGATCGTAATGATGGATGCTAACGGGAATGCAGTTCTCGGAGTGGCTCCGGATACTACGACAACGTTACCCGTACTGCCGTTTATTACGGTAGATGGCGACTGGGACCTCGATGGCGCTGCGGTGCATCGCCTCACCTGTATTCAGGGTGGGCTCGAAGTTCAGACGGAGCAGTATACTCCTGATGTAGCAGGCTTCGTCCCTGGTGCTCCCTTAACCTTCGGGATTACAGCTCCTGGGTTGTTTGAGAACAAATCTGGTGGAGCTATTAACATGCAGATTTATGGCTATGTAGGTCCCCGCGGTGAATACGCAGTCGACGGTGTTGATGTTCTAGACGTAATCATTCCCCAGGGCGTAAACGGGTATTGTATCTAAAAGGAGAGTGAGTCATGGATTATATGGTTGAAACTCCGGAAGTGACTGCACGCTTCGTGAATACTAACTTCGTGAAGAAGATCGAAGGTGGTATGAAAAAGGAAGCGGAGGACACAGGCACTGCGTTCATCCGTGAAAAACTGCGCCAGGAGGCTGCGGTTCGTGAGATCTTGATTCCCCAGGGATTGAGTGAGGAAGACATCGACCGCGATGAGTACACGGATCAGCCCAAGAAGATCATCGACAAGGAGCCTGACAGTTACGCGACCTACGTACAGTTCCAGGGCACCGGTCGGCGTACCTGGTTCAAGGGCAAACGGTATGCGATCTTCTTCGGAAAGATTGAAACCCAGCGCTTCACGAAGTCGAAGTTTGAGTTGATGACTTATACAGGTGATATCCGGCAGATTCTGTCTGATAACTCTGTAAAAGACATGGCGGACAAAGAAGACGAGTATTGGTATAATCTCGTGTCCGACATTATCAACCTGAACGCTGCTGAACAGCGTACTTCGGGAGCATTCCAGTCTTCAACATTCAAGCAGGCAATGCAGAAAATGTTGAACAGACGTCGCCCTATCGGCAAGATGCTGATGACGAAGTCTCGGTACATGGATGCACTTGATCTTCCAGCTACTACTGTTGGTGATAACATCGCGCAGCGTCACTTCGATGAGGGCATCGAGTCCAGTGAAAAGCTGTGGGGTATCCCGGTAGTAACGACTATCAAGTCGGACATCTACCCCTGGGATAATGCCTGGGTATTCGCACCTCAATCTCCAAATAACTTCCTTGGAAACTTCTTCCTGCTGCAGGATGCCACGCTCTACATCGAACAAAAAGCGGACATGATTTCCTTCTGGTCTTACGAAGCACTCGGAATGGGTGTTGGTAACCGGTTGTCCATGCAGGAAATAAAGTTCGTCTAAGGTCCCCTGAGGAGGATAAAGCGATGAAGTTTATTCCTGTCGAAAATGTTACTAAAGCTAGAGTAGTAATCCGTACAATCCTTATGGAAGACGGGTTGCCTCTTACTTTTGCTCCTGGAGAAACCAAAGAGGTTCTTGAGTCGGTTGCCAGACACCCGGCACTACAGCGGTATGTTGGACGAGCATTAAAAGTTCCTCCGATGGCACCTCCCAAACCTGTAGCTCCCAAACCTGTAGCTCCCAAACCTGTAGCTCCCAAACCAGTGGTACCTCCTAAAGTAATCGCTCCCCCGATTATAGAAGAGCCCGAGGTGGAAGAGCCTCCAGTAGTAGAAGAGCCTCCAGTAGTAGAAGAGCCTCCGGTAGTAGAAGAGCCTCCGGTAGTAGAAGAGCCTCCGGTAGTAGAAGAGCCTCCGGTAGTAGAAGAGCCTCCGGTAGTAGAAGAGCCTCCGGTGGAAAAAACTGCTTTAGAGGATAATAAGAATACAGACAACCGCGAACTCTATCTCGAGGCCCCGGGTGTTACTGAAAATAATGTTGATGCTGTTCTCGAACAGTATCCTGCCATCGAAGATCTTGTGGACGCAGATGACGATGTACTTCTTGATTGTGGAGTTTCCAGGAGTTACATCAATCGCGTTCTCGAGTGGGCTTCCTCTAAATAATTTTCATTTCTAGAAGACGACTCCCTGATATTTTTCTAAAATAATGGCTTGTTAGGTCCCCTAATAGTCCCTATATTAGTAGTATGGGAAAAAAACAAACCAAGTTATATTTTGATACCGACATCTGGAAATGGCTCAAAAAAGAATCCGCACTACGCCGTTGTTCTGTTTCTGAATTAGTACGTCGTCTTGCTTTGGCTGAAATGGCCAAACAAGTTACTACTATTCAGAAGAAAACAATCTACTCTTAAGACCTATATTAAAAACTTACTTTTAGTATCGAAACTACACCCTATAATTCTTATTGAAAGAACCACGGGTGTATCTTGACTACGAGAATTGATCAGAATTATCCTACCCCCAACTTCCTTCTTGCTGAGGACGAAGACAGTAATCCTCTGCAGGCTGTTCGTATAAAAATCTTCGATAAAACCGAATTTGATGACGGTAACATCCATACCTGGGAAGCGGAAACTATAACAAATATCGATGGAAAATGGATCGATCCAGTATACTTGAGTGAGGGGTATGAGTGGGTAGTAGAGTTTTCACGCACGACTACACACGAGACTGTTTATGTTAATATTAGCACGGTGTAAATATGACTGTTGCAGTAAATCATGACTACCCTACCTCAGGGGCTCTCAAGGCGGTCGACGCCCAGAATGAGCCGTTGGGAGATGTAGTTATCCGTGTTTTTAACATGACAGAATTTGAAGCGGCGGAGGGAACTTCTATAGCAGAAACTATTACAGACAGTAACGGTGAGTGGGTTGATACTTTAACTCTGGCAGATAGTCGTACTTGGATTATTCATTTTCAAAAAACAGGGTATGGTCCCGTACACGAAGAAATCACAACATGAGGTAACCTATGGACTTAATTACAGCTACAGATGCTCCAGTTCTTGTCGGACTTATTGTACTCTCAATCACGTTAGTTCGGATAGTAGAAACGTTAATCACGAAAAAAATGAGTAAGCGTAATGGGACTTCTATGAACCCCGGGCCGAGTGGGCTTACTGCGGAAGAACATGACGCCCTAGTCCGTTTAGACATATCTCACGCAAAATATGATTCAGACGGTACCCCTCTCTGGTATGTCCCGCGTTCCTGGGCTGATACACAAGAGAAGATAACAGTAATGTTACTTAAGATGGCTGAAACCCTTAATACAATCTCAGGTACGCAAAAGGCAATTGTCAGAACCCTTGACCGGATGGATGATGTCTCCCGGCGAGTTGATCTTACGGCTGAAAGACACTAATATTAGGTCGTATCCTTTGTTTAGGAGAAACACAGTATGAAAACCATACCTATTGGAACTAGTCCCGCCGGGGTTAGACAGGAAATTCTTTTAGCCTCTCAGGTAGGAGGTACGCTGCCGGTAAGAACTATCGCAGGTCCTATTATATACGCAGAACCGGAACCTCTATCTTATAGTGGCGGGATTTATGAATACGGGGAAGTAAGAAAGTATCTTGTTCTCGGGGATCCCGCTGTTCCCGGAGGATTTATTACTCTCAGGTATTTGCCTCAGTCTATCGTTACGGGGCCCGCGGATGATTGGAAGTGCTCCATAATTGTTTTAGACGGCGCCGCAGAAGGCGTGGAAGTCCGAAATGCTCAAGTAATTATTACTCTTAATACTGGAGTATCTACCTACGCTTCGGTATACGCCACCTTAGTTGGAGACGCGTTGTTTGCTAGTAAAATTATAGCAATTTTAGACGGCGCCGGGGGTGTTGCTGCTATCGCCCAGACAGAACAAACATTCTATAACCCCTCAGATACTCCCGTAGTTTTATCTGACGGCGGTCTTTTTAGGTTCGGAGAGCTATACCCGGAGTTAATGGCAATACACCTCGAGTTAGGAGCCGCCAGCGTCGTTACAATTAGTGTGACTGATGCAGACGGAGTATCTCATCCTCGTAATCTCAATACAGGCGTAAGTGGCGCTGCTGATTATTATGTTTACCCCGCGGCTACTGTACCTATACTCCCGAATCAATGTGTAGTTATCACGGAAACTGTGAACGGTGTTCCTGTTCTCATTAATAAGTTTATCACTCTTTACGCCGTAACGGGTCGCCGAAGATGACACAACTTCCAGCAGGGGCCACTCCATTAACTGTTGATGAGATCCGGATGTTTCTCCGGGATCAACCAGGTCAAAATATTCTGACAGATGATATAGAATTTAGTAATGAGGATATAAATCTGGCGATAAAATTCGTTCTTATGAAATACAATGCGATGACCCCGCAGACATACCACGCATCACCTGTTAATCTTAACGGATATCTATTACTAATAGGGGTATGTGGGATACTGTTCCGCTCTGAGGGTGCTCGACAATTACGTAATCAAGTACTCTCTAAAGATGGTAATATTGCTCCCATAGGCCTGGATGAAAAACAAGAGCTATATTCTTCCTGGGCAGAACGTTTTGATAAAGAATGGCATGAAATGGCTAGAGCTATCAAAACGCAGAATAATATGGAAGCCGCGTACGGCGGAACTAGTTCCGGATATGCTTACCTAGGACGATTTGGTTACAGTTTTTAATGGAGGAAGATATGAACAAAGAACTTCGTGAAAAAGTAGCAGCATTTATAGAACATACGGGAGTGCTTAAGGAAGCTAGGCTGGGACAGCTCGCAAGCCGAGCAGGCGCCATGGCATCAAGAGCCCGTGGACCCATGGCGGGAGTTGCTGCTGGGGCTGGTGGTGTTCTCGGATTAAGTGCAATGGGACAGCAAGATCAGCAGACACAGCAGGCTGCGGCGGAAATGCGTCAGCTTCTGGAAGCTTATCCGGAACTTATTTATGAAATTCCAGGGATAGGTGGAGGTCAAGAACAGGGTATGGAAATGATGCCGCCGGGAATGGGGGGAGGTCCGGGACAGGGTATGGGAATGGGTCAACCTGGAATGGGCCCGGGCGCAGGACCTGGCGGTGGTGAAATGGACGGAGGCGGTATTCCTCCTGAACTTCTGATGATACTGCAACAGCAGGCGGCACAGCAACAGCAACAGCAACAGCAGATGCCCCAGCAGCAACAGGATAGTGGCCAAGGCGGGTACCCGGGAGGCTACTAAGCTAGGAGAAATACGATGAAAAAGACAGCAAATCAGATAGCCGATTATGTTCTTCAGAAGGTTGCTAAAGATATTACCACTATGCCTATGAAGCACGTAACAGGTACTCCGCCTCCAGTCACCAAGATGCCTCTAAAAAATGTAAAGGGCACACCGCCACGTAAGGGTAGCCCCAACAATCCTGTTAAAATGCCAGGAATTACTACGATACGTGGCGGTCAGTAACAGTAGCGAGGGGCCTTGAACTATAATGGGAAAACCAACTTCACTCACCTACGGGAAGGAAGCAACCCCACCTTCGAAGGTTCTTGCTGCGAATCTTAGTGTTACAATCACTCGAGTAGTCGCTTCTTCCCCCAGAAAAGTATATATTCAGTGGTTAATACGTCATGTAGGACAAGCTTCAGGTTTTACTTTTCAAGTATATTGTTCGGGTTCTTCCGAGGGTCCTTGGGAACACATCGGAGTAGACCTCGTTGATACTTATTTTTTTGTTGATGAAGCATTTCCGGCGACTAATGACCGGTCGAATGCAGGACTCTTTTCTCTCCATAGGATTGTTTATTATAAAGTTACTGTTGACGACGGGGTTGTGTCTACCGCTGAAACAGTTAAAAAACTTGAAGGAGGTTTAGACCGTCGTCGCCGTGGAATCCACAGAAAGTTAGTACGAGACGCGGAGATATATCTTCGAAAAGTGGGGGGGACACAGGTTGCAATATTCAAACGTCGTAGATGGGGAACTCCTTGTCCGGATTGCCAGGCTAAAACAGGACAAACAACGTTATCTCATTGTTCCACGTGTCTAGGGACCGGTATTCAATACGGCTATTGGAATCCCGTGTATGGGTATGCCCAGCGAAAAGTGGCACCAATTACTATACATACTAGTGTTCAGGGGGACGTAGAATCTCATCGTATCGAAGTGTACATGATGAACATTCCGCAGGTAGAGCCTAAGGATGTCCTTGCATTTTTACGTGATGGTAAATACTTTAGTGTCGAGCAGGTAGTTCCTACTCAGATACAAGTTAACGACGTACATCAAGAATTAATCGTTTCTGAACTTTCACCGGGCTCCGTGGAGTATAATTTAGTAGCTGACCCGTGGCATGATCCGCCATGGTTCTAGGAGGATAATATGAAGAAAATAGTAGAGCAAGATCGGGAATTAAAAGCCCTGGATGTCTTTGAGTCTAAAGACTGTGAGACTAAAAAAGTAGCTTATAATATCTTTGAACTCTACCGACCTATGGTCAACGGAGACGTTATCAGAATAAGAAGTGCGGTAACTCATGGAAAATGAAATTCTAAAAGTAGCGTATGCTGAGGGCTGCCGTCTTGCACTTTTGGATGCAGGTTACGACGTAAAGACAGCCGAGAACATGAGCGAGGACATCACTGAAAAGATGACTCCTACAGTGCCCAACCAATTTAATCCCGTGATTGGCTTGGGGAAGAAGCCAACGAAGAAGTTGGAGAAAAAAGCAAAGGCCGAGCAGGCGCTTCTCAAGAAGTGGCTTGCGAGTATTGCCAAGAAGGGTGGTCCTAGTGCTGCCAAGGATTCCAAGATAGTGAAGGATATGCTAGCCATGGAAAAAGATGTTGCTTCCAAGATTCCTAAGATACCCAAGAAATAAATGGCAGGCATTATCCAAACTGACGAGGGCCTTCGCGGTAAGCTTCCTCGATTAGCGGGAGAGAGTCCTAATGTGGCTCCCGGAACTCCTCTTGCACTAATTGGTCTTTGGATTGTAGCGCTTCGACACAGGTTTTCCTCTGATCCTAATGAGCCTCTTCCTTGGATTTGGAGCCCGGATTTAAAATCAGAAGCAGCCGAAGATGGCTTTCCCCTTCCAGATGGAAGTCCCCGTAAACTTTTTATCGGCGCAGCTTATGACGTAGAAAAATCAGTACGAAATTACCGTCCTGCAATCTACGTAGACCGTGGGGATATAACGGTCCCTAAACTTATAATCGATGACCATGTAGGACAGCAACTTTCAACCTCTCTCAAAGGTTTTTGGGCTCTTGCCAATATTCCTATTACTTTTTATTGTGAGTCTGAGAACGCGGGGGAATCAAGCCTTATAGCAGACACCGTTTGGTTCTATATTTTAGCCACAAGGGACATTTTTCGTGAGAGCTTTGGGTTGTATGATATCTCGCATCCTGTAATGGGAGCTACAAAGCCTACGGAAGAAGATAAAGAGGTTTGGATAACACCGGTTAGCTTCGAGGTGCAATTAGACTTAAGATGGTCGACGAGGCCTATCGCGCCTTTAGTACGTGAAATCACACAACATATCCAAGAGAAAAAAAACCCTGACGAGTTCTACCATGAGATCGTACTTCGGGATTTGGAAAAGTAGCCGTATAATTGGACGAATGTAGAACGTGATTGTGCGTGATGGTATCTAAGGAGAATTTATTATGACAGCTCAGAGGCCAAATGTTGTCGTTTCCCAGGATTTTGCGGAACTAACAGTTACTCCTGACACTCCCGACCTGGATGTCCTCATTGTTGGCCCCTGCTATCAAATCCTTGATTATCTGGATGATAAGGATGACTGCTACGGAGCAGAGTATGGTGCTGAGGACCAAAATTGGATTGACTGGATTGCTACGCCTCCTCCTGCTGTTGTTATGTCTGATCCTCCGAATGTAGAGCCCGGGGCGGTATTGGATGCTACCAGCGTCAGTATTTTCTTGGATGAAGTACGCGCAGTTTTAGTCCAGTGGTCAGCAATAGCTGAAGACTGTACTTACTGGGTATCCGACAACCTTTTTGTTGGTGGTGCTGCTGGGGCCTATGCCGGAACACACTTCGGAGGCGCTAACGTACAAGCCGGAGATATTCTTATAGCACAGGCTACAGCTACCGCTGATTATAAGAAAACCGTAAAAGAACTTGCCTACACGTTTACAGCTAGTGCTGGAGGAACCACTATTAACGGATTTGACGTCTCCGGTGTAATTGCTGGGGATATCATCGAAATAATGGATGATGCCGCAGGTACAGTCCGTAATGGTTTCTACACTGTTAAACAGGCTTATGTTCTTGGTGGCGCTGTACAGCCTATGGTTATTGAGATTGAA